>Ga0310810_10000042_pt1 | contig 160321 bp, 179 predicted proteins | sample NCmetagenome_FD_207641 | JGI IMG/M metagenome (GOLD analysis project Ga0310810, IMG submission 207641) | Soil microbial communities from experimental microcosm in Duke University, North Carolina, United States - NC | ecosystem: Engineered > Artificial ecosystem > Soil microcosm > Unclassified... | reverse complement strand
CTCGCCGGCATAATTTCCGGGAGGCCCTTTCTGGTTACGTCGCTACGCGGCAGGCAGGAAGAAGACCATCACAGCCAACCACAAGCACCGTCACTTCAACCTCCCCGGCTTACGAACGACTACAGGAACATCTCCACACCTCCCCGAATGGTGGAGCGCTTCATCCCTATCGCGCGGATGCACGCGAGTTTGCATCCCTTGCCTGTCTGGTCTCGCGGTCGATTCACGTCGTCATTGGCTGGTTCCCCCCTGTCTGAAGCAGAGATGGGAACGAATTGTACGACTACAATCCCAAATATAGGATTTATAGCATATAATTTGGCCCATTTTGCCGCATGCAACCACAAAACCTCTTCTGTCATGGCCCGCCGGCAATCCCAGCTGTCATGGCCCACCTAGTGTGGGCCACCCAGTTGGAGCCGCGCTCGGTTTTTCAGGAATGTATTGAATGTCATCTGGGTGGCCCGCATCCGGCGGGCCATGACATCTCCACACACAATCGCCTCACAATCCGAGCAGCTTGAACGCGAGATGGATCAGCACGGCAAAGCCGAAGCCCATGATCGCGATTCCGGACCCCCGATTGATGACCACCATGGTGTGATCGTTGATGCTTGCGTGCAGGCGACCGACGATCGTCGTCAGTGTCAGCCACCAGAGAGCGGCGCCCGCGCCGACGCCGATGACGACGAACGCCGCCGAGATTAGGTTCGGGTGACCGCCCGCGAGCCCGCCCAACCCGGCAAAGAGTGCCGCGAATCCGAGAAGCGTCGCCGGATTGGTGAGCGTCAGTACCAGGGTCGACGCCATGGCGCGCAACAAGGTGGATGAACCCTTCTCTCTCGCCGCGATCTTGTCCGCGACGCGCGTCTCGACCTTCGCAATGAAGTTGTGAACGCCGAAATAGACCAGCATGCCGCCGCCGATGAGTTCGAGGTACGACGAGTAACCGCTGATGAGCTGTGCGATGACGGTCAGTCCGAACCCGGTGACGATCGCAAAGACCGTGTCGCCCAGCGCAGAACCAAGGCCGGAGATGAATCCGTTCATCGGACCGAAGGCGAGCGTGCGGCGGATGCAGATGAGATTGACCGGGCCGATCGGTACGGCGACGATCAGCCCCATCACGACCCCGGACATTACGAGAAAAATATAATCCAACATCCCCCGCCGAACCCGCCGACCTAAATCTCGACGACCAAGCGACCGCGTACCTTTCCGGCAAGAATATCTTCGGCCGCCTGGCGAACGCCCGTCAGCGGGATTGTCTTCGTCATGGCCGCGAGCTTCTTCAAGTCGAGATCCCTCGCCAAACGGTTCCAGGCCTGCACCCGGCGCGGACGCGGCATCTGAACCGAATCGATCCCGAGCAGCGAAATGCCGCGCAGGATGAACGGCGCAACATTCGTTGGAAGATCGAGACCGCCCGCAAGTCCGCACGCCGCAACCGCGCCGCCATAGGACGTCGATGCCAGAACATTGGCGAGCGTCTTGGAGCCAACGCTGTCGATGCCGCCCGCCCATCGTTCCTTGCCGAGCATGCGTGGCTCGGCTGACAATTCCGCGCGCGGGATGATTTCGGCTGCGCCCAACTCTTTCAGATAATCGCTTTCCTCGGTGCGCCCGGTCGACGCGATTACGCGATAGCCGAGTTTCGCGAGCAACGAGACGGCGACCGAGCCGACACCGCCCGATGCGCCGGTGACGACGATGGCGCCCTTCGCCGGCGTCACATGCGCGTCCTCCAGCGCGAGCACGCTCAACATCGCAGTGTAACCGGCCGTGCCGATCGCCATGGCTTGCGCCGGCGAGAATTCCTTCGGCAGCGGAACCAGCCATTCGCCTTTGACGCGCGCGAGTTCGGCGTAGCCGCCAAAATGCGTTTCGCTGAGGCCGAAGCCGTTGAGGATGACTTTGTCGCCGGTCTTGAATTCCGGGTTCGACGATTCTTCGACGGTGCCGGCGAGATCGATGCCGGGGATCATGGGAAACTTCCGCACGACGGGAGAGCGGCCGGTCAACACCAACCCGTCCTTGTAATTCACGGTCGAGTGCGACACCGCGACGGTGACATCGCCGGCCATCAAGTCGGAGGGCGCGAGCTCGACATCCTCGACCGTCTGCTTGTCGTTTTCTTTGCGGATTTGAAGGGCTTTGAACCGGCTTTTCATGGCGGGGCTTTCCGGTTGCGCTGTTCGGGCGGCAGGCGACCCGAATTTACGCGCCCCGTCAAGGCGTTGACTTGAGCGTTTCGACGAACTTGACCGGTTCACCGCGGCCGGCGGCGACCAACGCACCGTCGCGCATGACGGTGTTGCCGCGAATGACCGTCGCGACCGCCCAGCCGGTCGTCTCCATGCCGTCGAACGGCGTCCAGCCGCATTTCGACGCGATCCACGTGTTCTCTATTCTCTGCTTCTTCTTGAGATCGACGATGGTGAAGTCGGCATCGAAGCCGCTAGCGATCCGCCCCTTGCCGGCAATACCGAAAATCCGCGCTGCGCCCGCGCTGGTCAAATCGATGAAGCGCTCGAGCGAAAGTCGGCCGGCATTGACGTGATCGAGCAGGATCGTGACCAACGTTTGCACGCCCGGCATGCCGGACGGCGTGTCGGGATAGATCTTTTCTTTTTCCTCTCGCGTATGCGGTGCGTGGTCGGAGCCGATGACATCGATCACGCCTTGCTCGATCGCCTGCCACAGCGCCGCGCGATGACGTTCGTCGCGAATGGGCGGATTCATCTGCGCGTAGGTTCCCAATTGCTCGTAACAGTCGGGCGCGGCGAGCGTCAGATGCTGCGGCGTGGTCTCGGCGGTGGCGAAGTGCTTGGCGTCGACGAGAAGCGGAATCTCCTCGGCGGTGGTGACGTGCAGGACGTGGACGCGCCTCCCGGCTGCGCGCGCCAGCCTGAGCACGCGCTCAGTCGAGATGCGCGCGGTCTCCACGTCGCGCCAATTGGGATGCGAACGCGGATCGCCCTTGAGCGCGAGAGCCTTGCGCGCGCGCAGGCGTGCCTCGTCTTCGGAATGGACCGCGACGCGGCGCCTGCCGGAGCGCATCATCGCCGCGATGTCGTCCTCGTGATCGAGCAGAAGCGTTCCGGTGGAGGAACCGAGAAAGGCCTTCACGCCGGCGACACCCGGCATGCGCTCGAGCTCGCCGAGCGCGCCGAGGTTCGCCGCGGTTGCGCCGACATAAAACGCATAGTCGCAATGCATGCGCCCCGCGGCACGCGTCAGCTTGTCGGCGATCGCCTGGCGCGTCGTCGTCGGCGGCATCGTGTTCGGCATCTCGAAGACGGCCGTCACGCCGCCAAGCACGGCCGCACGGCTGCCGCTCTCGAGATCTTCCTTGTGCTCGTTGCCAGGTTCGCGGAAATGGCACTGACTGTCGATGACTCCCGGCAGAACATGGAGTCCCCTGGCGTCGAATGTTTCAGCCGCGGCGCCTGCGGGAATTGTTCCGATCGCGGCAATCTTGCCCGCGCGTATTCCAACATCGCCAGGGCCGATCCCGTTCGGCGTCGCGAGCGTGCCGCCGCGGATGATCAGGTCGAACATCTCAGACATGCAAAATGAGTAGGACGCCCCTTTCGACTTGGCAACCGGCGCGGCGCGGACTAATGCAATCAGATGCCCGTCGCCCATCTCAAGGATCGCGCTGTCATCGCCGTCGCCGGGCCGGAGGCGCGTTCATTTCTGCAAGGCCTCATCACCAACGACGTCGAGAAGTTGGAGCCCGGCAAGGGCCTCTATGCCGCGTTGCTGACGCCGCAGGGCAAGATTCTGTTCGATTTCTTTCTGGTCGAGGGCGATGCCGCGATTTTGATCGATTGCCGCGGCGAGACGCGCGAGGCGCTCCTGAAGCGTCTCACGCTCTACAAGCTGCGTAGCAAGGTCTCGATCGAACCGCGCGATCAACTCGCCGTGCTGGCGGAGTGGAACGGCACGGTTGCGAGAAACGCGATCTCCTACGCCGATCCGCGCCTTCCCGAACTCGGCCGGCGCGCCATCATCGCCCAAGGCGAAATGCGCAAGGATCTCGTCGACGAAGAGAGCTATCACGAGCACCGCCTCGCGCTCGGCGTACCTGAAGGCAGCGACTTCGGGTCCGACAAGATGTTCGCGCTCGATGCCGATCTGGATGAGCTGCATGGCGTCGACTTCGACAAGGGCTGCTATGTCGGCCAGGAATTGACGGCGCGCATGAAGCATCGCAGCACGGCGCGCAAACGCGTGCTGCCCGTCGAATTTGCCCAGGGCGGTGCGCACGCCACCGCGATTATCAGCGACGGCAAGGACATCGGAGAAATCGTCTCGACCTATGGCCGGCGCGGCTTTGCGCAGGTGCGGCTCGACCGCTTGAACGAGTCTGGACAAGCCGTGCCGCGTTCCGGCGACGCGGAACTAAAATTGATCAAACCGTCATGGCTTTTTCCTTGACCTCTGCGACGGCCGGGGTGGAAGTTTCGTTCCCGATCCAAGCAAAATCGTGAGGCGACAATGCTCCATCATGTTTCCGTCGGCGTTTCCGATGTTACACGCGCCGCGACATTCTACGACGCCGTTCTGCGGACCCTCGGCTACAAACGCGTGGTGGAGTACCTGCCCTACGCCGTGGCCTATGGCGAGGACCATCCGGAGTTCTGGATTGGAATGCCGCACGATCAGAGACCGATGAGCGCGGGCAATGGCGTGCATCTTGGATTCAGCGCGCGCAGCAAGGACCAGGTGCACAAGTTCCACGCCGCGGCGCTGGCGCATGGCGGCAGCAACAATGGCGAACCCGGACCGCGACCGGATTACGGCCCGGACTATTACGGCGCCTTCGTCTACGACCTCGACGGCAACAAGATCGAGGCGACGCTGCACGCAGCACCCAAGGCTCAGGCGGCGAAAAGGCCGGCAAAGAAAACCGCCAAGCGTCCCGACAAGAAGAAGAAGGCCGCGAAGAAGGCAAAAAAGAAATCACGGCGTTGAGCGCATCCGACGTCGTTCGCTGCGGCTGGTCGGTGAAGGAGCCGATCTACGTCGCCTACCACGACGAAGAATGGGGCGTGCCGGAATACGATCCGCGCGCGCTTTACGAGAAACTCGTGCTGGATGGATTTCAGGCCGGGCTCTCCTGGATTACCATTCTGAAGAAGCGCGACAATTTTCGCGCCGCCTTTGACAACTTCAAACCCGAGAAGATCGCGCGCTATGGCAAGCGCGACGTCAAACGCCTGATGAAGAATGAAGGCATCATTCGCTCAGGCCCGAAGATCGAAGCCGCGATCCGCGGCGCGCAACTTTGGCTTGAGATCGAGGAGAAGGAGCCCGGCGGCTTCACCGAGTTCATCTGGAAGCATGTCGATGGTGTGCCCAAGGTCAATCGCTACAAGTCGATCCGGCAAGTCCCCGCCGAGACGAAGATGAGCAAAAAGCTGGCCAAGGAGCTCAAGGCGCGCGGTTTCAATTTCTGCGGACCGGTCATCGTCTATGCCTTCGCACAAGCCGTCGGCATGGTGAACGATCATCTCGTCTCATGTCACCGCCACGAGCCTTGTGCGGCGTTGGCAGTGCCGCGTCGTTAGCTGCGCCCGCGATAGGGTGACACGCCGGTGTCGGGAAGCCAGACTCCGCTCGGCAATTTTCCGGTCTGCCAGAACACGTCGATCGGTATTCCACCGCGCGGGTACCAGTAGCCGGCGATGCGCAGATATTTCGGCTTGATGGCAGCGACGATCTTCTTGCCGATGGCGAGCGTGCAAGCTTCGTGAAAGGCGGCGTGATTGCGAAAGCTCGCCAGGTAGAGCTTCAGCGATTTGGATTCGACGATTTCCTTGGCCGGCGCATAGTCGATGACGAAATGCGCGAAATCCGGCTGCCCGGTCACGGGACACAGCGTGGTGAATTCGGGCGCTGTGAAGCGGACCAGATAGTCGCTGTCGACATGCGGATTGGCCACCGCCTCCAGGTCCGCCTGGTCGGGTGAACGCGGCAACGGGACCTGCTGCCCCAGCTTGGTAAGCTTCTTTGCCATCGGAAGGCTTTGGCAGGTCGATGAAATTTGGTCAAGAAATCCGGTTTTTCGACTGTTCCGGCCTTGAACCGGCGTCGCCGAGCCCCGAAATTGAACATGACTCGCGGAGCAGATCATGGCGGACGACAGCAACCCGGTGGGCGAGAGCGCGCTTTGGCGGGCAGTAAAACACCTGCTGGGCGTCCAGGACGGTAAGGGCGCCCTGCGTGCGATCCTCGAGCCGATCGCCATCGTCGCCATCACCTTTGCCTCGACGACCGCCATTGCACAGCCGTTCTACGTGCCGACTGGTTCGATGCAGCCGACACTTGCGATCGGCGATGCCTTCGTCGCAGCCAAGTACCCCTATGGCTACAGCCGCTACTCCGTCCCTTTCGCGATTGGCCCGGCGCGTTCGACCCGGCTTTTACAAAAACTTCCCGAAGTCGGCGACGTCGTGGTGTTCCGCCTGCCCCGCGACCCGAAACAGACCTACATCAAGCGCGTGATCGGACTGCCTGGCGATCGCGTCCAGATGGTCGGCGGGCGCCTCTGGATCAACGGGAAGAAACTCGCGCTGCGTGCCGATGGACAAGGTCAGGTCGAGAGCGAGGACGGCAGCATCACGGACTCGCCGCGCTTCATCGAGACTCTGCCAAACGGAAAGACGCACCCAATCTACAAGTGGACGTGGACCGGCATGCTGGACGACACGCCGGTCTTCATCGTGCCAGCGGGCCATCTCTTCATGATGGGCGACAATCGCGACAATTCGCTCGACAGCCGCGTTCCTGCCGAGAATGGCGGCGTCGGCTTCGTGCCGGCCGAGAATCTCGTCGGCCGCGCCGAATTCGTCGTCGGCTCCTACGACTTCCTCAACGCCCACGCCATCTGGACCTGGCTGAAGGAATTTCGCCTGGCGCGCTTCTTCAACGGCGTGAGCTGATTATTTCCGGTTCCTGATCTCTTCGCGCAGAGGGCCGAGCGCCTCGGCCCACTTCAGCAGTTCGTTCAAGGTCGCGCTCACGCCCTGCTGATTGAGCTCGTTGCCCTCGAACTTGCCGTCCTTGATCTGGGCATAGAAATTCGGAATTGCGACCCCTTCTGGGATCGGCATCATCTTCAAGGTCGTGACGTGGGTGCGCGCCGGCTGCGCGGAACGCAGTCCGCCCGACACGCCGCCATAGCTGACGAACGCCACCGGCTTGTACTGCCACTCCCAGAACAGATAGTCGATCGCATTCACAAAAGATGGTGGTGGCGAGAAATTGTATTCCGGCATCACGAAGACGAATGCGTCGGCTGCGTTCACGCTGGCCGACCACTTCTTGGTGTGCTCGTGTTCATAATGACGGCGGGATGGATGCTGCGGCTCGTCGTACATCGGCAGGTTGAAGTCGGCGAGATCCACAAGCTGCGCATCGAATTTGCCGTGCGCCTTGGCTGCCTCCTGAAACCAGCGCGCGATGGCTGGCCCGGCGCGTCCCGGACGCGTGCTGGTGATGACGGTGTGCAGCTTCAGGGCCATGGGCGTCTCCTTGAACAAGTACCTGTTTGATGCCAAGTTACAAATTGTGACCGACGCTAAGATGATGCCTATCCGAGCGGCACGCAAGAAGGCACGCAAATGAAACAGGGTAACATTCGTGACACCGGCGATTGCCGCGCCATCAGCGGCGTGCTCGCCCGGATCGGCGACAAGTGGTCCGTCCTCATCGTCAGCCGGTTGGGCGCCCGACCGATGCGCTTTAATGAGCTGAAGCGCGAGATCGGCGGCATCTCGCAACGAATGCTGACGCTGACGCTGCGCGGACTGGAGCGCGACGGTCTGATCACGCGGACGATTTTTCCGACCATTCCACCGCGCGTGGACTACGAGCTGACCCCGCTCGGACGCTCATTGCTCGAACCGGTCATGGGATTGAGCGCCTGGGCACTCAAGAACATCACAAGGATCGAAACGGCGCGGGAGAAGTTCGACAATTCCGCGGCGAGGAAGACGGCGGCGATGCCCGTCAGTTTGCCCAGCTTGCGTCAAAACGCGAGGCCAACGGGACCACAACTGGGTTCGCGTTCGTTGTCCGGCGTTGTTCGCGTTCGATCATGACGTCGACCAGGAGCGTGACGAAGGTACGATTGCGCTCGGCATAGTCGAGCTCTGCGCCGAGCGACGGCCAGAGGCTCTGGCGCATGAAGTGATCGAGCTCGTCCGACCAGCGCTCACGCCCGGAGCCTTCGAGCAGCTTCCGGCGCCGATGGATCAAGACCGCCATATGGGGGGCGAGCAACAGGGCGAGTTCCCGTTCGAACGTCCGACGGCTATCGGTCTCGAAATCGAGCCCTTGAACGAGCAGAGCTACGACCTGCTTGAGTGCATCAACAAACTGCTCTCGCATGACGCTCTACCCTCTTCGCGAGGGAAAGTGTGCCCGCGAGGGGTTAAGGTCCGGCTGAGAAGACTAGTTAGCGAGTTATTTTGGAAACCCGGACAATCGGAAAAACCCCGCGACACCACGGCTAGTGGCGGATTATTGCGCCCATTTAACCCACATGCTAACTGCATCGCGCGCGTCGCGTCTGACTCGCAAGCGGTGTTATTTCACAAATTGAATCAACCAGTTGGGCGGCCGGCGCGGATGTCGAAAGCGGGCGCCGCCGAAGGACGAACGTGGCGGCGGAACAGGCTCACGAAAGCGGACTAGCGGGGCGCTACGCGAACGCCGTTTTCGAACTGGCCCAGGAAGAAAAATCCGTCGACGCCGTGGAGCGCGACTTCATCGCCTTGCGCGGGTTGATCGAACAAAATCCCGACCTCGCAAGGCTGGTTCAGGCGCCCGTCTTCTCGCGCGAAGATCAGGCCCGCGCGATGAAAGCCGTACTGGAGAAAATGGGCGCAGCCAAACTCACCACCAATTTCGTCCTGACCGTGACGTCGAAGCGACGGCTCTTCGCGCTGCTCGACATCATCCGCTCGTTCGAGCGCCTGCTTGCGAAGCTGCGTGGCGAAGTTCAGGCCACCGTAATCTCCGCCCGCGCTCTCTCGGACTCCGAGAAAGCCGAACTCAAATCCGTCCTGAAAGCCAAGCTCGGGCGCGATCCGCGCCTGGAGACAAAAGTTGATCCCGCCCTGCTCGGCGGCCTCGTCGTCAAGGTGGGATCGCGCATGATCGATTCGTCCATCCGCACGAAGCTGACCGGCATTCGTGCGGCCATGAGAGGTAGCTGAAATGGATATCCAACCCGCCGAAATCTCCGCCATCCTGAAGCGCGAGATTCAGAACTTCGGCTCCGAAGCGGAAGTCAGCGAAGTCGGCCAAGTTCTTTCGGTCGGCGACGGCATCGCGCGCGTCTACGGCCTCGACAACGTCCAGGCGGGCGAGCTCGTCGAGTTTCCTGGCGCCGTCAAAGGCATGGCGCTGAATCTCGAGACCGACAATGTCGGCATCGTGATCTTCGGCTCCGACAGCCACATCAAGGAAGGCGACACCGTCAAGCGCACCGGCGCAATCGTCGACGTGCCCGTCGGCAAGGCGCTGCTTGGTCGCGTTGTCGATCCGCTCGGTAATCCGATCGATGGCAAGGGCGCGATCGAAGGCGCCGCGGAGCGCCGCCGCGCCGAGGTAAAAGCGCCAGGCATCATTCCGCGCCGCTCGGTGAACCAGCCGGTGCAAACCGGCATCAAGGCCATCGACACGCTGATTCCCATCGGACGCGGTCAGCGCGAGTTGATCATCGGCGACCGCCAGACCGGCAAAACCGCCATCGCCATCGACACCATCATCAACCAGAAGACCGTCAATGCGGGCACGGACGAGAAGGCAAAGCTCTACTGCATCTATGTCGCCATCGGACAGAAGCGCTCGACCGTCGCGCAAATCGTCAAGACGCTTCAGGACACCGGCGCCCTTGAATACACTACGATCGTTGCCGCAACCGCATCCGACCCGGCGCCGCTGCAATTCCTGGCCCCGTTCTCCGGCTGTGCCATTGGCGAGTGGTTCCGCGACAATGGGATGCACGCATTGATCATCTACGACGATCTTTCCAAACAAGCCGTCGCCTACCGCCAGATGTCGCTCTTGCTGCGCCGGCCGCCGGGCCGTGAGGCTTATCCCGGCGACGTCTTCTATCTGCACTCCCGGTTGCTCGAGCGCGCAGCGAAGATGAACGACGATTTTGGCGGTGGCTCGTTGACGGCATTGCCGATCATCGAGACGCAAGCTAACGACGTTTCGGCTTACATCCCAACCAACGTGATCTCGATCACGGATGGCCAGATCTTCCTCGAGACCGATCTGTTCTTCCAGGGCGTGCGCCCGGCGGTGAACGCCGGCATTTCCGTCAGCCGCGTGGGCTCGTCGGCGCAGGTGAAGGCGATGCGACAGGTCGCGGGCACGATCAAGAGCGACCTAGCGCAATATCGCGAGATGCAGGCTTTCGCACAATTTGGCTCCGACCTCGACGCGGCAACACAGCGGCTGCTCAACCGCGGATCGCGGCTGCAGGAGCTTCTCAAGCAGCCGCAATTCTCACCGCTCGCGGTCGAGGAGCAGGTGGTATCCATTTTCGCCGGTGTGAACGGCTATCTCGACAAGCTCGCGCTCAATCAGATTGCGCGCTTCGAAGCCGAGTTGCTGCGTCTGATGCGCAGTAAGCATGCGGACGTGCTCGACACGATTCGCACGCAGAAGACGTTGACGCCGGAACTTGAAGGCAGGCTGCGCGAAATCATGGACAGCTTTGCGGGAACCTTCGCCTAATGCCGAGCCTGAAGGCCATACGAACGCGCATCGCCTCCGTCACGGCGACGCGCAAGATCACCAAGGCCATGCAGATGGTGGCCGCCGCGAAATTGCGCCGTGCGCAGGACGCGGTCACCGCGGCACGTCCCTACGCCGAGAAGATGAGCAGCGTCATCGCGAGTCTGGCGAAAGGTCTTGCCGGAAACCCTGGGGCGCCGCCCCTCCTCACCGGCAACGGTCGCGACCAGGTCCATCTTGTGATTGTCGCAACCGCCGACCGCGGGCTTTGCGGCGGCTTCAACACCAACATCGTGCGTTTGGCGCGGCAGAAGATTCAGGCACTGCAGCGCGACGGCAAACAGGTCAAGATCCTGACCGTCGGCCGGAAGGGCCGCGACCAACTCAAGCGCCAATTCTCACGTCAGATCGTGGGCGAAATCGAGCATACGAGCGTCAAGCAGATCGGTTTTGCCAATGCGCTCGCCATCGGACGACGCGTGCTCGAGATGTACGAGGCCGGCGAGTTCGACGTCGCCACGCTGATCTATTCGCGCTTCAGGTCGGTGATCTCCCAGGTTCCCACCGCACAGCAGCTCATTCCCGCGCCGATCGACGAAACCGCGGCCATGGCGACGGGCACCGTCTATGAATACGAACCCGAGGAAGCGGAAATCCTCGCCGAACTCTTGCCGCGCAACGTCTCAGTTCAGATTTTCAAAGCCCTGTTGGAGAACGTTGCGGGCGAGTTCGGCGCTAAGATGAGCGCGATGGATTCTGCGACGCGCAACGCCGGCGACGTGATCGACAAGCTCACCATCCTGCGCAACCGCACGCGCCAGGCGCAGATCACCAAAGAATTGATCGAAATCATCTCGGGCGCCGAAGCGCTCTAAGGAGAATGCCGATGAATGCGATGACAGGCAGCAACAAGATGGGGCGCGTGACCCAGATCACCGGCGCCGTGGTCGACGTGCAGTTCGACGGTCATCTGCCCGAAATCCTGAGCGCCTTGGAGACCGACAACAATGGCCGCCGGCTCGTTCTCGAAGTGGCGCAGCACTTGGGAGAGTCCACCGTGCGGACGATCGCGATGGATGCGACCGAAGGCCTGGTGCGCGGAGCCAAGGTGACCGACACCGGCGCCGCGATCTCCGTGCCGGTGGGCGACGGCACACTAGGCCGGATCATGAACGTGATCGGCGAGCCGGTGGATGAAGCCGGTCCGATCGAGTTCACCGAGCGCCGCGTCATTCACCAGGACGCGCCGCCCTTCACGGAGCAGTCCACCGAGGCGCAGATTCTCGTCACCGGCATCAAGGTCGTCGACCTGCTCGCGCCCTATGCCCGCGGCGGCAAGATCGGACTGTTCGGCGGCGCCGGCGTCGGCAAGACGGTGACCATCCAGGAATTGATCAACTCCGTCGCCAAGAACCATGGCGGCTATTCGGTGTTCGCCGGCGTGGGCGAGCGGTCGCGCGAGGGCAACGATCTCTATCATGAGATGATCGAGTCGAACGTGAACAAGGATCCGAAGAAGGGTTCGGTCGCCGGCTCGAAGTGCGCCCTGATCTATGGCCAGATGAACGAGCCGCCGGGCGCGCGGGCCCGCGTCGGCCTCTCGGGGTTGACCGTCGCGGAATACTTCCGCGACCAGGGCCAAGACGTGCTCTTCTTCGTCGACAACATCTTCCGCTTCACGCAGGCCGGCTCGGAAGTGTCGGCACTGCTGGGCCGCATGCCATCCGCGGTGGGCTACCAGCCGACGCTCGCGACCGACATGGGCGCGCTGCAGGAGCGCATTACCACCACGACCAAGGGTTCGATCACCTCGGTGCAGGCGATCTTCGTGCCAGCCGACGATCTCACCGATCCTGCGCCGGCGACCTCGTTCGCGCATCTCGACGCGCAGACCGTGTTGTCCCGCGACGTGTTCGCCAAGGCGATCTTCCCGGCGGTCGATCCGCTCGACTCCAATTCGCGCCTGATGGACCCGCGCGTTGTCGGCCAGGAGCACTACGACGTCGCCCGTTCGGTACAGGCGATCCTCCAGCGCTACAAGTCGCTTCAGGACATCATCGCGATTCTCGGCATGGACGAACTGTCGGAAGACGACAAGATCACCGTCGCGCGGGCCCGCAAGATCGAGCGCTTTTTGAGCCAACCCATGTTCGCGGCGGAAGTGTTCACCAATCTGCCGGGCATCAGCGTCAAGCTCGAGGACACCATCCGCAGTTTCAAGGCCGTTGTGAACGGCGACTACGATCACCTGCCCGAACAGGCGTTCTACATGGTGGGCACGATCGAAGACGCAGTCGCCAAGGCGCAGAAGATGGCGGCGGAAGCGGCGTGATGGTCGACAAGATCTCCTTCGACCTCGTCTCGCCCGAGCGGCTCTTGCTGAGCGACGCGGCCGAGATGGTCACGATCCCCGGTACCGAAGGCTATATGGGCGTGATGGCCGGACACTCGCCCGTCATCTCGACACTTCGTCCCGGCACCATCACCGTGCAAGGCGCAGGGGCCGGCGATATGCGATTCTTTATCCGGGGCGGCTTCGCCGAAGTCACCGCCGGCAAGCTCACCGTTCTGGCCGAGGAAGCGATCCCACTCGCCGAGGTCAATGTCGCCATGCTTGATCAACGCATCCGCGACACCGAAGAAGATGTTACCGCTGCAAAGTCCGACGCCGACAAAGCCCGCGCCATCGAAGCGCTCGACGATCTGAGGCAGGTTCGCGCTGCATTGTAGACAGCGCAAATCTGACGGGCCGTCAGCACAGTCCGGAAGCCGGTTCCCTCCATGAAGGCCGGTTTGTTATAATGGCCGGATGACGGATGCCGCCATCTACAGGCAGGGTTGGACGCTGGACGAAGTCCAATGGTCCACTTTCGACCGCTCGAAAGCCGAGCCGTGGATGATTGCCGCGATCAAATCGGCTGCCCTTGTGGAGCTGAACGCGCCGGACTATGTCGCCTACCTAAAGCGCGTCTTCGCAGGCGCCGATGCCTCAACGATCTCGGCGATCGAACAATGGGGCGGCGAAGAGAGCCAGCATGGCCGCGCACTCGGCCGCTGGGCGGAGCTGGCGGACCCGTCGTTCAGCCTGGACGCGGCATTCGAGCGCTTCCATGCCAACTATAAGCCGCCGCATTTTGCCGCTTCGGGCGGCGATTCGATCCGCGGCAGCCGGCGGGGCGAGATGATCTCGCGCTGCGTGGTGGAAAGCGGCACCTCGTCCTATTACAGTGCGATCCGGGACGCGACCGAGGAGCCCCTCCTGAAGGAGATCGCGGGCCGGATCGCGGCCGATGAATTCAGGCATTACAAGCTCTTCTACGAGACTCTTGAGGCGCAGAATGAACCCGACCTTCCTTTTTGGAAGAAGGCGTTCGTGGCGCTGAGGCGCATCGCGGAGACGGACGACGACGAGCTTTCCTACGCCTGCTACTGCGCCAATGTTGCCGCCGCAGACACCGACAAGCACCCCTACGATCGGGTGGTTTACGCACGTGTCCAGGCAGCCACGACGATGCGAATCTATCGCCGCAACCATGTCCAGCGTCTGGTGCAGATGGTGGCCAAGGCGATCGGAGCAGCACCGCACGGCGCCGTCACCCGGCTGGCCGGATCGCTGATGTGGCGCGTCTTGCGCTTGCGCGGGCGCTGGGCATCGTCCCGCGCGCTGCCGGCCTAGTGGTCCGACATTCGCTCCACTAGACGCTGCGCTTCACCAGCATCTGCTTGATCTCGCCAATCGCCCTCGCGGGGTTCAAGCCTTTCGGACAGGCGCTCGCGCAGTTCATAATCGTGTGGCAGCGATAGAGCCGGAACGGGTCCTCGAGATTGTCCAACCGTTCGCCGGTATTCTCGTCGCGGCTGTCGGCCAGCCAGCGATAGGATTGCAGAAGCGCAGCGGGACCTAGATAGCGCTCGGAGTTCCACCAGTAGCTCGGGCACGATGTCGAGCAGCAGGCGCAAAGGATACATTCATAGAGACCGTCGAGCTTGGCGCGGTCTTCCGGCGACTGCTTCCACTCCGTCTCAGGCTGGGCCGTCTTGGTCTGGAGAAAAGGTTCGATGGACGCGTATTGCGCATAGAAGTTGGTCATGTCCGGGACAAGGTCTTTGACCACCGGCATCGCCGGCAGCGGATAGATGGTCACTGGTCCCGAAATGTCGGTGATCGCCTTGGTGCAGGCGAGCGTGTTACCGCCCGCGATGTTCATCGAACAGGAGCCGCAAACCCCTTCGCGGCAGGAGCGGCGAAACGTCAGCGTCGGATCGATCTCGTTCTTGATCTTGATGAGCGCGTCCAAAACCATCGGACCGCAGCTTTCGAGATCGACCGTGTAGGTGTCCAAGCGCGGATTGGCGTCCTGGTCGGGATCGAAACGGTAGACCTTGAAATCCTTCGAGCGCTTCGGCTTCTTGCCATTGGCTGTTTTCGGTCCCGGCCAAACTTTGCCCTTGGTGACCTTGCTGCCCTTCGGCAAAGTGAACTGAACCATGAAGTACCTTTGGTGTTTGCGATGCGGCCATGTTGGCATGCTGGAGCGGTGGGAAAAAGCGTCACGATGACCCGATTTGTTCGAAGATCCAGGCTGCCTCCGCCGGCTGATCCTTGACCGCGCCCGTCAATACGAGTTGTTCCGTGCGACGAAGCATGTCGCTACCGAGATAAACGCTCTCGTCCACGCTCAGTTGTGCGCCGCTGCGAAAGCGCCAACCCTCGCCGTTGGGCAGTTTGAGGAGAATCCCTCCTCCTTGGGACGGCGAAACGCGCACATCGGGATGGATGTGAAAGCGAATCGTAAAAGAAAGCGGCGTATGGCTGCGGGTGGCCTTAGGCAACAGCCGATCGAGGCCCGTCACGGCGAGACCCTGGCGCGACACCGTGATCTGCCGTTCGTGGCGGACACCGAACGGCTCGATGTAGCCGTCGTGGCCAGCTTCCACGCACCATCCTTGCGGAGTTTCGACCCGCCGCGTCTCGATCGTCGACGGCCCGCCCAACAGGCGCGGACCGAGGAGATCGCGACCGATACCAGGCGCGATGATATTCGCCATCGACGCGTCATTGACCGAGAGCGTCGAGTGCGCCGCCGTCGCACGTAGCGCCCCTTCCCATCCGGCATGCGCCGGGCCTGCCGAACCACAGTTCACGACGATGCGCTGCGCGCCGCTGCTGAGTTCCAACGCAAGGCATCCCGCATGCGCGCGGACCGAGAAGGCGCCGCCCGGCACGCCGCCGCAATCGATCAACGCCATGGTCTTTCCGGCGGTCATGCGGTGATAGCCCGAGTGCCTGGCATAGGCGAAAGGCTGACCGCGCACTTCGTCGCGCGCCAGGAGCGCGGCGATCATGCGTGGGTCGCACTCCATTCCGCCGTTGAACAGCGCCAGCGAACCGTCGCCGTGGCGGAAGAAGCGTATCATCGGGGCGACGCGATCATGGGCGCTGCGGATCGGCTGCGGCACTTCCAGCGCACCGGCGCTCAGCGCATCCATGACCATCGTGATCAGGCGATAGCAATGCAGGAGCGCCTCGGGCGAACGACTGACGTGTCCGCCGTCGGGCAGAATTTGGCGCGCGATTTCGCGCTCGAAACACTGGAGACCTTCTTCAAGACGACGCTGGCTGTCGCCCAGGCAGGCTCCGGAGAGTGCATAGGCCGCAGCCGCCTCGAAGCGCGGCATGCCATCGGGTGCTTCCTGTGCGATGCGCGCCAGCATGCGCGATTGCTCCCGGAGCGAAACGAAGACTTTCGATCGCCAGAGCAATTCGGAATTGGCGATGACCATGCGCCCATGCGCGAAGATATTGACGAGCCGCCGCGCCATGACGTCGGGCAGCCACGCCGGTTCGGCGTAGCGCGCATAGCGTTTCAACCACTGCGAGATGAGGTTGGTGGCCAACGCCTTCGCGGGATCGCCGCCCGCCAGCGCCAACGGCGGCAACCACGAGAAACTGTGCAAGGCCTTGGCCCAGCCGAGAGACGGTGGCGCGACATCGAAAATCGATCCGGTTTTGGCATCGTAGGTCTGGCCCGCGAAGCGAAACCGTCCGCGCAACAGCGTGTCTGCATCCTCGAGGCGGCGCGGCAGCGCGTCGTAGGGATGAAACAAGATGCGATCCGCAAGTGGACCGGCCAATATGCGCCGATAGAGCCATGTCCGCCGATACCAGATGCGTATACCGCTGAGCGCCTGCCAGAGGGCAATGCGTAACAATTCGGGAAAGAGGTGGATCGGCGGCAGTCGTTTTCGTGGCGATTGCTCCGCCACGGCGTCAGCCGCGCAAGGCTGCGATGTTGGAGGCATAGCGTTTTGCTCCGCCGCTGAACACCGCCGTTCCCGCGACCAACACGTTCGCGCCGGCGTTCACCGCCTGGCGCGCAGTCTTCGGATTGATGCCGCCATCTACTTCAAGCGCGATATCGCGTCTGGATTTTGCGATGCGCGCGGCGACCGCCTCGATCTTCTTCAACTGACTTGCAATGAATGTCTGCCCGCCAAAACCCGGGTTGACGCTCATGACCAACACCAGGTCGACCAGATCGATCAGATTGTCGATCGCGTCAACCGCGGTTCCCGGATTGAGCACGACACCCGGTTTCTTGCCGAGCGAGCGGATGAGCTGAAGCGTGCGATGCACGTGTGGCCCGGCTTCGGGGTGAACGGTGATCCCATCCGCGCCGGCATCGGCGAAGTCCTTCACATACAGATCTACCGGCGAAATCATCAGATGAACGTCGAGCGGCCTCTTCGCATATGGCTTGATCGCGCGCACGACGGAGGGACCGATCGAGATGTTCGGAACGAAATGTCCATCCATGACGTCGACATGGATGAGGTCGGCACCTGCCGCTTCAACCGCGGCAATCTCGGCGCCTAGCTGGGCGAAGTCAGCGGAGAGAATCGATGCCGCGATTTGAATCTTCTTAGCCATGTCGGGTGATAAGTGACGGATTCTGCGTCACGTCGCAAGCGAGCCGAGGCTCAGGGCGCGACCTCGCCAACACCAAAACGGACGCGGCGTTCGGCTTCGACTCTCGGCCACACGGTAAGGACGACGGCAAGCGAGGGCAGCCACATAATGCGCGACTGATAGCGCCCATGCGGACCTGAAAATACACCACATACAAACGCGTTGCCGACAAGGGCGAGCAGGACAAACGCCGGTAAAACCCCGCTTGCCCAGTCGCGCCGCCTGCGCGCGTGCCGGTACAACAAGCCGAGGGCAATCAGCGACAGGAACGCGATCGGCACGTGCACGACATTGACGGGAAGAAACCAGATCGCACCTTCCTGCTGGTAGGCGTGATCATAGTCCGAGAGCTGCTGCGGAATGGCCAACTTGAATTCCTGATTTAGAACCCACTCCTGGGGGACGATGCCGTCACCGGTCTGAAACCAGATGAACTGGAGCGCCGCGTCCTTGAGCGCCATTACGGCGTTGCGCAGCGGGTAGCGCTGTAGGCTCTGTGAGACGATTGCCGCAGCCTCCGGTTCCCGCTTCCTGAAACCCCCGAGTCTTTCGAACGGGCTTACCCAGGGCTCCCAAAGCCAGGTGTCGGCTCGCGTCGGCAACTTTTCTCTGTAGGCACAGAGTTTGTAGTGGGTTTGCGGGCAAGTCTCGTCCAGCACTGGTTTGATCAGGCCGTCGCCCATCATCCGCGCTTCCAGGAATATGGCGCCGGAGCGGGATAGGAAGGCTTGGTGCGTGAATTTGTAGTTGCAGGCGACGACCGACGTCACGGCCAACACAAGGCTCAGCGCCCCGAGGAGCAAGCGCGGGCGCGGCAGACCATTTGCCTCGATCCAGGACGACGGCGCGAAACGCGGCGCCGTTAGCATCACGAGCAGTCCGGCCGACAATCCGATGTGCGATGGATGCGCCGCGGTCGCAAGCGTCACGATACAGAACAAAATGCCAAGCCGCACCCTTCCAAGCGCGGCGCCGTGAAACGCAAAGAGATAAACGCCAAGGGCTACCAGCGCGACAAAGAAGTCCGGCTCGATCTCTGCAGCATACCAGGGAAGACCGGTTGCGATGCAAACCAGAGCGACGATGGCGAGGAGCGACCACAGCGACAGCATTGGTCTCAAGGCGCGGGCAAATTCGGTGATGACAAAGGCGGTCATTGCGCATTGCACGATCGCGACGAGCCAGAGCGACACGCGTGCGCCGGCTGCCGCCAGAAACAGCGAATAGACCGGCGAACGCTCCGCGAGGAAGATGTGCCCCAGCCCTTGCAGCATGTAAGCGCCCGTATCGTAGAAGATGATCGGGAAGCCATTCCAGATCGCAACCGAAAGCAGGATGGGACAAAGCAGGATGATCGACAGAACTTCGTAGAGCGGCGAGCCGATCGCGGCGCCGGCCGTCGCGATTCGCAACGGACGCGGCGATGCCCAGCGCACAAGGGTGCTGCCCGCTTCACTCATTTTTGGGCGAATTCCTCTTTAGAACGCAAGACAATGCCCACTCAGACGAAAGGGCGCAAAGCGACAAAAGGCTCCTTCGAACCGACCAAAATAACCGCGGCAATGACGCAAGTTCGCGGGCCATGCGCGCGGTTGACTACCACGCCCCCCGCCCTACACTCGGTTTCGCCTGATTTTCGATTTTCCCGAGGATTTTCATGGCGGATACACCGCACCCGGCGACGCGAACGCGGCCGCTTTCTCCCCACTGGGTCATTTATCGCTGGCCGATCACGATGGTCACCTCGATCGTTCACCGGCTGACGGGGCTCGGTCTCTCGGCAGGTGCGGTCATTCTCTGCTGGTGGTTGATAGCAGTCGCCAACGGACCCGAGGCCTTCAATCAATTCATCGGTCTCGTCTCCACGCCGCTCGGCGAAGTGGTGATGTTCGGCTTCGTGTGGTCCCTCGCCTATCATCTGCTCAATGGAATCCGGCATCTGGCGTGGGATATCGGCTTTGGCTTCGCCGTTCCGACGGCCACCAAATCGGGCATCCTCGTGATCGCGGCTTCGCTCCTGGTCGCAGTCGGCGCCTTCGCGCTCGCCTATACCGGCCAAGGTGGCTACTACCAATGAGCCTCGAGACTCCGCTGCACAAGGTTCGCGGCATGGGTTCCGCGCACTCAGGGGTCAGTCATTTCTGGCGTCAGCGCGTGACGGCCGCCGCCCTCATTCCGCTTTCGATCTGGTTCGGCGTGTCTCTGCTCGGTTTGGTCGGCGCTCACGAAGCGGCGACGCTGACGTTTCTCTCGCAGCCTCTCAATGCCATCCTGATGGCATCATTCGTCATCATTCTGCTGTACCACATGGCCCTGGGACTCCAAGTCGTCATCGACGACTACATCCACAATGACGGCCAGAAACTGGTTCTCATGCTGTTGATGCGTGGCTTTGCCATCGCGGCGGGCGCGACGTCGATCTTCGCTCTCCTTCGTATCGCAGGACCGCTCTAGATGAACGCCTACAACATCGTTGACCACACGTTCGATGTCGTGGTCGTGGGCGCCGGCGGCGCGGGATTGCGCGCGACGCTGGAATGCGCGGCGCGCGGTCTCAAGACTGCCTGCATCACCAAAGTCTTTCCGACACGCAGCCACACGGTCGCGGCACAAGGCGGGATCTCCGCCGCACTCGGTAACATGGGCGAGGACGATTGGCGCTGGCACATGTACGACACCGTCAAGGGGTCAGACTGGCTCGGCGATCAGGATGCCATCGAGTATCTCTGCCGCAACGCGCCCGAAGCGGTCTACGAGCTGGAACATTTCGGCGTGCCGTTTTCACGTACCGAGGAAGGCAAGATCTACCAGCGAGCGTTCGGCGGCATGACGTCGAATTTCGGCAAGGGCATCGCGCAGCGCACCTGCGCCGCCGCCGATCGCACCGGTCACGCCATTCTCCATACGCTTTACGGCCAGTGCGTGAAGCACGAAGTGAATTTCTTCGTCGAGTTCTTTGCGCTCGATCTGATCGTCGAAGATGGCGCCGTGCTCGGTGTGATGGCGTGGAATCTCGACGACGGCTCGATCCATCGCTTCCGTTCACATAAAGTCATCATGGCGACCGGCGGTTACGGCAGGACCTATCTATCCTGCACCGGCGCGCACACGCAGACGGGTGACGGCAACGCGATGGTGCTGCGTGCCGGCCTGCCCTTGCAGGACATGGAGTTCGTGCAATTCCACCCGACCGGAATTTTCGGTGCTGGCGTCCTGATCACCGAAGGCGTGCGCGGCGAAGGCGGCTATCTGACGAATTCGGAAGGCGAGCGCTTCATGGAGCGTTACGCGCCGCACGCCAAGGACCTCGCCTCACGCGACGTGGTCAGCCGCGCCATGACGATCGAAATTCGCGAAGGACGCGGCGTCGGACCAAACAAGGATCATATATTCCTGCATCTGTCGCACCTCGATCCGAAAATCATCCATGAGCGCCTGCCTGGAATTTCCGAAAGCGCGCGCATCTTTGCCGGCGTCGACGTCACCAAGCAGCCGATCCCCGTCCTTCCCACCGTGCATTACAACATGGGCGGCATTCCCTGCCGCTACACCGGCGACGCTGTCACGCTGAAAGACGGCAATCCGGATACGCCCGTACAAGGACTCATGGCAGTCGGCGAAGCGGCATGCGTCTCTGTGCATGGCGCCAACCGGCTCGGCTCGAACTCGCTGATCGATCTCGTCGTGTTTGGCAAGGCAACGGGCGCGCAAGCCGCAGAGTCGTTGAAGGGCATCACGGGCCATCACGACCTGCCCAAGAATGCGGGCGATGCCGCTCTCGCGCGCTTGGACAGATATCGCCATGCCAACGGTGGTTCGCCGACCGCGGAACTCCGGTTGGCCATGCAAAAGGCGATGCAGGAAGATGCCGCCGTGTTCCGGACGGGCGAGACGCTCGCCAAGGGCCAAAAGTCGATCGACGAGATTTATGGCCGGCTCAAGGATGTACGTGTGAGCGACCGGTCGCTGATCTGGAACACCGATCTCGTCGAAACGCTGGAGTGCGAGAACCTGATTCAGCAGGCGGTCGTAACCGTCGCTGGGGCAGCGAACCGGCACGAAAGCCGCGGCGCGCATGCCCGGGAGGACTTCCCGAACCGCGACGACGTCAATTGGATGAAGCACACGCTTGCCTGGCTCGATCCGGCAACGGGTCGCACCCGAATCGATTTCCGCCCGGTGCACGCGTACACGCTGACCAACGATGTAGAGTATATTCCGCCCAAGGCGCGAACTTATTGAGTCAGCAAACCGCGCCCGCAGGAGCGCGGATGGTCAAGAAACTCGATTTCGCTTCCGTCGTATCGCACATCGGTTCCGGCTACCCGCAACCCTTTGGCAGTTCGTGCGCGCGCCGTGAACGCAAGCGGCTCGCCGAAGCAGCCGGACTGGACAAAATCGGCGTCACGCTGCTCAGGCTTCCGGCGGGCGCCTGGTCGACGGAGCGCCACTGGCATCTCAACAGCGACGAGTTCGTCTACGTCCTCGAAGGCGAAGCCGTGCTCGTCACCGATGAAGGCGAAGAAGTCTTGCGCGCAGGCGATGCCGCTGGTTTCAAAGCCGGTGACGCGAACGGCCACCACTTGCAAAACCGCTCCACTGCAGACGTCTTGCTCCTGGAAATCGGCTGTCATCTGAGCGACGACACAGCCTATTATCCGGACATCGACCTGATTGCCTCGCTGATCGACGGCCGCTCGATCCTGACGCATCGCGACGGCAGACTTTATGGTGGCAGCCCGTGACCCTCGAGCCGCTTTTGCGCGCTTCGCCGGCGATCATCCTGCACGTCTCGACTGTCGTCCCTGCCGCACTGATCGGGACCTATCTCATTTTCGTCAGCCGCAAAGGCGCGCCATGGCATCGCGCCTTGGGCTACGTCTATCTCACACTCATGACCATCACCGCCGTCACGACTTTATGGATTCACTCGCTCATGCCGAAGGGACCTTTTTTTGGATTCAGTCCCATTCATCTTCTCATTCCTCTGACCCTTTTCGGCGTATACGGCGCCCTGCGTTCGGCACGCGCGCATCGCATTAACCGACATCGGGCGGCCATGCTCGGCGTCTATTTCGGAGGCATTATGATTGCAGGCGGGCTTACCTTCCTTCCCGGCCGAATCATGCATGGGATCTTCTTTTCAGGATGAACGTTATATGTAGGGAGGAATCCGAGATTCTCGCTCGAATGAATGGCAATACTGGCCTATTCTGTTCAGGCGGGGTTCATAGGTAGTTTGGATGCTTCCGAAGCCGACCTCGGCCAGAGCGTCGGCCCATCGAATATCGAAGGAGAATGTGATGCTGAAACAGTCAGGAATGTTGGCCGCAGCTGCGATGCTGGCTTTGTGCGCTGGCACGACATCTGCTGCTGCCGACGAATGCAGTAGGCATAACCATGCAGCAGGGACGGTACTTGGCGCGGTTGCCGGCGGTCTGATCGGTGGCGCTGTGAGTCACGGCAACGGCGGCGCAGTCGTCGGTGGCGTGATCCTCGGCGGCTTGGCGGGAAACGCTTTGGCCCGCGACATCGACTGCGACGACCGTGATGCCTACGCGCGCGCCTATCACGACAGTTTCTATGGCGATGTCGGCGAGCGCTACGAGTGGAACGGTCACGATCACGGTTACATCGTGACGACACGCGAATATCGCAGATACGGTCATACCTGCCGCGACTTCACACAGGTCGTATATCGCCACGGTGAGGAGTTTTCTCGTGACGGTACCGCCTGCTATCGCGACGGTGAGTGGGAGTTCGAATCCTAAGTTGACGTAATACTGGATCATCCCCGCGTCCTCACGGGCGCGGGGATTTTTCTATTTGCCCTTCCACTGCGGCGGACGCTTTTCGGCGAATGCACGCGGGCCCTCGCGCAAATCCTCGCTGCGATACATGGCTGCAACGGCGGGATAGTCATTCTGGTTTTTCAGCGCATCGCCGATCGATGCCTCCGTGAGGCCGCGATACACCGTCTGCTTGGACGCGCGCACCGACATAGGGCTCAGCTCCATGATCTGCTTTGCGCGCTCGCGCGCTGTCGCCATGAGTTGCGCGGCCGGAACGACTTCGTTGACAAAGCCGAATTCCTTGCCCTCCGCAGCGCTCACGCGCCTCCCGGTCAGGATCATTCCCAGGGCGCGTTTGGTGCCGATCTCGCGTGGCAGGCGATGCAGGCCGCCCGCCAGCGCAGCCAGCCCCACACGTGGCTCGGGCAAGGCGAAGATCGCCGTGTCCGCCGCGATGATGAGATCGCAGGCCAACGCGATCTCGAATCCGCCTCCCATTGCGATGCCGTTGACCGCTGCGATCAGAGGCTTGTCGAGATCGAAACGACTGACCAGCCCACCGAAACCGCTCGGATGCGTCGAGCCGCGCGGACCGCCCGCGGCCGTCACTTTCAAATCATTGCCGGCGCTGAAAGCGCGTTCGCCCGCTCCCGTCACGATGGCGACCCACTGTTCCGGGTCGGCGGCGAAACCGTCGAATACTTCTGCCAGTTCAAGGTGGGCCGGAGCGTGGAGCGCATTCATCACTTCCGGCCTGTTGAGGGTGACGATCAAGAGCCGCCCCTCGCGCTCGACTTTGCAAAATTTGTAATCCGCCATTGGCTCTTCCCCTGTATTTCTGCATGAGAGTTTCCCGTCAGAAACCGGCTCCGGCAAGGCTTGAGTAACTATTTAACTCTAAAGTTTCCGCAGCAGCCGAAGCTTCGTGCCCATGTCTGACAGCTGGAACATCAATGTTGGCGGGCGAAGCTATGGCCCGTACAGCCTCCAACAGATGCAAGGTTTCGTTGCAGACGGCCGTTTGGCGCCTCACTCCCAGGTCTCGCAACCGGGAACCGACGTGACATGCGCCGCGAAGGACGATGTCGCATTGGCCAAGCTGTTTTCGACGCCGAAGAAGGCCGAGCCGGTTCCATCTGCGACGGGTCGCTTTTTCACCGCAAAGAACGCCACCGACGACGACACCAATTCTCCGAAATTCGGCCGGAGTTCTGAGGAGGCAGCAAACAGTGCGGAGCGCGGCAGATACCTGATCATCGCCGACATGAAGTCCCGCTCGATCTCGGGGCTTGAAGAAGAGATCCTCAATCTCGGGCCGGCCTATGCTCTTCTGCCGCAAATCTGGCTGCTCGTCAGCGACCACAGTATGACCGCCATCCGAAATATCTTACTGCAGAAATTGGGCAAGATCGACACGTTGTTCGTGATCGATGCCACCCGCAACAAGGCGACGTGGTTCAACTTTGGCCCCGAAGCCGATGCACGCATCCGCCGCGTCTGGAGCGACCAGCAACTCGAAGATCTTGAAACGATCGTCGGCAAACACTGATCAGCTCAACTGTCGTAAGCCATCGCGAAAGCGCCGGTGATTGTGGACATAACCCGCGGACGATATCTTCAACATCGCAAGCTCCATGTCATTCAGTTCGCGTGTGGCGCGGGCCGGCGAACCCAGGATCATCGAGCGATCGGCGAACTCCTTGCCCTCGGTCACGAGCGCATTCGCGCCCACCAGACAGTTCGTTCCGATACGGCTCCGGTTCAGCAAGGTGGAACCCATCCCGATGAGCGAACCGTCGCCGATGCTGGCCGAATGAACGATCACGCGATGTCCGACAGTGCAATTCGAACCGATGACAACCGGCCCTCCGGGATCCGTATGAAGGACACAAAGGTCCTGCACATTGGAATTCTCGCCGATCGTTATCCACTCATTGTCGCCGCGCAGCACCGCACCCCACCAAATGCTCGCGCCCTTGAGAAGCCGCACCCGGCCCACGAGTACCGCAGTGGGAGCAACCCAGTACTCGCCGTCGGGCGGAAGTTCGGGTTCGGCATCGTCAAGGGCATAAATCGGCATGCATTGTCCGTCGAAAGTTTCCAGCGTCATTGTGACAGCGCTTTCACAAACTGGCGAGCCTTCGCAGGCAAAGCCTTTCAGGCCATACTCCGAAAATGAACACTGCTTCGAAACATCGGCTCCCCGCGCTCGACAGCGCTCTGGCCAGGACAATCGTCGAAGACTCCATTCGCACGTACTTCCGCAAGCGCAGGTCGCGCGTGCCAGGATTCGTCGATCGCACATTTTCATTCGCCGGAGCGCTGCAAACCCATCGCAATGCGATTGGGCATGACTTGTGGAAAGCGCCGCTTAACGCCGCTCTTGCCGGACCCCAAATCGGATTGCAGGCCATTGCTGGCGTCATGACATTGGCGGGCCGGCGCGAAGCAGCCGAACGTCTGAAATCGCGTGAGCTGTTCTTTCGGACCAGTGTCACGAAAAATATCGAGCGCCGACTGATCGTCGATCTTTTGGAGCTACCCTATACGGGCAAGGGAGAGCCGTCGTTTCATGATGCTCTCGCGGTTGAAATCTTAAGCGACCATCGTCTCGATGGTGCGCTTGGCATCCTCAATGGGCCTTGGGGCGAGAAACAGCGCCTGCAGATGGATGATAAGCTCGTCCAGCGGCTCTCGATCTATTTGAACGCGCGCGGCGCTGCGGGTGAACTCGTGAGCGCCGGCGTCACGATGGCCGCCGGCGGTATCATGCTGCATCAGTTGACACCCGGGTTTCTGACGCTCGGACCAGCGCTGGCGCAATCTCTTGGCGCCAAGATCGGAGGCTTAGCGGCGTTTTCGGTCGCGGCAAGCGTCCTGGCGGCGAGCGCGACTGCGGCCGCTTTCGCGGGCGTGGTGACCGATCCCATCCAGAGCGCGCTGGGCATTCATCACGTGCGTCTTATCGGACTTCTCGACTCGCTCGAAACCGCATTCCTCGGCGGCGACTCCCGCCTCGCGATACCCGAGCAGTACGCAGCGCGACTGATCGACCTGGTCGACGTCATCGTCACGCTGACATCTCGGATGCGCCTCGCCTGAGCCTCGCCGCATATTTCGCATTTCAGTCGTGCAAAGGCTGCTAGGCTTTTCAAGTCGGAGATTGATTCGACGCCGACTTGTCGGGGGCAGACTGAGTGCAGAAGTGCACTGTGCCGTTCATGACAGACCGGGGCCAGATCGCCCCACCCTCCTGCGCCCGCCCAGCGTTCCTCCAAGACACGCCTTTCCCATCGAGCATTCGGCTACTGACCAGGGAGCATCCATGGCCAAGCGTTCAGCACGTTATAAATCCAGAGAAGTCTGCTTTGACGACGACAGTGACAAAATTCATCGCCTCTTTCCTTCTCGCGGCGGTTGGAACCCGCGCGATTTAGACGACAGCCGTGATCGCAAATACATAAAAAACATCCGCGCCATGAGCACGACCCAACAAGTCCTGCTCGATGCCATCGACGAGCGGTCCGTCGTCTTGGCTCTGGGACCGGCAGGAACCGGAAAAACCTATCTCGCAATCGCCAAAGCCGTTGAGGCGCTCGAAGCGGGGCGCTGCGGCCGCATCGTGCTGTCGCGTCCGGCGGTAGAAGCCGGCGAGAGCTTGGGTTTCTTGCCTGGCGACTTACAGGAGAAGCTGGCGCCCTACCTTCGCCCGCTCTACGACGCGCTTTCCGAACGCCTCGGCACGAAACGCCTGAAAGCGCTGCTCGCCGACGGCGCTATTGAAATCGCTCCCGTCGCCTATATGCGCGGACGCACACTCAGTGACTGCTATGTCGTCATCGACGAAGCGCAGAACTGCACCTACACGCAGCTCAAGATGCTTCTGACGCGGCTGGGTTGGCGTTCGACCATGGTGCTGACGGGCGATCCTGATCAGACCGACCTGCTGAGGGGCATGTCGGGGCTCGGCGATATCGCCGATCGCCTGGAGCGTGTCGCAGAGATCGCGGTGGTCAGGCTGGGCGAAGCCGATATCGTCCGTCACCCGCTCGTCGCAGGGATGCTGACGGTTCTGTGACTTAAACCGCCATACCGATCTGAATGATGAGGAGGCCGAGCGCAAAGCTCCAATAGGCTGAAATAGCTGTCGCCAGCCAAAATGCAAAGCTCGAACAGGCCTTTGTGCGAAAGGACGATGTCGCATTTTCGAACAGCACGTTTGGGCCGGCCACGACCATGACCGCAATGTAACTGATACGCCCGCCCGTGGTTTCCGGTTTGTCGGCCAGGAGGCGATAGAGATTGGCAATGATGCCGGAAGCGGTGAACCCGGCGAGCGTCGCAAACCCCACCAAAAGAATGTCTTTGATCACAATTGTTCCCCACCTGGCCCCAACAGCGGTTGGTAATGCAGGCCGCATGCCTCGAGAAATCAGGGTTAGGGCTCTCTTAATGTGCCAATTCGACGCGATTTTCGGTGCCCGACGGAGAACCGTGCCATTTCGGGCGGGCCGTGCACGATAGGGGCTTCCTTGTCACGCGGCCGGAAAATCAATCCATCTCCAATCCCCTCCCCCTCAATCGCGAGACCTGCATGTTAGGACTCGTGGGCGCGAATCAGGCGGATCGCGTGGAAATGGCGATGACCTACTCCGACTCTGACGGCATCCTTCGAAAACGCTCGGGCTGGATGATTCCGCTAGGCGTCTTTCTGGTGACGCTCGTTCTTTCGGCGCTCCTCCTGATCTACTATCTCGCGCCCAGCGCGCCCAATTTTCTCGAAGAGCAAGTTTCGCCCACGGCGCGCACCGATCTCGTCGCCCTGCGGGTTCATGGACTGAAGTTGTGGATTCCGGCGGACTATCTTCAGTATGCGAGCAGCAGGCGTGGCGGCGCATTCAGGGACGTTTCGATGTTTGCGCTTTTGCCCGATCTCTCTGGTTGGTCGGATGCCGCTGCTTCCACATTCTCCGGCAACGCCGCAGACTCGCCGGTCGTCTATCTCCTGATCCGCGACGAGCGCCTCAATCTGACGGAGGCCGACAGGCTTTCTCGCATCTACATGACCTATGTCGCCGACAACAAGGGCAAGGCCGGACCGTTCGGCTTGACGCAATACACATTCCGCGATGACACCGGCTATCGCAACGAGGACTTGTTCGTCGGACAGACACCGTCGGGGCCGCAGCTGCTGCGCTGTGTGCGATTTTCGCCGCGCATCCCAAATCCGAGCTGTCTTCGCGACACGCCCATCGCGCACAATGTCGCGCTCTCCTATCGCTTCAAGCGTGTGTACCTGGCGCAGTGGCGCGAGATCGGCAAGGCGATCGGTCAACTCATTGTGCGGTTCAAACAGGAACCCAGTGAGGGCTCACTGCAGTCCGGTCAGCGGCGGCCTTGAACGTCTTCTAGATACTTATGCCCTAGTTGCAGGAGCCTCGGGCAGATCCATCTCCAGGATCGCCATATTGAAGGCGTAGGAGACTTCGCCGTCCTCCTCGTCTTTGAAGATGACGCCGATGAACTCGCCGGCGACCTGAACCTCCACGGAATCCGCCTGCTTCGGACGCTCGACAATCGTAATCGTGTCGAGACGAAACAAGTTGCGCAAATATTTTTCCAGACGCCAGATTTCGCTACGGGTCAAGATTTGCTCCTTTTCTGCGCACGGCAAAACGGGAATGGCGGCGGCTCAAGTTGCATGGGACTGCGACATGGTCAAGACCGGCTTGACCAAGATAGTGCCAGTCCGGCAAGCACGCGCGGTGCGAAACGATGCGCCGCAAGGATACTATGCCGCAAGCGCTGGGCCGGCTCCGGCCGCAACCAGCTTGCGAGGTGATGTCAAGGCTGACGTCTGCATCATCGGTGCCGGCTATACCGGATTATCGGCGGCGTTGCATCTCGCGACAGCCGGCGCGAACGTTATTGTGATTGAAGCAGAAGACGTCGGCTTCGGTGCATCGGGGCGAAATGGCGGACAGATCCATCCAGGCCATCGCAAGAGCCAAGCCGAGCTGGAAAAGTGGTTGGGCGTCGGACACGCACGCGATCTTTGGAGTCTCAGCGAAGAAGCTCGCAAGCTCGTTTTCGAACTTGCATCCGAGGACTGCGAGCTGAAACGCGGCCTCGTCATCGCGGCACACAACGACAAGGCTGCTCGCTCGTTGACGAAAGACACCGAATATCTCGTGGGCCACTATGGCTACGGTGAGAGCCGGATGTTGGATCGCGCGCATGCACAGGCGGTGGTCGGCACCGACATCTATCCCGCAGCCCGCATGGACAGTGGCGGCGGTCATCTCCATCCGTTGAAATACGCGCGCAAGCTGGCTGCAAGAGCCTCTGCGGCAGGCGCAGCGATCCATGTGCGATCACCGGCGCTGCGCGTTGAGCGCGCGAAGCAATTCGTTGTGGACGGCGCGGAGTTCAAGGTAGTAGCGGATCACGTCGTCCTCGCCTGTGATGCCTTCTCTGCGCGGCTCGCACCGGAATTGGCGCCGTATATTGCACACGTCGAAAGCTTCATCGCGGCCACCGAGCCGCTCGATCTCGAACTAGCCTCGACCATCGTCCCGAGCGACGCGGCCGTGGCCGATACGCGCCATGTTCTGGATTACTACCGAAAAAGCAGCGACCGTCGGCTCTTGTTCGCGGGTCGCGAAGCCTATTGGACACCGCCCAACGACATCGCCGGGATCGTCAGGCCGCGGATGTTGAAAGTGTTTCCGTCGCTCCAAAATGTAAAAATCGAGTTCGGCTGGAGCGGCACCGTCGGCATCACGCGGACCAGGATGCCTCACTTTGGAACGCTGAGCCCGCGTTTCTATTTTGCGCACGGTTATTCCGGACACGGCGTGGCACTCGCCACACTTGGCGGAAAGGCGCTCGCCCAAAATGTGCTCGGGAACAGGGACCGTTTCGAAACGCTTGCTCGCGTGCCGGCGCAGAAATTTCCTGGCGGTCAGCTTTTACGAAAGCCGATGGTCACGGCCGCGCTGCTATGCCTGAAGTTCGCCGACGCTTTCTGAACCGACGATCAGATCTTGTAGTCGAAATCTTCGATGACCTGGTTCATCTCCTGTGAGGGCCGCTCGGCTCCAGCGCAATTCGTCAAGTGAGCCGGTACACCGACTGCGGTGCAACCCGGCGGTACCGGTTTCAAAACCACCGAACCCGCTCCGACGCGAGAATACTCACCGATCTCGATGTTGCCGAGCACCTTGGCGCCCATCGAGAGCAGCACGCCGCGCCGCACTTTTGGATGCCGATCGCCCTGCTCTTTGCCCGTGCCGCCCAGCGTCACGCCATGCAGCATCGAAACATCGTCTTCGACGACTGCGGTCTCGCCGATCACCACACCCGTCGCATGATCGATCATCAGACCCTTGCCGAGACGCGCCGCCGGATGGATGTCGACGCCGAACAATTCGGAGATGCGACTCTGGAAATAAAGCGCCATCGCGTGGCGGCCGCTCTGCCAGAGCCAATGGGCGACACGGTACGATTCGAGGGCATGAAATCCCTTGTAGAAAAGGAATGCTTCGACGTGGGTGTGACATGCCGGATCGCGTTCAAAGACGGCTGAGAGATCCGCGCGCACCGCCTCGCCGATCGACGGGTCGGCCGCCAAGGCTTCGTCGAAGATCTCGCGCGTCATCATCGGGCTCAGGTCTTCGCCGCCGATCTTCTTCGCCAGATGGTAGGAGAGCGCACTTTCGAGGCGCTCATGCTTCAAGACGGTGGCATGGGCAAAACTGGCCAAAGCCGGCTCGTGCTGTGCCAGCGCCTCAGCCTGTTCGTGCAAGGCGCTCCAGATCGGGTCGCAAGTTGCGACTTTTTCGCGTGTGACGGCCATGATTTCTCCTGTGGCTCAACTATAGCAATGAACGAGGGTCCCTTACAAAACCGCCAGATTGACCCAGAGCCCCGAAGGGGGTCGCACTCGCGAGCCTGTTTGCTTAGATAAGTCTGCAATAATGCCCGACAACCCCCTAGTTGGCATGGAACGGTCATGGATTCTGCAATGCCTATCCTTAATCGGCAGTCACCTGGAACGCTTGATCTGCTCCTGTCGCGCCGCTCCGGCTCCGCCAAGGCCATGACTGCGCCTGGCCCCTCTCCTGCCCAGATCGCCGTCTTGCTGAGAGCGGCGTCACGCGTGCCGGACCACGGCAAGCTCTTTCCCTGGCGGTTCATTATCTTCGAGGGCGAGGCGCGGCGGCGAATGGGCGACGCCCTCGCCGAATGCCTGATCGCCAGCGAACCACAAGCCACTCCGGAGCGGCTTGAGCAAGAGCGCGGCCGATTTTTACGCGCACCCGTTGTAATCGGTGTCGTCAGCCGCGTGCGCGAAGCGATTCCGATTCCGGAGTGGGAACAAATCCTGTCTGCGGGAGCGGTCTGTCAAACTCTTTTGATCGCGTCGCACTCGATGGGGTTCGTGGCGAACTGGATTACGGAATGGGGCGCCTACCACCCGCTGGTCAAGGAGCGATTGGGCCTCAAGTCCGGCGAACGCATTGCCGGTTTCGTCTATATCGGAACGTCGGCCATCCCGCTTGAAGAGCGCATTCGCCCCGACCTGGACAAGCTCGTAACTCGCTTCTAGCGCGAATCGTCTAGGGAATACCAAGCAGCTTGTGGGTCTGCAGGCTGAGGCGCCATTGCGGATGTGTTTTGCAATAGGCAACCGCAGCACGCGTGTTCGCCTCGCGATCCGGATTGTCCATCGGCTGCAAGAAGAAATGCGCGAAGCGAAGATCGCCATAACGCTCCGGCTCGGCGCCGGCTTGCGGATAGATCAACTTCAACTCGTCACCGGAGCGAAGCACGAGTTCCGCATCCGCTTTCGGGCTAACGCAGATCCAGTCGATTTTGGGGGGCGCAGGTTGCGTTCCGTTCGTTTCAATTCCGATCTCGAAGCCCTTGGCATGCAGCGCTGCAATGGCTGCGCCGTCCAGCTGAAGTAGAGGTTCGCCGCCCGTACAGACGACGTATGGTCGTCCCCCGCCCGGCCAAGTCTTCGCCACAGCGTTTGCGAGTTGCGAAGCGGTCGCGAATTTTCCGCCGCCCGGACCATCCGTGCCGACAAAATCAGTGTCGCAAAATTTGCAGACGGCCTCGGCGCGATCGCGCTCCAATCCGCTCCAGAGATTGCACCCGGCAAAACGAAGGAACACGGCCGCGCGCCCTGTCCGGGCGCCCTCGCCCTGCAGCGTGTAATAGATTTCTTTCACCGAATACGTCATGCCGCACGGTACTTCTCATAACCCTTACGACGCAGATTGCACGCTGGGCATGTGCCGCACCCCCTGCCCCATTCGTGCTCCGTCGCACTGCCGGCATAGCAGGTGACAGTTTCGCGAACGATGAGGTCGACGAGCGGTTTGCCGCCAAGTTCTTGGGCCAACTTCCATGTCGCAGCCTTGTCCATCCACATCAGAGGCGTATGCACGATAGTTTTGCGCGCCAGGCCGAGCGTCAATGCACGCGCCGTAGCCTGGATCGTTTCATCACGGCAGTCCGGATAACCGGAGAAGTCCGTTTCACACATGCCGCCGACGAGGTTCGAGATCCCACGTCGATAACCCAAGGCTGCCGCCGACATCAGAAAAATCAGATTGCGGCCGGGAACAAACGTCGTCGGGAGTCCATTCGAGCCCATCTCGATCTTCATTTCGTCGGTCAGTGCAGTTCCCCCGATTGCCCTCAGTGTGTTGATGGGAAGCACATGGTCTGCCCCGAGCTTCTCGCGCCAGTTCGAAAGCCGCTTCAGGCCGTCGATCAGACGGGGGCGCGCAGCCAGTTCGGCAATGTGCCGCTGACCGTAATCGAATCCGACCGTCTCGACGTGCCCGAACTGCGTGAGCGCCCAGGCAAGACAGGTTGTCGAGTCCTGCCCGCCGGAAAAAAGCACGAGTGCCGTGTCACCGATCATGGGGCGGTGTTTAACGCCACACGTGTTTCATTGCGAGCCGTGGCTTGCCTTTGGCGCGCGGCTGCGCCAGCCTCGGCAAAGCAATTTCAAGGGGATGGCCTTAAGTGCCCACGCTCGCCATAAGCGGAACCGGCCTTTACACGCCGCCTCAATCGATTTCGAACGACGAACTTGTCGCTTCCTACAACGCCTACGCCCGCAAAAGAAATGCCGAGAGTGCCGACGCCATCGCCTCGGGCAAAACGACCGCGTTGGTCGAATCCTCGGCCGAATTCATCGTCAAGGCCTCGGGCATCAAGTCGCGTTACGTCGTCGACAAGGCCGGCGTCCTTGATCCGGATATCATGTGTCCCAGGCTGCCCGAACGTTCGAACGAGCAGATCTCCATACTTGCAGAGATGGCGGTCGCCGCGGCGCGCGATGCGATCAAGTCTGCGGATCGCACGGCGAGCGACATCGACGGCGTCTTGGTAGGCGCGTCGAACATGCAGCGCGCCTATCCGGCGATGGCGGTCGAAGTTCAGGACGCACTCGGCATCGACGGCTTTGGTTTCGACATGAACGTTGCTTGTTCTTCGGCGACATTTGCGCTGCAGACCGCTGCGGACATGGTGTCGGCCGGACATGCGCGCGCAATCATCGTCTGCAATCCCGAGATCTGTTCCGGCCACTTGAACTTCCGCGATCGCGACAGCCATTTCATCTTCGGTGACGTTGCGACAGCGTTCGTTGTCGAGAATGCGGCGACGGCCAGTGGTCGCAACAGTTGGGAAATAATTTCGACCCGTTTGAAGACCAAGTTTTCAAACAACATCCGAAACAATTTTGGCTTCCTCAATCGCACCGCACCGGAAACGGCCGGCGCGCCGGACAAACTGTTTGTCCAGGAAGGCCGCAAGGTCTTCAAGGAAGTCGTGCCGATGGTTTCAGAACTCATCGTCTCTCACCTTGCAGAAAACGGCATCGCTCCTGACAAACTGAAGCGCCTTTGGTTGCATCAGGCCAATCTCAACATGAACGAACTCATTGCGAAGCGCGTACTTGGTCGCGACCCCGTTCAAGGTGAAGCGCCGAACATTTTGGACGAATATGCGAACACAAGTTCCGCCGGATCGATTATCGCCTTTCACAAGTTCAGCGGCGATTTGACGGCGGGCGACCTCGGGTTACTTTGTTCCTTCGGCGCAGGCTATTCTGCTGGAAGCGTGATATTGAAGAAGTTGTTCGGCGCCTGATTTCCCTTTTTCGACCATGTACTTTGCGGGTGAAGCTGTCGCATGAGTGTTCTGCACGCGATTATCCCGGCATACGTTTTGTCGGGATTCCTCGTTGGCTTCTTGGTGGGAATGACGGGCGTCGGCGGGGGCTCGCTGATGACTCCCCTGCTCATCCTGCTGTTCGGCATTTCGCCAGAGAAAGCCGTGGCAACCGACCTGATCTATGCCAGCGTTACCAAGACTGGCGGCTCGATCGTCCACGCCATCAACGAGACGATTGACTGGCGCATAGTGCTGAGATTGGCGAGCGGCAGCCTGCCCGCGTCGCTCATCACCCTCATCGTCTTGCACGTTCTCGGCCTCGACAGCGAGGCGGTCAATGCCGTGATTACGAAGGTTTTGGGCGTCACGCTCATCTTCACGGCCTTTACGCTCATCTTCCGACCCTGGCTGACGGCCGAATATGTGCGGCGGGTGGGCGAAGTCAGCGTTGCAAACACAGCGCGATATACGATCGCGACCGGCGTCGTCCTTGGAACACTGGTGACGCTTTCGTCGGTCGGCGCCGGGGCACTTGGGGTCACCGCGCTCATCATCCTCTATCCGAAACTGCCGATCGTTCGCATCGCTGGTTCCGACATCGCGCATGCCGTGCCGCTTACACTAGTCGCAGGAGTCGGACATCTCTTGGGCGGCTCGATCAATTTTCCAACTCTCTTATCGCTATTGTGCGGCTCACTCCCGGGAATCGTGATCGCGAGCACGTTTGCGCCGCGCCTGCCTGACGTTGCCCTGCGTCTAACGCTCGCAGCCACTTTGTTCTTTGTCGCCTACAAACTGCTCTTCTAGTGCACCAGAAATAGCGGCATTCCGGCGTGACTCACGACATGGCTCGTTACGCCTGAGAAGAACAGCTCGCGCAAGCGGCTATGACCGTAGCCCCCGGCGACGAGCAGGCCAGCGCCGCTCTTTATCGCTTCTTCGAGAAGGACATCGCCAACGGCGCGCGTGCCGGCCTCGACATGCCGTTCGGTGGCTGAGACTCCTTGCAAGGCGAGATATTCCTTCAGCTCGACACTGTCGATTGGCTCGTCCTTGCTCCGCGATACGCAAAGGATCTCGACACTCTCCGCACATTTGAGAAACGGAAGCGCGGCCGTGACGGCGTGAGCTGATGCGACGCTTTCGTTCCATGCCAGTGCAATTTTTTTGCAGAAAGATGGCTGTGCGGGATTTGCCGTAAGGAGAATGGGGCGACCGGTCTCCAGAAGAGTCGCCTCGAACGCCTCGGTGAGGCCTGGCCGGTCACCTTCTTTCAATGGCCCGAACACGACGAGGTCCGATAGACGCGCTGCCAATGTCACCTGGTCCGCGAAGTTGCCGATCACTTCGCGGAAGGACGCGGTAGCCGACTGACTGCTGGCCGCCGTTTCGACGATCGTCGCGCCCGCAGCCTGTGCGGCTGAGGCAAGCGACGCGCGAGCCAGCTTGATCGCGGCATCGGCCGCGACTTTGGAAGCATCGGCGATTTCCTGGACGACTGTCGCCGAAACGCCCTCGCCGAAAAATGGCACCGCTTCCGTCGCATCGGGACGCACGAAAAGCGCCGCGACATGCGCATGGAACGGCTTGGCCGCTGCGAAGGCACTCGCGAGGACAACGGAGTCCCGGGTTCCACCAGTCAGTGGCGCCAGGATCTTGACGAAGGACATGGCATTTCTCCGACAGACAATCGGGTTCAAACAGTCTCTGGAGGCTATCACGCCGGCGTGGAGGTTCGGTTCGAAGAATCGGTGTTCTGTCCTACGATGGGGAGGTATCGCTCATCGATCGGACGTCATGATCACCCAGAAACCAAGAGCCTGGCAGCGCATGCTCAGCGGCCGCAGGCTCGACCTGCTGGACCCTTCGCCCCTCGACGTTGAAATCGAAGATATCGCGCATGGGTTGGCGCGGGTCGCCCGCTGGAACGGTCAGACCAAGGGAGAACATGCCTTCTCGGTCGCGCAACATTGCGTGCTTGTCGAGCGAATCACGACCGAATTGAACCCGAATTTGACGCGCGAATCGCGCCTGATGGCATTGCTTCACGACGCGCCCGAGTATGTGATTGGCGACCTCATCAGTCCTTTTAAAGTGGCAATCGGCATAGATTACAAAGCGTTAGAGACAACACTTCAGAGTGCAATTCATGTTCGCTTCGGCCTGCCCGCCAAGGTTCCCGCTGCACTTTCGCGCCTCTTCAAGAAGGCGGACCTGATTTCGGCCTATTACGAGGCAACTCAGCTCGCGGGCTTCGAAGTCGATATTGCTCGCCGACTCTTCATCGTCCCGGCCAAAGCGATGTCAACACCGCGATTGGTTCCATTGGCCACCCGCGAAGCCCAGGCGCAATTTCTCGAGCGGTTCCGGCGCCTGACGGCTTAGCCTTTCGCCTGTCGCGTTCCTCAGCTAGCAAGGGTCTCCATGTCCCGCATCGTCGTCACACCGCTTTCGGCCGTCACGGATGTCATCCGGCGTCATCAGCCGTCGCATGTGGTGACGTTGCTGTCGCCGGAGCACATGATCGAGACGCCAGCCGGATTTCCCGCCGCCCGTCACCTGCGTCTCGGCATCAACGATGTGATCGATGCTGAAGCCGGCGATAATCCGCCGGAACGCTCTCACGTCGAAGCACTCCTCGATTTCTCAAGGACATGGTCCGGCGATGACCCGATGCTGGTTCATTGCTGGGCTGGCGTGAGCCGCTCGATGGCGGCCACCTTTACGATCCTTTGTGATCGGCTTGGGCCGGGCTCTGAAGTCCGGGCGGCGCGCGCGATCCGCGCGCGAGCTCCGCATGCCTACCCCAACGCATTGCTTGTCCAGTACGCTGACGAACTGCTGGACCGACGCGGCCGCATGATCGAAGCGATCAAAGCAATTGGTGCCGGAACGATGGTCGCAGAAGGAGCCATCGTTGAATTCCCGCTGCGGGAGTTGTGAGCGTGCCCGCCAAGCATGTGGTCAGCATCGGACTTTCCGCAGCGATCGTGTCGGTGGCCGACGAAACTCCGACCGTTCTGGTTGTCCACCATTCTGGAAACGAAGATGCGCTTCCCTTCGGTCCGTTCGATCCCCTCGACCACCGCACGCTCGACAGTGGCCTGCGCAAGTGGGTCGGCGAACAAACCTTTCTCGAGCTTGGTTACGCGGAACAGCTCTACACCTTCGGCGATCGTGGACGGCACCTGCCGACACCCGACGAAGGCGCGCGCGTGGTTTCCGTCGGGTATCTGGCGCTGACACGGCAGGCTCGCGATCTGAAGGCTCCCGATACGCGATGGAGCGATTGGTATCGCTACTTCCCCTGGGAAGATTGGCGGGAAGCCAAACCAGTCATTATCGACCAGATCATCGTTCCGGCACTGAAGCAGTTCGCAAAAAGCGCCAACGGAAGCGACATTGCCGAGGCCCGCCGCAACCGCATGCGCCTCTGCTTTGGTACCGACGGTTTGGTGTGGGATGAAGAAAAAGTGCTCGAGCGTTATGAACTCCTGTACGAAGCCGGCCTTGTCGAGGAAGCCGCACGCGATGGCCGCAAAGCGGGCAGCCGCGCGCCACTCGGCGCGAGCATGACGTTCGATCACCGGCGCATTCTGGCGACGGCGATCGCCCGACTTCGCGGCAAAATGAAGTATCGTCCCGTCGTTTTCGAACTCATGGCGCCTTCATTCACCCTGCTGAAATTGCAGCGCACCGTCGAGGCGATTTCCGGCATCAGGCTGCACAAGCAGAACTTTCGACGTCTGATGGAGGATCAGGGTCTGGTCGAGGGCACCGGCAAATTCGCCACCCAGGCCCGCGGCAGGCCCGCCGAGCTTTTTCGCTTCCGTCGCGAGGTTTTGCGCGAACGACCGGCGCCCGGGGTTCGTTTGGGAATGCGAAAAACAAGCTGACGCTGTCAGCTTTTCGTAACTTGACACATTTATGCTCATATGTAGCATAACGTGACGTATTGCCGGCTTGAAAGCCGGTCTTTTTGCCCTACATATATACTCAAAGTGAGTATTATTGGGAGAACGTTCGGATGGGGTTGGCTTACACACCCGAGATCGCCCGCGAAACGCGAGGGCTCTATCAGAAGATTTCGCACGTGGTGCCGGAGATCGAGTGGCCGACGTTTGCGCCCACCATCGCCGCGATCAACACGCTGAAGCGCGAGAAGAACGCGGTCATCCTCGGCCACAACTACATGACGCCCGAGATCTTCCACTGCGTCTCCGATTTCGTCGGCGATAGCCTGGCCTTAGCGCGTGAGGCCGCACGAACCGATGCGAAGATCATCGTTCAGGCCGGTGTGCATTTCATGGCCGAGACGTCGAAGATTCTCTGTCCCGAAAAGACCGTTCTGATTCCGGATCCCAAAGCGGGTTGCTCGCTCGCCGCCTCGATCACCGGCGCGGATGTGCGCCTGCTCAAAGCCAAATATCCCGGACTGCCTGTCGTCACCTATGTGAACACCTCAGCCGAGGTGAAGGCAGAGAGCGATGTCTGCTGCACGTCCAGCAACGCTGTCGCGGTCGTCGAGGAGATTGCGCGCGAATTTGGCTCCGACACGGTGATCATGATTCCGGACAAATATCTTGCGCAGAATGTTGCCAAGCTGACTGGCGTGAAGGTCATCACCTGGGAAGGCTCGTGCGAGGTGCACGAGCGCTTCACGGCAGCCGAAATCCGCGAATACCGTCAGGCCAATCCGGGCATCGTCGTGCTGTCGCATCCGGAGTGCCCGCCCGAGGTGGTTGCCGAGTCCGACTTCTCCGGCTCGACAACCGCCATGATCAACTATGTCGGAGCCAAACGCCCCGCTCGCGTCGTGATGGTGACCGAATGTTCCATGAGCGACAACGTCGCAGCGGAATACCCCGACGTCGAGTTCGTGCGCCCCTGCAACCTATGCCCACACATGAAGCGCATCACGCTCGATAAGATTTTGCATTCGCTCGAAACGATGACGACCGAAGTGCTCGTCGAACCGGCGGTCTCGGCACGAGCGAAGATCGCGATCGATCGCATGCTGGCCGTCAAGCTGCCGGCAAAGGCCTGACCCATGGCCCGCGCCATTGACAGCATCGTCGAATGCGAGGGCGCGCTCATATTGGGCGCCGGGGTGGCCGGTCTCTTCACGGCACTCAAGCTTCAGCCGTTTCCGTCGCTCGTATTGGCGGGGACCAGACCCGGCATGTCCGGCTCGAGCGCATGGGCGCAAGGCGGCATCGCCGCCGCGGTCGGCGAAGACGATAGCTGGCAAAGTCATGCCGCCGACACAATCGCCGCCGGCGCTGGACTCTGTGATCCCGACATTGCCGCTATGGTGGCCCGGGAAGCTTCTGCCCGGATCGACGATCTTGTCGGGTTCGGCGCCCCCTTCGACCGCAGTGCCGACGGAACCCTCTCGCTGGGGCGTGAAGCTGCTCACAGTGCGAAGCGCATTGTTCACATCCGGGGCGACCGGGCCGGCGCCGAAATCTCGCGCACCCTGGCAGAGCGCGCGCTTAGTTGTCCTTCCATCTCGCTGCTCGAAGGATTTCATGCGATCGAGTTGGCGCTGGAAGATGGTCGCGTGTGCGGACTGTTCGCACGTCACGGTGCTGGCGCGCAGGCTCGGTTGATCCTGTTTCGCGCTCCTGCCGTGGTCTTTGCGACAGGCGGACTTGGAGCACTCTATGCTGTGACGACAAATCCACTCGAGGCGCGCGGCGAAGGTCTGGGCATGGCGGCCCGCGCCGGCGCCGTGATTGCGGATCCTGAATTCGTTCAGTTCCATCCGACGGCGATTGCCATCGGCCGTGATCCCGCGCCCCTGGCTACTGAGGCACTACGCGGCGAAGGCGCAATTCTCGTCGATGAAACGGGCCGCCGCTTCATGCTCGATGTTCATCGCGATGCCGAGTTGGCGCCGCGTGATGTCGTTGCACGTGCCATCCACCGCGAGATCGCGGCAGGTCACAAAACATTCCTCGATTGCACGATCGCAATCGGCGAAACCTTCGCGCAGCGCTTTCCAACGGTATTTGCCGCGTGCAAGACCGCCGGCATCGATCCTGCAACACAATTGATACCTGTCGCGCCCGCCGCGCACTACCACATGGGCGGAATCGCGAGCGATCAAAATGGACGCTCTTCGCTGCCCGGCCTCTGGTCGGTCGGAGAGTGCGCCTCGACGGGCCTGCACGGCGCGAACCGGCTCGCCTCAAACTCGCTGCTCGAAGCCCTTGTCTTTGGCGCTCGTGCCGCTGATGACATCGAGGCGAGCGTGACGACACGGCCAGGTCAGGGCACACCGCCAGCGCCGCAGCGCTTTGCAGCCACGGCGCCGCCGCACGTCCTGCGCGATGCGATGACGCGCCTGGTCGGCGTCGAGCGCAACGAAACCGGTCTCAATGACGCCCTCACGATCATCGACCAGATCGAGCGCGCTGGCGGGGCTGAGCCGGCGCTACTCAACATGACCGCAGCCGCAAGGCTCGTAACCATCGCCGCACTGGACCGGCGCGAGAGCCGTGGCGGGCACTACCGGACCGACTACCCCAATACCGAACTCGAAGGACGACGCAGCTTCATGACGCTGGCTGATGCCGAGCGGCGTACAAAACCGCATCACGAACAGGCAAAAGCGCTTAGCGCACGGAACGCATGAACGCTGCCCTACCCTCTGCGCGCGCGCCGCACAGTCTGCTGATCGAACCCATTGTACGACACGCATTGGAAGAAGATCTTGGCCGTGCGGGAGACATCACCAGCGACCTGACAATTCCAGGAGATGCACGCGGCAAGGCGAAGCTTATCGCGCGAGCAGGCGGCACAATCTCAGGCATTGTGACTGCGGAATGCACGTTTCGGCTCGTCGATCCAGAGCTGAGTTTCGCCGTGAAGGTTCCTGACGGCTCTTCCGTGCAATCCAATTCAGTACTCGCTGTGATCGAGGGCTCCTCTCGTTCGCTGCTCACCAGCGAGCGCGTCGCGCTCAATTTCCTTGGTCACCTTTCCGGTATTGCCACGGCGACGCGCACCCTGGTCGATGCCGTCACAGGCACAAAGGCGCGGATCGTGTGTACGCGCAAGACCACGCCCGGACTTCGCCTGTTGGAGAAGTATGCGGTGCGCTGCGGCGGGGGGTTCAATCACCGCTTCGGCCTCGATGATGCGGTCCTAATCAAGGACAATCATCTGCTCGCCTGTGGCGGGGTCAAGCCAGCCGTCGAGCGCGTCCGCGCCGGCGTCGGTCACATGACCAGGATCGAGCTCGAAGTCGACTCTCTTGCCCAACTGGAGGAAGCGCTCGCGCTCAGCGTCGACACGATCTTGCTGGACAATATGACGCCGGATGACCTGCGCCGCGCGGTTGCAATGGCGAACGGACGCGCAAAACTCGAAGCGTCGGGAAACATTACACTAGCGACGGTTCGAGCCGTTGCCGAAAGCGGTGTCGACTACATTTCCTCGGGAGCCTTGACGCATTCGGCCCCCAATCTGGACGTGGCGCTCGACTTTTGACATTGCGCACCTAGAGTGTCGCCTCAAACATCATGGAGGAACGTGTGGATCTTCAACTCAAGGGCAAGAACGCTGTCATCCTGGGCGGCACCCGCGGCATCGGGCGCGCCATCGCTGACACGTTGGCAGCGGAAGGCGCAAACGTCGCAATCTGTGCGCGCAATCCTGACCAGGTGAAGGACGCGGTCGCCGCGCTGAAGGACAAAGGTGTCAAGACGACAGGCGCGGCCGTGGACATCATGGATGGTGCCGCGCTCAAGAGTTGGGTCGAGAAATCGGCCAATGAGCTCGGCAGCATCGATATTCTGGTTTCCAACGCCGGCGCCATGGCTCAAGGACCCGACCCGGCATCGTGGGAGCAGAATTTCAAACTCGATGTTCTGGGTATGGTCAACGCGTTCGATGCAGCGAAACCATTCCTCCTCAAGGCAGCGGAAGCGAACGGCGACGCGTCCTTCGTGATCATCTCGTCGGTGTCGGCGGCGGAGGCCGACAATGCGAGTTCCTATGGTCCGATCAAGGCGGCACTCATCCATTTCGCCAAGGGACTGTCCCGGCAACATGCATCGAAGCATGTGCGCACGAACGTCGTCTCGCCCGGCACGGTCTATTTCAAGGGCGGCGTGTGGAACATGATCGAGACGCAGATGCCTGCCGTGTTCAAGGGAGCGATGGAACGCAATCCCATGGGACGCATGGCCACGCCGCAGGACATCGCCAATGCAGCCGTATTCCTAGCGAGTCCGGTGTCATCGTTCACGTCGGGCATCAACATGATGGTCGACGGGTCAATCAGCAGGCGAGTGAATTTCTAGGTCCGACAGGAACTACGCCCCGTTGAGTCGCGAATGTCCGGGCCGGCGATAGAAGATGTGATTGCCGATCTGCACGGTGCGGACAAAGTCGCCCGTCCAGCCAGGCTCAATCGAGGCGGCGTGGAAGTTGACCGCGCCATCCGTGGCGTCGCTCAAATGTTCCTCACCCGTCAGGATACGCGCTGCCAGGGCTTGGGCCTGACGCCAAGGCTCCGGCGACTTCCTGTCCTCGAGCGAGCCGTCGCAGACGAAGGAGAATTGGCACGTCGCCGTTCCGACGCCCTCATAGACCACCGCACAAATCGAGTGGCCATAGTTGCCCTTGTTCATGCGGTGGAAGATCACTTCGGCAACCGCCTTCTGGCCCTGTTCGCCCTCGCCGCGCGCCTCGAAGTACATAACTTCGGAGAGGCAGCGATGTTCTGCGAGCAGTCTCGCCAAAACAACGTCCTGTGTCGTTCCGCGAAGGGCGATCTGCGCCGGGATGGCTGGCGCCTGCACCAAACGCACCACCGGCTTTTCGACCTTGATCACGCGGACTTCATCCGCATGCGGATCACTGGTGAAGGACGCACCGACGGCGGCACTCGCAGTCGCAAGAATGATCGCGAGCGCAGCGATAAGCACGCGATCGGCTCGCGCGATTGCATCGTTAGTTTTTCTGATCATCGGCTACCTGACTCTTTCGGATTATGACGCACGCAATATCTGTTCCGAATGGTCCCCGCCTTCCTTCAACTGAAGTGGCGGCTTGTGCCAATGAAATTCCGAATCGTCAAACTTAATTTTGAATATTCGTGACACGGCGTCACTTGACGCAGGAAAAGCCAGGGTTTTCCTGCACCATCCGTATACTGATTAATCGCTATCCTTAACGCGTTTGAGCACGGCCTGCGCAGCTGCAAGACGTGCGACTGGTACGCGGAATGGTGAACACGAGACATAGTCCAGTCCCGAGTCGTGACAAAAGCGTACCGAGTCGGGATCGCCGCCATGTTCGCCGCAAATGCCAAGTTTCAAGTCTGGACGCGATTTGCGGCCGCGTTCGGCAGCAAGCTTCACGAGTTCGCCGACACCTTCGCTGTCGATCGTGACGAACGGATCGCGCGCGATGACACCTTTGTTGAGATAGTCCGTGAGAAACATTCCGGCGTCGTCACGGCTGATTCCGATCGTCGTCTGCGTCAGATCGTTCGTCCCGAAGGAAAAGAATTGCGCCGTTTTCGCGATTTCTTCGGCTTGCAACGCGGCGCGCGGCAGTTCGATCATCGTTCCAACCAGGTATTCGGGTGCTTTTCCGCGTTCTTTTTTGACTTCGGCGGCGACTGCATCGATGCGCTCTTTCATGCGATCGAGCTCTGCCTTCCAGGCGACGAGCGGCACCATGATTTCGAGTTGTACCGGCTTTCCGCCCGCTTCTTCGATGTTGAGCGCCGCTTCAAAAATAGCGCGCGCCTGCATTTCGTAGATCTCGGGGTATGTGATGCCGAGCCGCACCCCTCGATGACCAAGCATCGGATTGGATTCGTGGAGCGCGATGGCGCGTGCGCGCAATTTCGCCGGATCGCCCCCTGCTGCGCGCGCAACCTCGGCGATCTCTTCGTCCTTCTGCGGTAGAAATTCATGCAAGGGCGGATCGAGCAGCCGAATCGTTACCGGTAGCCCCTCCATGACACGGAAGATGCCCTCGAAGTCATGGCGCTGCATGGGCAGCAGTTTCGCCAGCGCCGCTTTGCGATCGCTTTCCGCGTCGGCCAGAATCATTTGGCGCACCGCAACGATCCGATCATTGTCGAAGAACATGTGCTCGGTGCGGCAGAGACCGATCCCTTCGGCGCCAAACTTTCGCGCGGTCGATGCGTCTTCGGGCGTATCGGCATTCGTTCGCACCTTCAGTCTGCGGATCGCATCCGCCCAACCCATCAGCACGCCGAAATCGCCCGTCAGTTCTGGTTGCCGCAGTCCGACGCGGCCCTTGTAGACTGCGCCAGTCGCGCCATCGATCGTGATGACGTCGCCGCGCTTCAGAGTGTGTTTCCCAGCCGTCATTACACCATTCGCAACGTCAATCTTGATCATCCCCGCACCTGATACGCACGGCCGACCCATGCCGCGAGCAACGACAGCGGCGTGACTCGTCATGCCTCCCCTCGCAGTCAGGATTCCGCGCGCGGCGTGCATTCCGTGAATGTCTTCCGGACTTGTCTCGGTGCGTACCAGGATGACGTCGCGACGTTCGGCGGCAAGCTTTTCCGCTTCGTCTGCCGTAAAGGCGATCTCGCCGGTTGCAGCACCAGGCGAGGCCGCCAGACCCGCCGCGATCTGCTCTTTTTGCGCATCCGGATCCAGCGTCGGATGCAGCAGCTGGTCGAGAGCCGACGGCTCGATGCGGCCGACCGCAATGGTCTTGTCGATCAAGCCTTCGCGCTCCATGTCGACAGCAATCTTCAGGGCAGCTTCCGCCGTTCGCTTGCCGCTCCGTGTTTGGAGCATGAAGAGCTTGCCTTCCTGCACCGTGAATTCGAGATCCTGCATGTCCCGGTAGTGTGTCTCCAACTTGCTGCAGATCGCGTGCAACTCGGCAAAAGTTTCGGGCATCGCCTCTTCCAGCGACGGACGCCTGCCGGATTGGCGTTCGCGCACAATTTTCGAAATCGGTTGCGGTGTGCGGATTCCGGCCACAACGTCTTCACCTTGCGCGTTGATCAGAAACTCACCGTAAAGGAGGCGTTCGCCGGTCGCGGGGTCGCGGGTGAACGCAACGCCGGTAGAACTTGTCTCGCCGCGATTGCCAAACACCATCGCCTGGACCGTGACCGCCGTTCCCCACTCTTCTGGTATGTCGTGCAAGCGCCGGTAGGTCTTGGCGCGGGGACTCTGCCAGGAGCCGAAAACCGCGCCGATTGCGCCCCATAGCTGGTCGTGAACGTCCTCGGGAAACGCTTGGCCGAGTTTTTCGCGCACACACTCCTTGAACAGAGATGCAATCTTCTTGAGGTCATCGGCAGTGAGTTCGGTATCGAGTTCGATTCCCTTCGACTCCTTCTCGGTGTCCAGAATTTCCTCGAAAAGGGAATGTTCGACGCCCAAAACCACTGCCGAATACATCTGGATGAAGCGACGATAGGAGTCGTAGGCAAACCGGGGCTCGGTCAGCTTAGCAAGGCCCTCGGTGGTTTGCGCGTTTAGCCCGAGGTTCAAGACTGTGTCCATCATGCCGGGCATCGATACGCGCGCGCCTGAGCGGACCGACACCAGTAGCGGACGATTTGGATCGCCAATCGTTGCATTGGCGAGGGACCCGACTGTCGCGAGTGCAGAACTCACCGCCGCCTTCAGATCTGCGGGGTATGACTTTCCGTGACCGTAGAAGTAACTGCAAACTTCGGTCGTGATCGAAAATCCCGGCGGGACGGGCAAGCCCAGGTTGCTCATTTCGGCCAGGTTTGCGCCCTTGCCGCCGAGCAGATCTTTCATGCCCGCGTCACCTTCGGCTCTGCCGTCGCCGAACGAATAGACCCACTTCGTCATCGCCAATCCGTCAATGCTGTTGTCCGCTAATATGCATGCTGCGGCAGGCGCGGGCCACTAGGAACTCGGCTAACATGGTCGCAGCAGTCGCTCGAAGGAGTCGTCGTGTCCCAAAATTCGATTTTCATGCCAATGGCGGTGCTCGCATTCTGGACATTCGCGGTACTGCTCTTGGTCCCGTTTCAGCGTTTTCGCGCGGCCTTCGCAGGAAAAGTGAGTTCGGAAGATTTCAAATATGGCGAATCCGGCAGTGTCCCCGGCGATGTCTCGATTCCCAACCGAGCGATGATGAACCTCCTGGAACTGCCAGTTCTGTTCTATGTGGTTTGCCTGATGTTCTATGTGTCGAATCGCGCTGACACGGTCGTTCTCGAAGTGTGCTGGGCATATGTCGCATTTCGCATGGCGCAGACACTCGTTCACGTAACCTACAACAACGTCTTCCATCGGCTGACGATGTTCGCAGTGAGCAACTTCATCTTGATCAGTTTGTGGGGAATGTTCTTCTTGCGGTAGCGCGGCGCGATGTCCCTTGCCGCGAAACAGACTCGCCGCTACGTTTGGATGGATATCACCATTGGGGCAAATCATGGCGCTGCGCAAATACATCATTGAACGTGATATTCCGGCCGTTGGGACCTTCGAGCGCGAACAGCTTCGTGGTGCTGCCGCCAAATCGAACGAAGTTCTGAAGCAACTTGGTCCGGACATCCAATGGCAAGAGAGTTATGTGGCCGGCGACAAAACGTTCTGCATCTACCTCGCCAAGGATGAAGCCATCATCCGCAAGCATGCCGAATTGAGCGGCTTTCCCGCCACAAAGATCACCGAAGTACGCAAGATGATCGATCCGACCACGGAACGCGACGGCGCCTAGCCCTCGATTTTCGAAAAGTCCGCAACCGTGTGAAGCGTCGAACGCAATCTGGAAAGCAGCAGTAGGCGGTTCTTCCGCAGATTTAGGTCTTTGTCGTTGACCGTCACATTATCGAAGAACGCGTCGACATGTTTGCGCAGGCGAGCCATGACGCCCATGGCTTGCTCAAAGCGCTCGCGAGCGACTTCAGCCCGGATGAGTTCGGACGCGGTCGCTAGCTCGACAAAGAGCGTTTTCTCCTGCGCCAGGACAAACGCCTCGGGGTCGGGTGCGCCGTCATAGACGGTTTTGTCCTTCTTTTCCTCGGCCTTGACGATGTTCACCGCGCGACGGTAGGCCGTCAGCAGGTTCGCGCCATCGTCGGTCTTTAAGAAGGACTGCAGAGCTTCGATCCGCCAAACGAGACGTAGGAAATCGCAGTCGCGCACGACGGCTGCTGCAGCGTCAATCAAGTCGTGCCGGATTCCTGCGTCCCTGAGATGCACCTTCAAGCGGTCGATCAGGAAGTCACGCAGATCGCCGCCCGCTTGATAGCCGCTCAGCTTTGCAATATCGAGCCGCAACTTGTTGTCGATGATGATGCGCAGTGTGCCCAAAGCTGAACGCCTGAGTGCAAAGGGATCACCCGCGCCGGTCGGCTTCTCATCGATCGCGAAGAACATGAATAGCGACTGAAGCTTGTCGGCCAAGGCCACGGCGATCGACACCTTCGATCGCGGAATCGAGTCGTTGGGTCCTTGTGGCTTGTAGTGATCGCGGATTGCGTCGGCGACCTCAGCGGATTCGCCGTCGTTCAGCGCATAGTAGTGACCCATCACGCCTTGAAGTTCGGGAAATTCTCCGACTACTCCGGTGGTGAGGTCCGCCTTGCAGAGTCGCGCTGCACGCCTCGCAGTCTTTACATCAACGCCGGTCTTTTCGGCGATTTCACCGGCCAGGGACTCAATCCTTTCGACCCGCTCGAGCTGGGTTCCGAGCTTTGCGTGAAAGACAATTCCGCCCAGTTCGCCCACGCGGCTCTCGAGTGTGCGCTTGCGATCCTGATCCCAGAAGAACTTCGCGTCCGATAGTCTGGCGCGCAAGACGCGCTCATTGCCAGCAACGATCGTTTTGCCGCTGTCGGGGGTGATCATGTTCGCGACGACCGCGAAACGGTTGGCCAAGGTGCCCGTTTTCGGATTGCGCAAGCTGAAATACTTTTGGTGCACGCGCATCGCTGTCTGAAGAATTTCGCCCGGCACCTCCATGTACGCGTCGTCGATCGAGCCGATGAGCGGGACTGGCCATTCTGCCAAGCCCGCCACTTCTTCAAGCAGACCTGGATCGTTGATCAATTCCAAACCGAGCGCGAATGCGCGGTTTTTGACATCCTGAAGAATGATCTCCTTGCGCTCGTCGGGATCGAGGATCACATACGCATCACGCAGCTTTTTTACATAGTCGTCAAAGCGACGGACCTCGATCTCGCCTTGTGAAAGAAATCGGTGACCAGCGGTGCGGTTGCTGCTCATCACGCCAGCAAATGCAATCGGCGCTACTTCCCCATCGAGCGTGCAGAGGATCGAATGCATGGGCCTCACCCATCGTACCGGAGTGCTTGTCGGCTGCGGCCAGCGCATCGATTTCGGCCAGGGTAGCTTGGCCAGACACTCCGGCACGACCTCTGCCAGAACATCGGCTGTGGCCCTGCCCTTGCGGTGAATGACCGCCAGGTAGAATTCGCCCTTTCCGTCGTCGCGTTTCTCGCACTGCTCGAGCGTGACGCCCGCAGAACGCAGAAAGCCGTCGATGGCTTTGGCCGGCGCATTGACACGCGGACCCTTCTTTTCCTCGCTGACATCGCTTTGCTGGAGCGGTAAGCCGCTCAACATCAGCGTCAGCCGTCTCGGTCCGGCAAAGGATTTCGCCCCCTCGAACAGGAGGCCACGGTCGGAGAGTGCGCCGACGACGAGCCGCTCAAGGTCGCGCGCCGCCTGCGCTTGCATGCGAGACGGGATTTCCTCGCTGAGAAGCTCGAGAAGAAGTTCGGCCATCAGCCAATTCTCGGCTTGTAGTCGCCCATCGGTGTCGCGAGCCACGCTTCGCAACATGCCTTGGCCAATGTACGCACGCGCGCAATGTAGGCGGCGCGCTCTGTCACGCTGATGACCCCGCGCGCGTCAAGCAGGTTGAACACATGGCTCGCCTTGATGCACTGGTCATAGGCCGGCAGCGCCAACTTCTTGTTGCCGCTGATCAGCTCACGGCATTGCTTCTCGGCGTCGTTGAAGTGACGGAACAGTATCTCCGTATCCGCCATCTCGAAATTGAAGGCAGAAAATTCCTGCTCGGCCTGGTGGAAGACTTCGCCGTAACGAACGTCCTCATTGAAGGCGAGATCGTAGACGAATTCGACGTTCTGCACGTACATCGCCAATCGCTCGAGGCCATAGGTGATCTCAGCGCTGACGGGATCGCAGTCGATTCCGCCAACCTGCTGGAAGTAAGTGAATTGAGAGATCTCCATTCCGTCGCATTCGACTTGCCAGCCCAATCCCCATGCGCCCAGCGTCGGACTCTCCCAATCGTCCTCGGTGAAACGGATGTCATGGAGCGCGGGATCGAGACCGATTGCTCGCACACTTTCCAGATACAAATCCTGAATATCAGCCGGCGCGGGCTTCATGATGACCTGGAACTGGTAATAGTGCTGCAGGCGGTTTGGATTCTCGCCGTAACGACCGTCCTTCGGCCTGCGGCTCGGCTGAACATAAGCTGCTCGCCATGGCCTTGGACCCAGCGCTCGTAAGGTGGTTGCCGGATGGAATGTCCCCGCGCCCATCTGATCGTCATAGGGCTGCAGAATCAGGCATCCCTTCGACGCCCAAAAACTCTGTAGCGTCAAAATCAGGTCTTGAAATGTCTTCTTCTTAACTGGGACCCCGGCCACGATTCGTACATCCTGAAAGCGAGCGGGAACCTATAGTCCGCGATCAAATAGAACAAGAAGCGTGGTATGCACGCCGTCTACCGCCGTCTTTTGGAGGAAAACTGTGTCGAGATTGAAAGTCATGAGTGGCGTCACATGCCTGTTCTTGCTCGCCGCTCCGGCGGCGGCGGATAGCTCCGGCATCCATCTCGTGAAGTCTGTAACGTTGGGTGGCGACACATTCTGGGACGCTGTCACCTTCGACCATACGAGCGGGCATCTGTTCATCACCCATGGCAGTCACGTCGTCGTGGTCGACGCCAAGACATACGACGTGGCTGGCGACATCCCAGATGTCGCCGGTGTGCACCAGGTTGCGATCGGCATGGGCAAAGGTTTCGCCACGTCGGGCACGAACAACAGCGTTGTCGTTTTCGATCCGTCGACTCTCAAGGTGACCAGCACGATCCCCGTTGGCACCCGTCCGGACGGAACGATATTCGATCCGTTCACCCGTCGCGTGTTCACCTTCAACGCCGGCAGCAAGGACTCGACCGTCATCGACGTTGCGTCTGGCACGGTGGACGGCACGGTCGCACTGGGAGGAAAGCCCGAATTCGCGGTCAGTGATGGACGTGGCCGCATCTTCGACAACATCGAAGATAAGTCCGAGATCGCCGTGATCAATGCAAAAAAGATGGAAGTCGTTGCGCGTTGGCCGCTGGCGCCATGCGAGTCCCCGTCGGGCATTGCGATGGACAAGCTCCACGCCCGCCTCTTTGTGGCATGCGAGAATGAAATGATGGCCGTGGTGAATGCAAAGAGCGGCAAGGTGGTGACAACGGTTCCCACCGGAAAGGGCGCCGACGGCGCCGGCTACGATCCGGTTACGCGTGACGTGTTCATTCCCAATGGCGAGGGCAAGCTGTCCGTCATCCATCAGGACACAGCCGACACGTATCACTTGATCGAAAATGTGACGACCCAGTTTGGCGTGCGCACGATGGATCTCGACCCGGCGACACACCGCGTTTTCAGCGCAACTGCGGATCTCACGCCCGATCCCGGCATACGCCCGCCTTACAAGATGACGCCAGGAAGTTTTCGCCTTGTCGTGTTCGGCAAATAACCATCAATAGGTGAAGAGCAAAGCCGCATACCAACTGGCCTGATTGGTCGTATCGGCGTTCTGGACGCCAGGTCCTGCCGACGCCATCAGGTGAAGGTTCTCGTTGAGATCATAGATTGCTCCAAACCCAATTCCTGTAGTTGGCCGGGCGCCTTGCTCGTCCGGTGTCTGGTGATAGACCTCCAGCCCGAGTTGCAATTGTGGCGTAATTCGGCGCGTCGCAACGATTCCCATCTGGCAAAAGTCCTGGGAAACACCGCCGCGATTGAGCGTGCAACCGCCGCCGCCGAACACGCTCCAGTCATTCCAATCTCTTTTCGCAAAGAACGGAAGGAAGAGCGCCGCATGTTTGCTGCCAAGGGCTGGGTTGGAATTTGTGGGCAAGAACAGCCGCGGAAAGAACGCAACATCGAGGCCGAAAGTGTCCTGATGCAGAAACTTGTATTTCGCGGCCAATTCAATGTCATCAAATCCCGTTATACTTGGACCTCGGTTCGGCGCATCGTATGCGAATGGCAGGACCATCGTCAGTTGAAGGTCCGGTGCGCCGCCATAGTTGAAATCGATTCCGGCCTGTCCGCCGACACCATCGCGCGTGGCGGTACCGACGGTGAATCCGTAGATCTCGAAATGTCCTTCGTCGGTTGGTTGCGGATCGTCCGTGACGTAGGGTGGTCCCGCGAACGCCAAAGTCGGCCACATAACCAAAGCTGCAACTGCCGGCGCGATGAATTTCATGCCCACGCAATCCGCCGGTCCGAGCTCAAAATTCCAATCCTTTTGCGCCGCGCAGAACCAAATCGGCCTCATCGGTATAGGTCCCATCCTCCCTGTGCAGGACAAGGCCAGCGCAAAGGTCTTGCGGGGCGCGCGAACCCTTGCGCAATTGGACAATGATACGTTTTGCTGCCTGTCCGGCACGAGGCCAAAGCGGAAACAGCCGCAATCCGGTTTGCGGCAGTACCGTTAGAGCTTCGCCCAATCGGTCCGCTCTCACGATCGCGGTGAAGGTGCCGCCGCTTGCTGTACGCTTCACACCGACATTGAGCCATCCAGAAAGTGATCCGTCGTCATGTGTGGCGAGCGCGCGTGCTTCATCGGGAGAGCGTTCGCCGTCGTCCCCATGAAACGGCGGATTGCACATGACATGGTCGTAGTCGTGCTTCATGTCCTGCGGCAGGTTCAATACGTCGACGGTTACAAATACGACGCGATCGCCCATCTGATTTGTCGTCGCGTTCTGATTTGAAATGCGCACAAGGTCGCTCTCGATTTCGGCTCCGGTGATCGAAATCTCCGGTATGTGAGCCGCGAGACACAGGCTCGCAGTCCCAGCACCGCTGCCAAGTTCGAGAACGATATCGCCGGCGTGCGCGGGCACCGCCGCGGCAAGCATGACGGCGTCAAGACCCGCGCGAAATCCGCCGACCGGCTGCTCGATCGTCAATCGACCTCCCAAGAATGTGTCTTTTGTCGTCCCTGTCGGACGCGCTCTGCGCTCCATGCCTTCGCGCAGCACCAACTGGCCGCGGATAAAGTCCTCGTCTGCGACCATGAGCCGGCGCGGCAAAATGCCCAGACTGCCGTCCATGATGCTGGCGTTTTCGTCGAAGACCACGCTCTCGATTTTGGCTTCGCTGAGCAGGCTCTGGGCGAAACTCAAGAGTACCGGATTGTTCGTCTTGAGCACTGGCCGCATTGGCGCGATAGGTCCTGCTGCGTCGACTGCCGACCCGCTTGACCGGGCCAAAAACCCCTCGCAATGTCGCAAAAGCCGGGGCTCCCCGGCAAGGTCGGACGAATGCTGAAGCCTGAAACTCGCAAGCCTGGTTCGGACGGCGTTTCACCCGTCGAACGACTGCATGCGCTCGTCGCCGCCGATATGACCGCTACAGACAAGTTGATCCATGGTCGCATGGGCAGCGCCGTAAGCCTTATCCCGGATCTGGCGCGCCACTTGATCGACTCCGGCGGCAAGAGGCTGCGCCCGATGTTGACGCTCGCAGCCGCGCGCATGGGCGGTTACACGGGTGACAAGCACATCAATCTCGCCGCTGCGGTGGAATTCATCCATACCGCAACCCTCCTGCACGATGACGTGGTGGATGCGAGCACGCTTCGACGCGGCAAGGTCGCAGCCAATCTCGTTTGGGGTAACAAGGCGACGGTGCTGGTCGGCGATTTTCTTTTCAGCCGTGCGTTCCAACTGATGGTCGAGACCGGATCACTGCGCGTGCTCGATATTCTGGCCGGCGCGTCGGCTGTCATCGCCGAAGGCGAAGTGATGCAGCTCAAATCGGAAAGCAATCTCGCGACGACCGAAGAACACTATCTGAAGGTGGTCGGCGCCAAGACAGCCGCGCTGTTTGCTGCTGCCGCCGAGTCAGGCGCGACACTGTGCGAGAGAGGTGCGTCCTTTGTCGAAGCTTTGCGGCGATACGGCGAGAATCTTGGAGTCGCATTTCAGCTTGTCGACGATGCGCTCGACTATTCTGGTCGTCAGGCCATGATGGGCAAGGCGGTGGGTGACGACTTCCGCGAGGCCAAAGTCACCCTCCCCGTCATACTTGCCTATGCCCGAGCCGATGCGAAAGCCGGCGCCTTTTGGAAGCGCGTCATCGAGGGTGGACCACAGGGCGAAGCCGATCTCGAGCAGGCGATCACCTACGTCGAAGGAACCGGCGCCATCCAGGAGACCATGACACGCGCACGCCACTATGCCGACAACGCGGTTGCCGCGCTTGAACCTCTCGTTCACAGTGAAACACGCGCCGCACTTTCCGATATCGCCGATTTCTGCGTCGAACGCGCGTACTAGAATCCAATGCGCGTCGCTCGCACCCACCAGTCGGGATGGGTGTGCGAGAGGGCGACCTGAGCCATCTCCGCCGCGTTTTGATCATCAAAAAGCGCGAAACAGGTCGCGCCGCTGCCGCTCATGCGCCACAGTTCCACTCCGGGCATTCGCGAGAGTTCGTCGAGCACGTGACCGATCACCGGCGCAATCTGTTGAGCGGGCGCCTGGAGATCGTTGGACGTCTTCGTCAGGAATGCAATCAACTCGCGTGGCGACGAAAGTGGCGTCGCGCGATTGATCCTGCCAGTCCCGTGGCGCGTCGCCAGTGTGCGAAAGACTTCCGCGGTCGACACGGCAATTCCCGGATTGACGACCAGCATAGGCATCTGCGGCAGTGTCGCCGCCGGCATCACGCGCTCGCCCCGGCCCTCCATCCAGCTCGCTTTGCTTTCGACGCACACCGGTACGTCGGACCCGATCGTCTCTGCGACGGCGCGAAGCTCAGTCCATGACAGGTCAAGCGCCCATAATCGTGTGAGACCGCGAAGGACTGCGGCCGCGTCGGCGGACCCGCCGCCAATGCCAGACGCGACGGGCAACTGCTTCATCAGTCGGATCGCGGCCTTCGCGGCGGGACGGCCGGTATGCTTTGCGAGCGCCTGAGCGGCGCGCAGCACCAGATTGTCGTCTTCCGCCTCTAGTCCGCTGGCGAATGGTCCATGGAGCGTAAGGGTCAATTCCGGAGACGGCGAGAACGCCAGCGTATCGCCGACATCGACGAACACGACCAGACTTTGGAGATCGTGAAATCCGTCGCCGCGCTTTTCTCCGACATGGAGAAAGAGGTTTATCTTCGCCGGCGCGAACGCCTCGATGACGTCAGTTCGGCTTGTCACCGGAGCCCAATCCGTCCTTGAGCTTCTTCTCGATCAGTGCCTTCTGGTTGCTGTCCGGTCCGAAAGACAGCGCGTGCGACCATTGAAATCTGGCTTCCAGTTTCCGTCCGACGCGCCAATAGGCGTCGCCCAGATGGTCGTTGATCGTCGAGTCGCCCGGAATGAGTTCGACGGCGCTCTCCAGCGTCTTCGCCGCATCGGCGAAGCGGCCAAGCTTGAAATAGGCCCAACCCACACTGTCGGCGATATACCCGTCCGTCGGCTTCAAGGATTGCGCCTTTTCCAGCATGGCAAGCGCTTCCTCGATATTGCGGTTCTGATCGACGTAGCTGTAGCCCAGATAGTTCAACACCGCGGGTTCGTTGGGCGCCAGTTGAAGGGCCTTCTTCAGATCGACTTCAGCCGCGTTCCAGTTCTTGGCGCCTTCCTCTGAGACGGCGCGTGCAAAATAGATCGGCCAGTCCTTGGCACTGACCGGATTCAAGAGCGCGATCGCGCGATCGTAGGCACTCGCCGCTTCCTTGAACTTTTCGTTGCTACGATAGGTGTCGCCGAGCGCGGTCCATGCCTCCAGATTGGTCGGATCAGCAGCGGTCAAAGCCTTCAAGTCGGCGATCGCCGCGTCATTCTTGTTCAATCGCGCTTCGTCCAGGGCCATCTCGACGCGCGCCAGGCGATAATACGCAGACGACTTTTCGATGCCGCGATAGACAGCGATGGCATCTTCGTACTTCTGCAGCCCTTCCAGCCTGTCCGCGAGCAGCACCGCGCCAAGGTCGAGATCGGGCCGCAAATACAATGCAAGTCGCAGATAAAGGATGGAGACGTCGGCACTCCCTTGATCGGTCAAGGCGGATGCGATTCCGAATAAGGCCTCCGCAGCGCCGGTTTCCGGCTTGGCGATCAGGGCTTCCGGCTTGGTGCCTGCTTTGATTCTCGCAATTCCAGCCTGCGCGATTTGAGTCATGCCGGACTCGCCGACAAATTTGGCGTAGAGCTTTTTGGCATCCTCCGGACGCCCGTTCCGCTCCAGGAAACGCCCATAGGCGTCGATCACGCGCGGTGCTGCGCCGCCCTTCATCACGGTTCGGTAAGACACATCCGCAGTTTCTGCTTCGCCTAGAAAATCGGAAAGCAACGCCAGATGAAAAAGACCCATGGCGTCGGCGCCATCCTGGGCGCGGAGCGCGGCGAAATCCGCCTTCGCCGCCGCCTTGTCGCCCATTCCGGCTGCTGCCCAACCATCGATCAGCGAGACGGTCAGCGAGGAGAACGGTCCCTTGGCTGATAGCGCCATGATTTTGCGTGCGCCGGCATAGTCGCGATGCTTCAACGCAACAACAGCAAGCGTCAGCCGCCCCGCACGGTCATCTGGCGTGATCGCGACCACCTTCTCGGCCAATTGCCCGGCGGCTTCGATGTCTCCCGACGAGGTCGCGAAGAAGAAGGCCAGGCCGAGAAGCTGCGGATTCGTTGGATTGGCCTTCGCACTGGCACGATAATAATCCGCGGCCTCCTTTAGATCATGTTGGCTGGCTGCGAAGCGCGCCGAGAGATAGTTGCCGTATTCCGTGGCTTGCGCATTCTCGGAAGGCGACGCTCCCTGCATTCCCTTCGTCGCGCAAGCCGAGACAAAGGTGGCAACTGCGAAGGCAATGGCAATCTGAAAAATGCGCAACGCGTGCTCCTACATATTCGGATAGTTCGGCCCGCCGCCCCCTTCGGGCGTGGTCCATTCAATGTTCTGCTCCGGATCCTTGATGTCGCAGGTTTTGCAATGAACACAGTTCTGCGCATTGATCTGAAAGCGCGGACCCTTGGCCTCCTGCACGATTTCATAGACGCCGGCCGGGCAGTAGCGTTGGGCAGGTTCGTCGTAGCGCGGAAGGTTTATCCGAATTGGGATCGAAGGGTCGGTCAATTTCAGGTGAACCGGCTGGTCTTCCTCGTGGTTGGTGTTCGACAGGAATACGCTCGACAGTTTGTCGAAGCTGATTACGCCGTCGGGTTTCGGATAGACGATCTTTCGTGATTCCGTTGCTGGCTTCAATGTCGCGTAGTCCGGCTTGCCATGCTTCAGCGTGCCGAGGAACGAAAAACCAAACAGCTGGTTGGTCCACATATCGATCGCCGCCAGCGGTACTCCGACAATGGTACCGAATTTCGACCAAAGAGGCTTAACATTCCGTACACGATGGAGATCTTTGTAGACGTGACTCGCACGCCAGGATTGATCGTATTCGCTGATTTCGTCGCCTGACCGCCCCGCGGCGAGCGCGGACGCAACGGCTTCCGCAGCCAGCATTCCCGTCTTGATGGCGTTATGGCTGCCCTTGATCCTAGGCACATTCATGAATCCGGCGCCGCAGCCGACCAATGCGCCGCCCGGAAACACCAACTTTGGGACAGACTGCAAACCACCCTCAGTCAACGCGCGAGCGCCGTAACCGATGCGCTTGCCGCCCTCGAGAAAGGCTCGGATTTTCGGATGGTGCTTCACCCGCTGCATCTCGTCGAACGGCGAAATGAAAGGATTGGAATAATTGAGATGGACGACGAAACCTATGGAACAGAAATTCTTGCCCCAGTGATACATGAAGAGGCCGCCGCCGGTTGAACTGTCCAATGGCCAACCCATCGTGTGCATAACAAGTCCGCGCTGGTGCTTGCCGGGAGCCAGCTCCCAAAGTTCCTTCACGCCGATGCCGAACTTTTGGTAGTCACTGTTCTCGTCGAGCTTGAAGATCTTGAAGAGTTCTTTCGTGAGCGAACCGCGCGCGCCCTCCGCGAAGATCGTGTACTTGCCGAGCAGATTCATGCCGGGCGTGAAACCTTCCTTGTGATGGCCGTCCTTGGCGACACCAAGATCGCCCGTCGTCACGCCTTTGACGACGCCCTCCTGAACCACCAGCGCAGCGGCAGGAAATCCCGGATAGATCTCGACGCCCAGCGCCTCCGCCTGTGTCGCCAGCCACTTGCAAAGGTTGGATAAGCTGACGATGTAGTTGCCGTGATTGCTCATCAGAGGCGGCATGGCGAAATTCGGCAGACGTATGGCTACGCTCCGCAAGAGAAAATAGAAGCGGTCGTCGGTGACGGGCGTGTCGATCGGCGCGCCCTTCTCTTTCCAGTCGGGGACGAGTTCGTTGATGCCGATCGGATCGATGACGGCGCCCGAGAGGATGTGGGCGCCGATTTCGGAGCCTTTTTCGAGCAGACAGACCGAGATTTCCGGATTGATCTGCTTGAGCCGAATGGCCGACGCCAGACCGGCAGGCCCGCCGCCGACGATGACGACGTCATACTCCATGCTTTCGCGCTGAATAGCTTCGGTCATTGGTCAATTGTCCGTTTTTATCCGGTATTGCCGTTATGCGGCTGTGGGAATCGGCGGTCAACCGCGCCTATCATCGCGTCATGACAGCTTCCCGAGAGGAATCCTTGGCAGCCCTGAACTGGCTCCTCGAAGCCGGAGCAGATGAGGCCATCAGCGAGGCTCCTATCGATCGCTTTACGCAGCTTTCGACGGTTGCATCAATGCCTTCTGTCCCGGCCGAAGCAAGACTGGCGCCGCGCGTAAATCCTCCGCTCTCTCAGATCAAACCGGCAAATCTTGCGCCACTCGCCAGCGACGGCTTCGGCTCGGCGCTGGAGATTGCCGCCAGGTGCAACAGTCTTTCCGACCTCAAGGCGGCGATGGATAGCTTCGAAGGCTCACAGTTGAAGAAGCTTGCGACCAATACGGTATTCGCGGATGGCAACCCGAATGGCGGAATCATGTTTATCGGCGAAGCCCCCGGTTACGACGAAGACAAAGCCGGCCTGCCGTTCGTCGGACGAGCCGGCAAGCTGCTCGACAAGATGCTGGCTGCGATCGGTCTGGACCGAACGCGTGTCTACATCATCAACGTGATGGCGTGGCGTCCGCCGGACAATCGCAATCCCGACCCAAGCGAAGTCGCGCTCTGCATTCCTTTCCTTCGCCGCCACATCGAACTTGCAGCGCCAAAAATTCTCGTGATGCTAGGAGCAGTGTCAGCGCGGCACATTCTCGGATTGAACGATGGGATCATGAAGCTCCGAGGCCGTTGGCTCGAGTACCGGATTGGCACAGAGATGATTCCCGTCTTACCAACTCTTCATCCTGCCTACTTGCTCCGCCAGCCCGCTCATAAGAAACTGGCATGGCGTGATTTGCAGGCGCTGGCAGACAGGCTCGATGCGCTCGGGCTGCCGGCATCTGCCGGGAATTGAGCAAACTTCGCTCTCACGACGAGCGACACAGCGAATCGGAACCAGTGATGCGTCTTTCGAAATGGGCCTTCGCGCCCCTTGCGTTTGTGACAGTTTATTTGAGCGCCGCCCGGGCAGACCTGCCCCTGCCCGTCGACGGGGGCGCCTCGGCCAGCGTGCCGATGACCGTTCTGTCGCCGAGCGACGTCGAACTCTATCGCCAGATCTTTGCGGACGAGCGCGCCGGACGGTTCGAAGCCGCGCGGTCGTTGTTCGAAAGGGTGTCCGACACCTCGCTTGAAGGTTATGTGCTCGCCGAGCGGTATCTATCGCCGCATGCACGAGCACCATTGGCAGACCTGACGGATTGGCTGCGCACCTACCCCGAGCTGCCGATCGCCGATCGGGTCTATCGCCTCGCGGTGGCGCGCGCCTCGAAACGCGTTCATAAGCGCCACCACCGCGTGGTGATCGTGATGACCGCGAGCGTGCCCGTGCCGGCAGCGCCCGCCCATCATCGCGGCGGCGGCTATGAGGAATTCGACCAGCCCGATCCGCCACTGAGTTCCGACCAGGGCCGCAATGCACAAGCGCAGATCGAGCACTACATCAAAGCGGACCAGCCCGATCAGGCGCATCTCGTTTTGAACGACGCGATCGCATCGGGCGCATCGTATTACGATCTCGGACGTCTGACCCACCGCGTTGCCGCCTCCTATCTTGCCACCGGCATGGACCAGGAAGCGTGGAACGTCGCGACCAGCTTTCAGGCGGCGGAACGTGCGGCTGTGCCGCTGCTCGAGTGGGATGCCGGTCTCTCCGCCTATCGTCTCGGGAATTACGCCGACGCCGCGAAGCACTTCGAAATCCTGGCTCAGGCGAGCAACATTCCCAACTACACCCGCGCCGCCGGCGCCTTCTGGGCCTCGCGGGCGCATCTTCGTCTGGGCGAACCGCAGCGCGTGATCACCCTTCTGAATGCGGCTGCGCGCGAAGAGCCCACATTCTATGGCGTGCTCGCAGAGCGCGTGTTGGGGCAGGACACGCAGACCGGATTTGTCGATCCTGTGCTCACGGCGGTTGACCTCGCCGCCATCATGCAGGTGCCGTCGGCGCACCGCGCCGTCGCGCTGATGCAGGTGGGCGAGGAACGTGATTCTGTCGCCCAGGAACTCAACCGCGCGTTCGGCGCAAGCGACGGCAGCCATGACATGGGTTATGCGGCGTTGGCGCGCCGCATGAACGTTCCCAACATCGAGTTGCGCGCCAGCGAGACCGAAGCGGGACGCGGCATCAAGTTGACCGGGCTTTATCCGGTTCCGCAGTACAAGCCCGAGGGCGGCTATACGATCGATCCATCGCTCGTCCTCGCCTTCACGCGCATCGAAAGTCGTTTCCAGGCCGGCGCGGTCTCGCCGGCTGGAGCCAGAGGCCTGATGCAACTGATGCCGGCGACTGCGGCGCGTGTCGGGGGACAAGGCTCGCCGTCTCAGCTGAACGACCCGGAGTACAACATGTCGCTCGGCCAGCGCTATATAGCGCAGCTGCTCGATCAACAGGGCGGCAATCTCATCTATGTGCCGTCCGCCTATAACGCCGGGCCGATGAAGGTCGCTGGCTGGATCAACGCGATGGCCGGCAAGGAGGACGACGCGCTCCTCTTCATCGAAAGCATTCGCGTTGCCGAGACGCGCTCCTACGTCAAACGCCTCTTGATGTATCATTGGATGTATAGTCGGCGCATGGGACAGACGACGCCGAGCCTCGATTCGACTGCCGCGGGCGGATGGCCGATCTACCATCCGCCGGTGCAACCGCCACCGCCGCCGCCGCCCGCCGATACCACGCCAGCCGCAGACACGGTGGTCAGCAATGCCAGATATTGACGAGACGGTGACGTTCATTCCAGTTCGCGTCGCCGTGCTAACGGTGTCGGACACGCGTGACGCATCGAACGACAAATCCGGCGACACGCTGGTGCAGCGCATCAAGGACGCCGGTCATATCCTCGCCGCTCGCGCAATTGTGAATGACGATCGCGAGAAGATCGCCGCACAGCTACGCATCTGGATCGACGATCCCATGGTCGATGCCGTGATCTCGACCGGCGGCACGGGCTTGACCGGACGTGATGTGACGGTCGAAGCGTTCCGTTCCCTCTTTGAGAAGGAGATCGACGGTTTTTCCGTATTGTTCCATCAAATTAGTTTCGCCAAGGTCGGCACGTCGACCGTGCAATCGCGCGCTTGCGCGGGCGTTGCAAAGGGAACCTATCTCTTCGCGCTGCCGGGTTCGCCGGGAGCGGTCAAGGACGGCTGGGACGGAATCCTGAAGTTTCAACTCGATATCCGACACAAGCCCTGCAATTTCGTGGAGATCATGCCGCGCTTGCTGGAAGATCCCCTCTCCCGTCGCGGCGGATAATCGGTATCCTACGGACGATCCCGAGGAGAATGCACAATGCCGGTTTCGTTGATTGTCGGCACGCCCAAAGGCGCGGCCATTCTGACCAGCAAAGACCGCCGCAACTGGGAAGAGGATTTCGTGCTGCGCGGCTGGCCGGTCACTGCCTCGACCCGCGACGACAAGGGTCGCGTCTATGTCGCGGTCAACAGTCCGAACTACGGCGTCGCATTGTTCACCAGCGACAATCTGAAGGACTGGAAGCAGCTCGAAGCAGCGCCGCGCTATCGGCCGGAGGATCGCGGCAATCCGGAACATCATCGCCTCGTCGCGAAGGAGGACTTCGCCGGCATCCTCAAGGGCGGCGGCCGTTTCGTCGATCAGATCTGGACGCTCCACTTTGCGCACGGCGCGCTTTATGCCGGCGTCTCCGAAGCCGGACTCTTCGTCAGCCGCGATCGCGGTCAATCGTGGCAGCCGGTCGACGGCTTCAACGAACAGCCGGGCCGCACCACCTGGGCGCCGGGCTTCGGCGGTCTTGGCGCACACACGATCCTGAGCGACGCGAAGAATCCTAACCGCATGTGGGTTGGCGTTTCGGCGGCCGGATTCTTCCGCACCGACGATGGCGGCAAGACCTGGCAGCCCAAGAACAAAGGCGTCAACCCGGCGGTCGACTCGGCGCCTGCCTCGACCGGCCAATGCGTTCACAGCGTGACGCACGATCCCAACAACGCCGGCGTGATGTACCGCCAGGAGCATCGCGGCGTTCATCGCAGCGACGATGGCGGCGACACCTGGAAGGTCATCGAGGACGGTTTGCCAGTTACTGAACTCTCTGATGGTCATCACTGCAGCTTCGGGTTTCCGTCGGCGATTGATTTGAAGTCCGGGCACGTTTTTGTTGTGCCTCTCGACGGTGACAACTTCCGCTTTCCGCGCGGTGGACAACTCGCCGTCTATCGCACCAAGAACGGCAAGATCTGGGAGCCGCTGACAAAGGGCTTGCCCGCGAATTGCTTCACCGCCGTTCTGCGCGGCTCGCTTTCCGCCGATCAGCTCGATCCCGGCGGGCTTTATTTCGGCACTGCATCAGGCGTGATCTACGGTAGCGACAACTTGGGCGAGAGCTGGCGTGAAGTGGCGAGCGGCCTGCCGCGCGTCATGAGCGTCGAGGCCTACGCGACGTGACCGTCAGGGTGCAGTTACCGCCGATTCTGCGACCCGTCATGGGCGGTGAGCGGTTCCTGACCGCCGAAGGCAACTCCATCGGCGCGGTCTTGAGCGATCTTGCCCGGCGCAATCCGGCGCTCGCGCTGCACTTCTTCAACGAGAGCGGCGGCATCAGGCACAATATTGTGTTCCTGCATGGAGGAACTATGGTGCGGGCAAAAGACGCCGACGCACATAGAATCGAAGCCGGCGACGAGATCGTCATCACCAACGCGCTCGCCGGCGGCTGAAGGAGACAAGCGTGCCATACGAAGCGACGCGCCAATTGGCGGAGAGTTTCTTCAACGCAATCGAGCGCGGCGACCTCGAAGCGGTGCGCGCCATCTACGCGCCGGACGCAATCATCTGGCACAACCATGATGGCGCCTCGGTCACGGCCGACGAGAATCTCGAGACGCTCGAGAGCTTCATCCGAAACGTGCCGGAGCGCCATTACACGCGCCGCAGGCTCGAGGTCTTCGAAGGCGGCTTCGTCGAGCAACATCTTCTCAAGGGCAAGCTCGCCAACGGCAAAGAGGTTTCGCTTGCCGCCTGCATCGTCTGCAAGGTACGCGAAGGCCATATCACCCGCTTGGACGAATATTTCGATTCCGCCGCGCTGGCCGACTGGCGCTAGTATTTTCGGGCGGGCTTGACTCTCTTCGTCGCGTGCACTATTTAACCAATTAGTTGACAACCCATTGGTTGAATAAAAATGCCGGCAGATGCCCTCAGTTCCACGCTTGCAGCCCTCGCCGATCCGACGCGCCGCGGCATTCTTGCGCGCCTGGCGATCGGTGATGCGACGGTCTCCGAACTCGCCGAGCCTTACGACATGAGCCTTGCGGCGGTTTCGAAGCACCTCAAGGTGCTCGAAAACGCCGGTCTCATTTCGCGCAGCCGCGAGTCGCAATGGCGGCCCTGCCATCTCGAGGCCAAGCCGCTCAAGGGAGCCACCATATGGCTCGAGGACTACCGCAAATTCTGGGACCGCAACTTCGACAGCCTGGCCGCCTACCTGAAGACGATGGATGGCAATCATGGCCGGCGCACCAAGAAAGGACGCAGACGATGAGCTCGCAAATCGAGATCCCGAAAAACGAACCGCTGATCATCATGCGGCGAACCTATGACGCGCCGCGCGCCAAAGTGTGGGAGGCGAGCACGGAGCCGCGCCACGTGAAGCGCTGGTGGGGCGGACCCGGTTTCAGCAATCCCGTCTGTGAAATGGACCTCAGACCGGGCGGGCTTTGGCATCACGTCATGCGCTTTCCCGACGGGCATGAACTCGTCATGGACTTTGTCTTCGTCGAAGTGACGCCGCCGTCCAAGCTCGTCTGGCAAAACACCGATCACGGCAAGCGCAAAGGCCCGCCGCCGACGTGCAGAATAACGTCGACGCTCGAAGAAGCCGACGGCAAGACCAAGACCACGATGGTTGCCGAGTTCAGCTCGTTTGCCGATCGTGACTATGCCATCGGCATGGGCTTCACCGGGCCGATTGCCGCGAGCAACGACAGGCTCGCCGAATTCCTGAAAACCCTCTAGCCGAAGGAGCTCACAATGAAAATTTCCATGCACACCGTGTCCGTCGACTCGTTCGTGCCGATGCTCGAAAGCCTGGCGGCCATTCTCGACAAGGGCGCGGCGCACGCGAAGGCCGCCAAGCTCGATCTCGTCAACGCGCGGCTCGCGCCCGACATGTACACGCTGGCGCAGCAGGTGCAGATCGCCTGTTCCAATGCGCGCGACGGCGCTGGCCGCCTCGCCGGACAAAAGCCGCCTCGCTCCGACGACAATGAAAAAACGCTCGCCGAACTGAAGACACTCGTCACCAAGACTGTCGCCTATCTCAAGGGTCTGTCCGCAACCGCCTTCGAAGGTGCTGAGGAGCGCGACTGTTCCATCCCCATGCCGAACAATCCCGCCATGGCCTTTCGGATGAACGGACTTCAGTTCCTCCGAGCCTGGGCCTTGCCCCACTTCTATTTCCATGTCGTGACCGCCTACGACATCCTGCGGCACAACGGCGTCGAGATCGGCAAGCAGGACTATCTCTCCCAGGCCGGCGCGTTCATTCGTCCGACCGCCAAGGCGTAATTGCCCTTCAGAATTCCCTTGTCCTCGCGTTACCATGACGACGGACAAGGGATGCGGCATCATATGGGCGAACTCGACGGCTTGAAGATCTTCGGCGAAACCGGCGTCGGCTGGTGCGCCGCGACGCCGCCCAACGAAACGACCGACGAACACGGCGCGCACTTCGTTCCGGAGCGCGACAGCCGCTCGGTCGATCCGCGTGCGCCGGCGCGCCGCGTCTATGACGATCCGGACGTTCAAAACCTGCGCGAGCATCTGCGTCACAACAACGGCATGAAGGGTGTCGAGATTCTGGAGCCCCACGAAGTCGAACGCGCCCAGCGCATCTTCTATCGCGACGGCTTCGTCGTCGTGAAGAACCTGCTCGATTCCGAGCGGCTTGCATTGTGGCGCGAGGCGAGCGCACGCGTGTTGAAACAGATCCTCGAAATCGCCGGCGAAGGCGGCCGCAAATACATCACCGAGACCGGTCGCCTGCCGCACCGCTATTCCTACGGCACCGCTTCCGCCTCGCGCGAGCTTTTGCACGATCCGGTCTGGGCTTCGATGATCGATCTTCCGACCACGACGCCGATCCTGAAGAAGATCTTCGGCACCGACGATTACTACGTGCGCGGCGCCGGCGGCGATCTCTGCCTTCCCGGCGCGATCGAGTACCAGGCGCTGCACGCCGACGTGCAGGAGATGTTCGACATGCCGCCGGCGCGCCTCGCCGCCGCCGAACGCATCGGCATCCAGCTCCGGAAACGTCCGGGTACGGACGAACTCACGTTCCAGACCCAGCAGCTCATCATTCAGCGCACCTCGCCGCATGTCACCATCAACTTCCTCATGAGCGACCTCACCTGGGAGAACGGACCGATCCGCCAGATCCCTGGCACGCAGGCTGGGGTCGCAAGTCCCCCCACCCCGCTCGACGAGCCGGAGTGGATGCGCCTTTCGACTCTCGTCGGCGCGCCCGCCGGTGCCGGCGTCTTTCGCGACAACCGCGCCTGGCACGGCGCGACGCCCAATCTGAGCCGCGAAATCCGCGCCATGCCGAACGTCGAGTATGCCGGCCCCTGGGTCGACGAAGCGCGACTCCTCAAGTCGATGCCGCACGCGATCTGGGAGACGCTCTCGCCGCACGCCAGGCACATCTCGCGCGGCGTGAAGGCGCCGCCCGGGGTGTGGCCCGCGGGCGCCGGTGTGATGCATCCCATCGCCGGCAAGCGTCAGGCCGCCAAGGCGGTGGGCTAGCTACCCCTCATCCTTCGACGGGCTCAGGATGAGGAGACCCCTCCGGTGTCATGGCCCGCCGAGTGTGGGCCATCCAGTTGGAGCCGCGCTCGATCCTGTGCGATTTCACTACGTGTTATCTGGGTGGCCCACTCTCCGGTGGGCCATGACAAGTGGGCGCGGAATTGCCATTTTTCGCTCTGTTTTCGACATTCAATTCGCCAAAATTGCCCTTAAGACTTTGAGATTGCAGAGAAATTGACAGGGATAGTGCGACCAATTCGCCGATATCCCAGACTTTTCAAGGGCTTCAGCGCATTTCACCTGGCCTTCGGCAATATAATTGTGCGCAGATTTTTTTTTGATTCCTTCGTAGTCCTCCCCTTCGTCGCATCGTCTTCCAGCGCCTGATTGGAACCGATTTAGGAACAAATTCCAGATTGTCAAGGCTGACTACCATAAATATTTGCGTTTCATATCCGTATTCGTACTTGATTTGTTCTCTTTCCTGCCTTATATTCCTTGGACCATGACAACGGTCCTAGATATCACGGCTGACAGGCGACTACTGAGGGGTCGGGGCGCGCTCTCGAACGCGGTCGGGCGCTACGAGAAGCAGACGCGCAGCCTCGTCGACGACGGCTGGGACGATGGCTGGCGCGACGACGATGCGGCACCGCCTCCGCTGCGCACCGAAGTCATCCGCGACGCCACGCGCACCATCATCGCGCGCAACGCCTCGCCCGACATTTCCTTCGATCGCTCTATCAATCCCTATCGCGGCTGCGAGCATGGCTGCATCTATTGCTTCGCGCGGCCGACGCACGCCTATCTCGGCATGTCGCCGGGCATCGATTTCGAATCCCGCCTGTTTGCCAAGCCGAACGCGGCCGAGCTGCTCGCCAAGGAGCTGTCGGCGCCCGGCTATGTGCCGCGCATGATCGCCATCGGGACCAACACCGATGCCTATCAGCCGATCGAGAAGAAGATGCGCATCATGCGCTCGATCCTCGAAGTGCTGCGCGATTTCAAGCATCCCGTCGGCATCGTCACCAAATCGCCGCTGGTGCTGCGCGACATCGACATCCTGTCCGAGATGGCGCGCGAGAACCTGGCGAAGGTCGCCCTCTCCGTCACCACGCTGGACAGGAAGCTCGCGCGCACGATGGAGCCGCGCGCCGGCACGCCGCAGCGCCGGCTGCATGCGATCAAGGCCTTGAGCGCTGCTGGCATCCCGACCGGCGTGATGTTCGCGCCGGTGATCCCGGCGCTGAACGACGGCGAGATGGAGCAGGTACTTTCCGCCGCCGCCGATTGCGGCGCGCGCACCGCCGGCTATGTGCTTCTGCGCCTGCCGCTCGAGATCAAGGACTTGTTCCGCGAATGGCTGGAGGCGAACGAGCCCGGCCGCGCCAGGCACGTCATGTCGCTGATCCGCCAGATGCGGGGCGGCAAGGACTATGACGCCCAGTGGTCGACCCGGATGAAGGGCACGGGTCCTTATGCCGAGATGCTCGCCAAGCGCTTCCAGATGGCGGTCAAGCGCACTGGTTTGAACAAGGATTCCAAGCCCTTGAGCCTGACCAAGTTCAGGAAGCCGCCGCGGACCGGCGACCAGCTTTCCCTGTTCACCGAGCCCACCGCACTCCCCCTTGCATCCGAGCCCCGCTCTGCGCGCATCTAACCCCTGCTGAAACCGCCAAGACCGGCGGAAACGAGGGGTAGAGAGCCATGATGTTCGGTTTTGTGCTGGTCGCTGTCGTGTTCTGGGCCACAATCGGTTTCGTCTTCGTGGCCAACGGTTATTTCGTCTACCAAGTGCGCATGGCGCGCTATCGCGTGATGCAGACGTTGGCGGACAAGGGCCAGCCGGTGCCGCTCGAACTCTTCAATGGGCCGAGACGCGCCGCCCCCGTCGGCATGACGCGCGGCGGCATCGTCATGGTCTGCATCGGCATTTCGCTGATGACGTTTTTCTGGTCGATGACGGCGCAGTCGATCTTCCACGGCCCGATCGAAAGCGCGTCCTGGCTTCCCACCATCGGCTTCCTTCCCTTTATGATCGGCGTCGCATTGCTGGTCATGGCGTTGATCGAGCGCAGACAACCGCAATAGCGAGGCGAGAGCTGTGGCGTAACCGACATGGACGACCGGGAGCTCGTCGAGCGGGCGGTGAAGTCGCGCGACGTCGCGGCCTTCAACCTGCTTGCGCGGCAGAACCAGTCCAAGGTGCGCGGGCTTCTCCTGCGGCTGACACGAGGCAACCATGCGCTGGCCGACGATCTGGCGCAGGAAACCTTCCTCGAAGCCTGGCGCGGCATCACGAACTTTCGCGGCGAGTCGAGTTTCTCGACCTGGCTCTATCGCATCGCCTATTCGCGCTTTCTCATGCAGGCGCGAAAGCGCAAGCCCGACGAACCGCTCGACGATTGGGACGGCACGACGCCCAGCAGCGAGGGCCAGGCGCAGGCGCGCATCGATCTCGATCGCGCCATGAAGAAACTCGCGCCGGCGGAAAGCGCCGCGCTCACGCTCTGCTTCGCGCTCGGACTTTCGAACACCGAAGCGGCGGACACGATGCAGATCCCGCTCGGCACGCTCAAATCGCACGTGCTGCGCGGGCGCGAGAAGCTTAAAGTGATCCTCGGAGACCAGTCATGAACGACACGGAACTGGACGCACTGCTGGCAACGCCGCTCCCCGAGCGCGATGCGGGCGAATTCTCCGTCCTCCTGATGGAGAGGATCGCGCAGCACGAGGCGCGACCGGCGCGCTTCCTGGCGTGGATCACCTCCGGCGTGATGCTGGTCGTCATCGCGGCGGCTTGCGTCTTCGGCGCCTCTGCCATCGGCCATGTGCAGTTCGACGACAGCACGCACCTCCTCGTCCCGGCGGCGCTGCTGGGCCTGACGCTCATCCTGTCCTACACGGTGCTGCAATCTGTGCGCGAGTAGCGCGCCGGTGTGAATAAGTCGTCTTCCTCGTCATGGCCCACTTCATGTGGGCCATCCATTTTCTTGTTGAAAAGAAATTGGCTGGCCCGGACAAGCCGGGCCATGACGGTTTGGGGCTGTTTCCATGCGAGAATGTCTTCACTAGTCTCGCGTCATGCCGCACTACATCTACGAATCGCGCGTGCTGAAGCGAATCGACGGCCTGGTCGCCGGCGTCGACGAGGCCGGGCGCGGTCCGTTGGCCGGGCCTGTGGTGGCGGCGGCGGTGATCCTCAATCGCAAGAAGGTTCCCAAAGGCCTGAACGATTCCAAGCAATTGCCGCCGGAACGGCGCGACGAGCTCTACGCCCACATCATGTTCAACGCGCTTGCCGTCGGCGTCGGCGAAGCGAGCGTCGACGAGATCGATCTCATCAACATCCGCCAGGCGACGCACATGGCGATGGCGCGGGCGGTGCGCTCGCTCCAGTTCCAGCCGGCATTCGCGCTGGTCGACGGCAACGATCCGCCGCCGCTGCCGTGTCCCTGCGACGTGATCATCGAAGGCGATGCCAAGTCGGTCTCGATCGCCGCAGCCTCGATCATCGCCAAGGTCACGCGCGACCGCATGATGACGATCCTGCACGACGAACATCCGCATTACGGCTGGTTGACCAACAAGGGCTACGGCACGCCGGAGCACCTCTTCGCCCTCTCCCAGTTCGGGCCAACCACGCACCACCGGCGGAGCTTCGCGCCCGTCCACAACATCTTGTATGGTGGAAATCTTGAGGACTCAACGTTAACACTTTGATTCCACAAGACTCTTGACCTGTGGACTCCGCCGAATCATTGTCGCCGCACCTGTTGATAAGAATTGGGTGGGCGGATGGTGGCGTTGGATCAGGTGATTGAAGGCGATTGCGTCGAAGGCATGCGGACGCTTTCCGATGCCTCGGTCGATCTCGTGTTCGCGGACCCGCCGTACAACCTGCAGCTTCGCAACGAACTGCGCCGGCCGGACAACTCAAAAGTCGACGCGGTCGACGACGCCTGGGATCAGTTCGCGAGTTTCGCGGACTATGACCGCTTCACGCGCGCCTGGCTCACAGAGGCGCGGCGCGTGCTCAAGGACAGCGGCGCGCTTTGGGTGATCGGCTCCTATCACAACATCTTCCGCGTCGGCGCCATCCTGCAGGACCTCGGTTTCTGGATCCTGAACGATGTGGTGTGGCGCAAGACCAATCCGATGCCGAACTTTCGCGGCAAGCGTTTCACCAATGCGCATGAGACGATGATCTGGGCGGCCAAGAGCGCGCGCCAGCCTTACACATTCAACTACGAGGCGATGAAGGCGTTGAACGACGACCTGCAGATGCGCTCCGATTGGACGTTGCCGATCTGCGCCGGCGCCGAACGCCTCAAGAGCGCGGACGGCGCGAAAGCGCACTCGACGCAAAAGCCGGAGTCGCTGCTCCATCGCGTCATCGTCGCTTCGACCAAGCCTGGCGACGTCGTGCTCGATCCCTTCTTCGGCTCGGGAACGACGGGCGCCGTCGCCAAGCGGCTCGGTCGGCGCTTCATCGGCCTCGAGCGCGATCCTGACTATGTCCGCCTCGCGCGCAAGCGCATCGCCGAGATCGTGCCGGCGGAATTCGACGCGATCGAGGTGACGAAATCCAAGCGCGCCGAACCGCGCATTCCCTTCGGCTGGGTGGTTGAGCGCGGCCTCTTGCCGCCTGGCACAGTGCTGCAGGGCACGCAGAAGCGTCACCGCGCCAAGGTGCGGGCCGACGGCACGCTGGTGTGCGCCGATGCCACCGGTTCGATCCACCAGATGGGCGCGCATGTGCAGGGGCTCGACGCCTGCAACGGCTGGACGTTCTGGCAGTACGAGCACCAAGGCAAGCTGATCCCGATCGATTATCTGCGCCAGCGCCTGCGCGCCGATCTCGCATGACCGCGACGCGGTCCGCGGCATTCGCCGTCGCGAGCCTGTCGCTTGTGGTTTCCGCGTGTCAGACGCTGCCCGTCAGCACAATCGTTCAAACCGCCGACAGCGCCATCGCCATCGCCATGCAGCACTGCACGATCGATCGCGGCGATGTGGACGAAACCAATGCGGCCAACTGGTCGGCCAAGCTTGTGGGCCAGGCGTGGGACGTCACTTACACCGCGCCGCCGTCGCTGACGCTGCATAACATCGACATCGGTACGATCTCGACCAAGGTCTCGACACGCGACGGCTCCGCCTCGAGTTGCGAGGCCCGGATGGTCGTCACGGCACACTAAATAACGCGCCGCCGCGCGGGCGCGGCGTCCTTGAACGCGTGCTCGACGATCTTCCGCATCACGCTCGGAAGCGCTACCTGCCCGAGCTCGCTCACCCAACGCGCCTCCTGACCGGCGAGCTTCGGATGGGGCTCTACGCGCGTCGAGTAGACCTCTATCTCCAGTTCGAAATGCGTGAAGCCGTGGCGCACGATGCCGAAAAGCTTTTTCCACTTGGCGCGGAACGGCGCCTGCAACAACGCCTCGCGTGGGGAGGGAAATTCGTCCGTCCACGGACCAAGCGGCGGCTGCAGCATGGCGCCGAGCAAGCCCTTCTCGGCTCGCTTGACCAGCAACACACGACCGGCTTCGTCGCGCGCGACGAAGGCGGCGCCGCGCTTCAACGGCCGCGCCGGCTTTGCGCCTTTGCGCGGCAAATCTTCGGCGCTGCCGAGCCGCCGGGCCTCGCACCGGACCGACCATGGACAACGCGCGCAAGCCGGTCGCTTGGGCGTGCAGATCAAGGAACCCAGATCCATCATCGCCTGTGCGAAATCGCCGGCGCGTTTTCTGGGCACAAGCGTCAGGCAAAGTGCGTGCAGCCGCGCCTTCGACTTTGGAAGCGGTTCGTCGACCGCGAACAGGCGCGCCAATACGCGCTCGGCATTGGCATCGACGGCGGCTTCTTTCCGGTCGAACGCGATGGCGGCGATGGCGCCCGAAGTGTAGACGCCGACGCCCGGGAGTTTCCGCAGCTTCTCTGCGGTATCGGGAAAGCGCCCGCCCATCTCCCGCGCCACCACTTTCGCCGCGGCGTGCAGGTTTCGCGCCCGCGCGTAGTAGCCAAGCCCCGCCCAAGCCGCGAGCACGTCGTCCAGCGGCGCATCGGCCAGAGCCGCCACGTTCGGCCAACGCGCCAGGAACCTTGCGTAATAGGACGCAACCGCCTGGACGGTCGTCTGCTGCAGCATGATTTCGCTCAGCCACACCCCATATGGATCGGGTTTCTGGCCAGCTTTTGCCCGCCAGGGCAGTTCGCGGCGGTACCGGTCGTACCAGGCGAGCAACTGGCTCGCGGCGGATATCTTTCCCTTTTGCTTCGGAAGGTCGCTGAGCGCCATACTCGGAGCATGACGTATTCCTCCCGCGAGAAACAACCGAAAGAACCTCCGCAGCGGCGTGCGCGCGCCGAAGCGGTCGGCCGCGACGCGTCGATCGCGGCCAGAGCCGCCTTCGTGCGAGCCGGTTTTCTGGACCCAACGCTCGTTTTGCGCTGGAACGAGATCGCCGGACGCGAGACGGCACGCATCGCGCGACCGCTGCGGCTAAGCGAGGGCCCGTCGGGCGGCGTCCTGACGTTGCGGGCCGAGCCGGCGGCAGCGCTCTTCCTGCAACATGAGAGCCGCGCGCTGTGCGAGCGAATCAACGCCTATCTCGGCCGTCCGGCGGTCAGCAAACTGCGCTTCGTGCAAGGACCGCTTACGCCGCTTCCCGCGCCACAAACGTCGCCCAAACCGACCGAGCCACCGTCCGGCGATCCGGCGCGACGCTGGAACGGGCCCGACCGCTTGGGTAGTGCGCTCCTGAACCTCGCCAAGAGGCGCAATCGCGGCAGAAGCCCGGATTGAACCGCGCGCGGACCTCTGCCAAAAGCATGCGGCCCTTTGCGCGGAGACGCCCGTGAGTCGCAACCAAGTTCTTATCGGAGTTATTGTTTTAGCACTTCTGACGTTGGGCGCGGGCTTCTATTTCTACGAGCAATCGGGACCGCCCGATGTTATCGCAGCAGTGAGCGGCGGCGGCGCGGTTCCTGGCGACCGCACCCTGGGCTCGTCGCAGGCACCGATCACCTTGATTGAATACGCGGCGCCCATGTGTCCGCATTGCGCACGCTTCAATGCCGAAGTCATTCCGTTGCTCAAGTCGAACTACATCGACACCGGGAAGGTCTTCTACATCTTCCGTGTGTTCCCGATCGGCGCCGCCGACGTTCCAGCCGAAGCGCTCGCACGCTGCCAGCCGAAGGAGAGCTATTTCGGATTCATAGACCTGCTCTTTCGGAATCAGGACAAGTGGGACCCGGAGAATGGCGTTACGGATGTTCACGGCGCTTTGGTATCATTGAGCCGAATCGCTGGCATGAGCGCGGAGCAAGCCGACGCATGTATGAACAACCAGGATGAGCAGAAGCGCATCATGGCTGTGGCGCAGGACGCTTCGGCACGTTACGGGATTACGGGGACACCGACTCTCATCATCAACGGTGAAGTCGAACAAGCGGGCGGAATGGCCTGGACTGCTTTGAAGTCGAAGTTGGATTCTCTGTTGGCCAAGAAGTGAAGGCCGAAGCGTAGGCGGGCGCACATCTTTGAAGTTCACACGGCTAAGGCTCTCGGGATTTAAATCGTTCGTCGAGCCGACGGAGCTTTTTGTCGAGCCCGGTCTGACCGCCGTCGTCGGTCCCAATGGTTGCGGCAAATCCAATCTGTTCGATGCCCTGCGCTGGGTGATGGGAGAGACAAGGCCGACGTCCATACGCGGCAGCGAAATGGATGACGTCATCTTCTCCGGCTCCGCGGCGCGGCCGGCGCGCAACATGGCGGAAGTCACGCTGTTCGTCGACAATTCCGACCGCACCGCGACCGGCGCCTTCAACGAATATGACTCGATCGAGATTTCCAGGCGCATCGAACGCGAGGCGGGATCGGTCTATCGCATCAACGGGCGCGACGTGCGCCAGCGCGACGTGCAGCTCTTCTTCGCCGACGCTTCGTCGGGCGCCGCCTCGACCGCTTTCGTGCGGCAAGGGCAGATCGGACTCCTGATCAGCCAGAAGCCGCTGGCGCGGCGCGCCATCCTCGAAGAAGCCGCGGGCATCGGCGGTTTGCATCAGCGGCGGCATGAAGCGGAACTCAGGTTGCGCGCCGCCGAAACCAATCTCGGCCGCCTCGACGATGTCATCCGCGAAGTCGAGTCGCAGGTCGCCAGCCTCAAACGCCAGGTGCGGCAAGCGTCGCGCTATCGCAATCTTTCCGGCCACATTCGAAAGGCCGAGGCACTGGCACACTATTTGCGCTGGACGGCGGCGGAACTGCGGCGCGGCGCTGTGGACGAAGAACATGCCGCCGCCACGGCTTTGGTCGAGGCTTGTACATCACGTGCGGCGACAGCTTCGACCGCGCAAGTGAATGCGGCGAACGAGCTGCCGCCGCTGCGGGCGCGCGAAGCCGAACGGTCCGCCGCGCTGCATCGCCTCGTGCTTGAGCGCGAGTCGCTCGATCAGGAGGAAGCGCGCGCCCGCGAAACCGCACAGCGGCTGCGCCAGCGCATTGCACAAACCGTACAGGACATCGAGCGCGACCGTAACCTCGACAAGGATGCGGAAGCCGCGTTGCAGACGCTGGGCGAAGAGTCGCGGAGCATCGAAGCCGCGCTCGGGCGTTCGAGCGAGGAGTTGCACGACGCCGAGCGCGCCGCTGCAACCCTCAATGAAGCGTTGAGCGAGGCGGAACGCACGCTCGAGCGGCTGACATCGGAACTCGCGGAATATCATGCCCGCAAGTCGAGCCACGAACGCGCGCGCGATGTGTCGGCCGCGCTTGCGGAATCGAGCGCACAACAATTGAGCGAAGCCGAAGCCAAGCTCGCGCAAGCGGCGCGCACGGCGAAGGATGTTCCGGCCGATCGCGGCGCCGACACAGCGACCGCTCACGCGCGCGCTTTGGCGGAGAAGGCGCGCAATGCCGCCGACGCGGCTCGCGCCGCGCTTGCAGAGGCGGAACGCGCAGAAGCGGAAGCGCGCCAGCCACTCGACGAGGCGGAGCGCGACTGGCAACGGCTTTCGGCCGAAGCCAAAGCGCTTGGCGATCTCATGTTGCCGAGAGGCGGCGATCTCTTCCCGCCGCTGATCGACGCCATTAAATGCCGTCCAGGCTTCGAAGCCGCGCTAGCCGCCGCGCTGGGCGAGGATCTTCAGGCACCGCTCGACGAAGCATCGCCGCAGCATTGGCGCGATCTCGGCGACTTCGACGCGACGGCGCCTCTTCCCGGTGGCGCCAAGCCGCTCAGCGATTTCGTCTCGGCGCCGCCAGCCTTAGCGCGCCGCATGGCGATGACAGGCGTGGTCTTTCCCGACCAGGGCAAGAAGCTGCAAGGCGCCTTGAAGGCGGGCCAGCGCCTGGTGTCGCCGCGCGGCGATCTCTGGCGCTGGGATGGCTACTCGGCATCGTCGGAAGCGCCGTCGGCGGCAGCCGTGCGCCTCGCGCAACGCAATCGGCTCGTGGCGCTCGAGGGTGAGATCCAGACCGCGCACGCAGCGCGCGCAGGCAAGTCCGCGGCCTACGCAGCAGCGCGCGAGGCGGTGAACACCGCGCGCGATGCAGCGCGTGCCGCAGAATTGGAAGAACGCAAGACCGATCAGTCGTTGATCGCACTGCAAGACAACTCGACGAAGGAAGCGCGCGCCGCCGCCGAACGAGCCTCGCAGCTCGCATCGCTGGAAGCGGAAATCCGCCGTCTTATCCAGGCGCGCGATGCTGCGCTCGATGCGCGCAAGCAGGCGGACGCCGAACTCGCCAAGCTTGGCGATGGCGCGGTGCTGATCCGGCAGGGTTCGGCCCAGCGCGAAACCACCACCGAGGCGCGAACGGCGTACAGCGAAGCGCGTGCCACGTTGGAGGGTCTCAAACGCGAAGGCGAAAACCGCAGACGCCGGCTGAACGCCATCGCCGACGACGGCAAGCGCTGGCAGGATCGGCGCCGTGCCGCAGGTTCGCATATCGAAGAACTCGAACGCCGCAGCGAAGACATGGCGCGCGAACTTCGCGAAGCGGAAATGGTCCCCGATCGCATCGCGAGCAAGCGCAACACCCTGCTTGATGCCATCGCGACGGCCGATACGGCGCGCGGCCAGGCAGCCGATGCGCGCGCTTCGGCAGAAGCCGTATTGGCCGATGCCGACCGCGCCGCCAAGGCTGCCGACGCCGCGCTCTCGTCCGCGCGGGAAGAGCGGGCGCGCTCGCAGGCTCTGGCCGAGTCGGCTGCCGCGCGCATCGAGGAGCTTCGGGACCGGATCCGCGACGAGCTCGAGATCGTTCCGGAGGATCTGGCAGAGCGCGCCGAGATCGAGGAAGGCGAGGAATTGCCGCCGCTCGAACAGGCGGAGAAGCGCGTCGAGAAACTGAAGCAGGAACGCGAGCAGCTCGGCGGCGTCAACCTGCGCGCGGAAGAAGAAGCGGCCGAGCAAGAAACGCGCCTCAAGACGCTAACGGGCGACCGTGACGACCTCATCGGCGCCATCGAGCGGCTGCGCCGCGGCATCCAGAGCCTGAACCGCGAGGGCCGCGAGCGGCTCCTTGCCTCGTTCGAAAAGGTGAACGCGAATTTCCAACGCCTGTTCTCCCGGCTGTTCGAAGGCGGCGAAGCGAAACTCAGCCTGACCGAATCCGAGGATCCGCTCGAAGCCGGCCTCGAGATCTTCGCCCGTCCGCCCGGCAAGCGCCTGCAATCGCTCGCTCTCCTCTCCGGCGGCGAGCAGGCGTTGACCGCGATGGCGCTGATCTTCGCCGTGTTCCTGGTCAACCCGGCGCCGGTTTGCGTACTGGACGAAGTGGACGCGCCGCTCGACGACGCCAATGTCGATCGCTTCTGCAACCTGCTCGAGGAAATGACGCGGTTGACCGACACGCGCTTCCTCGTCATCACCCACCACGCGCTGACCATGTCGCGCATGCATCGCCTCTTCGGCGTGACGATGGCGGAACGCGGCGTCAGCCAGCTTGTCTCGGTAACGCTGGCGGAAGCCGAAAAAGTCGCTGCGGAGTAATCTTCGCGCATCACCAAGCGCATTTCGCCGCGGCCGCGTTTTCCGCAATCAATTCAATTTCTTATGCGCACTTTAGCGCATTGACAGCGTCTACACCCAACCCTATGTTCCGCGCGCCTTCGAGAGAGCCGCGAAGGCTGGTTTGACGCGGGTTTTTCGCAATTTGGGGGAACGGGGAGCATGGCTGCTCAGGAACCCGAGAAGCTGCGTGAGCTGGGCAAGCGGCTTGACGACGTCCAGAAGCGCAATGCCGGACGGGCCACGCGCCCGCCGCCCACGCAAATGGGAATCGCATCTCGTTTCGCGACGGAGCTCGGGGCGGCGTTGCTGGTGGGCGGCGCGTTCGGGTGGGGACTGGACTGGCTCTTCGGCCACTTTGGCATTCACACGCGGCCGCTCTTCATCGTGGTGTTTTTCGTGCTGGGCGCAGCGGCGGGTATCCGCAACGTGATGCGGGCGGCAAACGAATTGAACGCCGAGATCGCGGCTCACCCCGCGTCCCCGGCCAAGGACGACGAGGAGACCTAGAGACGTGGCCATGAACCCGATGGAACAGTTTGCCATCAAGCCGATCGTGCCGTTGCACATCGGCGGCTACGACGTCTCGTTCACCAACCAGTCGCTGCTTATGGTCCTGGTCGCGCTCGCGGCATCTCTCTTTCTCACGCTCGCCATGTCGAAGCGGAGCCTCGTTCCGTCGCGTACGCAGTCGATGGCTGAGATGTCCTACGAATTCGTCGCCAACATGATGGAGTCGTCGACCGGAGAAGACGGGCTGCGCTTTTTCCCCTTCGTTTTCACGATCTTCGTCTTCGTGCTGTTCAGCAACTTTTTCGGCATGATTCCGGGCTCGTTCACCGTCACCAGCCAGATCGCAGTAACCTTCTCCCTCGCCTCGCTCGTCATCCTGACGGTCATCGTGACGGGTTTTGTCAAGCACGGCTTCGGCTTCCTCAAGCTCTTCGTGCCAAAAGCGCCCTGGTACCTCCTGATCCTATTGGTGCCCATCGAGGTCATCTCGTTCCTGACGCGGCCGATCAGCCTATCCGTACGTCTCTTCGCCAACATGCTCGCCGGCCACACAATGCTGGCCGTGTTCGGCGGCTTCGTTGTCTTGCTCGGCGGCGCCGGCGGCGTGCTGTCGCTGCTCTCGATCGCGCCGATGGCGCTGATCGTCGCCATCATGCTGCTCGAGCTGCTCGTCGCGTTCCTGCAGGCCTACGTCTTCGCGATACTGACCTGCATCTATCTCAACGAAGCTCTCCATCTCCACGATAGTCACTGACCAGAAGGGACACTCACCATGGAAGTCGCAGCAGCAAAAATGATCGGCGCGGGCCTTGCCTGCATCGCGCTGGTCGGGGCCGGTATCGGCATTGGTAACGTGTTCGGGAGCTATCTCTCGGGTGCGCTGCGCAATCCCGGTGCGGCCGCCTCGCAAACGACGAACCTGCTCCTCGGTTTCGCGCTTTGCGAAGCGACGGGTCTGTTCGGTCTCGTTATCGCGCTGATCATTCTCTTCACGTAAGTCCCGATGGCCGCCACCGCCTCGACGGAAGTGCCCGCCAAGCATGAAGGCGCGGGCTTTCCGCCTTTCAAGACCGAGACGTTCCCGAGCCAGATCTTCTGGCTGGTGATCACATTCGCGTTTTTGTTCGCGGTCTTGTGGCGCGTTGCGGGGCCACGCATTCAAAGCGTGATCAGCACGCGGCGCGGCCAGATCGAAGGCGACCTCGCCAAGGCGCAAAGCCATCGCAGCGATGCCGAAGGCGCCTCGGCCGCCTATCAGGCTGCGCTCGCGGCGGCGCGCACGCGGGCGCAGGCCCATGCCGAGGAAAACCGGAGGCGCATCGCCGAAGAAGTCGATCGCGCCAAGCACGAGGCCGACGAAGCGGCCCTGGCCGACATCGCCAAGGCCGAGGCGCGCATCCAAGTCTCGCGCGGCGAAGCACATGCGCATGTCCTGAACGCGGCGCAGGAAGCCGCGATCGCGATCGTCGCGCGACTGACCGGTGAAAGCGTCGCGAATGACGAGGCGGCACAAGCGGTGCGCGCGGTCACGGGGAACTGAGCATGGAGTTTCTAAAAGAAGCGGAAGTCTGGGTCGGCGTCGGGTTCGTGATGGTCATCGGGCTCCTACTTTATGTCGGCGTCCCGAAGCTGGTCGGCGCCATGCTCGACGCGCGTTCGGCGGCGATCAAGTCGGAACTCGACGAGGCAAAGCGGCTCAGAGAGGAAGCGGCTGCATTGCTCGAGAGTTTCAAACAGAAGGCGGCCGGTGCCGAAAAAGAAGCTGAGGCCATCGTGGTCGAAGCCAAGGCCGAGGCGGAACGCTTCGCCCAGGAGTCGCGTGCCAGCTTAAAGTCGCTGATCGAACGCCGCGCCAAGGCGGCGCAAGACAAGATCGCGCAGGCCGAAGCCGCAGCGCTCTCGGAGATCCGCACACTCTCCGCCGATGCGGCGACAGCGGCGGCCGAGAAGCTTATCCTCGCCCGTCTCGATGCCAAACGTGCTGGCGACCTGATCGCGCAGAGCATCAAGGACCTTACGTCCAAATTAAACTAGTGACTTATCCACATAACTCTTGACTGTTCCGGCTAGCGCCAAGCGGTGCCGGCGACACACTTCCATTCTGTTGTGGGGGGTGTCGCGGTATGTCCGGTAGCATCGTTCGTATACTTGGCGTCGCGGTGACGTTGCTTGGCCTGAGCGCCTGCCAATACTCACCCGACATTCCCAGCCGCGCCATCTATTATAATCGCTCCGTCGCGCGCGCCACGAACCAGATCCTTGTTTTGAACATCATGCGCGCGTCCGATCGCGAGCCGCGCTACTTCACGCGGGTGGGCACCGACAGTGCACAGAACGGCATCTCCGGCGGCTTCACGGCCACCTTGCCGTTTCTCGATGTGACCAAGGGCAATGCAGGGATCGCAGGCGCCGGCAGCAGCGCCAACACTTTCACGCTCGAAAATCTGGACGACAAGAAATACCAGGACGGCGCGATGCAGCCGGTCGCGGCCTCGACGCTGCGCGACTTGTGGTCCCAAGGCATCCAGCCCGACATTCTGGGTCTGCTCTTCTTCAACATTATTTCGATCCCGAAGGCGGAGCTGCCGATCCTGCGCGAGACTGTCGACACCTTCTGTGCCGACATGCGCCACTATCAGAAATTCTGCGGCACCGGCGACTCGCTCGTTGCCTCCGAACCGCTCGCCAACGGCTGGAAGGCGAGCGCTTGTCTCGATCCCGCCAGCGTTCCGACGGACCGGCGCGGCGGAATCGACTTCGCGATCTATTTCAACGACCCGGCCGTCGAGGACACCCGCGGTTCCTATCATCCCGAGCTCTGCTTTCAAATCGTGCTGCGCGACCTTCTCGCACTCGGTCTGCACCTCGAGAAGCGAAAGACAATGACCGATGTCGACACCAACGCTACCCTTGCGATGCTGGCCAATCCGACCTTCCGCACCGAGCTTCTGAAGGAAGGCTTGACAGTCACACCGGACGGAAAGGTGAAGAAGGAAGGCTCGGAAATCGTCATGACGCTCGATCCTTCGGCCACGGCCTTCATCCGCCTGCACAACAATTTCCGCGCCGTCGTCATGCAGTGCATCGTCTATGGCGCGCGCAAGGTGACGCCCGAAGCCTCGGCGCATTGTCCGCCAGCGCGCGGGGCCAAGGAGAGCGAAGCGGCCTGGCGCGCGCGAGTGGACGCGGCGGAACGAGATTACGAGAACCTCGTGACCACGGACGAGACGAAAGCCAGGCCCGTTTCGCTCGGCGAGCTCAAAATCGCTGTCGACGTGCGTTCGTTCGAGAGTGTCGTCTACTATCTGGGAGAACTCGTGCGCGGCTCGCGCGGCGACACCGCCGCCAGCTCACCGCCCTACATCGTGCGCGTGCTGGGCCGCCAGCCTTCCGACCCGGAGCATCGTTCGCGCTACGAGGAAGCTCTGTTCGACTTGCGCAGGGGTTCTCCGGACCACTCCGCCGCGCTGGTCGTTCGCGACGACAACGGCACCAGCAACTGGATACCGGCCTTCTGTTACACACCCTCGCCGCCCAGACCGGAGGCGACGGAAGCCGCGCGCAGCTGCTCCAGCGAATATCCCGATCACGACACGATGACGGTGCTCGCGCTGGTCAATCAGGTGTGGGGATTGCAGAAGGAACCGTCAAACGCGCCGCAGCCAATCCTGACACTGGGCGGCTAGCGCTCAGCTCTTTTCCGGCTGCACGACGCGGATGTGAAGTTCGCGCAGCTGTTTCGGCAGCACTTCGCCCGGCGCGTTCATCATCAGGTCCTGCGCCTGCTGGTTCATCGGAAAAAGGGTAATCTCGCGCAAATTCTCTTCACCGGCGATGAGCATAACGATGCGGTCGATGCCGGGCGCGGTGCCGCCATGCGGCGGTGCGCCGTAACGAAACGCATTCAGCATGCCGGCAAATTTCACTTCGGTTTCGTTGCGGCCATGGCCTGCGATCTCGAATGCCTTGAGCATGACGTCGGGATGATGGTTGCGGATCGCACCCGACGAGAGCTCGACGCCGTTGCAGACGATGTCGTACTGGAACGCCTTGAGCCCCAGGATGGCATCCCTGTCGTCGTTCTTCAGCGCGAGGAACGTCTCGATTGCGAGTTGCGGCATGGAAAAGGGGTTGTGCGAGAAATCGATCTTCTTTTCGTCCTCGTTCCACTCATACATCGGGAAATCGACGACCCAGCAGAAGCGAAACTCGTTTTCCCGGATCACGCCGAGCTCGCGGCCGAGACGCGTGCGCGCCAGCCCGGCTAGCGCCGCCGCGCGCTCTTTCTTCGCGTCCGCCGAGAAGAACAGGGCGTCGCCAGGCTTCACGCCGGACTTCGCAATCAGTTCCGTTTGTGCCGCATCCGGCACGAACTTGGCGATTGGCCCCTTGCCTGACGGCTTACCCTTGTCGTCCTCGAAAATGATGTAGCCGAGTCCCGCCGCGCCTTCGCTCCTTGCCCAGTCGTTGAGCTTGTCGAAGAACGATCGCGGCTGCGTGGCCGCACCGGGCGCCGGAATCGCACGCACGGTCTTGTCCTTGAAAGCCTTGAACGTGACGTCGGCACGCGCGAACACGTCGCTGACATCCGAAATCAGGATCGGGTTTCGCAAGTCCGGCTTGTCGTTGCCATACTTCAGCATCGATTCATCGTAAGGGATGCGCGGGAACGGGGCCGGCGAAACGCTGCGGCCATCGGCAAACTCGCTGAACACACCATAGAGAACCGGTTCGATTGCGGCGAAAACATCGTCCTGGGTGACGAAACTCATTTCGACGTCGAGCTGATAGAATTCGCCCGGCGAGCGGTCGGCGCGTGCCGCTTCGTCACGAAAACAGGGCGCGATCTGAAAGTAGCGGTCGAAGCCCGCCACCATGACGAGCTGCTTGAACTGCTGCGGCGCCTGCGGCAAGGCGTAAAACTTTCCCGGGTGCAGCCGCGAGGGCACGAGAAAGTCGCGCGCGCCTTCGGGCGACGACGCGGTCAGGATCGGAGTCTGGAACTCGGTGAAGCCTTGCTCGATCATCCGTCTACGGATTGACGAAATCACCTTGGAGCGCAGCGTGATGTTCCGATGCAACCGCTCGCGCCTTAGATCGAGAAAGCGGTACTTGAGCCGCGTTTCCTCCGGATAGTCGCTGTCGCCGAACACTTGCAGCGGCAAGTCCTGAGCCTGGCTCTGTACCGCCACCTGTTCGATCCGCATCTCGATCTCGCCGGTCGGCAGATCTTTGTTGATCGTCTCAGCCGAGCGCGCCACCACCTTGCCGGTCAGCGTCAGCACCCACTCCGAACGCGCCTTGTCCACCTCCTTGAACGCCGCCACTTCCGGCTCGATTACGCACTGCGTAAGGCCGTAGTGATCGCGCAGGTCGATGAACAACAGCCCGCCATGGTCGCGCCGGCGGTTGACCCAACCCGACAGGCGGACGGTCTGTCCGACATGCTCCCGGCGCAATTCGCCGCAGGTGTGGGTGCGATAGGCGTGCATGACGAGGTCCTTCAAAACGAGGGCTGTGTGGCTTGTATCGGCCGACCGGTCAAGGCCCGCCGCTGCATGCCGGAACGGCTCGGAAGGGCGCAGATTCACAGCGCGCGCGAAGGCTGAGAATCCGTTATCACCGTTGCATGCGGATCGTGAATACCACCCCCGACCTCAAGGCCCTCATCATCGAGCTGACGGGGGCGCCCTATCTCGCGCTCGACACCGAGTTCATGCGCGACCAGACCTATTGGCCGAAGCTCTGCCTCATCCAGGTGGCATCGTCGGGCGTGGAAGCGATTATCGATCCGTTGGCCGACGACATCGAACTGGCGCCGTTCTACGAGCTTCTGAAATCCCCCGCCGTGGTGAAGGTGCTGCACGCGGCGCGGCAGGACATCGAGATCTTCCATCATCAAGGCGGGATGATTCCCGACCCTCTTTTCGACAGTCAGATTGCGGCGATGGTCTGCGGCTTCGGCGACGCGGCGTCCTACGAGACGCTCTGTCGTAAAATCGCGCATGTCGAGATCGACAAATCCTCGCGCTTCACTGATTGGAGCCGCCGGCCGCTCAGCCAGAAGCAACTCGACTACGCGGTGGGCGACGTCACGCATTTGCGCACGATCTACGAGTTCCTCAAGCGCAGGCTGGATGAGACGGGCCGTGCCGATTGGGTGCAGGAGGAGATCGCGGCGCTGCAGGACCCGGCGCTCTATGCGCTGCATCCCGAGATCGCATGGAAGCGGTTGAAGCCGCGCACCGCCAACAAGCGTTTTCTCGCCATGCTGGCCACGCTCGCAGCCTGGCGCGAACGCGAGGCGCAGGAGCGCGACATTCCGCGCGGCCGCGTTCTGAAGGACGAAGCCTTGAGCGAGATTGCCGCCCATCCCCCCGAGAGCGTCGAAGCCTTGGAACGCATCCGCGCCGTACCGAAGGGCTTTGCCAATTCGCGCTTCGGGCGCGGACTGATGGATGCGATCGCGGAAGGAAAGCACGCCAAGCCTCCCGAGCCCATCGAACACGACCGGCCGCGGCGTCGCCGCGAGCCCTCGCCTGGCGCCATCGACTTGCTCAAGACGCTTTTGCGCCTCCGCGCCGAAGCGGCGGGCGTTGCGCCGCGACTGATCGCCAATGCTGACGATATCGAGCGGCTCGCCGCGAACGAAGATGAAGGCGTGCCCGCGCTACGCGGCTGGCGGGCGCAGGTCTTTGGCAATGATGCGGTGGCGCTGCGCAGGGGCGAACTGGCCATCGCGCTCGAAGGCGGCGAAGCGGTGGTGGTGGAGCTGGAGGATTAGGGACTCAATCTCTGCGCTATTCGTCAGGGCCGGGCTTGACCCGGCCACCCATCCCACTGCCATGGCCCGCAACAGCGGGCCATCCAGGTCACCCTTCTCAGTCGTTCAAATGAGGCGCACCCAAGTTATCAGCAAGACTTTCGCCGACACGAAGCGACTTCAACTGGAGGGCCCGCTGTTGCGGTCCATGACAAAGAAATGTGAAGTCTGACTGCTTAATCGAGGTCGGGGCCGCCGGTCGCCAGGTCGTTGATCTCATCGTCCTCGACATAGGGTTCTTCGTCGGGGCCGAGTTCGTCGGTCGGATTGGGCACATCGAAACCGGACGGCGGAATCGCCTCGAGGAAACCAGCCGCCTTGAGTTCGTCGACGCCTGGCAAATGGTTCACGCTCTCCAGCCCGAACTGGATGAGGAATTGATCCGTCGTGCCGAACGTCACCGGCCGACCCGGCGTGCGCTTGCGGCCGCGGATCTTGACCCAACCGATCTCCATCAAAACGTCGATGGTGCCCTTGGAGAGCATGACACCGCGGATGTCCTCGATCTCGGCGCGGGTCACCGGCTGGTGATAGGCGATGATGGCCAGTGTCTCGATCGCTGCCCGCGAAAGGCGGCGCTGCTCGGGCCGTTCTTTGCGCATCAGGAACGCCAGGTCGGAAGCCGTGCGGAATTGCCATTTTCCTGCGACGCAGACGAGGTTTACGCCGCGAGGCTGATAAATCCGTTGAAGTTCCTTCAGGAGCGCAAGGGCATCCGCGCCCTCGGGCAACGAGGAGGCGAGCGCCCTCAGATCCAACGGTTCGGACGCGGCGAAGAGCAGCGCCTCTGCCATGCGAAGATGCTCGGGGTTCATGCCCAGCCGGGCCGGCGTCTCGGACTGCTCCACTTCCACTCCCATTTCCGTTCCGATCTTTGCGACCAGGCGAGCTACTCCACTCATGATGCGGCCTCTGAGGTTGGCGGGATTCGATCACGAACATAGATTTGTTCAAAGGGTGCCATCTGGCGGATCTCGACTTTGCCGTCGCGCGCCAGCTCCAGACAGGCGAGCAGCGTGCTGGCCAGCGCCGAACGCCGGCGCGAGCCGCCCGACCAGTCAAGCGGCAAGAGCCGCTCCAGTCCGCTCCAATCCGAAATTCGTCCGAGCATGCGCTCGAGGCGTTCGCGCGCCTCTTCGATCGGTAGCACCGGCGCATGCACGGGGATGTAACTCTTGCCACCCAATTTCTTGACGCGTTGTGCGGCATAGGCGGTCAGCAAGTCGTAAAGCGAATCCTTGTAGGTGCGAAGCCTGATCACGTTGATAGGTTCCGGCGCGCCGCGGACGAAGACATCGCGGTCCAGACGATCGCCCGCCATCAGTCGCGCGGCAGCGGTGCGCATCGCTTCAAGACGCTGCAGCCGCCAGCGCAGGCGCGTTGCCATCTCGTCCGCCGTCGGTTCGCCATCGGTGTTCGGTGGCTGCGGCAGGATGAGGCGCGATTTCAGATAGGCGAGCCAGGCGGCCATCACCAGATAGTCGGCCGCGAGCTCGAGATTCATCTTCTTGGCGGATTCGATGAATTCGAGATACTGGTCCGCCAGTTTCAAGATCGAAATCTTGGCGATGTCGACCTTCTGGTTGCGCGCCAGCGTCAGGAGAAGATCGAGCGGGCCTTCGAAACCGTCGACTTCGACGAAGAGCGCTTCGTCCGGAGCGGCGAGCGCCGTCGCCTCGAAATCGAAATTGTCGTCCGCACCGCTCATGCGCTCACGCTCAGGAGTTCGGTAAGGCGTGCCTCGGCGGCGGCGGGATCGAACGGGTCGGGCTCGACCAGGTGCGAGAGCGCGTGCGCGGCACGCCTGAGCGGCTGCCCTTCCAGCGGTTTGACCTCCGATGCCACGTCCTTCATCTCGTCCAATCTGCCGTTGCAGTGAAGCACGATGTCGCAACCGGCGAATAGTGCCGCTTTTGTGCGCGCAGACAAAGGCCCGTTCAGCGCCTTCATCGACAGATCGTCCGATATCAACAGCCCGTCGAATCCCATTTCGTCGCGAATCACGTCGCGAATCACCTTGGGACTCGTCGTTGCCGGACGCTGCGCATCGATCGCTTCATAGATGACATGCGCGGTCATGGCCATCGGGCACGTATCGAGACTGCGGAACGTGACAAAATCCGTGGCGCTCAGCTCGTCCGCATCGGTCGCGACCCTTGGCAATGCTAGGTGCGAGTCGGCGGTGGCCCGGCCATGCCCAGGAATGTGTTTCATGATCGGAAGAACGCCACCGTCCATCAGACCCTCGATCTGCGCCTTGCTGAGATCGATAACCGCCACGGCATCGCGTGCGAAGGCACGGTCGCCGATCACGGCATCAGAGCCCTCCACCGGCAAATCCAGCACCGGGACGCAGTCGACATTGATTCCGACCTCGAGGAGATCATGCGCGATCAGACGCGCATTCAGATAGGACGCTTCGGTGCCCGCTTCATGGTGGTTCGCATAAACGTCGCCGAAACGCGCCGCGGCCGGACGCGCCTTCCAGCCTGGCGGCTTCAGACGCGAGACGCGACCGCCCTCCTGGTCGATCAGGATCGGCGCCCGGGCGTCGCCGAGCGTGTCGCGCAGGGACGCGACGAGACCGCGGATCTGGTCTCGGTCATGGACATTTCGCGCGAAGAGGATGAAACCCCAGGGCTGCACCTCGCGAAAGAAAGCACGCTCGTCTGCACCAAGGGACATTCCCGCGCAGCCGAAGATCGCGCGCGTGCGCATCGTTTCTACCGTCGCGCCGGCAAAGTCATTTCGCCGGAATGCACGCGCCGCCTTCGGATTTCAGCTTATCGCAGAGCGCCGATGCCGAACTCTTGTCGGAGACGATGATGCGAAGCCGGTACCAGATCCCCTTGGCGCCGAGATCGACCTGCTTGACGTCCGGCGTCATCGCCGCAAGGAGCGTGGCGTGCTTCGCCTTGTAGGTGATCCATGCCGCACCGGCGTCGGCTTCCGATTTGTAAGCGCCAATCTGGAGCACCCCGCTGCCGGCGGCCATCGGCTGAGTGGGCGGCGCGCTACTGGCGGGAGCGGCGGGCTGGTTCGGTGGCAACGACGCCAGCATATTTTGCTCAGGCGTTGTAACGGCAACAGGCTTGGTTCCGCCTTCCGTAGGACGGATCGAGGTAGGTTTGGCGGTCGCCGGACTCGCGGCTGCCATTGGTGCCGGCTTGGCTTGCGCCGGTTTTACAGGCGCCGTCTCGACGACTGTGGCGGGCGGTTTTGCAGGCGCAGGATTCGCCGTCGCCATCCGAGCGGGAGCAGCGGGAGCGGGATTCGCTGCAACGGAATGGTTCGGCGCAGGCGCCGCAACGACATCTTGGTTGGCCGGCGCCGGCTGCTGGTAAATCTTCAGACCCGTATAGGGCGTTGGTGTGCCGCCTGGAGTCACCGGGGCGACCTTGGCGGGTCCCGGTTCGGCCGCGATCAGGCGCGGCAGTTCGGCATGACCCTGCTGGACGCCACGCTGATAGGCGAGCCAGACGACACCGCCGAATGCCGCCAGCACCAGGAGGGCGATGACGATCAGAAGCGGAAGGCGTGAACCCTCCACATCCTCTTCGTCGTCGCCACCATTGAAGACGCGGACGTCGTCGGAAGGCTCATAATTCGTCGGCATTACGCAACTCCGAATCTGGCTTGGGCAATCTATCACCCGCAAGCGCTTGAATCATGATGCTCCTAGAGTGCGATGCTGGTATGGAACACCCGGTTATATTCCAGCATGGCGAAACTGTCCGTCATCCCGGCAATATAGTCGCGCACGACCCCGCCCGTCACGGCATCGCCGGTCGACCCACATTGGGCAGACCAGTCCGACGGCAGCAGGGCCGGATCGGCACTCAAGGCGGCGAATAGCTCGGTGACCAGCACCTGTGCCCGCCCCATCGGCACCATGACGCGGGGATGGCGGTACATATGGGCAAAGAGAAAGCGCTTCAGCGCCGCCACGTCTTCGGACGCGCGCGGGGAAAACGCGGCCAGCGCCCGCTTTTGCCGGCGCACGTCCTCGGCCGACGTAAGTCGGGCTTCCGCAAGTCGCTGGCGGGTTTCCGACAGCAGATCCTCGACCAGCACGCTCATCAGTGTGCGGACGAGTTCCCCGATGAACCGGCCAAGTTCGAGCGTGCCATAGCGCGCCCGGATGCTCTTGACCATCTCGCCCACCAGAGGCGCATTCGCGAGATCGTCGATCGTGAACAGCTCGGCGCGCAGCCCATCGTCGATATCGTGATTGACATAGGCGATATCGTCGGACAGCGCCGCCACTTGGGCTTCCAGCGACGACCAGTTGCGAACGTCGAGCGGCCAGCGTTTGTCGAACGAGGCGACGGGCCCGGCCAGCGGCGGTTGCAAGGGACCGTTATGCTTGACCAGCCCCTCAAGGGTCTCCCAGGTCAGGTTCAGTCCGTCGAACTCGGCATAGCGATGTTCGAGCTTGGTCACGAGCCTGAGCGCATGGGCATTGTGATCGAAGCCACCGAAATCGATCGTCGCGGCATTGAGCGCTTCCTCGCCGGCATGACCGAACGGCGTGTGGCCGAGATCGTGCGCCAGCGCGAGGACTTCGGCGAGATCCTCGTCCAATGCCAGCACGCGCGCGAGGCTCCTCGCGATCTGCGCGACCTCCAGCGAATGCGTCAGACGCGTGCGGTAATAGTCTCCTTCATGCTGGACGAAGACCTGCGTCTTGTGCTTCAGCCGGCGAAACGCCGTCGAGTGGATGACGCGGTCACGGTCGCGCTGATAGCAGGTGCGCGTGGCGCTTTCGGGTTCGGGATAGAGGCGGCCGCGGCTCGTGGACGCATGGGTCGCGAAGACCGCGAGATGCTCCGGCCGCGTGAAGATCGGCCCGGAAAGGCGCCCGAGCGGTCTATTTCCCCCTTGGGAAAGGGCTTTTTCGGCCTTTGCGCTGGCCATTTCAACCACTACATAAGACTCGATGAAGTATGCCACGATTGCAGCATGACGACGGAAACTGCTTTGCCTGTGACAATCTCTGCCCGCGCCGCGCGCCGGATCGCGGAGATCCTGAAGTCGGAACCCTCGCCGGTGATGCTCCGCCTGGCGGTGAACGGCGGCGGTTGCTCGGGCTTCTCGTATAACTTCGCGCTCGATGAAACGCGGATGGACGACGACCTCGTGGTCGAACGCGACGGCGCAGTCGTGCTGATCGACCCCGTGAGCCTCGACTTTTTGAAAGGCGCAGAAGTCGACTTCTCGGACGACCTGATCGGCGCGGCGTTCAAAGTTAACAATCCGAACGCGCGCTCATCCTGCGGTTGCGGAACGAGCTTCTCGGTCTGAGATTCCCGTTTACCCATCGATGCCGAGTCTCACCGAGTTTCTGTACAGTTCCGTACAGTCCGCGGATTTGAATCTTGACTCCGGCCAATGGCGCGGAAAAATCTCACGGGGGCTGGGTGAGGCCAGGCATGGACCGGGCTATTTCGGAATATCAGCTTCGGCTTTTTCGCGATAACGGCACGCTAACTATCGTCGCGGTCACGAATGCGATGGATGTTTCCGATGCAACCTATCAGGCCGAAAAGTTTCTCACGGCCGAGATTACCAAAATTGAAGTCTGGTGTGGCGGGGCGCTGGTCAAAACGGTTCGCAAAATGGCTGACACCGCATCAGCGAACAACCAGGTCTCACCGTCGAGAGATTGAGGCCGCTCGGCGCAACATCGTTGACAAGCCGGGCGGCTGCGCTACGGGAGCGCGAGGATCGATCCCCGCGCTTGGAATATGGGATACGAAAAATTCTGTTGGGCCCACGCCCTGGCGCTGTCAGAGCTCAAGAGAGGCGGCGTAGGCGCGTAAACCCCAACCTGCGCTCCAGCGCTGTTTGCCACTTTCGCTGCGGCGTGCCATCGCTCGCATTTAGCCAACGGACCCTCGATCGAATAGGTGCAATGCCGTTCGTTGACGATCACGATGTAATACCGCGGTGCCGGAGTTCTTTGGCGTTGCTTCGTTTTGGCGCGCAACTGCGCGGACCTGGCAATCGCGCGCTTGGGTAATCCCCGAGGGATACTTTTATTGGCCATTGAACTGCACTGTCGAGCCGCCATGTTGTTGACGCACGAGCGAACCTTATCTCACTACCTCCGGTATAACGATTTTTCTTGAGAAAAAAACTTAGTACAGCATGGTACCGAATTCCTGCATTTGGCTGGATCGATCAAGTCGATTTTGATTTGGTGAACGCCGCCGAGGGGCAGCCACTCGCGAACCGGGAGAGTTCGCACAGTGGGGATAAATGGGACCACAGCGATGACGTATTACAACGCCCGGCTGGAGGACGAAAATCACGCGCCCGTTCTGTTCTACAGCTTTCAATGCTCTGACGATCAATCCGCAATCATCAAAATCGCGACGATTGAAACCGTCCGATACAGTTCCTACGAAATTTGGAACCGCGAGGACGAGTTGATCGCCACAGGCCCGCGCCCCGGGCGCCGCCCTTTTGAACGCCGCCGCCAGTCAGCCGTCGTGGAGAGGCTTCCAGCCAATGAGGCGCTGATACTCGCGCTCCGGCAATCCGTAAATTCCGTCCGCGATATTTTGAAGGCCCGCTCTCCTGCGCACTAAAATGTGCGACCGTTTGACCTCAATGAGATTGAGCTTCACGAGGTGCTGGAGCGCCGTCGTCACGCCGGCACGTCGAACCCCCAGCATCGTCGCGATGAACTCATGCGTCAGCCCCAACTCGTTTCCCTCGGTACGGTCATGAACCATGAGCAACCAGCGCGCCAAGCGTTCCTCGATCTTGGCCTTGCCGTTGGCAAGTGCCGTGTTGGTGACCTGGATCATGAAGGCTTGCACGAAATGCAGGAAATACATCTGCAGGGAAATACTGCCGCGCAGTGCGTCGCGAAGATCATCCGCGGCAATACGAGAACCCGAACCGTCGACCTGAATATACGTCGTGTTGGTGGAACGATGGTTTCCCATCACGACGACGGTGCCAGTCATCCCTTCCCGGCCAACAAGGCCGACTTCGATTTCTCGACCTTTATCGACCCGCGCTACGACGCTGGCGACGCCACTGTCGAGAAAATAGACCCATTTGATGTCCTTGGCCTTGTCTTCCAGCATGGCGCGTCGGGGCAGCCTGATTTGCTCGAGTTTGCCGGCGAGCAAATCGAAATCAGACGCAGATAAGGAAGAGAGCAAGTGATTGGCTGGACGCGAGCGACGCGTAGAATTTTTTTCAGGTGACACAGGTCTCCGATGCTGCAAGAGCCGGAGACCTCTCCGCAAACTCGCCTCAAACCAGGAAAGGAAGGACCCCAGCCCCCGCCGGGGTCCAACAATCCGGGCAGTGCAGGGATGGGGGGACTTGCCCGGACGATAATGTCTCTCAAGCGCCAGCGCCCAAAGTCATCGGCGTGCGCTGGGATGAGTAAAGCACGGTTGCGGACCTCGGAGCGTTCTTTCTTGGTACACTTCCGTACGGCGTCTGCTTCTAAATGACCCAACCTAGAACCGCTTCTTACGTCCTCGAGGGTGGCGGGGGCGAGGAAACCGTCATGCCTGTCTCCTCAAAATTCACGCGGCGGAACTTGAACAGCGCGGCGGGCGAGTTGGAGAGTGGAACGTTGAAGCTGATAGCGGTTTCCTCACCGTACGAACTGCGAAGAGGAAATTGGAAGAAGCAGGTTTCCGTGCACCCAGCGATACGCCGCCCTTTTTGAACGACGTCGCCAGTTAGCCGTCGTGTAGAGGCTTCCAGCCAATGAGGCGCTGATACTCGCGCTCCGGCAATCCGTATATTCCGTCCGCAATATTTTGAAGCCCGGCTCTGTTGCGCACTAAAATGTGCGACCGTTTGACCTCAATGAGATTGAGCTTCACGAGGTGCTGGAGCGCCGTCGTCACGCCCGCGCGCCGCACCCCCAGCATCGTCGCGATGAACTCATGCGTCAGCCCCAACTCGTTTCCCTCGGTACGGTCATGAACCATGAGCAACCAGCGCGCCAAGCGTTCCTCGATCTTGGCCTTGCCGTTGGCAAATGCCGTGTTGGTGACCTGGATCATGAAGGCTTGCACAAAATGCAAGAAATACATCTGCAGCGAAATACTGCCGCGCAGTGCGTCGCGAAGGTCATCCGCTGCGATTCGAGAACCCGAACCCTCGACCTGAATATACGTCATGTTGGTGGCACGATGGTTTCCCATCACGACGGCAGTGCCGGTCATCCCTTCCAGGCCGATGAGGCCGACTTCGATTTCTCGACCTGTACCGACTCGAGCCACAACACTGGCGACGCCGCTGTCGAGAAAGTAGACCCATTTGATGTCCTTGCCCTTATCCTCCAACGAGGCGCGTCGCGGCAGTTTCATTCGCTCGAGTTTGCCGGCAAGCAGTTCGAAATCAGACGCAGATAAGGAAGCGAGCAAGTGATTGGCTGGACGCGAATTGATGACAGAATCTGTTCTGAGTCCCACAAGTCTCCGATGCTGCAAGAGCCGGAGACCTTCCCCGCGGACTCGCCGTAAGGCGTGAACTTGACGTGCACCCTAGGCCTTGCGCAGCACCTTGTCGAATTGAAAGAATTCGCTGCACCGAACATGAATTGTGGTGCAAATGTGGTGGTCGTTGAAGAGCTTGAGCATTGAACGTGTAATACTTAGCGTCTAGATACTGCGAAAACGTACAAAGCAATGAAAATCGCCACTTGGAACGTGAATTCGGTCCGTAGCCGCGTCGAGGCCGTCGTGACCTGGCTCAAGGAGGCGTCACCCGACGTCGTCTGCCTGCAAGAGCTCAAATGCACCGACGAGCAATTCCCGAAGGAAGCATTCGAGTCGATCGGCTATAATTGCGCCGTACACGGACAAAAGACTTACAACGGCGTCGCGATCCTCTCCAAACGGCCGATGGAGGACGTGACCCCTCGCCTTCCCGGCGGCGGCGACAACGACGATCACGCCCGCTACATCGAGGCGATCGTGCCGGGCGCCAAGGGCGTCATCCGCATCGGCTCGATCTATGCGCCGAATGGCAATCCGATCGGCACCGACAAGTTCACCTACAAGCTCGACTGGATGAAACGTCTCAACGCCCATGCCAAGGCGCTACTCGCGCTCGAGGAGCCATGCGCGCTAATGGGTGACTACAACGTGATCCCCAACCCGGAAGACTGCTACAACCCCAAGGCATGGCTGGAAGATGCGCTGTTTCAGCCGGAGTCGCGCGCGGCTTTGCGGCGGGTGGAATATTTGGGCTATACCGATGCGTTCCGCGCCTGCGATCCGCAGCCGAACCAGTACACCTTCTGGGATTATCAAGCAGGCGCGTGGCAGAAGAACAATGGCATTCGCATCGACCATATCTTCCTGTCGCCGCAGGCTGCGGATCACCTCAAGCGCTGTGCCATCGACAAGCATGTGCGCGGCCGCGACAAGCCGTCGGACCATGTGCCGGTGTGGTGTGAAGTGGAGATTTGAACATGTCGTTTGAAGGCGGATGCCATTGCGGCGGTCTGCGCTACCGCGTCGACGGTCCGGTCAAGTGGGGCACCTATTGTCACTGCCGGATCTGCCAACTGACTCTCGGCGCTTCGGTGAGCGCGTTCGCGTCGGTTTCCCAGGATCACTTCTGCTACACCAAGGGTGAGCCCAAGGTTTATCGCTCGTCCGCCGAGGCGGTGCGCGAATTCTGCGGCAATTGCGGAGCCCAGCTGGTTTTCCGCCGCGACGGCAAGCATCGGCTCGGCGTCAACATCGTGACGTTCGACGATCCCGCGATCATCGAGCCGACCATGCATATCTGGACGGAGAGCCGCATTCCCTGGTTCGACACCAAGGACGGGCACGAACGCCGCCGCCAGGTGCAGCCGCATCCCTCGCCGGCTCATCCTTCGACGAACTCTGAATAAACTGCCGTGGCCACTTGAAGGGGTTGGGCTTGGGATCACTTACCAGAGGCGCGTTCCTGAAGAGTATCGGCGCGACGGCCGCGCTAGCGCTTCTGCCTCAAAGCATATGGGCGACGACAAGCTTCCGTCGTGTACGCCCTTCCGACGCTGCATGGCCATCGACGTCAGCTTGGAAGCAACTCAATCACGCAGTCGGAGGAAATCTGTTTCGCGTGACGTCCCCGCTTTCTCAGAAACAGATTCCTGACAATCTTCAAAATCCATACTATCTCGGCGATCAGCCCGGACTGACCCAGACGCTAGGATGGCTCGATGCGTGGGCCACTAGGCCGAGCGTCTATGCGGTCGCTGCAAGGAACGCACACGACATCGCCGCCGCCGTAAACTTCGCGCGCGAGAACAATTTAAGGCTGGTCATTAAAGGCGCAGGCCACAGTTATCTCGGAACATCAAACGCGCAGAATTCCCTGATGATCTGGACGCGGCACATGCACGACATCCAGATGCATGCCGATTTCGTTCCGCAAGGTTGCGGGCAAACCGTCCAACCGGTGCCCGCCGTCACCGTGGGTGCCGGCACGATCGGGATGCAAGCCTATCAAGCCGTCACGACGAATGCCGGGCAATACGTTCAGGGTGGCGGATGCACGACGGTTGGACTCGCTGGCCTCATCCAAGGCGGCGGATTTGGAAGCTTCTCAAAACGCTACGGACTCGCCGCAGCGAGTTTGCTCGAGGCCGAAGTTGTCACAGCAGACGGCGCGATCCGCATCGTGAACGCGTGCACCAACAGCGATCTGTTCTGGGCGCTCAAAGGTGGCGGCGGCGGGACCTTCGGCGTCATCAGCAAGATGACGCTGCGCCTGCACGATCTTCCTACTTTCTTCGGCGCCGCCAATCTGAAGATCAGGGCATCGTCGGACGATGCCTATCGCCGCCTGCTCCGCGAATTCGTCCGCTTCTATCGAACGCATCTCTTCAACGATCACTGGGGAGAGCAGGCGCGCATCCGCCCAGACAACACGCTCGAGATCGCCATGGATCATTGCGGACTGAGCACCGAGCAGGCAAAGAGCGTTTGGCAGCCTTTTCTCGACTGGGTGGGACGCTCGCCTGATTATACGCTCACCGACCGTGTGGTGATCGGGAGCATACCTGCGCGACACTGGTGGGATCCGCTCTGGTGGAAGGAGCACTGGCCGGAAATCGCATTCCCGAAAACCAACGCTCTCGTTGGGTTCTTCGACTATGCTCTCTCGCATTTGATCCCGCAGCCTGCCTTTGCCTTCGACAAGCGGCCCGGCGCGGAGGCGAACAACGCGTGGTGGAAAGGCAGCACAGACGAAGCAGCGCAATTTCTCTGGGCGTACGAGTCCGTCTGGTTGCCTCAGTCTCTGCTGGCGAACGAAGCACATCTTGGCGATGTGTTGTTTGCAAGCTCGCGGCATTTCGGATTTGCACTGCACTTCAACAAGGGTCTCGCGGGCGCGCCGCCTGCTGCGCTTGCGGCAGCGAAGGATACTGCTGTGAACCCGGCAGTGACGACCGCCTTCGCATTGGTGATTTCGGCGGATGGTGAAGGCCCGGCCTATCCAGGTATCCCGGGACACGAGCCGTCAGTCTCGGCGGGACGAGACTCTCGGGCACGGATCGCCCGTTGCATGAACACACTGCGCGCCGCAGTGCCGGACGCCGGCTCATACTTTAATGAGACGAACTATTTCGAGAAGAACTGGCAGCACTCGTTCTGGGGCGAAAACTATGCACGCCTCGCCGAGATCAAAAAGAAATACGATCCTCTCGGCCTGTTCTACGTTCATCACGGTGTCGGCTCGGAGCAATGGAGCGACGACGGTTTTAGCCGTCTCTGACTCAAGGCCGTTCTAAACCCGCACATCCTTTATGTCGCGCTGCATGATCGTCTCGAGGCTGGTGAGGTTCATGCCATGCTTGAGGTAATTGTGCGGCGTGATGTTGATCGCCTTGATGAGAGCGCGCCTGACGCCGCCGGTGCCGCCCAGATCGAAATCGATGATGTTGATGCAGGCGGTGTCCTGCTCGAACGAGCTCATCGCCATGAGACCGGCACCGCAGGCCCAACTCAACAGCACACGATTGATGCCCTCATGCGCGACGATCAAGGCGGTGTGCCAGTCATTGGCTTCGAGCAGGCGTTCGACACCGCGCACGGCGCGCTCCTGGGCGGCCGCGAAGACCTCGCCGCCTTCATGATTGGTCGCGCCCGGTTCGTGAGCACGGTCGAAATATGAATTCATCGCCGCAATCAGTTCCTCACGGCTCTTGACCCGCGGAAGCGTGCCGCCGCGCAACTCGATCAGATCGGCCTCGATCTCGAGAGGGGGCGCGTCCTTGACGAAGGAAAGAACGATCTCGGCTGTTTCGCGCGTGCGTGGTAGTCCCGAACACACCGCACGATCGAAAACAATATGAGAGAGCGCCTCGCCCGCAGCTTCGGCCTCGCTCCGGCCGCGTTCGGTCAGCGATACGGAATGGATGTCGCCGGTCGCGCGCACCTTGGGCGCGAAATAGTCGACATGCCCGTGGCGCATCAGATAGAGGCGCCGGCGCGATACAGTTCCAGGTAGCGCCCGCATCGTGACTAGATCGCGCCAACGCTTTGCAGTTTCGCGACATCGGCGTCGGCAAAGCCCCAGGACTTGAGCGCAACCTCGTTGTTGGCGCCTTGCGGCGGTCCCTGGACTTCGGGAACAGAACGCGAGAAACGCGGCGCAGGCGCAGGCTGCACGACGCCATCGACTTCGATGAAGGTCTGGCGCGCAACATTGTGCGGATGCTTGGGCGCTTCGCTGATGGTGAGAACGGGTGCGTAACACACGTCGCTGCCGAGCATCACCGCGTCCCATTCGTCGCGGGTCTTGGTCTTGATCACCGCCGCGAGTTTTTCCTTGAGCGACGGCCAGGCATTGCGATCCATCTGCGCCGCGAACGCAGCATCGCTGATGGCGGTCTTTTCGATCAGCTCGCGGTAGAACTGCGGTTCGATCGAGCCAAGCGCGATGTATTTGCCATCCTTGGTCTCATAGGTGTCGTAGAAGTGCGCGCCGCTATCGAGCAGGTTCATGCCGCGCTCGTCCTTCCACATGCCAGTCGCGTTCATGCCGTAGAACATCGACATGAGCGATGCGGCACCGTCGGTCATCGCCGTGTCGACGATCTGGCCCCTGCCCGAGCGCTTGGATTCGAGCAAACCGCAGACCACGCCGAAGGCGAGATAGAGCGCACCACCCCCGAAATCGCCGACCAGATTGAGCGGCGGAACGGGCTTGCCTCCCACGTTGCCGATGCCATGCAGCGCGCCAGTCAGCGCGATGTAGTTGATGTCGTGCCCGGCCGCGTCGGCGAGCGGCCCGGTCTGGCCCCAGCCGGTCATGCGGCCATAGACGAGCTTGGGATTTCTCTTCAGGCAGACGTCCGGACCGACGCCGAGCCGTTCCATCACGCCAGGGCGAAAGCCTTCCAGCAACGCGTCCGCCTGGTCGATCAGCCTGAGCGCCGCCTCGACGCCCTCGGGCTTTTTCATGTCGAGCGCAACGGCCTTGCGCCCGCGATAGGTCACTTCCGATTTGGCTGGCGACCGCCCGCCTTTGCGGTCGATGCGGATGACGTCGGCGCCCATGTCCGACAAAAGCATCGCCGCGAACGGGCCGGGGCCGATGCCCGCGAACTCCACGATCCGAATTCCACGCAGGGGACCCATGACGTACCTCATCGCATTTGCGCCGCATTTCCCTCATAGCTGTCTCGGCGAAGCCGGACAACAGACGGTGCGGAACGTGCGCCATTTCCTTGTCGCCGCGGCGCTTCTGGGCCTTGCCGCAGCTACGGCAACCGCTGCACCAGCGACGCCCAAGCTCATCTTCAAGGTCGACACCGTCACGGTGAAAACCTCGGGTAACAATCTCGTGGTCACGGCGACGGGCGCCGTCAACAGCGGCGGCTGGACGCTGCCGCATCTTAAAATGCGAGAGGCTCGTGCTCCGGGGACTGGTACCGCGGTCGTCGACTTCTTTGCGACGCCGCCACCGCCGAGCGTCGTGGTGATCCAAGCGTTGGTCCCGGTTACCGCGACGGCACGCTTTCCGCTGCCGCGCTACGGGACGGTTCAGGTGCAGGTGGTGGCCGAGTCGAACAGCGTCACGGCACCGGTTCGCTAGTACGCGCCTTGTCGATGATGCGGACCAGAAGCTCGGCTTCGCGCGCTCCGGAAATCATGAACTTGCTGTCGAAGATGAAGGTCGGGACGCCGGTGATGCCCATTTCGTTGGCGAGACCCGCCTCGCGCTCGACGGACTCCAGATCCGCGTCGCCGGCAAGCAGTTTCGCGACCAGATCACCATCCATGCCGGCGTTGTCGGCGACCTCGGACAGCACGGCGGAGCTGCCGATGTCCTGACCCTCGAGGAAATAAGCCTGAAACAACCGGTCGACGACGTCGTTTTGGACACCGGCGCTCGCCGCCCAGCGGATCAGGCGATGGGAGTCGAGCGTGTTGGGTGACTTGGCGATCTTGTCGAAGGCGAACGCGATGCCTTCGCTTGCGCCTTCGCTGCGGATGGCGTCGCCCATCGCGCTCGTGCGCGGGGAGTCGCCGAACTTCGCCTTGAGATAGGCGCGACGATCGACGCCCTCGCGCGGGATGCTCGGATCAAGCCGATAGGGCCGCCAGGTCACGTCGAATTTGACGTCGGGGCGCAGCGCCATCGCGCGTTCGATACGGCGCTTGCCGATGAAGCACCAGGGGCACACTGTGTCCGAAACAATATCGATCTGCATGGCGGCGATTACAGTCCAAAGCCGTCCGCCGATAAAGAGACAATCGCCAGGGAGATGGGCATGAATTTTGATTTGACCGGCCGCACGGCTTTCGTGACGGGCGCAACGAGCGGCCTCGGACGACACTTTGCCAAGATATTAAGCGCATCGGGTGCGGCCGTCGCGTTGGTGGGACGCCGAATCGACCGGCTTGAAACCGTCAAGCGCGAGATCGAGTCCGCCGGCGGCCGCGCCGCAGCGATCGCCCTGGATGTAACGGACGCGACGCAAATCGCGCCGGCGCTCGACAAGGCGGAAGCAGCGCTCGGTCCGATCGACATCCTCGTCAACAATGCAGGGCTGAGCGTCTTCGGCCTCGCCGCCGACATCAGCGCAACCGATTTCGACAAAGTGATCGCCACGAACCTGCGCGCCCCTTTCCTGCTCGCGACCGAGGTCGCACGACGCCTCGTCGCCGCCAAGCGCGAGGGCCGCATCATCAACATCGCTTCGATCGGGAGCTTTCGTGTGCTGCCCGGCGTAACTGCATACTGCATTTCAAAGGCTGGGCTCGCGATGATGACGCAGTGCCTGGCGCGCGAGTGGGCGCGCAAGGGGATCAACGTCAATGCGCTCTGCCCCGGCTTCATCGAAACCGAGCTGAACGCGGATTGGTTCGCGAGCGACAAAGGCAAGGCTCAAATCGAAGGCTTCGCACGCAAGCGCCTGGCCAAGGAATCCGATCTCGATGGCATGTTCCTGCTCCTGGCCTCGTCCGCCTCGCGCACGATCACAGGTTCGCTTCTGACGGTCGATGACGGTCAATCGCTGTAGACGAACGCGTAAAACTGTAGCGATCGGCGGATATTCCAACGCACTTGCCTCATCACTTCGATGTGCGCCATTATCGGGTGGGTAGTGCGGGGGCTCTACCTTGGAACCGGGAATGGCCCCTAGATGTCTTTTGTGCTTCGGCGGCAATCTGCTGCAGCGATGTCGGACTCCGAACGTTCAGGCGCGTCGGTATCGCACGTTGGAAAGTCGCTCACCGTGACCGGCGTTCTCGAAACAAAGGGCGAGTTGCACGTTCACGGGACCATCGTCGGACAAATCATCGCTGATAGTTTCGTCCTCAGCATTGGCGGCGTCGTTGACGGCGATATTCTGGCTAGGGATGTGCGCATCGGCGGAAAGTTCAACGGCCGCATCTTCGCCCCTAATGTCGCACTCGACAGCTCGGCCGAGATCACCGGTCGCGTGTTTCACACCAATGTCACCGTCGCCAGCGGCGCGCGGATCGACGGGCGCATGCCGTGGCGGCCGGTCAATTTCTTCGAATCACTATCCCACCTTCCGGAGGAGTAGAAACGAATGTTCACGCGCAACGAGAAGCCGACCGAGCCGACCGCAAAACCACAAGTTCGAGACAAGATGGAAACGCCGGTGACGCCAGCAGGCGACACCGTCCGCAAGCCAGCAACCGCACCAACACCAACCAATTTGGGAGCATCGCGCATGTCCGCAGTATCGGTGATCAGCAAGGCCCTAAAAATTACCGGCCAGCTGGAAAGCACGGAAGACATCCAGATCGACGGCAATGTCGACGGCGACGTTCGCGCGGTATCGGTGATCGTGGGAAACGGCGCCAAAGTGAAGGGCACCGTCTATGGCGAGACCGTCGAAGTGGCGGGCACTGTCGAGGGCAAGATCGAAGCGAAGAAAGTCGTGCTGACAAGCACCGCGCATATGGCCGGCGATGTCGTGCACCAGGACCTCACGATCGCATCGGGCGCGTTCATCGACGGCAATTGCCGGCCGGACTTCGGCAAGACCGCGACCAAACCTGCCGCCGTTGCACAGAAGTACCCTTCCGCGATGCCGGAAAAAGTCGCCAGCGGCGGGCAGTAAGCGCTCAGCTTGCGTGGTAAGGGTCAGGCCGCGGCCGCGACCACGCGATTGCGGCCCGTGCGTTTGGCGCTGTAGAGCGCCTGGTCAGCGCGATGCAATAGCGCCTCCGAGGTGTCGTTCGGCCCCTCGGAACCCGCGATCCCGATCGAGATCGTGATGTTGAGTTTCCCTGGCGGGCGGCTGATGGGGATCGGGTTGGCCTCGATACTCTTGCGCAACCGCTCTGCGATCGCGAAGGCCAGCGTCACGTCGGTATCGGGCATGACGACCACGAATTCCTCGCCGCCATAGCGGCATGCCAGGTCGATCCCGCGCACGTTCGCGGAAATGCGGGCGGCGAATTCCTTGAGGACTTCGTCGCCGATGTCGTGGCCATGCCCGTCATTGACCGCCTTGAAGTAGTCGATGTCGAGGATGAGGAAGGCGAGCGGCTTGCCCGACTGTCCAGCCGCCGAAATCAGATTGTCGAGATGGCGCGACATGTAGCGGCGATTGTGCAGGCCGGTGAGCTGGTCGGTGATCGCCATCTCCAGGCTGAGTTGAACGTTGTGCCTGAGTCGATCGCCATAGCGCTTCTTGCGCAGTTGCGTGCGGACGCGGGCAACCAGTTCGTTCTTGTCGACGGGGCGCGTCAGATAGTCATTGACGCCCATCTCGAGCGCCTGGGTGAGCTTACGACGATCGGCATCGCTGACGACGACCAGGATGGGAACGTTGCGTCCTTCCGGCAGCGAACGAAGTTGCGAACAAAGGCGCAGGCCGTCGAAGCCGCGCATGCCGAGACTGACGATGATCAGATCGAAGTCTCCACCGCGCACCCGTACCAGCGCTTCTTCGAATGTTTCCACGGAGGACACCCTGTGGTCGGGAGCCAGCGCCGAAGAAAACCAGGCGACCGATTCCGGCCGATCTTCGATGACGAGGACGCGTCCGGTCGGATTGGCATCGACGAGCGTCAAGGCCGGATCGACGAGACCCATGCTTTGACCGGTCGTCTCGCGCATCCTGAGTTCGTCGGTCATCATCTTGAGGCGCACGAGGCTGCGCACGCGCGCGAAAAGCGCCGCATCATCGACGGGTTTGGTTAGGAAATCATCCGCGCCCGCTTGGAGTCCTGCGACGCGGTCGGTCGGCTGGTCTAGCGCTGTGACCATGACGACGGGAACGTGCGCGGTCTTGGGATTGCCCTTGATGCGGCGACAGACTTCGAAACCGTCCATGCCCGGCATCATCACGTCGAGCAGAACTATGTCGGGTAGCGCCTCGTCGATTTTCGCGAGGCACTCCAGGCCGTTGAAGGCACTGACGACTTCGAAATACTCAGCCGAAAGTTTCGCCTCGAGAAGCTTGACGTTGGAGAGTATGTCGTCCACGACCAGAACGCGCGCCGTCATGGTTGGGCCCTACCCGATGAAGCGCCGAACGGTGTCCAGAAAACTCGTGACCGAGATCGGCTTCGAGATATAGGCCTCGCAGCCGCCCTGACGGATGACTTCCTCGTCGCCCTTCATCGCGAACGCTGTCACCGCGACGACGGGGATCGACTTGAGGGAATCGTCCTCTTTGAGCCACTTCGTGACTTCCAGTCCGGAAACCTCCGGCAACTGGATGTCCATGAGGATCAGGTCCGGGCGATGTTCACGCGCGATGTCGAGTGCTTCCATGCCATCCTTGGTCTGCAGAATGTTGTAGCCATGGGCGTCGAGCAGGTCATGGAAGAGCTTCATATTCAGTTCGTTGTCCTCAACGATCAGAACAGTCTTGGTCTTCGCATCCATGACGGTACTCTCCGATGTGCGCACACGTGTTCTTGGGCTTTGCCCTGAAAAGGCTCGGTGGGATGGCCCCGTTTGGTTAGTATTACGGTCGAACTCTTAACGCTCCCTTGACGATGCGCTGTACGCCGAATCCCGAGAACGCCGAGACAATCGCGCTCAACGCCTTGAGCTTCCTCGCCGAATCGCCGGACGCTCTGGAGTCGTTCATGCACCAGTCCGGCGTCGATCCGACGACGATTCGGTTAAGAGCCGCTGAGCGCGACTTTTTGGCTGCCGTCCTCGATTTTCTGATGGCGGATGAGGCGCTTCTGGTCCGCTTCTGCGATTCCACACGAACGGAACCCAGAGCCGTGAAACAGGCAAATTACCGGCTTGGCGGGACGTTATGAGCGGCGAGCATGACCTCGCCTCGGCGCTGACACGACTGAGTGTCGGGCGACCATTGCTGATCGTTGATGCCGACGAGGTTCTGTTGCGTTTCGTCGCAGGCTTCGACCGCTTTCTAGAGCAGCAGGGTCTTTTTCTCGATCTCACCAGCTATCGCCTGCATGGCAACGTCAAGCGACAGGATGACAAGAGCGCGATTCTCGATGTGGAAGTCACGGCGTTGCTGGACGAGTTTCGCCGCGAGCTCGATTCGCTCGATCCGGTGGAGGGCGCACGCGAATGTCTTCACGATCTCTCGCGCCGCCTCGACATCGTCGTCCTGAGCAACATCGCGCCGACCCAGGCTGCGGCACGGTTGCGCAATCTCGCAACCTTCGGACTTCCACTACCGGTCGTCGCCAACAAGGGCCTGAAAGGCGAGTCGGTGAAAGCGCTGGCGTCGCGCGCCGGTCGGCCGTCCTTCTTCGTCGACGATATTCCACAGCACCTGGCTTCGGCCGCGGAGTTTGCACCCGACGTCACGCGCATCCATCTGATCGGCGACGATCGCCTGAACCCGCTGCTGCCGACGTCCGAGCATGCGCATTTTCGCGCCGCAAGCTGGAACGATGCGCACCGCTTCATCGCGACCAAGCTGAGCGAAGCGGGGCTTTGACATGCGATTGGGCCTGGATCTTGGCGGTACGAAGATCGAGATCATCGCTCTGGACAAGGGACGCGAGGTATTGCGCGAACGGATTGCCACGCCGCTGACGAGTTATGAAGACACGATCCGGGCCATGCGCGATCTCGTCCGCAGCGCAGAAGCCAAGCTCGGGCAACGCGGCAGCGTGGGCGTCGCGATCCCCGGCGCCTTGAGTCCGATCACCGGACTGGTGAAGAACGCCAACTCGACGCGCCTGATCGGTCACCCGCTCGACCGCGATCTTGGCGCGGCGCTCAATCGGCCCGTGCGTGCCGCGAACGACGCCAACTGCTTTGTGCTCTCCGAAGCCTCGGACGGCGCGGCCGCCGGAGCGGACATCGTGTTCGGTATCATCGTCGGAACCGGTTGCGGCGGCGGCATCTGTGTCGGCGGTCGCGTGCTGACGGGTGCGCATGCGATTACGGGCGAGTGGGGCCACAATCCCCTGCCCGCACCGACACCGCAGGAAATTGCAATTGCACCGTTCTGCTATTGCGGACGCGTGAGCTGCATCGAATCCTGGATCAGCGGTACGGGCTTGGGGGCTGATTATGCGCGCCGCGCCGGCAAGGAGCTTGCACCAGATGCGATTGCTGCGCTCGCAGCGCAGGGCGACAAATTGGCGGGCGCGGTCATGGAGGACTTCTACGATCGCTTTGCGCGAGCGGTGGCGGGAATCGTGAATATTCTCGATCCGGACGTCATCGTCATCGGCGGCGGCTTGTCCAACATCGACACGCTCTATTCCCAACTGCCGCCACGCGTGGAATCCTATGCCTTCTCGCCCGAAGGCCGCACGGCGATCGTCAAGAACAAACATGGCGATTCCAGCGGTGTTCGCGGTGCCGCGTGGCTCTGGAGCGAGGAGGAGGCCTCGGCCCTGATGCGCGAATGACCGCGTTCTGCCGCGATTGCCTTGCCGACGCCGCCGATGGTGCGCGGCGCTGCAAAGCATGCGGCAGCCTTCGCGTCTGCGCACATGCTGAACTTGGCACACTCAGTATCGCGCATTTGGATTGCGACGCGTTCTATGCCGCGATCGAAAAGCGCGACGATCCGAGCTTGCGGGACAAGGCCGTCATCGTCGGTGGCGGTTCTCGGCGCGGCGTCGTCTCCACCGCCTGCTATGTGGCGCGGATCTCCGGCGTGCGCTCTGCGATGCCGATGTTCAAAGCGCTGGACCTTTGCCCCGACGCGGTTGTCATCAGGCCCAATTTCACCAAATACTCCGCGGCCGCCCGACAGATCCGCGCCATGATGCTGGAGTTGACGCCGATGGTCGAACCGCTGTCGCTCGACGAAGCCTATCTCGACCTGACGGGGACCGAGCGGTTGCATGGCGTGCCGCCGGCAAAATCGATGGCGGCACTCGCGAAGAAAATCGAAACCACCGTCGGCATAACCGTGTCCGTCGGACTGAGCTTCAACAAGTTCCTGGCCAAGCTCGCGTCCGAGCTCGACAAGCCTCGCGGCTTCGCCGTGATCGGACGCGCGGAGGCGTTGTCGTTTCTGCGGGACAAGCCGGTCAGCTTCATCCGCGGTGCTGGCGTCGCATTGCAAGCAAGGCTCGCCAAGGACGGCATCACCCACATCGCGCAACTGCAGGATCTCGGTCAGAAGGAACTCTCCAAGCGCTACGGCAACACCGGGCTTTGGCTGCACCGCCTGTCGCACGCCGAGGACACGCGGTCGGTCCAGCCCGACGGGGAGATGAAGAGCATTTCGTCGGAAACGACGTTCGATGGCAACATCGCGAGCTTCACCGAACTGGAGAGAATTCTCTGGCGCCAAAGCGAGCGCGTGTCGGCCCGCGCCAAATCCTCCGAGGTCGGCGGCCGCACTGTCGTGCTGAAGCTGAAGACGGCGGGCTTCAAGATCCGGACGCGCAGCGTATCGCTCGAGGCGCCGACGCAATTAGCCGATCGCATTTTCCGCATCGCGCGCGACTGCCTGCGCAAGGAAGCAAACGGCACCGCGTTTCGCCTGCTCGGCGTCGGACTCTCACATATCGCGCCGGCGAGTGAGTGCGATCCTGTGGACCTGGTCGACGACGGCGCCGGCCGGCGCGCCGCCGCCGAGCGCGCCATGGACAAGGTTCGCGAAAAATTTGGCGGCGACTCTCTCCGCAAAGGACGCTCGGCCGCTCGAGGCTGACTACTTGTCGGCACCGTCGTGACTGACGATGGCACCGTATAGCTCCGGCCTGCGATCGCGAAACAGGCCCCACGACGCGCGCGCCTTGGCGACTTCGTCGAGATCGAACGTCGCGGTGGCGACGCCTTCGTGCTCGCGATCCAGTTCGGCCACGATCGCGCCGGTCTGGTCGGCAACGAATGACGAGCCGTAGAAGGTCACTTCGCTCGCCTTCGCCTTTTCGGTGCCGATGCGGTTGGACCCGACGAGCGGCATGACGTTGGCGGCGGCGTGGCCCTGCATCACGCGGCGCCAATGGTCGCGACTGTCCACGGGCGGTGCGGGCGGCGGCTCGCTCCCGATCGCTGTGGGATAGAACAAAGCTTCCGCGCCGATCAGGGCCATGCTGCGCGCACTCTCGGGAAACCACTGGTCCCAGCAGATGCCGGCGCCGAAGACGCCGAACTTGGTGCGCCAGACCCTGAATCCGGTATCGCCTGGGGTGAAGTAGAATTTCTCCTGATAGCCCGGGCCGTCCGGAATATGCGACTTGCGATAACGGCCCATCACCGTTCCGTCCGCGTCGATCATCGCCAGCGAGTTGAAATGGGCATGACCCGCCTTCTCGAAGAAACTTACCGGCAGAACGACACCGAGGGATTTCGCCAGGTCGGCCATCTCCGCGATCAGCTTGTTGCCTTCGAAGGTTGCGGCCAGCGCGAAATGATCCGCGGATTGGTCCTGGCAGAAATAAGGCGTTTCGAACAATTCCTGGATGAGAATGGCGTTGGCGCCTTTTGCCGCCGCCTGACGCACCAAAGCCTTGGCCTTTTCGACATTCGCACGCCTGTCCCAGCTGCAGGCAAATTGCGTTGCGGCGAACGTGACCTTTCTCATTCCGGTTCCTGTTGCGTGATGCAATGGATGCCGCCGCCGCCCTCGACGATGTCGAGCGCCTGGATTTGCAGAATGTCGCGTCCCGGAAAACAAGCGGCGACGATCTCGCGCGCCTTCTCGTCGTTGCGATCGTCGAAACCCGGCATGACGACACCGCCATTGGCAAGATAGAAGTTGACGTAGCTCGCCTGGAGCGGCCGTCCGCGCCAGTCGGTGCGCTGCATCAGCGGTTGCTCCACTTCGACGATCTCAATCTTTCGGCCGCCGGCATCGCGCGTCGTGCTCAGGATGCGAATCGCCTCCATCACCGGCGCGAAATCGGGATGCGCGCGCGAACTCGGAACGCCGACGAGCACGCGGCCGGGTGCGACAAAACAAGCGATGTTGTCGACATGCCCGTCAGTCTCGTCATCGGAGAAACCCTCGCCCAGCCAGATCACGCGCCTGGCACCGGTAAAGAGCGCCAGACGCTCTTCGACCTGCTGTCGGTCGAGATGCGGATTGCGATTGGCATTGAGCAGGCATTGATCGGTGGTCAAAAGCGTACCTTGCCCGTCGGTGTGGATGGCGCCGCCTTCGGACACCAAAGGCGCCGAATAGAGACGGACGTCGGCCTGACGCGCAATGCGGCTGGCCAGTTGGGCATCGTCGGTCCAGGGATGATACTTGTTGCCCCAGGCGTTGAACTCCCACTGTACGGCACCCCTACGTCCGTCCTCCGCCGTGACGAATGTCGGCCCCGAATCGCGCGCCCAGGAATCGTCGAGCGCAACTTCGAAAATCTCCGCCTTGCCCGATGTCGCCAGCTGCGCTTCGGGCGCATCGAGCGGTCGCGCCGCGATCACGACGGGTTCGAATGTCGAGATCGCGCGGGCCACTCGCGCCACCGCCTGCTTGGCGCGCAACAGACCCTCGGGTCCGCCCCAGCTTTCGATCCGGCACGGCCAGCATATCCATGTACGCGCATGCGGCGACCACTCGGCCGGCATTGCAAAGCCGTCACGCGCGGGACAGGGGTCGTCGGCATCGAGCCGTTTGGTCATGATCGTTTATAGCGCGCCGTGTGCGGCATCAGGAACCCCTCGCGCCATTAAGCTGTGCGCGTTACTCTTTCGACAACGAAGGAAACAGCATGTCCGTTGAATCGCGCCTGAAGGAATTGAATATCACTCTGCCCTCGCCGCCCGCTCCGGTTGCGAGCTATGTGCCGTCGGTCGTCAGCGGCAAGAACGTGTACATCTCGGGCCAGGTGACTTCGACGTCGGAGGGGCTCAAATATGTGGGCACCGTCGGAAAGGAAATTTCGCTCGAAGATGGCCGCGCCGCCGCCAGGCTTTGCGGACTGAACGTCATCGCGCAAGCAAAGGCTGCGTGCGGCGGAGATCTCGAACGCGTCAAGCGCATAGTAAAAGTCACGGTCTTCGTGAACGCGGTGCCGGGCTTCACGCAGCACCCCGAAGTCGCCAATGGCGCCTCGGATTTGTTCGTCGAGGTATTCGGCGAGGCAGGAAAGCACGCGCGCGCGGCCGTCGGGGCGGGATCACTGCCCCGCAATGTGGCAACCGAAGTGGAAGCGATAATCGAAATTACGTGACGAAAGACTCCATTACCGCCCGCGTTGCAGGACCTGCTTCCGAAATCGGAGCGGCCGCGTGGAACGCCTGTGCGAACCCCGACGCCGTCGCCGATCCGCACCCCTTCACGCGCTACGAATTCTTTGCCGCGTGCGAAGAATCGGGATCGGCGACCGCGCGCACGGGGTGGAAGCCTGCGCACTTGGTCGTGGAGGATGGCGGCCGCGTCGTTGCGTTGCTGCCGACCTATCTCAAAAATCACAGCCAGGGCGAGTATGTCTTCGATTCAGCCTGGGCAGATGCTTTGGAGCGCTCGGGCGGCGATTACTATCCGAAGCTGCAGGCGTCGGTTCCCTTCACGCCGGTGACGGGCAGCCGTCTTCTCGTATCCGCGGACACCGGCGTGGCCGCCGGCCGCGAAGCCCTGCTTGCGACGGGAGCGACGGCAGTGCGGCAACTGAAAGCTTCGTCGTTGCACATCACCTTTCTCACGCAGGAGGAATGGATCGCGGCCGGCGAAATCGGTTATCTGCAACGGACCGATCAGCAATTTCACTGGCTGAATCCGGGCTATCAAAACTTCGATCAGTTTCTGGGCGAATTGTCGTCGTCGAAACGCAAAAATTTGCGCAAGGAGCGCGCGTCCGTTCGCGACGCCGGCGTCGAATTCGACTGGCTGAGCGGATCGGACATCCGCGAGGAGCATTGGGACAGGTTCTTCGCGTTCTACATGGACACGGGCGGCCGCAAATGGGGACGGCCCTACCTGACGCGCGACTTTTTCAGCCGCATTGGCGCGACGATGGCCGATCAAGTCGTGCTCATTTTCGCGAAAAGCTCCGGCCGCACGATTGCAGGCGCGCTCAATTTCTGCGGCGGCGGTACGCTCTTTGGCCGCAACTGGGGTTGCAGCGAATTCGTGCCGTTTCTTCACTTCGAGACCTGCTACTACCAGGCGATCGAATTCGCGATCGCTCGCGGTTTGGCGAAGGTCGAGGCGGGCGCACAAGGTGCGCACAAACTGCTGCGCGGCTACATGCCGACGCCGACCTATAGCGCGCACTACATTGCTCACGAAGGTCTGCGGCGCGCGGTCGACGACTATCTCTGTCGAGAGCGCGAGGCGGTCGCGGAACACATCGAAGCTTTGTCCGAACGCAGTCCATTCAAGAAACCTGCCTGAGGAGCCGAAGATGGCCTACGATCCCAATAACGTCTTCGCGCGCATCCTGCGCGGCGAGCTTCCCAAGTTTGCGATCTACGAAGACGATCTCACGCTCTCCTTCCTCGACATCATGCCGGCGACGGAGGGCCACACCCTGGTGATCCCCAAGGAAGCGGCGGAAACTCTGTTTGACTGTTCGCCTGACGCCGTGGCGGCGACGATCCGCACAACACAGAAGATAGCCGCCGCGGTGAAGAAGGCCTTTGCTTGCCCTGGCCTGATGCTCGTGCAACTCAACGGCGCCGAGGCGGGACAGAGCATCCCCCACCTTCATTTTCACATCTTGCCGCGTGCGCACGGGCTCGACATGAAGCTGCATGGGAGAACCATGGCCGATCCAAAGACGCTGGCGCCGATCGCCGACAGAATCCGGGCCGCGCTATGATCGTCGAGCACGCCGTTCTCAACATCAGGAAAGGACAGTCAGCCGCCTTCGAGGCTGCGATGAAAAAGGCCCGTCCGTTGATCGAAGCGACGGAGGGCTTTCAGAAGATGGAGGTTCGCCCCTGCATCGAGAGCAAGGACCGTTATCTCCTCCTGGTGTGGTGGAGCAGCGTCGAGGCTCACACGGTGGGTTTTCGCCAATCGGCGCGCTACAACGAGTGGCGCGCAGCCCTGCACGCCTTCTACGACCCGTTTCCGAAGGTTCAACATTACGGACAACCGATCTAAGATGGTCGCTTGAACAACGATAGGAGGCCGCATGACGCGTACGACGCCGACCACCATCTGAACGGGGACGACGCCGAATTTCGCCAGTGAGACGTGAACACACCAACCGGAGTGTGGCGAACGCCGCACTACAGTGGCCCGTTCAATCGAACAAAGCGGGCCTAGGTTCGGACGGAGCGCAAACGCCTGGTGCTCCCGAAGCCGGAACCGGAAGTAATCGCCGACGGCAAGGCGGTGAATGGGTCCCTGACACGGACAAGCCTGGAACGGCCGCAAGCGCAATAGGACGAACGCGTTCGTTACGTCCGCAAATTGCGCGCAATCAGACGAGGCCGAAGAAGAAACGGAACCCGGCTCCCTTGGAACTCAATCCAGGGAGTCGAAGATGGCGCGGAACGACGAGAACCGCGGATTCATTTGCATCAATTGTGGCGCGGCCGTGAAGCCGCTGAGCAACGGAAGCTATCGCAACCACTGTCCGGTCTGCCTGTGCTCCGTCCATGTGGACGTGCGCCCGGGCGACCGCGCCAATCTTTGCGCCGGCCTGATGGTGCCGGTCGCTCTTGGGCACAGCGGCAACAAGGGCTGGCAGATCGTGCATCGCTGCAATCGCTGCGGCGGCTTGCGGTCCAACGAGGTGGCCGCCGAAACCGATCAGCCCGACGATGTCGACCAGGTTGCGACGCTTTCCGGGCGCCGCGCCTGATTGAAAGCGCCGGTCGCGTTACTATATTCGCCCCATGATCTACCTGATCGCGATCTTCTGTTCGCCGCTCGCCCTGCTTTTGGCGGGAAAGCCGATCTCCGCCTTGTTCAATTTGATCCTCTACATCCTGTCGATCGTGTGCTGGGTCACGATCATCTTCTTCCACGCCGGTTTCGTGCTCTGGGGGCTTGCGTTCCTCCATGCCGTGATGGCGATCAGCGACGCGCGCGAAGACCGGCGGGCGCGGCGAATCATGCGGTCCATGCAGCGCTGATCGTCAAGGCGCGTAGGACGAGCGAGCCTTCACGCCCCAGTGGCCGTTCTCGCACGTGATCACGTAGATCGAGTCGAACCCGCCGATGACGCTGCCGTCCTTGCGATAACGCGTGAAGCGGGTGTCGATGTGCACCTTGTCGGCGCCGGCGTGGATGACGTCGCGCCTCTCCCACGCCGAATGATCCCACTCAGCCAGTGCGCCCGTCGTGAAGCGCTCGGGCTTCATGTCGCCCTTGTTGAGAACGACGAGCGTGTTCGACGCCAGACGCACCGAGGGGAAATTGAACGTCGCTTCGAAGGCCGGAATGTCGCGCGCATTGAAAGCGGCCATGAAGTCGTCGAGGACTTTTTGCGCGGCGGCGATGGAATTTTCGTGCGTCATGAGGCGGGCCTGCGTCCCCTTCCCTCACCACGCTTCGCGAGGCTCGCGGGGACGACAATTGAGCTCTAGACGCTTTCTTCCGCCTTCGGTTTCTTCTTGGGCGGAGCCGGCAGCGCCTTCGGCTTGCGATCGGAGTTGGCGATGAACTCGAAGGCGAGCTTGTCCTTCTCGCGATCGAGCAGCACGCGAACCGTGCCGCCGTCCTTGAGCTTGCCGAACAGGATCTCGTCAGCCAACGGCTTCTTGAGATTCTCCTGGATGACACGGGCCAACGGTCGGGCGCCAAACGCGTCGTCGTAACCCTTCTCGCCCAGCCAGCGTGTGGCTTCCGGCGTCAGATCGAAGGTCACGTCGCGATCGGTAAGCTGCGCTTCCAGCTCGAGCACGAACTTCTCCACCACGCGGTCGATGGTGTCGCGGCCGAGCGCTGAGAAGGTGATCGTGGCGTCGAGACGGTTGCGGAATTCGGGCGTGAAGAGCTTCTTGATCGCCTCCTCGTCCTCGCCTTCGCGTTTGCCGCGGCCGAATCCGATCGCGTCCTTCGCCGCGTCCGATGCGCCGGCATTGGTCGTCATGATCAGCACGACGTTGCGGAAGTCGATCTTCTTGCCGTTGTGATCGGTCAGTTTGCCGTGGTCCATCACCTGCAAAAGGATGTTGAAGAGGTCGGGATGGGCCTTTTCGACTTCGTCGAGCAACAGTACGCAATGCGGATGCTGGTCGACGCCATCGGTGAGCAATCCGCCCTGGTCGAATCCAACATAGCCGGGCGGTGCGCCGATCAGGCGGCTAACGGTGTGACGTTCCATGTATTCGGACATGTCGAAGCGCAGCAGTTCGACGCCGAGCGTCTTGGCGAGCTGTTTCGCGGCCTCGGTCTTACCGACGCCGGTGGGGCCGGAGAAGAGATACGATCCGATGGGCTTTTCGGGCGAGCGCAGCCCGGCGCGGGCGAGCTTGATGGCGCTTGCGAGAGCGTGCAGCGCCTTCTCCTGACCGAACACTGCCGCCTTGAGATCTTCTTCCAGCGTGCGCAGCGCTTCCGTGTCGTCCTTGGAAACGGTCTTGGGCGGAATGCGCGCCATGGTTGCGATCACGTCTTCGACTTCCTTGACACCGATCACCTTCTTGCGGCGCGATTCGGGCAGCAGCATCTGGGAAGCGCCGACCTCGTCGATCACGTCGATCGCTTTGTCCGGCAGCTTGCGGTCATTGATGTACTTCGCCGAGAGGTCCACTGCCGCCTTGATCGCATCGATCGTGTAGCGAACTTTGTGGAATTCCTCGTAGTAGGGCTTGATGCCCATCATGATCTTGATCGTGTCGGGGATTGTCGGCTCGACGACATCTATCTTCTGGAAACGACGTACCAGCGCGCGGTCCTTCTCGAAGTACTGGCGATATTCTTTGTAAGTGGTCGAACCGATGCAGCGGAGCGTTCCGGCCTGGAGCGCGGGCTTGAGCAAGTTCGACGCGTCCATGGCGCCGCCTGACGTCGCGCCGGCGCCGATGACGGTATGGATTTCGTCGATGAACAGGATCGCGCCCTTCAGGCCCTCGAGTTCCTTCACGACCGATTTCAGGCGTTCCTCGAAATCGCCGCGATAGCGTGTACCGGCGATGAGCGCGCCCATGTCGAGCGCATAGATGGTGTTGCCGCGCAGAACCTCCGGCACTTCGTTCTTGATGATTTTCCGCGCCAGGCCCTCGGCGATCGCGGTCTTGCCGACGCCGGGATCGCCCACAAACAGCGGATTGTTCTTTTGCCGGCGGCAAAGGATCTGGATGGTGCGGTCGACTTCGGCCAGGCGGCCGATCAAGGGATCGACGCGACCCTGCTTGGCTTTTTCGTTGAGATTGACGCAATAGGCTTCGAGCGCTTCGGTGCCCTGCTTGTTCTTGGGTTCGCCGTCCTCGCCCTCGTCTTCGGTCCCGCGCGCAGCCTTTTGCTGGCTCATGCCCGGCCGCTTGGCAATGCCGTGGCTCATGTAGCTGACGGCGTCGAGCCGAGTCATGTTCTGCTCTTGCAGGAAATAGACAGCGTGGCTCTCGCGTTCCGTGAAGAGCGCAACGAGGACATTCGCGCCGGTCACTTCCTCGCGGCCGGAATTCTGCACATGCAGGACAGCGCGCTGCACGACGCGCTGGAAGCCGGTGGTCGGCTTGGCATCCTCGCCATCCTCGATCACCAACGTCATCAGCTCTTCGTCGACATATTTCTGGACGGTCTTGCGCAGGGCGTCGGTATCGACGTTGCAGGCCTTCATGACCTGCGCCGCGTCCGTGTCATCCATCAGCGCGAGAAGAAGGTGCTCCGGCGTGGCATATTCGTGATGCCGGTCGCTCGCGAGCTTGATCGCGCGGTGCAACGCCTGTTCGAGGCTTCGCGACAGTGACGGCATCTAGGCCCTACTCCTTCTCCATCGTGCACTGCAGAGGATGCTGGTGACGCCGGGCAAATTCAATGACCTGGGCAACCTTGGTTTCGGCGACGTCATAGGTGAAAACGCCGCAGATGCCGACGCCATGGCGGTGGACATGAAGCATGATCTCAACGGCGCGCTCGCGGCTCTTGTTGAAGACCTTTTCCAGAATGTGGACGACGAACTCCATCGGCGTGTAGTCGTCGTTGAGAATGAGCACCTTGTAGAGGCTTGGCTTCTTGGTCTTTGGGCGTGTTTTCGTGACGATGCCGGTGCCCGTGTCACCGTCCCGCGTTCCCTGTCCGCCCTGTCCTCGCCCGTCACGTCCGTCTTTCATTGCCGTCAGTCATAAACCTATATGGGTAAGCATATCCTAATCGATAAGAGGGCCAAGCAAAGCCCTTGCAACAGGATACTGCGGGCGCACAAAGCCCCGCGAATCAAAGAAAAGGGCCCGGGAACTTCCCGAGCCCTTCCGTGGATTTTTACGCTAAGAACTTAAGCTGCGCGCGCGCTCTGCACGACGTCGACCCAAGCCTGAACGCGGCCCTGGATCGGAGCGAGCGTTTCCTTGCTCGTTGCCGCGAACAGTTCGCTGATCTTCGTCAGCTCGCTGACATAGGCTTCGAACGCAGTCTTTGCGAAGTCCGTCTGAAGTTCGAACGCCTCATGCGCCGACTTGGACGCCATGACGGCCTTTGCAGCTGTGATCGAATCCTCGATCGATTGCTTGGAATAAGCGTAGATTTCGTTGTGAAGCGTCTCGGCGCCTTTGCCGGCGACGTTCGCGGCCTTGACATAGGCCTCGACCGTTTCCTTGCCGAAGCCGAGGATCTGGTCGTAGCCCTTTACGGCCTTCTCGAAGTTCGTCTTGAGTGTTTCTGTGCCGCTCCTGAATGCGGTTTCGATGGTTTCCGTGGTGCCGTTGAATTTCTCATCGGCCGTTTTTGCTTTCGCCATGGTCATTTGCTCCGTTTGAGTTTCTATGGCGCACCGTCTCTGGGGATCAGCGGCCGTGCTGCAGTGCAACATGGTGTATATGCGGTGCAGCAGAGCGGGTGTCAAGAGATTCGTGCTGCAGTGCACAAAATGTCACGGATGGCCCCTTTGGCCTCAGGGTCGCCCCACCGTTAACGCTTCGTAAATATCGGAATTTTATCGTCTATTTCTGATTGCTTGCGGTCCGCGCAACATTTTGGTTTTCTGACGACAGGCAGGGGTGCCACGTCAGTACAGGATTGGGGCTGTGAATGTCTAACTGGCCGCGCACCCTGGGAAGCGCGCTTTCGGCCATAACGCTTGTGCTTGTGTGGGTGTCGGCCTCGACGCCCGCCGTCGCGCGCAGCCACCACTACCACCATGCGCGTGCAGCGGCTCGCGCCCGTCTGGTGGCGTGGGGAACGCCGACCGATCCAGCAAAGGACGCAGCGCTCATTCTGGACGGCGAGACGGGGCGGACACTTTATTCGCGCAACGCCGCCGCAGAGCGGCATCCCGCCTCGCTCACCAAGATGATGACGTTGTATCTCCTGTTCGAAGCGTTGAAGCGTGGCGACTTGAACATGCAGTCGTCGATTGCTGTCTCGCAACATGCAGCGGCACAGCGGCCGACCAATCTTCATCTCTACGCCGGCGACTCCATTCCATTGGAAACAGCGATCAAGGCCATCGTTGTTCGCTCAGCGAACGACGTTGCAGTCGCCATTGCGGAAGCGCTCGGTGGCACCGAAGGCCACTTTGCAGAATTGATGACGGCGAAGGCGCGCGCGCTCGGCATGCGCGACACGTTCTATCACAACGCCTCTGGCTTGCCCGACAACCTGCAGATCACGACTGCGAACGATCTGGCCATCCTGGCGCGCCACCTCGCCTACGATTTCCCGCAGTACTTCCCCTACTTCGCGACCCCGGCTTTCAGTTATCGCGGCACAACTTACGTCACGCATGACAATCTGATCGGACGCTACGATGGCGCCGACGGCATCAAGACCGGCTACACCGGCGCCTCAGGTTTTAATCTCGTTTCGTCCGTCGTTCGCAACAACATGCACGTTATCGGAATCGTCATGGGCGGACGCACGGCACGCCGCCGTGATGCGGAAATGATGCGCCTTCTCGACGACGCCTTCGGGCAAATTGCGCAAAACCCGACATTGGTGGCGCGCGCCGGCGTGCCTTGGCGTCAGGTGGCACTGAATGCGCCGCCGGTAGCGACTGGGATCAACATCGCTCCGCAAACGCGCGGCGGCGAAGACGAGGACGCAGCGGAATCTGCGCCCGACGAGTCGCCCGGTGGTCAAAGCAACGTGATCGCACCGCCGCCGATGCCGGTGCCGCATACGAGCCCGCTCGTCGCATCCACAGCACCCATTGCCGCGCCGCCCGTTCTCGCACCGGCGCAGCCACGCGTCGTCGTCATGCAACCGTCGACGCCTTCCGCCAAAACGCCGCAAGGAAGTTCGATGCAAACGGTGACGATGCCGGCGTCGGCCCGCAAACCTTTTTTTATCGCATCTGCAAACGTGCCGACGCCAAAGCCACGCCCGCTTGCCGATGTAACCCCGTCTGCGAAGCCCACTTCGGACGTGGGCGAAGGTGATGTCGGTGACATCGGCGCTCCGAGCGTTTTATCCCGTGCGCATGCCTGGGCGATCCAGATCGGCGCATTCGCCGATACCACCCAGGCGCGCAGCCAGCTCGAAGCCTACGCCAAGAAATCGATAGATGTGCTCGGCCAGGCCGCTCAGATGATCGTGCCGTTCAAGGACCTGGAAGGTCATACGCTCTATCGCGCGCGCTTTGGTCCCTTCATGGAACGCGACGCAAGGCAGGTATGTTCGCGCTTGTCGCAGCGCGGCCAGACCTGTTTTGCCGTGCTCGCGTCATCCCGCTAGTGGTCCGATTCCGACATTCGCTAGCCATTTGCGCCAGGCGTTTCTGCGAATATCGGAATCGAAGGACCACTAGCAATTATATGATTCTAGTGGAGCTTTGGATTTGACATTCGCTTCCAGTGTTCGCGCCAGGCAGGGTAGCGAATGTCAAATCCGCTCCACTAGCAAGACGTCCTTCGCTTCGTTGATCTTCGCCGCGATGTAATCCGTGCCGCCCCTGTCCGGATGATTCTGCAGCATGAGGCGGCGATGCGCGGCGTGAATCTCTTCCTCGCTGGCGCCTTCTTGCAAGCCCAGCACCTTGAGGGCCTCGGCGCGCGACATGCCGGCCCTACCGCGCTCGTATTGCGGCTCCTCTTGCTTTTGTTCAGCCGCACGCCAATCGGCGCCAAAGGTACGGTCGAGATAGGCTTCCAAGAGGCGGCTTGATTCTTGGTCCTCCGCCGCCGCTTCTCGATAGAGCGCAATTACGGCGTCCTTGCCGAGCTGATCCAAACGTTGGCCGGCATGAGCGCCCTTCAGGATCGTGCCGCGCATGTCGCCGCTGTCATGGTCCAACTCCATTTCGAGCCATTGTGTTCGTACGCGGGTTGCCTGACCCGACGACGAACGTGAGCGGCCTGGAAAGTTGTACGAGGGCCAGCCGCCCGGCCAGATGTGGCCGCGCGTGAAGAGGCCCCAGGCGGCACTCGCAACGAAGACGCCGGGCCCCACCCGGTCTATTGCGATCAGAAAGATCGCAAGCGCCAAAAGTGCGCCCGCCCCGACATAACGTAACGCCTTTACCAGAGCCTTCGGGTCGGCGCCGACAAAAGCGCGAACCAACAGGATGATGGCGACGAGAGCAACCGCTCCGAGCAGGACCTCGCCCATCTATTTGCGATCCATCGCCTGGGACAGTCGAAGTACCTCGCCGCCCTTCTTCTTGGCGTGTTCGCGAAGGGCGACGGCGCCGCCGGTCGCGTAGATTGCCGCCGCCATCAGGAGTTCGCGAAGCTGCTTCGCCGCGCCGGAATCGAAGCGCGCATAAACGCCCTTCGTGATCCGCGCGACGTCACGAAAAGCCGCCGCCGCGCGCGGATCGTCGCCTTCGTGGAACATGAAGGCGGGCACCCCGAGCAGCGCGAGGCTGGCCGCTTCGCCGACGACGGAATCGTGACTTTCCTCGAAGCAATCGCCGACATAGACGAGCGCTCCGACCTTGGTCTGTCGTGCCTCCGCATTGGCGTGCGCAAGGACGCGGCGCAGCTGTGTGAAGCCGCTACGGCACGTCACGTCGCGCATGCGGTTCGCCAGCACGTTGGCCGAGGCCGTCCACTCGCTCGCCTGGAACTCTCCGGCACCACGGAAGTAGACGAGCTGCACGGCCAGCCCGCCGATGGACTGTGCGACCGCGAACATGTCGCTTTGGATTTCCGTAGCCCGGTTCCATGTCGGCTGACGGCTCATTGTCGCGTCGATCGCGAAGATGAGACGCCCCTTGGTCTGGACGAGCGTCGGCAGCTTGGCAGCGCGCTTTAGGAAGGCGTCGATTTCGCGCGAGGACGAAGGTTTGGTGGGGAGTTTCTCGTTGCTCATGACGCCCCATTATGTCGGCTTTCGTCGGAGAAAATCCAAGTCCTAGCCGGAACTCAGCAGTGCCGCATTGCCGCCCGCTGCGGCGGTATTGACCGTGTATGTCCGCTCGAGCGCAAGGCGTCGCAGGTAGTTGGGGCCGCCGGCCTTCGGACCGGTCCCTGAGAGGCCTTCGCCACCGAACGGCTGAACGCCGACGACGGCGCCGACTTGGTTGCGGTTGACGTAGACGTTACCGGCATGAACGCGGGCGCGAACGAAGGCGGCGGTTTCCTCGATCCGGCTGTGGATGCCGAGCGTCAGCCCGTAGCCCGTCGCGTTGATCGCGTCGCAAATCTTGTCGAGCCTGTCGGCCGCATAGCGAACCACGTGCAGGATGGGTCCGAACACTTCGCGCTGCAGCTCCGTGATGCTCTGGATTTCAAACGCATGCGGCGCGAAGAAGACGCCATTCTCGCAATCTTGCGGAATCTCGAGCTTGCGCAGGAGTTGCGCGTTGGCGGTCATTGCCGCGGCGTGCTTTTCAAGGAGCGCGCGTGCCGGCTCGTCGATCACCGGTCCGACGTCGGTGTCGAGGCGCATGGGATCGCCAAGCTGCAACTCGTCCATCGCACCGAGAATCATGTCGAGCATGCGGTCGGCGACATCGTCTTGCAGGAACAAGACGCGCAATGCCGAACAGCGCTGGCCCGCGCTGTCGAACGCCGAAGTCAGCACGTCGCGTGCCACCTGCTCAGGTAGTGCGGTCGAATCCACGATCATGGCATTTTGGCCGCCGGTTTCCGCGATCAGGGTGGCAATGGGTCCGGCGCGCTTGGCCAGAGCGCGATTGATTGTGGTTGCCGCATCCGTCGATCCCGTGAAGGCGACACCAGCGAGACGCGCATCGCCGAACAAGGCGTCGCCGATGCGCGGTCCATCGCCGGGCAAAAGGTGCAGCACGTTGGCGGGCACGCCGGCTTCATGCAGCAATCGGGTTGCGGCGGCAGCGATCAGCGGCGTCTGTTCAGCCGGTTTGGCCAGGACGGAATTGCCAGAAGCGAGCGCGCCGGCAATCTGTCCCGTGAAAATCGCGAGCGGAAAATTCCACGGCGAAATGCAGGCGAAGACGCCACGGCCGTGGAGTGTGAGCTCGTTGGATTCTCCGGTCGGGCCAGGAAGCATCTGTGGCAGGAAGAACTCTGCACGTGCACGCCCCGCGTAGTAGCGCAGGAAGTCTGCCGCCTCGCGCACTTCGCCGAGCGCGTTCGACAGCGTCTTTCCGGCCTCCCGCACCGCCAAGGCCATGAACATGTCGCGGTTCTCTTCGTATAGATCGGCCGCGCGAAGCAGGATCGCGGCGCGCGCTTCGCCGCCGAGCGCGTCCCACGCGGGTTGTGAGGTGTGCGCCATCCCGAGCGCATCGGTCGCATCCGTCGCCGACGCGTCGACCACGGTGCCCACGACACGGCGACGATCGGACGGATCGCGAATGTCTGCCGCCTTGCCGCTCCTCCTCTCGCCGCCAACGATGGGACACGCAGCATGCTTGCTTTGAACGATGCTCGCCATATTACGCAGCAAAGGTTGGCTGACGCTCGGATCGCTCCATAGAAGACCGGCAGAATTCGTGCGGTCGGGAAGCAAGTCTCGAGGCAGCGGAATGCGCGGATTGCGGCGCGGACTGCTCTGGGCGATGGCGGTCACCGGATCGGCCACGATGTCCGATATGGGCGCTTCATTGTCTGCGAGCCGGTTGACGAACGATGTGTTGGCACCATTTTCCAAAAGCCTGCGCACCAGATACGCCAGCAGGTCCTCGTGGCTGCCGACCGGCGCATAGATACGCGTCGCCACGCCGCCCAGGCTGCGATGGATTTCGTGCAGCGCTTCGCCCATGCCGTGCAGGCGCTGGAACTCGTAGTCGCGCCGCCCACCCGCCAGCACGTCGACCGCCGCAATCGTGTGCGCGTTATGCGTGGCGAATTGCGGATAGAGCGCTTCACCGGCGGCGAGCATCGCTCGGGCACAAGCGAGATAAGACGTGTCCGTCGCCGCCTTGCGCGTGAAGACGGGATAGTCGGTAAGGCCCAGTTCCTGCGCCCGCTTGATTTCGCTGTCCCAATAAGCGCCCTTCACCAGGCGTACGGGAATGCGGCGATCCTGTCTGCGAGCGAGGTCGCGGAGCCATGCGAGCACCGACACGGCGCGCTTCTGATAGGCCTGGACCGCAAGGCCAAGGCCGTTCCAGCCGCACAGTTCGGCTGCGTCGCCCAATGCCTCGAACACGTCAAGCATGAGATCGAGGCGCTCGGCCTCCTCGGCATCGATCGTCAGCGCAATGTTCGTCGCGCGCGCACGCGCACCGAGGCCGACCAGCACCGGAAGCAGTTCCGCGAAGACCCTCTCGCGCTTCACAAACTCATAGCGCGGATGAAGGGCCGAGAGTTTTATCGAGATGCTCGGCCTAGCGAAGATGTCTCGAACGTCCGGTGGCGTCTGCGCCGCGAGCACTTCGAGCGCATCGCGATATGCGTCGGCGTAGCGTGCTGCATCGGACTTGGTGAACGCGGCCTCCCCCAACATGTCGAAGGAAAAACGATAACCGTTCGCCATTTGCGGCTTCGCTTCCTTCAGCGCCTCGGCGATGGTGCGGCCGAGCACGAATTGGCGGCCGAGCACGCGCATGGCGTAGGTCACGGCCTGGCGAATGACCGGCTCGCCCGAGCGCGCGACCGCGCGCTTCAGGATGCCTTCGAAATCCCAGCTGGCGGTTTCGTCGAGGCGCACGATGCGGCCGGTCAGCATCAACGCCCAGGTGGATGCGTTGACGAACACGGAGTCAGATTTGGCACGATGCTTGTCCCATTGCGCACCGCCGATCTTGTCGCGGATTAGGCGGTCGGCCGTCTCGCTGTCGGGAATGCGCAAAAGCGCCTCGGCCAGGCACATCAGCGCCACGCCCTCCTCGCTCGACAGCGCATATTCCGCCATGAATGCGTCGATGCCGCCGTTCTTGTTGCCGTCGGCGCGAATCCGCGACACCAGGTCGGTCGCCAGTCTCTGGGCTTCTTTCGCTTCGGCCGGCGTGAGGCACGCCTCGGTCACGCGCGACTGCACCACGTTATCTTCGGTTTGGAGATAGGCCGCAGATATGGCGTCGCGGAGCGGTGAAGCGGTCATGCGGATCGGGACAGGAGTCGCAATCCCATTGTAGCGTGCCGAGCGGCGGGCACGCTATGTTCACGGACATGAAATCCGCGCGGATAGTGAGCACGATTGCGGAGCTGCGCGCGGAAATCGCGCGCTGGCGCAGCAATGGCGACTCCATCGGCCTCGTGCCAACGATGGGTGCGCTTCACGAAGGCCATCTCTCGCTCGTGCGCCAGACACAAAACCGCTGCGCCAGGACCGTCACCAGCATTTTTGTGAACCCGGCGCAGTTCGCGCCGCACGAAGATTTCGACCGCTATCCCCGCACGCTCGAGAGCGATGCTGAGAAGCTGTCTCAGGCCATGATCGATTTGATCTTCGCGCCAACGGTCGCAGAGATGTATCCGCAAGGCTTCGCCAGCCGAATTGAGGTCGGCGGACCAAGCGCCGGTCTCGAGACTGACTTCCGGCCCCATTTTTTCGGCGGTGTGGCGACCGTGGTTGCGAAACTGTTGATTGCAGCGATGCCCGATTTCGCGATCTTCGGCGAGAAGGACTATCAGCAACTCTTGGTCATTCGGCGGCTGACGAAAGATCTCGGCCTCCCGATCGAAATCGGCGGCGGCGAGATCGTCAGGGAAAAGGACGGCCTCGCCATGTCGTCGCGCAACGCCTATCTGAATCCTGAGCAACGCAAGATCGCGGGACAACTGAACCGCATCCTGAGCGAGACGGCGCAGAGTGTCCGCGCCGGAAAACCAATCGCGACGGTGGAGGCGCATTCGCGCGCCGAACTGCTCCGCGCCGGTTTCGATTCCGTCGACTATGTTGCGATCCGCGATGCCGAGACTCTTGAGAAGATCGAGTCCGTCGGCCGCCCTGCTCGCATACTGGCGGCCGTCAAGATCGGGCCCACGCGACTTATCGACAACATGGCTATCTAGAGCAAGCCGAGGTCGGCGAGTTCGACTTTAAGCGACTGCGGCAGGTTCTTCGCGCTTTTCGGATCGGTGATGTCCGGCGGCGCATCCTTGGGCAGGAGATAACGCCAACCCTGGAACGGCCGATGGCGCCGCCGGGCGACGAGGATCAGTTTGGGTTGATAGACGATCGCACAGTAAGGTTTGCCGTTCCTCTTCACCGGTTTGAGATCGACGAGCGTCTGCCGCGCCACGATCTGGCCCTTGATGACCCAGTAGATGGAACCGCCGTTGAGCAATTCCTCGGCGCGCTTCGGCGTCATGCGGGTAACGTGCTGCAGCAGCAGCGGCTCGCGCTTCTTCTTTTTCTCTTTCAGCCGCGCATTCTGCCAGCGCGCCAGATCGGCCAGCGAGCCCGGTCCAACGGAGAGCTTGATCAGGTGAAGAGTCACGCCGCGTCATCCCTGGCAAAGCGGATCACGACGGCGCCTTCCGCCACCTGGTCGCCCGCGGCGACTCCAACCGATTCCACAGTTTCGTCGGCCGGCGCCGAAAGTGTGTGTTCCATCTTCATCGCTTCCAGAACGGCCAGTGCCTGACCGCGTTTCACCTTGTCGCCCGCCTTGACCAGCAACTGAATAACCTTGCCTGGCATCGGCGTGACGACGCGATCGGTTGCGGCGCCGGCCGCGTCCGCGGCTGCGAACGGATCATAAGGCTGCACGACGAACGTCTCGCCGTTCTCCATGACGGCGATTGCGCCGGACGAAAGTCGAACAGCACGCGCACCGTCCGTCGTCTGCTGAGCCTCGATCAGCACCCGCTTGCCGTCGACCACAAATTCGAGCCTTGGTGGCGTCCGCGCGCCGAGGCGAAAGCCGTCATGCGCGCTCCAGGGATCGGACCGACCAGCGCTATCAAATTCGGAAAGAATGAGCCGCGCGGCCTCTTGCAGACATCGTTCCGGCGTAGACTGCGCCGGAACAAGTTCATCGATATGGCGGTCGATGAACCCGGTGTCGATATCTTCGCGAACGAACTCCGGGTGCGTGAGCGCGCGCAGGAGAAAGGCGTTGTTCGTCCGCACGCCCGCAATCTCGGACTGCGCCAGCGCGGCAGCGAGCCTCGTGGCGGCTCCCTCGCGCGTCCTATCGTGGGCGATCAGCTTGGCGATCATCGGATCATAGAACGGCGTGACGACATCGCCTTCGCGTACGCCGCTATCGACGCGCACTTCATCCGACAGGCGAAGCCGCTCCAATCGGCCGATCGAGGGAAGAAAACCGCTCGCCGGATCTTCCGCATAGAGACGCGCCTCGATCGCGTGCCCGCCAATGTGGATTTCGTCCTGCTTCTTCGGAAGCGTCTCACCCGCCGCGACGCGAAACTGCCACTCCACGAGATCGGTACCGGTGATCATCTCCGTCACCGGATGCTCGACCTGAAGGCGCGTGTTCATCTCCATGAACCAGATGCGATCGCGCTTGAGACCGGCCGATGCATCGGCGATGAATTCGACGGTTCCGGCTCCGACATAGTCGACGGCCTTGGCAGCTTTCACGGCCGCCTCGCCGATGGCCTTGCGCATGGCGGCGTTCACGCCCGGTGCCGGCGCCTCTTCGATCACCTTCTGGTGGCGGCGCTGCAGCGAGCAGTCGCGCTCGAAAAGATGAACGGTGTTGCCGTGCGTGTCTGCGAAGACCTGCACTTCGATGTGTCTCGGTCGGGCGACATATTTCTCGAGCAGCACCTTGTCGTCGCCGAAGGCGGACATCGCTTCGCGCTTGGCGCTTTCGAGGGCCGCCCTGAACCCCGCCGCGGCCTCGACTTTGCGCATGCCTTTGCCGCCGCCGCCGGCAACGGCCTTGATCAGGACAGGGTAGCCGATCTTGGCCGCTTCCTCCGCCAATCGTTCCGTAGACTGAACATCGCCCAGATACCCCGGCACGACCGGGACGCCGGCCTTGGCCATCAGCGCCTTGGCTCGGTCTTTCAAGCCCATGGCGCGGATCGCGGATGCCGGAGGACCGACGAAGACGATGCCAGCTGCGGCACACGCCTCGGCAAACTCTGCGTTCTCCGAGAGGAAGCCGTAGCCGGGGTGGATCGCTTGGGCGCCCCTTTGTCGTGCCGCCTCGAGAATGGCCGCAATATTCAGATAGGACTCGCGTGCGTCCGGCGGACCAATGCGTACCGACTTGTCCGCCAACGCCACATGAGCGGCATCTGCGTCGGCGTCCGAATAGACTGCAACGGTCGCGATGCCCATGCGCTGAGCGGTACGCATGATGCGACAGGCAATCTCGCCGCGATTGGCAATGAGGAGCGTTCGGAACATCACTACATCCGGAACACGCCGAACTTCGTCGCTTCGACCGGAGCATTGAGGCAGGCCGAGAAGGCCAGCGCCAGGACGCGACGCGTATCGGCCGGCGCGATGATGCCGTCGTCCCAAAGCCGCGCCGTGGCGAAATAGGGATTGCCTTCCTCTTCGTACTTCTGGCGGATCGGGGCCTTGAAGGCTTCTTCCTCTGCCTTGCTCCACTTCCCGGCATCGCGATGCACGGTGGCGAGAACGCTTGCAGCCTGTTCGCCGCCCATCACCGAGATGCGCGCATTGGGCCAGGCGAAGAGGAAGCGTGGCGAGAAAGCGCGCCCGCACATGCCGTAATTTCCGGCGCCGTAACTGCCGCCGATGATGAGCGTGATCTTCGGCACCTGGGCGCAAGCGACTGCCGTCACCATCTTGGCGCCGTCCTTGGCGATGCCGCCGGCCTCGTATTTCTGCCCAACCATGAAGCCAGCGATGTTCTGCAGGAACAGGAGTGGAATGCGGCGCTGGCAGCAAAGCTCGATGAAATGGGCCGCCTTCAGTGCCGATTCCGAGAACAGGATTCCGTTGTTGGCGACGATGCCGATCGGAATGCCCTCCAGCTTGGCAAAGCCGGTCACCAGCGTCGTGCCATAGAGCTTCTTGAACTCATCGAATTCCGAACCGTCGACGAGGCGCGCGATCACTTCGCGCACGTCATATTGCACCGAGAGCGACGGCGGGATGATGCCATCGAGCTCCGCCATGTCCGCTGCGGGCGGCTTTGGCGGCGAGAGCGGAATGTTCGGCGATTTCTTGTAGTTCAGATTGGCGACAATGTGCCTGACGATGGCAAGCGCATGCGTGTCGTCATTGGCATAGTGATCGGCGACGCCCGACTGGCGCGCATGCACGTCCGCACCGCCGAGATCTTCCGCCGTGACGATCTCTCCGGTCGCCGCTTTCACGAGCGGCGGCCCGCCAAGAAAGATCGTCCCCTGCCCCTTGACGATGATGGTCTCGTCGCTCATCGCCGGAACATAGGCGCCGCCTGCCGTGCATGAGCCCATCACGCTCGCGATCTGCGCGATGCCCGCCGCGCTCATGCTCGCCTGGTTGAAGAAGATGCGGCCGAAATGTTCGCGGTCAGGAAAGATCTCGGCCTGGTTCGGCAGGTTCGCGCCGCCCGAATCCACCAGATAGATGCAGGGCAGGCTGTTCTCGCGCGCGATTTCCTGGGCGCGCAGATGCTTCTTCACCGTGATCGGATAGTAGGTGCCGCCTTTGATCGTCGCATCGTTGCTGACGATCACGCATTCGCGGCCCGAGACACGGCCGATACCGGTTATGATGCCGGCGCCGTGAATGTCGCCGTCATACATGCCGAACGCGGCAAGCGGCGACAGTTCGAGGAACGGCGAACCCGGATCGATCAGGCGCTCGACACGATCACGCGGGAGCAACTTGCCGCGTTCAGTATGGCGTTTGCGCGAGCGCTCGTCGCCGCCCAGAGCCGCCGCCGCAAGCCGTCCCTTCAGTTCGTCGGCGAGCTTCCGCATCGCATCGGCGTTGGTTTTGAAGGCGGCGGAGGAGCTCGAGAGTGCAGACTTGATGGCTGTCATGGTGATTCCGGTCGACCCGAGCTTCGCATATTTCGCTTCATTTGGGCGCGCTTCTGAAGGAGAGTACCGCAACGCCTGAGACCTCGTCATCTGCACTTTTGCGCGACAATCAGGCGATCGCGCATCCGGTATCTCTATCCGAGGAGCAGTGTGCATGCGTGTATTTGTAACAGGCGCAGTCGGGTTCATCGGCTCTGCGACCACCAAGGAATTGATCGCGCATGGGCACCAGGTCGTGGGCCTTGCGCGCTCCGCTGCCAACGTTGACGCACTCGAGCGACTGGGCGCAGAGGTTCATCGCGGCTCGCTTGAAGATGTCGAAAGCCTGAAGAGCGGCGCGGCAAACGCGGACGGCGTGATCCACCTCGCCTTCATCCACGATTTCTCCAAGTTCGCGGAGAACGGTCAAATCGACAGGCGTGCGATCGAGGCGATGGGAAGTGTGCTCGCCGGCACGAACAAACCGCTCATCGTGACATCAGGCGTGGGATTTCTCGCGCCCGGACGTCTGGCGACGGAGGACGACGTTGCCCGGGCGGGAGACGGTGTACCACGCGTTTCCGAAGCAGCCGCATTCGCCTTTGCCGCGCGCGGCGTGCGCGCGATGGCCGTGCGTCTGCCGCAGGTGCATGGCGGCGAAGGCAAGGCCGGCTTTGTCGGCTACCTGTACCAAATCGCTCGCGATAAGCGCCTTTCGGCTTATGCCGGCGAAGGCCGCGACCGCTGGGCGGCGGGGCACAGACTGGACGTCGCCCGGCTTTACCGCCTTGCGCTTGAGAAAGGCACCGCGGGAGCAGCTTATCACGCCGTCGGCGACGAGGGCGTGGCGATGCGCGACATCGCAGAAGTATTGGGAAAACAACTGAACGTTCCGGTGGTCTCGATCAAACTGGAAGACGCACCAGCCCATTTCGGGTTCGTCGGCATGTTCGCGGGACTCGATATGCCCGCGTCGAGCGCAAAGACGCAGGCCGCACTCGGGTGGAAGCCCAAAGAAATCGGACTGATCGCCGATATCAGCCAACCGGGTTATTTCGCGGCGGCGTAGGCTTTCTGGCGGATCAGGTGAGTTCGACAGCGACCGCCGTGGCCTCGCCGCCACCAATGCACAAGGCTGCGACTCCCCGCTTCAGTCCGCGCGTCTCGAGCGCGTTGATCAGCGTCACGATGATGCGCGCGCCCGAAGCACCGATGGGATGACCCAGCGCACATGCGCCGCCGTTCACGTTCACCTTGTCATGCGGCAAGCCGAGATCGCGCATGGCGATCATGGCGACGACCGCGAAGGCCTCGTTGATCTCGAAAAGATCGACGTCATCCGTCTTCCAGCCGGCAGCCTTCAGCACCTTCTCGATGGCTCCGACCGGTGCGGTGGCGAACCATTTTGGTTCTTGCGCATTGCTTGCCTGAGCTACGATGCGCGCGATCGGCTTGAGCCCGCGCTTCTTTGCTTCCTCCGCGGAAGAGAGAATGAGCGCCGCCGCACCGTCGGAAATCGACGACGAGTTCGCCGCCGTCACGGTGCCGTCCTTCGCGAAGGCCGGCTTCAGCGTCGGAATCTTCGCCGCGTCAGCCTTGCGCGGTTGCTCGTCGGCTCCAACACTCGCCTCGCCGCCTTTGGCCGGCACTTTGACCGCGATGATTTCGGACGTGAATGCGCCTGTCTCCTGGGCGCGCTTGGCGCGCGCCAGAGACTCCGACGCGTAGGCGTCCTGCTCCGCGCGCGTGAACTGGTAATGACGCGCGGCATCCTCGGCATAAGTACCCATGAGACGATGCTCGTACGCATCCTCGAGCCCGTCGAGGAACATCGAATCCTTGACCTCGCCATGGCCAAGACGAAAGCCGCCGCGTGCCTTGGGCAGCAGATACGGTGCGTTCGACATGCTCTCCATGCCGCCGGCGATGGCAAGCGTTGCGCGACCCGCCGAAATCTGATCGGCGGCCATCATCACCGCCTTCATGCCGGAGCCGCACATCTTGTTGATCGTGGTGGCGGGAACGTCGAACGGCACACCGGCATAGACCGCGGCCTGACGCGCCGGCGCCTGACCAAGTCCGGCCGGCAATACGCAGCCCATGACCGTCTCGTCGACATCGGCCGCCGCGATCCCGGCACGTTTTACCGCTTCGCCGATCGCGGCCGCGCCAAGTTCCGGCGCCGTGCGACCCGACAGTTCACCCTGGAAACCACCCATCGGGGTGCGGACGCCGGAAAGAATGACGATATCGTTTGCTGACATGGCTCGGACTTCCCTTGCTCGTCGCTGCACGCGGCAGCCTTTGCTTTATCACCAAAATAAGATGTGCGGGCTAGTTTCCCGACTCCTCGAACAACTCGCGGCCGATCAGCCAGCGGCGGATTTCCGACGTGCCTGCGCCGATCTCGTAAAGCTTGGCATCGCGCAGAAGCCGACCGGTCGGATAGTCGTTGATGTAACCGTTGCCGCCGAGGCACTGCATCGCCTGAAGCGCCATCCAGGTGCCCTTTTCCGCAGCGTAGAGGATCGCGCCGGCCGCATCCTTGCGCGTGGTCTGGCCGCGGTCGCAGGCGCGCGCCACCGCATAGACGTAGGAGCGCGCCGCCGACAGCGCGACATACATATCGGCGAGTTTGCCCTGCATGAGCTGGAAGGAGCCGATCGCCTCGCCGAACTGACGCCGCTCATGGACGTATGGAATGACGACATCGAGACAGGCCTGCATGATACCAAGTGAACCGGCGGCGAGAACGGCGCGCTCATAGTCAAGTCCGCTCATCAGAACGTTGACACCGCGCCCTTCGCCACCCAACACATTTTCTTCCGGCACTTCGCAGTCCTCGAACACGAGTTCGCCCGTGTCGCTGCCGCGCATGCCGAGCTTGTCCAGCTTCTGCGCCGTGCTGAAGCCCTTGAACGACTTCTCCACGATGAAGGCGGTGATACCGCGCTCTTGGGCGCTCTGGTCGCTTTTCCCATAGATTACGAGCGTGTCGGCGATCGGACCGTTGGTGATCCACATCTTGGTGCCGTTGAGAACGAAGCGATCGCCTTTCTTGTCGGCGCGCAGTTTCATCGACACCACGTCGGATCCAGAACCGCTTTCGCTCATCGCGAGGGCGCCGACATGCTCGCCTGAAATCAGTTTCGGCAGATAGCGGCGTTTCTGGTCCGGCTGGCCGTTGCGCCGGATTTGATTGACGCAGAGATTGGAATGCGCGCCATACGACAGTCCGACCGAAGCCGAACCACGGCTGATTTCCTCCATGGCGACGACGTGTTCGAGATAGCCGAGGCCGGACCCGCCCCACTCTTCTTCCACCGTGATGCCGTGCAGGCCAAGCGCACCCATGTGGGGCCAGAGCTGGCGCGGAAACACGTTCGTGCGATCGATCTCTTCGGCGATGGGCGCGATCTTGTCCTCGGTGAAAGCGCGAACCGTCTCGCGCAACGCGTCCGCGGTTTCGCCGAGATCGTGTTCCAGAGAGCGATAGTTGGAAGCAGTCATGCGAGACTCCAATATGACACGCGGGGCCTGCCAAGCCGAAGCTCGCGGACGCAATTGTCCGCCTTCGCCCTTAGGGCTACGGCGCGACAACCCTCTCTCGCTCCGCGAGCGAAGGTTGGTGCGGTCGAGAAGACTCGAACTTCCACGGGTTGCCCCACTAGCACCTCAAGCTAGCGCGTCTACCGTTCCGCCACGACCGCACATGTCCTGAAATCACAGTAGGGGCCGGGGTGTAGCAAAGCGCAAACGCCTTGGGAAGCCTTGCTAAATGCCCTCGCCGTCGACGCCGATATGGATGCCGCATTCTTCCTTGTCGATGTCGGCCCAGCGGCCGGCGCGATAGTCCTCGCCCGCGGCAACGCGGCGTGTGCAAGGCATGCAACCGATCGAGGGATAGCCGTCCTCGACCAGAGGATGGCGCGGCAGATTGTGCTTCTTCGTGTAGGTTTCGAGTTGCTCCAACGTCCAGTCCGCAAGCGGATTGAAGCGGAAGCGTCCCTCGAAGAATTCGACCGTTTGCATCTGTGCACGTTCGCGCGTCTGGAAGCGCTTGCGGCCCGTGATCTGTGCCGCAAACGGTTCGAGCGCACGCTTCAAGGGAACGACCTTGCGCAGATTGCAGCAGGCATCCGTGTCCTTCGACCACAAGATCCCTTCTGGATCGACACGGTTGCGCTCGGCAGGATTGGGCGCCAGCGAACGGATGTCGCCAAGGCCAAGTTCATCCTGAAGCCGGTCGCGATAACGCAACGTTTCGCCGAAGAGCTTTCCAGTGTTGAGAAAGAGGATCGGCGTCGCGGGATCGATCGCGGCCACCATGTGCAGCAAGACGGCGGATTCCGCGCCGAACGAAGACACCACGGCGCTCTTGCCGGCGAATTCGCCCTTGAGCGCGAGTTCCAGAATGCCATGCGCATCGCGGCCGCGCGCCGCGTCCTGAAGCTGCGCCAGCTTGGCGATGTGCAGCGGATCGGCTGCACTTTGATCCCTGCGATCGAACGCTCGCGGAACGATACCGCGCGCGCGATCGATGACCGTGACGGTGGCGCTCATTGCAGCCAACCTTTCTCGGCGATGAGGCTGCGTGAACGTTCAGACACTTCGTGCGCCGGCACTCCTTCGGCCCGCCAGGCGGCACGGGTGCGGCCCAGTTCTTCCGTCCGCGCGTCCCATTCGGGCCCGAAATGCTCTTCGAGCCACTCGCGCAGGCGGCGCGCCAGGCCGGGGGCGCGGCCTCCTGTAGAAGCCGTAAGAACCAGATCACCGCGCCGGACGATGGCCGGCACGTGGAAATCGCACAAGTCTGGCGCGTCTTCGACATTGACAAGAATGCCCGCGCTGCGTGCCTTCTTCGCCAAAGCGGCCGAATTGTGAGATGTCAGGCCGGCGATGAAGAGAATTTGAATGCCCTCAAGAGAGGTCTCAATTTCGACCGGCACGGGCAACAGTCCCGCCTCCAGCAGGAGCGCCTTGCGGCGCGTGTGACCGTCTCCGGCCCCGGCAAGGCCGACTTTGACGGTTTCGGGATTGACGACGATGGGAAGCAAATTGCGCCTCTGTTTTGGCCGCTTTGGCCGATTGTACAGCAGAGGTACGCACGAGGCCAATTAAATGCAAGGATTGAGTGGGGAATAAAATAAAGTACAAATACCACATGTATTAATGCTCTTTGACTGCCTTGTCATTCGGGAACATGAAAGTCGCGTGAGCGAACCGGTCCCCCTAAGCACATCAGTGCCAAGCAGCCTGGAATGGCGCGTAGCCGATGGATTGACCGCTTACCCCGACGCGGTCCGATTCATGGAGACGCGCGTGGCGGCAATCGCCGATGGCACAGCATCCGAACTTGCCTGGCTCGTCGAACACCCGCCGATCTACACCGCCGGCACGAGCGCCAAAGCAGCCGATCTGCTGGATGCACGCTTTCCTGTCTACCAGAGCGGGCGCGGCGGACAATTCACCTATCATGGTCCTGGCCAGCGCGTCGGCTACGTCATGCTGAATCTCAAGAAGCGCAAGTGCGACGTGCGTGCTTTTGTTCGTGATCTCGAGGACTGGCTGATCGCCTCGCTCGCGCAGTTCAATGTCAAGGGCGAACGGCGCGACGGGCGTGTCGGCATCTGGGTGGTGCGGGGCGATCGCGAGGACAAGATCGCGGCGATCGGCGTGCGCGTTCGCCGCTGGGTGACGTTCCATGGTGTCAGCATCAACGTCGATCCGGACCTGACGCATTTTTCGGGCATCGTACCCTGCGGGGTCAGGGAACACGGCGTCACGAGTCTGCATGATCTCGGACTTCCGGTTGCGATAGCGGACGTCGATGTGGCGATGAAGAAGTCCTTCGCCGCTGTATTCGGATCGCGTTAGATCGCAGAGCGGCGGTGAAAGCCTTTCTCCGCCGCGGGCTCGGCCTTGTGCATTTCGACGTTGGCGACGCGCGCGCCGGGGGGACCTTTCATGCAAAGACCGATCAAGGTCTCCACTGCCGCATTCGGTCCCGACACAAGTGCTTCGACGGTTCCGTCTGTACGGTTGCGAACCCAACCATCGACGCCCAGCCGCGTGGCCTCGGAAATCACATAGTTTCGATAGCCGACGGCTTGTACGAAACCCTCGATTCGCAACCGCAAATGCGTCAAGTCGCGCTCGTCGCTCATCGCGCCAGTATTAGGCAATTCCTTCGGTGCGGGCCAGCGTCCGACCCAGGCCTTCGAAGCGACGGACATTGCGTCGTGGTCCGTCGTGTCCCCGGACCTCACGATCCTTTGTTGAGCCGGGCCGGGCCGGACAACGCTACTTGGCTGAGGGCCCACTAGTGTCGGGACTCGAATTTGATACAACACAGCCATGCGCGGCGGGCCGATTGTCGCGCTAGAAATCAGTACGCCACGTTGGGCTTACACCAAGAGCTTGGGGAACTTCGTGCAAGCAAGATGGTTCGTTGCGTCCGCAGTTCCGGTCATTGTCGCGATTTCACCTGCGCTCGCCGAGACAGGCCAGCCCGGCGTGCTCGTGTACGACGCGGCATTCTTTGCCGACGCTCGACCCAACACCGCTTTCGACATGATCCGGCGGGTGCCCGGCTTCATCTTTGATGCCGGCGCATCCGCGCGCGGGTACGCCGGCACGGCGGGCAACGTCCTCGTCGATGGCGAGCGGCCCACGACCAAAGCCGACAGCCTCGATCAAATTCTCCTGCGAATCCCGGCGAGCGACGTCGATCACGTCGAACTGATCCGTGGTGGCGCGCCCGGAATCGACATGCAGGGCCAGACCGTGGTGGTCAATATCGTGCGCAAGAAAAACGACTCGACGCAGATCGTCGTCACCGCCGAAGACACCATCTTCGAAGATGGTCACATGGCGCCCTATGCCAGCCTAGAGTTCACGCGCCACGCCGGGCCGCGCCTTTATGAAGGATCGGTCTCGATCGTGAACAACTGGGACGATTCGCCGGGCATAGGCCGGCACGATGTCTTCGACGCCGAAGGAAATTTGATCGAGCATGATATCGCGCGCTCGCATGGTCTCGGCGTAGGCGTCGCCGCCAAGGGCGCGGCAACCACGCCTTTGTTCGGCGGCGAGTTCAAAGCCAACATGACATTGCAGGACAGCCCTTTCATTTCGCGGCTGACATACGATTCCCCAATCCTTCACCAGCTGTTTCTCGATAGATCGCGCAACAACACCGCCGAGCTCGGTCTGCACTGGAAGAAGAGCAGCGGCGAGACTGAGATCGAAACGCTGGTGTTGCAGCGACTCGGCCATGCTACCGACAAGAGCATCGCCGACGACACGATCACGCTGCAGGACTTTCGCTCCGCCAGCACGAGCGGAGAAACCATCGCGCGCGGCACGTTGCGCTATCTCCCTTTCGCCGGTCTGACGTTCGAAGGCGGCGGAGAAGCCGTGTACAATTTTCTCGATGGCCAGACGTCATTTTCGATCAACGGCGTTCCCGTCGAGCTGCCGTCCGCCAATGCCCGCGTTGAAGAACAGCGCGGCGAGATCTTCGGTCAGGGGACATGGAAATTCTCCGATGATTGGGTGTTCGAAGCCGGTGTCCGTTTCGAAGCTTCGCGCATCAGCGAGAGCGGCGACACCAAGCTCAGTCGCGAATTCTTTTATCCGAAACCGCGCGCGGTCCTGACCTGGAGCCCCGACAAGGAAACCCAGGTCCGATTTCGCTATGAGCGCGTGGTCGGCCAGCTTGATTTCAACAACTTCATCGCCTCGAGCGATCTGGCGGCCACCGGCGTCACTGCCGGCAATGCCAACCTAAGGCCCGATCAACGCACGCAGTACGAAATTTCGGCAGAGCGGCACTTCTGGGACAAGGGTGCAGTCGTGCTCACGCTGCTGCACGAGCAGATCAAGGACGCAGTCGACTTCGTTCCGGTGACTACCCCGACGAGCGTATTCGACGCGCCTGGCAATATCGGCAACGGCACGAATGACGAGATCAACATGGCCGTGACGCTGCCGCTAGATCGCGTCGGCCTCACGGACGGACTCCTGCGCACCACGAGCATCTGGCGATTCAGCGACGTGCGCGATCCGACGACGGGCGTTCGACGCGTCATTTCCTCCGAACGGCCTCAGGACATCGAGGTCAGGCTTTCGCAGGACATCAACAGCCTGAAATCGACCTGGGGTCTCTATTATTTCAACGGCTGGACGGAAGACTCCTTCCGCCTTGAGCAAACCCGACAGCGTCGCGTGATCCCGCCCTACTTCAGTGTCTACTGGGAATACAAGCCGACGCCGGCCTGGAGCATCCACGTCGAGGCCGACAATATCTTGCGCTACATCTATGACGACGTACGCAGGAATTATGCGGGTCCGCGTAATCTCTTTCCGCTCTCGAACATCGACGAATATCGCACGCGTTCGCAGCCGACGTTCAACATCCAATTGCGCCACACGTTCGATTGATAATCAGGCGAATTCGAGGATCACGTCGTCGAGCGCGAGGCTGTCGCCTTTCGCGGCATTGATCTTTTTGATCGTGCCGTCGCGTTCGGCGACGAGGACATTCTCCATCTTCATCGCCTCGACGACCGCGAGCGTTTCGCCGGCCTTGACCTCCTGGCCCACCGCCACGTTCACCGACACGATGAGGCCAGGCATCGGACAGATCAGCATCTTGGACGTGTCGGCAGCGATCTTCTTCGGCATCAGCGCGGCCAACGCGGCTGCTTCCGGCGAGCGCACCACCGCGGTCACCGTGCGGCCGCCTTGCCCGAGCTTGTAGCCGCCCTGCACGCGCGTGAGTTGGATCGTGTAGTCGCCCGATGTCGTCGACAAAACCATGATCGGCTGGCCGGGTTGCCATTCCGTGATGGCGCGAAACGGCTTGCCGTTGATCAGAAGATGCAGATTTCCGGCGGCAAGATTGGCGCCCGCTACCGCGAAATCCTTTCCATCGAGCGACACGACAAGTTCGCTGGCCACACGGTGTGCGCCGTTCATCGTGCCCGAAATTCCGCTCGCGCGCAGCGCCCGCACAAGCCGCGCTGCGACCGCGGCGGCAACGAAGGAGCGGCGCGACTCGTTGTCGAGCGGCTGGCCATGGAAGCCGTCGGGAAACTCTTCGGCGATGAACGCCGTCGTCAGGCGCCCCTCGCGGAAGCGCTTGTTGTGCATGATCGCGGTCAGGAACGCGATATTGTGGTGGATGCCCTCGATGCGGAAGCGATCAAGCGCCACGGCCATGGCGTCGATGGCGGCGAGGCGCGTTGGCGCGTGGGTGCAGAGTTTGGCGATCATCGGATCGTAGAACATCGAGATCTCGCCACCTTCGTACACGCCGGTATCGTTGCGGATCGTGATGTCGCCGCGCGACCCCTCGGCGGGCGGGCGGTAGCGGACCAGCCGTCCGATCGACGGCAGGAAGCCGCGATAGGGATCTTCGGCGTAGATGCGCGTCTCGACCGCCCAGCCGTTGATCCCGACATCGCTTTGCTTCAAGGCCAGCTTTTCGCCGGCGGCGGAGCGGATCATCAGTTCGACGAGATCGACGCTGGTGATCAGTTCGGTCACCGGATGCTCGACCTGCAGACGCGTATTCATTTCCAGGAAGTAGAATTTGCGGTCTTTGTCGACGATGAACTCGACCGTGCCGGCGCTGTCGTACCCGACCGCTTTGGCCAGTGCGACGGCCTGCTCGCCCATCGCCTTGCGCGTCGCCGCATCGAGGAATGGCGACGGCGCTTCCTCGATCACCTTCTGATGGCGGCGCTGGATCGAGCATTCGCGTTCGTTCAGGTAAAGCACGTTGCCGTGCTTGTCGCCGATGAGCTGGATCTCGATGTGGCGCGGTTCGGTGACGAATTTTTCGATGAAGAGACGGTCGTCGCCGAAGCTCGCCTTCGCTTCATGCTGCGACGATTTGATCGCCTGGACCAGGTCGTCCTCCTTGTGGACGATGCGCAGGCCCTTGCCGCCGCCGCCGGCGGATGCCTTCACCATCACCGGATAGCCGATCTCGTTCGCAATCTTGCGGGCGTGTGAATCGTCCTTGATCTCGCCGATGAAGCCGGGAACCGTATTGACCTTGGCGGCCAGCGCCAGTTTCTTGGATTCGATCTTGTCGCCCATGGCGGCAATCGCCTTGACGTTCGGGCCGATGAACGTGACGCCGACTTTGGCCAGCGCTTCCGCGAAAGCCTCGCGTTCGGAGAGAAAACCGTAGCCGGGATGAACCGCTTCGGCGCCGGTATCGCGGCAAGCCTGAACGATGCGGTCGATGACGAGATAGGATTGGGCCGACGGCGCCGGCCCGATGTTGACCGCCTCGTCCGCCATCTCGACGTGGAGCGCGTTGCTGTCGGCATCGGAATAGACGGCGACGGTCTTGATGCCCATGCGGCGGGCCGTCTTGATCACGCGGCAAGCGATCTCGCCGCGATTGGCAATCAGAATCTTCTTGAACACTCGACCCCCGGCCGCCCTGAAACGCCTGATTGGGCTGAAGTTTTAGGGTGTCGCTGCGGTTCCGTAAACCGGGCGGGCGCGTTTACGCAGGGGCTGGTGGCCATTTCCGGGCCGCTAGCGACTTGTCCCGGATCGTGCGGGATTCGTTGCCTTTGTATCGGTTCGACCAACGCTCGGAATTCGCCAGCGTGTCGCCCACGGGGAAACGAGATTGCTGACGCGTGATGGGCCCGACAAGATGGCTGTCCAGCACATTTTCAGGAGCGAAACGTGATCCAATTCATCAATTCGGCTGCGACCAAGAGCGCCAATCTGCCCTTCAGCCAGGCCACGCGGGTCGGTGACATTGTCTATCTCTCCGGCGCGATCGGCAATGCGCCCGGCAAGATGGAGCTGGTACCGGGCGGCATCGAAGCCGAAGGCCGGCAGATGATGCAGAACATCGCCGGCGTTCTGAAGGAAGCGGGCCTCGGATTCGAGAACGTCTTCAAGGCCGTGGTCTATCTCGCCGATATGGGCGAATGGGGCGCGTTCAATAAAGTGTATGTGACTCACTTCCAGTCCGGACATTATCCGGCACGAACGGCCATTGCCGCGCATCAACTCATCCTGGGTGCGCGCGTGGAGATGGAGTGCTGGGCGGACGCGAGCGGCAAATAACCGGCCTGCCGAAACTTATCCAACAGCCGCGCGATGGCGCGTGCAGAGTTTGATTGGAATTTTTGCGGCTTATGCTCTGTAAGTCGTTGGATAACTTTCGCGCGCTGAATTTTTTTCCAAATATATTCTGTAAGAATCCATGCGCCTCTTGAACCGTGACGGTCGAACCCCCAGTTGAGCTATATCCCCGAAAGTGCGTCCTGATCGCAGACAACTAAAGCGGTATGTTGTCGTGCTTCTTCCAGATGTGCGGCACCTGCTTGTTGCGCAGCATGCGTAGCGATCGTGCAATGCGCCAACGCGTGGAGTGCGGGCGGATGACGTCGTCGATATAGCCGCGCGAGGCGGCGACGAACGGATTGAGGAAGCGGTCCTCGTACTCCTTGGTCCGCTCGGCGATGGCTTCGGGATTGCCGCGTTCGTTGCGGAAGATGATTTCGACGGCGCCCTTGGCACCCATCACGGCGATCTGCGCCGTGGGCCAGGCATAGTTGACGTCGGCGCGCATGTGCTTGGACGCCATCACGTCATAGGCGCCGCCATACGCCTTGCGCGTGATGACGGTGACTTTCGGAACCGTTGCTTCGGTGAAAGCGAAGAGGAGTTTTGCGCCGTGCTTGATGATGCCGCCATGTTCCTGCGCCACGCCCGGCAGGAATCCCGGCACGTCGACGAAGGTGACGAGCGGAATGTTGAAGCAATCGCAGAAGCGCACGAAGCGCGCGCCCTTGCGCGAGGCGTCGCTGTCGAGCACGCCGGCCAGCACCATCGGCTGGTTCGCGACGAAACCGACCGTGTGACCTTCGATCCGGCCGAAGCCGGTGATGATGTTCTTGGCGAAGGCCTCGCCGATCTCGAAGAAGTCGCCCTCGTCGGCGACCTTCAGGATCAGCTCCTTCATGTCGTAGGGCTTATTGGGACTTTCGGGAATGAGCGTGTCGAGCGACAGTTCCTCGCGGCGCGGGTCGTCATGCGTCGGCCAGACCGGAACCTTGTCGCGGTTGTTGAGCGGCAGGAAATCGTAGAGCCGCCGCATCTCCTCGAGGCAGATGACGTCGTTGTCGTAGGCGCCGTCCGCAACGGCGGACTTGGTGGTGTGAACTTTCGCGCCGCCGAGGCTCTCGGGGGTCACGTCCTCATGGGTGACGGTCTTCACCACGTCGGGGCCGGTGATGAACATGTAGGAGGTGTCGCGGACCATGAAGATGAAGTCGGTCATGGCCGGCGAATAGACGTCGCCGCCGGCGCAGGGACCCATGATCACCGAGATCTGCGGCACGACGCCGGACGCGATGACATTTCGCTTGAAGACTTCGCCGTAAGCCGCGAGAGAACCTACACCTTCCTGGATGCGGGCCCCGCCCGAATCGAACAACCCGATGCAGGGAGCACCGTTCTGCATCGCCATGTCCTGGATCTTGCAGATCTTCTGGGCGTGCCATTCGGACGTCGAACCGCCAAGCACGGTGAAGTCCTTGGCGAAGACATAGACCATGCGGCCGTTGATCGTGCCCCAGCCGGTGACGACGCCGTCGCCGGGGAAGCGGTTCTTGTCGGTGTCGAAGTCCGTATTGCGGTGTTCGACGAACATGTCGAACTCCTCGAACGAATTGGGATCGAGGAGGAGTTCCACCCGTTCGCGTGCCGTCAACTTGCCGCGCGCGTGCTGGGCGGCGATTCGCGCTTCACCTCCGCCGAGACGGGCGCGGCGGCGGCGTTCGTCGAGATCGAGGAGAACCTTCTTCATGCGGAGCCTGCGACTTGGTCGGTCGGGCGGGAGACTGTGGGCGCCATGGCCTGCCGGTCAAGAGCCGGCCAACGCCATGAACAGTGCGGCCGTTTCCAGTTCGGCGGATAGCCGGCGTGTGCGTGCTTCGGCTTCGGCGTCGAGTCCCCATTTCTCGGCTTGAAACGCCTCGTCGATTCGCGACGCCGCGAAGGCTTCCGTGTGCGAAAGACGGTTCTCCAAAACGGCAAGCGCCAAGATGAGGGAATCGGTGATCGTCGTCGCTGCATGCAGGCCGGTCAGCGTCCAGGCGTCGTGGTTGCGCAGTGTACGATTCAAGGCTGCGATCGCCGCCTCGTCTTGCGCGATGTGGTTGACACCATGTGTCGTCTCAAGCCGTGCCCCATAAGTCTCGTGGGCCCAGTCGAGCAACGGGTCCCAGGCCGTTTGCTGGCGTCGAACGAGTTCGGCCGGTTCTGACGCGCGATAGCAGAGGAGATCGTTCCGGGCAAAATTGGTCAGTTGGTTGATGACATCATCGCGACGCGCGCTATCGATCGCCGTGTTGGCGAGTTTCGTCAGGTGCATGGTCGCCGGCACGATGTTGTCGCCCTGTTCGCGCCATTCTTGCGCGAGGGCCTCGGCGAGTTGCCGTGTCGGCGCAACGAGCTTGTGCTTCGAGGGAGTCAGAATGGGTTTGCCGTCGAGCTGGATCGACAGATTGTCTGCGACGGTCACGTCCTTGTAGAAGCGCTTCACCGCCGCCGCTTCTTCTTGGGCGGCCTGAGATTGAGCGCGGCGGTGTTGGCGGCGAGCGCGGACTTTCGCGCCTTCGGCGGCAAGCGCTCGCGCAGCGCGTCGGGGAGGCCATCGTGCGGTCCGAGTTTGGGCATCGGATGATCGGCCCAATAGAGCGCGCCGACGGCCTTGTTGTTCGACGGATGGAAGGGATACCAGAATTGGTTCTTCATGCGCGATGCTTCGCCGCCGACCAGGAGGATGGCGTCAGTTGGACTGTTGTTGAGGACCACATGCGTAATGCCTGTGCCCCCTTCCCAGCCGACGAAATCGCCGTCCGCCATCGGGTGGATGTGACCATCCAGCCAGCATTCGATGGCGCCCGTGACCACGTAGACGAATTCTTCCTCGTCGCGTTCGGCATGCGGAAAGGAGGTCCGCCGGCCTGGCTTGAGCACTTCGAGATGGATGCCGATGCGTGAAAACCGCGCCAGCCGCCCGAACGAAGCATCGATGCCCTGGTCTTCGTTGCTGTTGACGTAACGCTTGGGCTTGTTCTTCAAAATGTCGCGCCAGGACCAGACGAAGGGTAGTTTGCGCGACTTGCGCGAGTCTTCAGGTGACGGGCTGCCGCGCTTCTGGTCCGTCAGTCCGTCGTGCGGGCCGAGTTTGCGGCGCGGCGCGTCCTTCCAGAGCTTGCGCAGCGTATCCGCGCGACCCGCGGCGACAGGGTCGGTCGGAAAGAAATACTTCGTGGTGAAGCGTGAGCCTTCCTTGAACATGAAGAGGTGCACATCCTCGTCACTGTTGTTGAGGAACGCGTTCGCGATACCGGTTCGGGCGTGGAGAGCGACGCCGTCGCCTTCCTTCAGTCGATGGAGATAACCGTCGGCCCACAAGTCCGGCGCGCCATGCAGAACGAAGACAAACTCCTCTTCGTCTCGCATCGCGGCGGGTGGACCCGAACGCGCACCTGGCGGAAGTCTGAGATGGCCGACGCCGAGCCGCGACAGCCCGGTCTCTTCACTCAGATTGGCGTAAGCGGCGGCGTGATCGACATCGGCCGAATTCGGGGCACCGGGATATTCGGTTTCGCGCCAATTCTTGATGAAGAAGGGACGAGGTTTCATTTTTTGCGCCTTGGCGAACTGGCAAACGGATTTGTGGTCATCTCGGCATCGAAGCCCAGAAGGCTCCAGGTCTTGAGCATGTGCGGCGGCAACGGCGCAGTGACCGCGAGGCGCCCGCCATCCGGGCGCGCAATGTCGATCGATCGCGCATGCAGGTGCAAACGGTTTTCGATTTCGCCTTTGCCGCGCACTTCCGTGCCGCCATATTTGAAGTCGCCCACAATCGGCGTGCCGAGCGCGGCAAGATGGACGCGAATCTGGTGCGTGCGTCCGGTGCGCGGCTTGACCGCGATCCAGGCAAGCTCCTCGCCCGCAGTTTCGACGACGACATAGTCTGTGACGGCATCCTTGGCGTCGTTGCCGACGCTCTTGTCGACCGTCGTCATGCGCTCGTCGCGGCCATGCTTGCCGAAGCCGCTTTCCTTGGCGAGCGCCGCCTTGATGGTGCCGCGCCTGACCTTTGGCACGCCCTTGGTCAGGGCCCAGTAGATCTTTTGCGCGCTGCGCTCTGCCAGGGACCGTGAGAGTTCAGCCGCGGCGGACGTCGTGCGCGCAACGACGAGGACGCCAGAGGTGTCGCGATCGAGGCGATGCACCAGCTTCGGCCGAGTATTCTTTTCGAAGGCGAGGCTGTCGAGCATGCCGTCGACATGCTGCGTCAAACCGCTGCCGCCCTGCGTCGCGAGGCCCGAAGGCTTGTCGAGCACAATGACGGACTTGTCCATGTAGAGGATTCTGTCCTCGAGACTGCCGCGCATTGCCGGTTTCACAGTGGCGCGTGGTTTTTCCTCGAGGCCGCCATGCACGACCTGAGGTGGCAGGCGAACGGTCTGGCCGGAGAGAACGCGATCGGCGGCCTTCACGCGCTTGCCGTCGAGGCGGACCTGGCCGGTGCGCAGGAGTTTCTCCAGCCGGCCGTGTGTGAGTGCCGGGTAGTGCCGCTTGAACCAGCGGTCGACACGGATGCCGTCGTCGTCGTGCGCAATGCGTGCAGTCTCGGTCATCAGATCCAACGGATGAACCACAAACCGGCGAACAGGGCCAGGATGGAAAGGAGCGCCGAGCCGGCAATATAGAGTGCCGCACCCGAATAGTCGCCGCGCTCGATCAGCAGAGCGCTGTCGAGCGAGAAAGTGGAGAAAGTCGTGTAACCGCCGAGAATGCCGACGGTGAGGAACGCCCGCACCTCCGGCGTCAGGTTCAACTTCAGTGCCGAGAGTTCGACGATGAGGCCCATCGCGAAACCGCCCGTGATGTTGACGACGAAGATGCCCCAGGGAAATCCGGGCCAGGTCGCGGACTGCACGGCGCCCGCCACGAAATAGCGCAACAACGAACCGAGCGCGCCGCCAAGCGCGACGGCGAGTAGAATCCCCAATTGCATGCGCAAGACCGAATGTTATCTGCAGACCTATAGCAGATTCTGCCGCCCAACCGAGCGTCGGGAATTGATAAAGTCCGCTAAGAGCGATTCGACTTCTTCGCCCGGAGCTTCGCCCAATATTCCAGACGCTTCGCGATCTCGCGTTCGAAGCCTGTGTCGCGGGGTTCATAGAATTGCTGCCGCGCCAAGCCGTCGGGAAAATAGTTCTGGCCCGAGAAGCTTTCCTCGGCCGCATGGTCGTATTCATAGCCCTTGCCGTAACCGAGATTCTTCATCAGCTTGGTCGGCGCGTTGAGGATATGCGCCGGCGGCATCAACGAGCCGTGTTCGGCAGCCGCTCCCTTCGCTGCCGAAAGCGCAGAGTAGACCGCGTTCGATTTCGGCGCGGTCGCCAGATAGATCACGGTCTGCGCCAGGGCGATCTCGCCTTCGGGACTGCCAAGAAAGTCGTACATGTCCTTCGCAGCCAACGCCTGCACCAATGCCTGTGGATCAGCCATGCCGATATCTTCGACCGCGGCACGCACGAGCCGGCGCGCGATATAAAGCGGCTGTTCGCCGCCCACGAGCATGCGCGCCAGCCAATAGAGCGCGGCGTCGGGATCGGAACCGCGGATGGACTTATGCAAGGCGGAGATGATGTTGTAGTGCTCTTCGCGCGATTTATCGTAGAGCGGCGCGCGCTTCTGGACCGCGGCTACGAGCGCGGCGGAGTCGAGGGGTTTCACGGTTTTGATGGTCGCGAGTTCTTCGGCGAGATTGAGGATGTAGCGCCCGTCGCCGTCCGCCATGGCGCGCAAACTGGCGCGGGCATCATCGGTTAAACTTAGTTTCTCGCCATAATGCGCTTCGGCGCGCTCGAGCAGCGTTTCGAGCGCCGCGTCATCGAGACGGCGTAGCACGAGTACCTGTGCGCGTGAAAGCAGCGCGCCGTTCAGTTCAAAGGAGGGATTTTCGGTCGTCGCGCCGACCAGAGTGATCGTTCCATCCTCAACGACGGGCAGAAAGGAGTCCTGTTGGCTGCGATTGAAACGGTGAATTTCGTCGATGAAGAGCAGAGTGCCCTGCCCCATGCGGCGGCGCTGGCGCGCAGCGTCGAACGTCTTCTTGAGGTCGGCGACGCCTGAGAAGACCGCCGACAATTGTTCGAAGTGAAGCTTGAAGGAGGAAGAAAGCAGACGCGCGATCGTCGTTTTGCCTGTGCCGGGCGGGCCCCAGAGAATGATCGAGTGCGGCCGTCCTTGCGCGATCATCCGTCCGATGGGGCCGTCTTTGCCGATGATGTGATCCTGGCCGACCACTTCGCCGAGCGACGCTGGACGCAGACGGTCGGCCAACGGGCGTGGCGCATCGTCGGAGAGTCCGCCAGCTTCGAACAGATCGCTCATACGCGCGAGACTAGCTGGTCCGCTGTGCGCTAGCCATCGACGCTCAAGGTCAATCGTTGGCCGCCGCGGTCGACGACGAGGTCCCAGTGGTTGGTGCCGGAAAGCGCCCGCTGCAAGTCGTCGGTTCCCGATATGGCTTGGCCGTTCACGCCGCGCACGATGTCCCCCGGCTGGAAGCCGTAGCCGCCGGACGGCGTACCTGCGGAGACCGACACGATGACGACGCCCTTCGCCATCAAGGGAAGTTGCAGCTCCACGGCAGTGGCCGGCGAAAGGTTCTCAACGCGCGCGCCCGTCAGCGGATTGCGTCCACCGATCGCCAGCAGCTGACGCGGCGGATTTTCCGGCGGCAAGGCCAGTGCGACGGAGACATCGGTCGCCTGCTTGCCGAGATGGACGTGCATCTTCACGACGTCGCCAGGCTTGTGCGTCGCGATGCGATAGTTGAGCGACTGCATATCATTCACCGGTTGTCCATCGACCGAAAAGATCACGTCGCCAACTTTCAGGCCGGCGGTCGCAGCCGGTCCACCGGGATAGACGCTACGGAGGAGGACGCCGTTCGGAACGGCAATGCCGAGATTCGCAGCGATCGCAGCGGTCACCGGTTGGCCGTCGGCACCAATCCAGGCGAGCTTGATGCCGCCGCCGAGCGCGCCTTCGAGCACGCGACGTGCAAGGTTCGCAGGAATGGCGAAGCCGATACCGATGGATTCGCCGGTACGCGACAGGATCGACGTGTTGATGCCGGCGAGCCTGCCGTCGGTTGTCACCAATGCACCGCCCGAGTTACCGGGATTGATCGCGGCGTCGGTCTGGATGAAGAACTGGTAGTCGGTCGCGCCGACCTGTGTGCGGGCCAGCGCCGAGACAATGCCCATCGTCACGGTCTGTCCGACACCGAAGGGATCGCCGACCGCCAGGACCAGGTCGCCGACCTGGATCTTGTCGCTGTCGGCGAACGGCACCGTCGCGAGAGACTCGCCGTGGGTGTCGATCTTGAGGACGGCGACGTCGGTTCTTGGATCGGACAACAGAACCTTGGCCTTGAACTCGCGCTTGTCGGCCAGTGCGACGACGATGTCTGAACCGCCTTGGACGACATGGTTGTTGGTCAAGATCACACCGTCGGCGCGCACGATCACACCCGAGCCCAGGGACTGCTGTACGCGTTGGCGCATCTGCGGGTTGCCGAACAGCTGTGCAAACATGGGATCGGAGAAAATCGGATTGGTGGGCGCCTGCACGATGGAACGCGCATAGACGTTCACGACGGCCGGCGCGATCCGTTTCACGACGGGCGCGAAGGTCAACTGCACTTGGGGCATCGAAGACGGTATCGCGCGCGCTGACTCAGCGAGCCCTGGCGTCGCGGACATGGCGATAGACAGATATACAATGAGAGGAAGCAACTTCATGGACGATCCTTAACCGACAAAAAGAAAAAGGGCGGCCAAAGCCGCCCTCAATCTAAATCAAAGCATGGCAAAAGTGAGGACTACTCCTCGCCTTCTTCCTCGTCGCGAATTTCGACCGGGCCGGAATCCTTGCCTTTGGCCTCCTCATCGCGGTCGATGAATTCGATGAAAGCCATCGGCGCGTTGTCGCCATGGCGAAAGCCCGCCTTGAGGACACGCGTATATCCGCCTGGACGCGACGCATAACGCGGGCCGATGACGTCAAAGAGTTTGGTCACCTGCTCGGCGTCGCGAATTTGCGCCAGTGCCTGTCGGCGCGCATGCAGGTCCTTGGCGCCGCGGCGCGACAGCGTCACGAGCTTTTCCATCACCGGGCGGATGGTCTTGGCCTTGGGCAACGTTGTCTTGATCTGCTCATGTTTGATCAACGCGGCCATCATGTTCGCGAACATCGCGGTGCGATGTGACGAGGTGACGTTGAGCTTGCGGCCCGAATTGCGATGACGCATGACACTTCCACTTTGTCGCCCTCATTTCGCGATGAGGACCGATTTCAATAACTACGCGACGTCTAATACTGATCCTCGTAACGCTTGGCGAGGTCTTCGATATTCTCCGGCGGCCAGCCCGGCACTTCCATGCCGAGGTGCAGCCCCATTTCCGCGAGCACTGCCTTGATCTCGTTAAGCGACTTGCGGCCGAAGTTCGGAGTCCGGAGCATCTCGGCTTCTGTTTTCTGAATGAGGTCGCCGATATACACGATGTTGTCGTTCTTGAGGCAGTTTGCCGAACGGACCGAGAGTTCGAGCTCATCGACCTTCTTGAGGAGCACGGGATTGAAGGCGAGATCGGGCTTGGCCTCTTCGGCGACGCGCTCGCGCGGCTCTTCGAAGTTGATGAAGACCTGGAGCTGGTCCTGCAGGATGCGCGCGGCGTAGGCGACCGCGTTGTCCGGTGTGACCGCGCCGTTGGTCTCGACCATGAGCGAAAGCTTGTCGTAGTCGAGAATCTGGCCTTCGCGTGTATTCTCGACCTTGTAGGAAACCTTCTTCACCGGCGAGAACAACGAGTCGACGGGGATGAGACCGATCGGCGCGTCTTCCGGGCGATTGCGGTCGGCCGGGACATAGCCCTTTCCGGTCGCGATGGTGAGTTCCATGCGGAACTCCACCTTCTCGTCGATCGTGCAGAGCACCAGATCGGGATTGAGAATTTCGATATCCGACGTTCCCGTGATCATGCCGGCGGTGACTTCCACCGGGCCTTGCGCCTTGAGCGAAAGGCGCTTGGGACCCTCGGCATGCATGCGCAACGCCATCTGTTTGACGTTGAGCACGATGTCGGTGACATCCTCACGTACGCCGGCGATCGATGAAAATTCATGCAGCACCCCTTCGATCTGGATCGAAGTCACGGCTGCGCCCTGAAGGGAGGACAACAGCACCCGGCGCAGCGCATTGCCGAGCGTCAACCCGAAGCCGCGTTCGAGCGGCTCTGCGGTAATCGTCGCGGATTTGCCGACCTCATGCCCGGCTTCAATCTTCAACTTTCCCGGCTTGATCAATTCTTGCCAGTTCTTCTGAAACATTCGTTCCTCATCGTTTCCCGGACGCGTCGGACCACGCCCATTTCGTTCGACGGGTAGGCTCTATTCCGAAAGCAAACTCAGACTCTGCGGCGCTTGGGCGGCCTGCAGCCATTGTGCGGGATCGGTGTCACGTCGCGGATCGACGTCACGACGAGACCAACGGATTGCAGCGCGCGAAGTGCGGACTCGCGACCTGATCCCGGGCCGGTGACCTCCACCTCAAGCGTGCGCATGCCGTGCTCCATCGCCTTCTTTCCGGCATCCTCGGCTGCGACCTGGGCAGCATAGGGCGTCGACTTGCGCGAGCCTTTAAATCCCATCATGCCCGCCGATGACCAGGACACCGAGTTGCCCTGCTGATCGGTGATCGTGATGATCGTGTTGTTGAAGGTCGCGGCGACATGCGCCACTCCGACAACAACATTTTTCTTTTCCTTCTTGCGGGCGCGACCCGCCTTTTTTTCCGGCGCTGCTGCTGGGGCTGCCATAGGACTACTTGGTCACCTTCTTCTTGCCGGCGATCGCTTTTGCCGGGCCCTTGCGCGTGCGTGCGTTGGTATGCGTGCGCTGACCGCGCACAGGCAGGCCCTTGCGGTGACGCAGCCCGCGATAACAGCCAAGATCCATGAGGCGCTTGATGTTCATCGCCACTTCGCGACGGAGATCACCTTCGACCAGATAGTCGCGGTCGATCGCTTCGCGGATTTGGATGACTTCTGCGTCCGTAAGGTCGTGAACGCGACGTGACGGCGCAATACCCACCTTCTCGCATATTTCCTTGGCCTTGGACGGTCCGATTCCGTGAATGTAGCGAAGCCCGATCTCGACCCGCTTCTGGGTTGGAATATTGACGCCGGCGATGCGTGCCACAGATTTCTCCGAATGCCTGTAAGGCCTTGAAATAGCTAACGTTTATCTGCAGGCAAAACTCTGTCCAAATAGCCGGATCGCGGGCAGGACAAGCACGCGCCAAAAACCGGGTATTTCCAGGGAAATCGTCCGCAAGGGCGCGGATTATATGAATCGCGAACCCCCAGTCAATGGCAATTAACACATTGTTTCGTGAGTGGTTTTTTGGGCAGCAGGTAGACCGAGCAACTAGCGTTTCTGATCCAGCGCCGCCGCAATCTTCTTGGTGACTTCGGCGATCGATGCCATGCCATCAATGGTGACGATCTTGCCCTGCCTTCCGTAATACTCGAGCAAAGGCGCCGTGTTCTTGTAGTAGACGCCGAGCCGGTGACGCAACGTTTCCGGCGTGTCGTCGGATCTGAGGATGCCTCCTTCCTTGATCCGTTGTTCGACACGGTCGAGCAGCACCTTGTCGTTCACCTTCAACTCCAAGACAATGTCGATCTTCCTACCCCGCGCCGCAAGCATGGCATCGAGCGCTTCGGCTTGCGCAATCGTGCGCGGGAACCCATCGAACACTGCCCCGTTGGCGCAATCCGACTGATCGTAGCGTTGCGCAATGATGCCGATCACGATGTCGTCGGGAACAAGTTCGCCCTTTGTGAGCAGCGCGTCGACTTTCTCTCCGAGTGGAGTGCCGGCTTTGACGGCGGCGCGCAGCATCTCGCCGGTCGAGAGCTGCGGCAGGCCGCGCGACTCCACGAGGACCTTCGCCTGAGTGCCTTTACCGGCGCCAGGAGGTCCAAACAAAACAAGATTCAACGACGCGCCCCCCGAAGCTTCGCCTTTTTGATCAGGCCCTCATATTGCTGCGCAATGAGATGACTTTGAATTTGAGCGACCGTGTCCATCGTGACGCTGACGACGATGAGAATAGACGTGCCGCCGAGATAGAAAGGAACGTTGTAATAGGCCGACGCAATCTCGGGAATAAGGCAAACGCCCGCGAGATAGAGTGCGCCCACGACAGTGATACGAGTCAGGACGTAGTCTATATGTTCTGCCGTCCTCTTGCCTGGTCGTATGCCCGGAATGAAGCCGCCATACTTCCTGAGATTGTCTGCCGTCTCCTCAGGATTGAAGACGATCGATGTGTAGAAGAATGAGAAAAACAGGATCATCAGTCCGTAGAGGACAAGATAGAGCGGTTGACCGTGGCTGATATAGGTGACGATCGTCTGTAGCCAATCGGGAATACTCTGTGCATTAAAGCCAGCGACCGTCGTCGGCATGAGCAAAATCGACGACGCAAAGATCGGCGGGATCACTCCCGACACGTTTAGCTTTAACGGCAGATGCGAGGACTCGCCGCCATACATCTTGTTGCCGACTTGTCGCTTGGGATACTGCACGAGCAGCCGCCGCTGCGCGCGTTCCATGAAGACGATTCCGGTGACAAGTGCGGCCACGAACAGGATAAACCCGATGATCATGATCGGCCCGATGGAGCCGGTGCGCACGGATTCGAAGGCTTGGCCGATATATTGCGGAAAGCGTGCGACAATGCCGGCAAAGATGATGAGCGAGATGCCATTGCCGACGCCACGGCTGGTGATTTGTTCGCCGATCCACATCAGAAGGATTGTGCCACCCGTCAGCGTGATCACGGCCGACATGCGGAAGAACAACCCCGGTGCGATGACGACATGGCCCCAATGTTCGAGACCGAGCGCGATGCCATAAGCTTGAACCGCGGCGAGCCCGACCGTTCCATAACGCGTGTACTGATTTATGACCTTTCGTCCCGCCTCGCCTTCCTTCTTGAGGTTCTCGAGCTCCGGGAAGACGGTCGTCATCAACTGGATGATGATCGAAGCAGAGATGTACGGCATGATGCCCAGTGAGAAGATCGCCATGCGACTGATCGCACCGCCAGCCAAAACGTTGAAGACATCGAGCAATCCACCCGATTGCTGCGTCAACTGGCGCGCAAGTTCGGCGGGATCGATGCCAGGCATCGGGATGTACGTGCCGAGACGCGCAACTATGAGTGCGCCAAGCGTGAACAGAATGCGCTGCCTGAGCTCGGTTGCCTTGCCAAAGCTGCTGAAATTGAAATTGGCGGCCAATTGTTCGGCTGCTGACGCCATACGTTTCTCCCGAGCGAGCCGACCTTATATCGGGTCAGCCCCGTCCATCGACAAGTTCAGCCGACGCACAAGACCATTATAGCTTAACCGGCCCGCGCCGCCCGCTTTTCGGCAGCCTTGGCGCGGCGCTGCTTCCTTTTGCCCGGCTCGCCCTTCTTGTTCATGTAGTTGGCCTTTTGGAAGGTCGTCGTAAGCGTGCCTCCCGCCCTTTCGACGGCCTGGCGCGCGGAGGCTGACGCTCCGGCCACCTCGATATCGATCTTGGCTTTGAGCTCGCCCGAGCCGAGCAGACGGACGCCATCGCGATTCTTGTGCACGAGATTGGCTTTCCTGAGCATCTCTCCGGTGATTTTCTGGCCTGCGTCGAGCTTTTTCTCGTCAATGGCTTTCTGCAGCCTGCCGAGGTTCAGTTCTACAAAATCATTCGCGAAAATGTTGTTGAAGCCGCGCTTGGGCATGCGCATGTGCAGCGGCATCTGTCCGCCCTCGAAGCCGTACACTTTCGTGCCGGTTCTCGCCTTGGCACCTTTCACGCCGCGTCCGGACGTCTTGCCGAGGCCGGACGACGAACCGCGTCCGACTTTCGCCTTGCGCTTGTGTGCGCCGGGATTGTTGCGAATTTCATTGAGCTTCATGTCACTTGCTTTCTTCAACTACCTCTACGAGGTGCCGGACCGCGAAAATCATTCCGCGCACAGAGGGCGTGTCTTCGAGTGTGCGGGTGCGTCGAATCTTTCCCAGGCCCAACCCACGCAATGTCGCCGCCTGAATGTCGGGCTTGCGGTTGGCACTCCGGATCTGTCGGACCGTTACGGTCTTCTTGGTCTTTTTGTCAGCCATGATTCAGTTCCTTACGAGGCAGCTGCCTGCTCTCCCTTTTGGCCCTCTCGACGCGCAATAATTTCCGTCACGCTGCGGCCGCGGCGTTGAGCCACCATGCGCGGACTCTGTTGATTGCTGAGTGCGTTAAAAACGGCACGAACCATGTTGTAAGGATTGGACGTACCTAGCGACTTGGAAACGACGTCGCCGACCCCCAAAGCTTCGAACACGGCACGCAGCGGTCCGCCAGCGATTACGCCGGTACCTGCCGGAGCCGGACGTACGATCACCTTGCCTGCTCCGTGATGGCCGCGCACTTCATGATGCAGCGTGCGCCCATCCTTGAGTGGCACACGTATGAGCGCGCGCTTGGCGGACTCCGTCGCCTTGCGGATGGCTTCTGGAACTTCACGCGCCTTACCGTGGCCAAACCCCACGCGCCCGCGTTGGTCGCCTACGACGACAAGGGCCGCGAAACCGAAGCGCCGGCCACCCTTGACCACCTTGGCCACGCGATTGATGTGGACGAGCTTGTCGACAAACTCGCTGTCGCGTTCTTCGCGATCACCGCGGTCCCGCCGTCTGCCTTCTTCACGCGCCATGTTTCAGCTCTTCCTCAAAATTCCAGACCGCCTTCGCGGGCTGCCTCAGCGAGCGCCTTGATGCGCCCATGATAGATGTAACCGCCGCGATCGAAGACGACCTGCTTGATACCCTTGGCGATGGCTCGCTCGGCGATCTTCTTGCCGACCGTTCCGGCCGCTGCGACGTTCCACGTTTTGGGCGCCTTGTCTTCCTTCTCGTTGGTCGACGCCGCCGCGACCGTGGCCTTGGCGCGATCATCGATGATCTGCGCGTAGATGTGGCGTCCAGAACGGAACACAGAAAGACGCGGGCGTCCCGATGCGTTGGTTACTACGCGAAAGCGCGTACGCTTCTGCCGCCGGGCGAAGAGGTTCTTCGTCATTTCTTCTTGCCTTCCTTGCGGCGGACATACTCGCCTTCATAACGAACGCCTTTGCCTTTGTAGGGCTCAGGGGGACGATAGCCGCGAATTTCCGCTGCGACCTGGCCGACAAGTTGCTTGTCGATACCGGCGATTGTCAGCATGGTCGGCTTCTCAGCCGTGATGGTGATGCCAGGCGGGATCGGATAGGCGACGTCGTGGCTGAAGCCAAGTTGAAGATTCAGATTCTTGCCCTGAACCGCGGCCCGATAGCCCACGCCCTGTATCTCAAGCTTGGAGGAGAAACCTTGTGTGACGCCGAGAACGAGATTGTTCACCAGCGAACGCGAAAGCCCCCACATGGCCGGCGCGCGCTCCATGTCCTTGCGCGGAGTCACAGACACGCCGTCCGGGCCGGCGCTCACTTCGACTTCGGTCGCAAGCGTGACCTTGAGTTCGCCCTTCGGGCCTTTCACCTTCACGGTCTGACCTTCGACCGTCGCGGTGACGCCCTTTGGCAATGCAACCGGCTTCTTGCCGATACGAGACATCATGCGCTCCCTAGAACACCTGGCAGAGGACTTCGCCGCCGACATTCTTTTCCCGGGCATGGGTGTCGGTCATGACGCCCTGCGGCGTCGACACGATCGCCACGCCAAGGCCCTGGCGATGCGGTTTCAGTTCCTTCACCGAAGTATAGACACGTCGGCCCGGCGTCGAGACTCGCTTCAGTTCGCGAATGACGGGCTGGCCCTCGTGATACTTTAGTTCGATTTCGATTTCGCGCGTACCCGACTTCATCTCCACCTCGGTGTATCCACGAATGAAGCCTTCTTCCTTCAGCACGTCGAGCAATCGTGCGCGCAGGCGCGAGTTCGGCGACTTGACCTTTGCCAGACCACGCAGTTGGCCGTTGCGGATACGCGCCAATAAATCGCCAATGGGATCGGTGACCGCCATTTTCCTCGTTCTCCTTACCAGCTCGCCTTGGTCATGCCAGGGATCTGGCCAAAATTTGCAAGATCGCGTAGCGCGATGCGCGACAGTTTTACCTTGCGATAGAAGCCTTTTGGCCGGCCGCTGAGATCGCAACGATGGTGAATGCGAGTCTTCGACGAATTGCGGGGCAGCTTGGCGAGCTTCAATCGCGCGGCGAAGCGCTCGTCCGTCGGAACTTTCATATCTTCAGCCTTGGCCTTGAGTGCTGCACGACGCGCAGCATATTGCGCGACCAAGCGTTCGCGCTTGTTGTTTCGGTTGATCTGGCTGGTTTTTGCCATTTCTTTGTTCCTCAGTTCACGAACGGGAATTGGAAACCCTTGAGAAGCTCCTTGGCTTCCGCATCGGTCTTCGCAGTCGTGTTGACGATGATGTCCATGCCCCACACCGTTTCGGTCTTGTCATAGTCGATCTCGACGAACACGATGTGCTCCTTGAGACCCATCGCGTAATTGCCTTTGCCATCGAAACTAGTGCCCTTGACGCCGCGAAAGTCGCGCACGCGGGGCAGCGCCATGGTGATCAGGCGATCCATGAATTCGTACATCTGATCGCGGCGGAGTGTGACCTTTACGCCAACCGGACGGCCTGCCGTGATCTTGAACGTCGAAATCGCCTTCTTGGCGCGCGTGATGACGGCTTTTTGACCGGCGATTGCGGTGAGGTCGTTGAGCGCCGCTTGAATCTTCTTGGTGTCCTGTGAACCTTCACCTGCGCCGATGTTCAGCACGATCTTATTGACGCGTGGAACCTGCAGCACATTCTTATAGCCGAACTTTTTCATCAGTTCTGGACGAATGACGTCGTTGTAGCGCTGCTTGAAGCGCGGCACGTAATTCGGGTCACGCTGATGTTCACCGACCGCTACCTGCGTGCCGGCGCTGACCTCGCGCTTGGGCTTTTTGTCGGCCTTGGGGGCCTTCTGTTGACCGGCTTCAGACATCGATGACCTCACCCGACTTCTTCGCAAAGCGGACTTTGCGACCGTCGTTCAATACCTTCCAGCCGATGCGGGTGGGCGAACCGTCCTTCGGATCGGCATGCGCCAGGTTCGAGAGGTGGATGGACGACTCCTTCGACACGATTCCGCCCTGTAATTTCTGCGTCTGGCGCTGGTGCCGCTTGACCATATTCACACCGGATACCAGCGCGCGATTCTCCTCGGTCATGATCTTCATGACCTCGCCCTTCTTGCCTCTGTCACGTCCGGTCGTGACAACCACGCGATCGCCCTTCCTGATTTTGGCTGGCATCACAGCACCTCCGGCGCGAGCGAAATGATCTTCATCTGATTTTTTGCCCGAAGCTCGCGTGTAACCGGCCCGAAGATGCGCGTTCCGATTGGTTCGCCTTGGGGATTGATCAGAACAGCAGCGTTGCCGTCGAAGCGGATGAGGCTGCCGTCGGGCCGACGCACGCCGTGTGCCGTGCGTACGACGACGGCCTTCAGGACTTCACCCTTCTTAACGCGGCCGCGCGGAATGGCTTCCTTCACGGAGACGACGATAATGTCGCCGACATCGGCGTAGCGACGGTGCGAACCGCCCAGCACCTTGATGCACATGACTCGGCGCGCGCCGGAATTGTCGGCGACGTCGAGTTCGGTGGACATTTGAATCATCTACTCTGCTCCGATGTCTTCCGGCTCACTTGCCCACTCGTTCGAACGCTTCCCAAGTTTTCAGCTTGGATAGCGGCCGGCATTCGCGGATACGCACCATATCGCCCGTCTTGTATTCGCCCTTCTCATCGTGAGCATGATATTTCTTTGAACGGCGCACGGTCTTGCCCATGACCGGATGCGTGAATCGGCGCTCGACCTTCACGACTACGGTCTTTGTGTTCTTGTCGCTGACTACGACACCCTGCAGAACGCGCTTTGGCATACCTTCTTCCTTCTTTCTCTCAGCCGGCCTTGCGGCGCTGCTCCGTCAGAACTGTTTCGATGCGCGCGATGGTCCTACGAACTTCACGCGCGCGACTTGTTTTCTCGAGTTGCCCATTCGCACGTTGAAAGCGGAGGTTGAATGACTCTTTTTTCAACTGGACGAGTTGGTCGCCGAGTTCATCCACTGACTTGGCCCGAAAATCATCGGCTTTGGACGATGTTTTGGCAGAAGTCTTGAGCGGCTTGGCAGCCTTTGCCGACTTTGCTTTCTTCGGCTTCGACGCCGCCTTCGCTTTCGTGGTTTTTCTGGTCGCCATCGTCTCAAGCACCCATGCGCGCGACGAACTTCGTCGCGATCGAAAGTTTTGCGGAGCCTAGACGCATCGCCTCCTTCGCCGTCGCAAAATCGACACCGTCGATCTCGAAGAGGATGCGGCCGGGTTTGACCTTCGCCACCCAGTATTCCGGCGCACCTTTGCCCGAACCCATGCGCACTTCGGCGGGCTTTTTTGAAACCGGCACGTCGGGGAAAATCCGAATCCACACGCGGCCGGCACGCTTCATCTGGCGCGTGATGGCGCGGCGTGCTGCCTCGATCTCGCGCGCCGTGAGGCGCTCGGGCTCAAGCGCCTTTAATCCGAAGGCGCCGAAGTTGAGTTCTGTTCCCGCCTTTGCCGGACCGTGGATGCGGCCCTTGTGTTGCTTGCGGAATTTGGTGCGTTTGGGTTGGAGCATGACGGTCTCTTATGGCGCCGGCGCAGGCGTCGGTTGACGAGGCTGGCTGCCGCGCCCGGCTTCGGCCTCTGCTAGGCGCTTATCTTGCGCCATCGGATCGTGTTCCATGATCTCGCCCTTGAAGATCCAGACCTTCACCCCGCAGGTGCCGTAGGTCGTCTTCGCTGTGGCGATGCCATAGTCGATGTCCGCACGCAGCGTGTGCAGCGGAACGCGACCCTCGTGATACCACTCGACACGCGCAATTTCGGCGCCGCCAAGGCGGCCGCCGCACTTGATGCGAATGCCGAGCGCACCGAGGCGTTGGGCCGTCTGCACGGCTCGCTTCATCACGCGGCGGAAGGCAACGCGACGTTCAAGTTGCTGCGCGATGTTTTCCGCAACCAGCTTGGCATCGATCTCGGGTTTGCGGATCTCGACGATATTCAGATGAACTTCGTCGGCCGTGTATCTCTGCACGTCGCTCTTCAGTTTCTCGATGTCGGCGCCCTTCTTGCCGATGACAACGCCCGGCCGTGCGGAATGGATCGTGATTCGGCACTTCTTGTGCGGACGCTCAATCACGATGCGCGAAACGCCGGCCTGCTTGAGCTTATCGGACAAGTACTCGCGAATTTTGATGTCTTCCTGCAGCAAGCGGCCGAATTCCCGCTTTCCCGCATACCAGCGCGAGTCCCAGGTCCGGTTGATGCCGAGGCGCAAGCCAATCGGGTTAACTTTCTGACCCATTAGGCGGTCTCCTTTTCCGCCTTTTTGGCGGCAGGTTTCTTGGCAGGCTTCTTGGTGTCAGTCTTTTTGGCAGTGGCCTTCTGCTTCTTCGGTTTTTCTTCGACAGGCTTCTCTTCGCGCTTCTCCTCGACGACGATGGTGATCTGCGAGAAGGGCTTTTGAATGCCAGCGCCGCGGCCTCGGGCTCTGGCCATAAAACGCTTCATGACAAGGTTCTTACCCACGCTGGCCTCAGAGACGAACAAGTCGTCGACGTCGAGGTCGTGATTGTTCTCGGCATTTGCAATCGCGGACTGAAGAACCTTCTTCACCACCTTGGCGACGCGCTTGGGTGAAAACGTGAGCTCATTCAGAGCTGCACCGGCCCTCTTGCCGCGGATCGTGCCGGCGACAAGGTTGAGTTTGCGCGGACTGGTTCGGATCATCGTTCCGACAGCCTTGGCCTTGTTTTCAGGAAGAACGCGGGCGCGTGCGGCTTTACCCATCACTCCACCCTCTTCGCTTTTTTGTCACCTGCACCGGAATGGCCGTGGAACGTCCGCGTCGGCGAAAATTCGCCCAGCTTGTGACCGACCATGTCTTCTGTGACGAGCACGGGAATGTGCTTCTTGCCGTTGTATACGCCGAACGTAACGCCAACGAATTGTGGCAGGATCGTCGAACGGCGCGACCAGGTTTTGATCACGTCCTTGCGTCCGCTACCGCGCGCGGCCTCTGCCTTTTTGAGCAGATAGCCGTCGACGAATGGGCCTTTCCAAACTGAACGAGTCATGTCTTAGCCTTGCGTCTTGCCCTTGCGGGTTCGCACGATGAACTTCGTGGTCCGCTTGTTGGTACGAGTCTTGTTGCCCTTGGTGCCCTTGCCCCAGGGCGTGACCGGATGGCGTCCGCCCTTGGTGCGGCCCTCGCCGCCGCCATGCGGATGGTCGATCGGGTTCATCGCCGTGCCGCGAACGTGCGGTCGCTTGCCTTTCCAAACGTTGCGGCCAGCCTTGCCGATCACTTCATTCATGTGATCCGGATTGGAAACCGCGCCGACGGTTGCCATGCAGACAAGCGATACTTTGCGCACTTCGCCGGAGTTCAGGCGCAAAAGTGCATAGCCTGCGTCCCGTCCTAGATATTGCGCGTAAGTCCCGGCGGAACGCGCGACCTGCCCGCCCTTGCCAGGCTTCATTTCGATATTGTGAACGATGGTGCCGATCGGCATCGCCGCGAGCCTCATCGCGTTTCCCGGCTTCACGTCGACTTTGTCGCCGGAGACGACAGTGTCGCCGACGGCGAGACGCTGCGGTGCCAAGATGTAGGCGAGTTCGCCGTCCTTATACTTGATGAGGGCGATGAAGGAGGTCCGGTTTGGATCGTACTCGAGGCGCTCAACCTTTGCCGGCTGGTCGAACTTGCGCCGCTTGAAATCAATGACGCGGTAACGCTGCTTGTGTCCGCCGCCTTGCCAGCGCACGACGATGCGGCCGGTATTATTTCGGCCGCCGGACGAGAGCTTGCCTTCCGTCAACGCCTTCACCGGACCGCCTTTGTGCAAACCGGTACGATCGATCAGCACCAACTGGCGCTGACCGGGGGTCGTCGGACGGTATTGTTTGAGCGCCATGACTTATAATCCCGTCGTGATGTCGATCTGCTGGCCCTCTTCGAGGGTCACGATCGCTTTCTTGAAATCGCTACGCGCGTAAGGTTTGCCGCGGGCAAGTTTGCGCTTGCCCTTGACGATCACGGTGTTGACCGCCTTGACTTTGACCTTGAAGAGATCGGCCACAGCCGCGGCGATCCTCGGTTTTGTGGCGTCGAGTGCGACCCTGAAGACGATCTGGTTCGTCTCGGTCAGCTTGGTCGCCTTTTCGGTGATGACCGGGGCGATGATGACATCGTGATGCGTGCTCATGCCAAGCGCTCCTCGATGGCCGCGAGCGCAGCCTTGGTGAGCACGAGCTTGTCGCGCCGGATGATGTCGTACACATTAAGACCGGAAGCAGGCAGCAGCGCGACGTGACTGAGGTTGCGCGCCGAGAGAGCGAAATTCTCGTCGAACGCGCCGTCGACCACCAGTGCGCTCTGAAGACCGAGCTTGCCAAACTGCTTGGCGAGATCGCCCGTTTTGACCGCTTTGCTCTTCGCTTCGTCGAGAACGACGATCGATCCAGACTTCGCCTTGGACGAAAGCGCGTGGCGCAAGCCGAGCGCTCGGACTTTCTTGGGTAGATCAAATTCGTGGCTGTGCGCAACCGGTCCCATGGCCTTGGCACCACCGACGAAGAGCGGCGCTGAACGCGCGCCGTGGCGTGCCTGACCCGTACCCTTCTGCTTGTACATCTTCTTTTTCGTGCGGTTGACTTCCGCACGGGTCAGAACCTTGTGCTGGCCGGAGCGTCTTTTCGCGAGTTGCCAGACGACGACGCGCTGGATCAGATCGGCACGGGGTTCGAGGCCGAAGATGTCGTCCTTCAGCTCGATTTCGCCGGAAGCCTTGTTGTCCAAATTGAGGACTTTGGTTTTCATGTCAGCCCTCTGCCTTCTCGGCAGCTGGAGCTGCGTCGCGCTTCTTGACCGAACCGGGCATTGGAAGATCCTTGTGCGGTCGCTTGACGGCGTCGCGCACCATGACCCAACCGCCCTTTGACCCCGGCACTGCGCCACGGATCATGATAAGGCCGCGCTCGACATCGACTTTGGCCACTTCCAGGTTCTGCGTCGTGACGTTGTCGACGCCGTAGTGGCCATGCATCTTCTTATTCTTGAACGTTTTGCCGGGATCCTGACGTCCGCCCGTGCCGCCGAGCGATCGGTGCGAGATCGAGACGCCGTGCGACGCTTCGAGACCGCGGAAATTCCACCGCTTCATCGCACCCGTGAAACCGCGGCCAATTGTGACGCCGGTCACGTCGACCTTCTGACCCGGCACGAAGTGATCGGCCTGAATAAGGTCTCCGACTTCGAGCAGGTTCTTCGCATCGACGCGGAATTCCGCGAGCTTCTTCTTGGGCTCGACTTCGGCTTTCGCAAAATTGCCGCGATCTACTTTCGAAAGGCGCTTGGCTTTGGCAAAACCGGAGCCGAGTTGCACGGCGCTGTAGCCGTCCCTTTCGTCTGTTCGTGTTGAGACGACCTGACAGCCGTCGAGCTTCAGGACCGTGACGGGCACGTGCCGTCCATCGTCCAGAAACAGACGGGTCATGCCGACCTTTTGCGTGATGACGCCTGTGCGCATCGCGTTGTTCCTTAGAGCTTGATTTCAACGTCGACACCGGCCGCAAGGTCGAGCTTCATCAAAGCGTCGACGGTCTGCGGCGTGGGATCGATGATGTCGAGTAGGCGTTTGTGCGTGCGGATTTCGAACTGTTCGCGGCTCTTCTTGTCGATGTGCGGAGACCGGTTCACGGTGAAGCGCTCGATGCCGGTGGGTAGCGGAATGGGTCCTCGCACCTGCGCGCCTGTGCGCTTGGCCGTGTTGACGATCTCGCGCGTCGAGTTATCGAGGATGCGATGGTCGAAGGCTTTCAGCCTGATACGGATATTCTGGTTTTGCATGGTCTGAGCCTTCGATCCCGAAACCGCTTTACTTCAAAATCTTTGCGACGACGCCGGAGCCGACGGTTCTGCCACCTTCGCGGATGGCGAAGCGCAGCTTCTCCTCCATGGCGATGGGCACGATCAGTTCGACTTCGATCGAGACATTGTCGCCCGGCATCACCATCTCGGTGCCTTCCGGCAGCTTGACGATCCCCGTCACATCGGTGGTGCGGAAGTAGAATTGCGGCCGGTAGTTGGCGAAGAAGGGGGTGTGACGCCCGCCCTCGTCCTTGGTCAGGATGTAGACCTCGG
>Ga0310810_10000041_pt1 | contig 161743 bp, 139 predicted proteins | sample NCmetagenome_FD_207641 | JGI IMG/M metagenome (GOLD analysis project Ga0310810, IMG submission 207641) | Soil microbial communities from experimental microcosm in Duke University, North Carolina, United States - NC | ecosystem: Engineered > Artificial ecosystem > Soil microcosm > Unclassified... | reverse complement strand
TGCTCTCGAGCAGGGCCAGCGGGCGTTCCGCGAGGCTGCCGAAGGCCAGCTGGGCCAGCGCCGCGGCCGGCACGGCGAGCAGCACCTGGTCGAATTCGCCGGTGTTGGTCTGCCCGGCCTGCTTCCAAATCAGGCGGTGCGGGCGCCCGGGGATGATGGTTTCGACGACGGCATTGAATTCCACGCTGCCCGGCGGAAGTTTCGCCCGCAGCGCGTCGGGCAAGGCCTGCAGCCCATCCTGAAACGACACGATGGGTGCGACGCCCGGTTCGCCCCGGGCCTTCTTGTCCTTCGCGTTCTTCATCATGCCGCGGAGCAGGGAGCCATGGAGCCGCTCGGCCTCCCACAGCGTGGGAAAGGCGTGTTTGACGGAGAGCTTGGCGGGATCGCCCGCGTAGATGCCGGCGATGAGCGGGTTGAGGGCGTAGTCGACCAGCTCCTGCGTAAAGTGCGAACGGACGAACTCGGCCAGGTCGATGTCGTTGGCGCGGATCCGCGGCCGGCTGAGCAGCTCGGCGAAGATCGCGCACTTGGTGCGGAAGGAAAAGAGGTTCGTCGCGAAAAACGAGCCCGGCGACATCGGCACCGGCATGAACCCGCCGCCGCGGGCGATGAAGCGTTTCTTCGCGACCGTGCCGGCCGTCAGAAGTGACGACTCGAGCCCGACGTCCTTGATCAGCTGGCGCACCTCATTGGCGCCGAGCTGGAGGGAATTTGGTCCGGCCTCGATCAGGTAGCCGTTCTCCCTGATGCTGCGGATGGCGCCGCCGGCCTGCGGGGCGCGTTCGAGCACCTTCACCTTGAGGCCGCGCTCGTGCAGCCGGTAGGCGGCGGTGAGCCCGGTGATGCCGGCTCCGATGATGGCGATGGATGGCGTGGTGGCGGTCGTCACGGGAACCATGTTATCGGGATGCCGGCCGGGCGGCTGCGCATATCTTGCGAGTTAATACCCGGGATCAACGCCACCCGGTCACCGTGGAAACCAGCGCTTCCATGCAGTCGAGGCGGGCGTGCGGCATGATGCCGTGGCCGAGGTTGAAGATGTGGCCCTTGGCGCCGCGCAGCGACTCGAGCAGGCGGGTGGTCTCGGCGCGCACGATCTCGGGCGTGGTGTTGAGCAGCACGGGATCGAGATTGCCCTGGAGGGCGACATTGCCCGGGACGAGTTTTCGCGCGACGGCCAGGTCGATCGTCCAGTCGACGCCGAGCGCCTTGGCGCCGGTAAAGGCCTGGTCCGTGAGCTGCGACGGCGTGCCCTTCGCATAAAGGATGATCGGGAATTTCGCCGGCAGGGCCTCGATGATTTCGCGGATCCAACGGAGCGACGCCGCCTCATAGTCCTGGCCGGCGATCGTCCCGCCCCAAGAGTCGAAAATCTGGATGGCGTCCGCGCCGGCCGCGATCTGCATCTTGAAATACTCGACCAGCGCGGTGGTGATTTTTCTCATCAGCGCATCGAAGAACGGGCGGTCCGAGTAAAACACCGCCTTGCTGCGCTCGAATTCCTCGGCGCTGCCACCCTCGAGCATGTACGTGGCCAGCGTCCACGGCGAACCGCCGAAGCCGAGCAGCGCGCGCTCGTGTTTCAGGTCGGCGCGGACGCGCCGGAGGGCCTGGCCGACATAATCGAGCCGCTGCGCGACGCCGGACGGATCGAGCCGGTCGAGCTGGGCCCGGTCCTCGAGTCGGAATTCCATCGCGATGCCGCCTTCGTCGCGGAAATGGTAGCCCTGGCCCATGGCCTCGGGAATGACGAGGATGTCCGAAAAGATGATGGCGGCATCGAGCGCGAACCGCCGCATCGGCTGCAGCGTCACCTCGGCGGCGAGTTCGGGGGTCCGGACCATCTCCAGGAAGGAACTCTTGGCCTTCAGCGCCCGGTATTCCGGCAGGTACCGGCCGGCCTGGCGCATGACCCACACGGGCGGCCGGTCGAGCGGCTGGCAGGCGAGGGCTTGGAGGAAACGTTCGCGCGAGGTCATGAAGTTTCCAGTTTGCGACGGGAACCGGTCAGGCGTCAGCCCAATTCTTCGGCGGCAGGAATTCCTCGTAAAGGCGCGCTTCGGGCGTGCCGGGCTCGGGTTTCCAATCATAGCGCCACGCGACGAGGGGCGGCAGGGACATCAAGATGGATTCGGTGCGGCCGCCGCTCTGCAGCCCGAAGTGGGTGCCGCGGTCCCAGACAAGGTTGAACTCCGCATAACGGCCGCGCCGGTAAAGCTGGAAATCCCGTTCACGGGTCCCGTGCGGCGTGGCCCGGCGTCGTTGGACGATCGGCAGGTAGGCCGGCAGGAAGGCGTCGCCGACGCTCCGGGCAAACGCAAAGCTCCGCTCGAAGCCGGCGGCGTTGTAGTCGTCGAAAAAAATGCCGCCGATCCCGCGCGCCTCGTGGCGATGTTTCAGGAAGAAATATTCATCGCACCACTGCTTGAATCGCGGGTAAAGGTCGGCCCCGAACGGCGCGCAGGCGTCGCGGGCGGTGCGGTGCCAGTGCCTGGCATCCTCGGTGAAACCATAGAAGGGCGTCAGGTCGAAGCCGCCGCCAAACCACCACGCCGCCGGGACGGCCGCCGTCCCGGCGGAAGTGTCAGGTAACAAGTTCGAAGTGCCGGGTCCGGCCGTGCCGGCGAGGAAGAACCGCACGTTCATGTGCGAGGTGGGCACGTACGGGTTCCGCGGGTGGATTACCAGGGAAACGCCGAGGGCGTGAAACGGCTGTCCGGCCAGTTCCGGTCGCGAGGCGGTGGCCGAGGGCGGGAGCGCCCGGCCCGAGACATGCGAAAAGCCGACGCCGGCCTTTTCGAAAACGGCGCCGCCTTCCAACACCCGCGAGCGCCCGCCGCCGCCCTCGGGCCGCGTCCATTCGTCCTCCCGGAAGCGGCCGCCGTCCTCCACCGCCAGCCCGGCGCAAATCCGGTCCTGCAGGTCGAGCAGGTAGGAGCGAACGGCGGATAGATCGGAGGCCATGGCGATGCGCGGCTTCATATCGTTCGCCGGGGGCCGGCGGGGCAAGTGCGAACGGAATGGCCACCGGCCCTTGACGACTTTGCTAGGGTGGAGCGGCTTGACCCCGTGACGTTAAGGGCATTGAGGTCAACGCGCTCGTCCGCCGACCCGTCGCATGAATTCCGCCGTCCTCACGACCATCGCCGCCACTGGTTTCACCGTGGCGTTCTTTCATGCAGCGATCCCGACCCACTGGCTGCCATTCGTGCTGGTCGCGAAGGCCCGGCACTGGAGCCGGGCAAAAACGCTCGCGGTGGCCATGCTGGCAGGGTTGGGGCATGTGGCCCTGACCAGCCTGCTTGGCCTGGTGGTGGCGTGGTTTGGCTTCCAGCTCGATGAAAAGCTGGGGCACCTCTTCCCGCGGATCACGGCGGGCATCCTGGTCGCGATCGGCCTGTATTATTTTTGGCGGCAGCTGCGCGGACGCGGCGTGGGCCACCATCACGTCCTCGGCACCCATCATCATCCCTCCGCCACCTGCGGCCATGAGGAGGGCGAGCACAGCCATTGGGAGGACGAACTGGCGGACAGCGAACTCGTGGCGAGCGGCGCCGGCGACGCGGCCGCGATCAGCGGACTGCTCGTGATGCTGACGCTGTCTCCGTGCGAGCTGTTCCTTCCCGTCTACCTGTCGGGGGTGCAGTTCGGCTGGTGGGGTTTCGTCGTGCTCAGCGCGATCCTGGCGGTCGGCACGCTCGGCGGCATGTTGCTGTTCACCTGGCTAAGCCTCGTCGGCTTGGAACGCATCCAGGTGCGCCGCTTCGAACGTTACGAGGCCGCTTTGCTCGGCTCGATCTTCACCGGGCTGGCGCTGTTGCTGATGGTCTTCGAGCATTGATGCTCCTACGCGAGCCCGACTGAAGTTCCGTAGGGCCGTACCTTGGTGCGCGCCGGTCTTGATTCGCGGCGTGGCGCCAGCGCCAGCCCTACAAGGGTTGGCCGGTCGGCCGACCTTTCCACCCCTATCCGGCCGGTCAGGAGACCAGCCCTCCACCTGGGCGCCTCCCGCTTACTCGAAATCCTTTTCCGGGTCGCTCGTGAGGCGGTTGCGGTAGATCTCGCCGCCTTTCATCACAAATTCGACGTGCTCGAGGGTGGTGACATCGGCCAGCGGGTCGCCCTTGACCGCGATCAGGTCGGCGAAATATCCCGGCGCGAGCCGGCCGACCTTGTCCGCCCACCCGAGCAGGTCGGCGGCCGTCACCGTGGCCGACTGGATGGCCTGCATCGGCGTCATGCCCCAGGTGACCATGGTGTGGAATTGCTTCGCATTCCAGCCGTGGGGATAGACGCCGGCGTCCGTGCCGAAAGCCATCTTGCAGCCGGCGTGGAGGGCCTTGCGGAAGTTCTCGCGCTGGGTGCGCCCGACGAGGCGTTCCTTGTCCAGCATCTTCTGGGGGAAACCGAGCCGGCCGTATTCGGCGAGGATGTAGTCGTCGTTGTAGATGTCCATCACCAGCCACGTGCCGTGCTCCTTGGCGAGGGCGATGCCTTCGTCGTCGATGAAGCTGGCGTGCTCGATCGAGGTCACGCCGGCGCGGATGGCCAGCTTGATGCCCTCGGCGCCGTGGGCGTGGGCCGCGACGCGCTTGCCCCACAGCTTCGCCTCCTCGACCGCGACCTTCATCTCCTCGAGCGAATATTGCGGGAGGCCAACCGATTCCTCCTCGGACAGGACGCCGGCGGTGGCGAGGATCTTGATGACGTCGGCGCCGTATTTGATGTTCTCGCGGATCTTTTTGCGAATCTCGTCGGGACCATCGGCGATGCCGTCGATGTTGCCCTCGAAGTGGACGTAGGGCGACATGCCGTTGAGGTCGCCGTGGCCGCCGGTGGCGCTGAGCGCGGGTCCGCTGGCGAGCATGCGCGGACCGGGGATCTTGCCGGCGTTGATCGCGTTCCGGAGGGCGAAGTCGACGTAGTTGTCGGCGCCGACATTCCGGATCGTGGTGAAGCCCGCGTCGAGCGTGCGCCGCGCGAAGATGTGCGACGTGGTGGCCTCGTCGATCGGGCTCTTGCGAAACACGTCCTCGTAGAAGTTCTCGGGCTGGCTGGTCACGTGGGTGTGGCAGTCAATCAAGCCGGGCAGGATCGTCGCCGCGCCGAGATCGATGGTGGTCACGGTGGCGCCGGTCGGCAGGGCGGCGGCGAGACCGGCCACGGGCACGACGGCGCGGACGCGGTCGCCGGCGATGATGACGGCCTGGTCGGCGAGGACGGTGCCGGCGACGGGATCGACCAAGTGGGCCGCCTTGACGACGGTGAAGACGGGGGCAGGAGCCGAGGCGGGCTCGTCGGCACGGGCCACCGACCCGAGGAGGGCGGCCGCCAGAAGCAAAAGGGCGAGTGGGCGCATGGGGCGACGTTGCGGATTCGCCGAATCGGCACAAAGCTAAAGATGGCGTGTCGAATTGAATCAATCTTGCGACGCAGCGATGGCCGGTTAGCTTTTAGTCGCAGACGTTTCTCCAACCCCCCGCACCCCATGATCACCCAATACCAGAATGCCTGGGCCGTCGCGCTCGGCGCGATGCTGGTCCTGGCCGGCTGTAGCAGCAGTTCACACGTGGTCGGCCATCGCGCGGTCGGAATGCGCGCTGTCGGCCCGGCGTTGACGCTGACGATCGTCGAGAGCTCGCCCAATTTCCGCGCGGAGGCGCACGACATGGCCGCGATGCGCGACGAGGTCATGAAATACCTTTCCAGCCAGGGACTGGACCGCAACGGCGACTATTACGTCCGCGTCGACCTCCAGCCGAAGAACCCGGGCGACCCGGCGGAGTGGGCGATCGTCAAACTGACGAATGCGAACACGTCCACCTACACCCTGCTGGGCGCCGACACCGCGATTGGCCCGGACGACTACTATCCCTACAGCTTTGCCTACGGTTCGCCTTACTATGATGCGTACAATTACTGGGGGCCGGACTACGGCTATTATGGCCCGACCTACGTGAATCCGGCGTTCTACCGACCCACGCCGCGACGGCATGATGGCGACCGCGACGGTGACCGCCGCCCCGGCGACCGCGACCGCGATCGGGACCGCGATCGCAATCCAAACGACCAACCTCGAAGCACCCGCGATCACCAGCCGAACGACCACACCCGGAATTGGAACGGTCGCGACCGGGACCGCGACCCGAATGGACGGAAGGATGGCGGCAACTGGCGGGACCATCGGCCGGATCGACCGGAGACTCCCAACCGGCCTGGCGGCGACCGGCCCTTTGGTGACCGGCCACGTTGGTCGGGCAGCGGCGGGACCCGACCTGAAAGTGCGCCGCCATCGTCGGCTGGTGGCTTCAGCCGCGCGGCGCCCAGCCAGAACTATGCGCCGGCTTCCCACGCTTCGAGCCCGGCGGCATCCTATTCACCTCCACCGGCGCCAGCCTATTCGCCGCCGCCGGCTCCCGCGCCCTCCGCACCGGCTCGCGGCGATCCGTCGCCGACTCGCAACGACCGCAACCAAGAGCGTTAGGGAACGGCTGCCGGCGCCGGGTCGGCTTCAGCCTTTGGGCTGCGGTGATTGGGACTTGTAGAGCGCGACCAGCGCTGCGCCGATGGCCTGCGACAGCTCGCCGAGTGTCGCCGGCACCACTTGCAGCTTCTGGCGTTGCTGTGGCCAAAGATAAGGCGCCGCGGATTCGCGAATGATCCGGAGATAGCGTTCGCGAAATGCCGGCTTGGTCGCCTCGGGATCGATCAGGCCGCCGCCGATCACGACGAATTCGGTGTCCACGGCCATGAGGAGGGAGGCCATGTGCAGCCCGAGCGCGCGGGCCTGGAAGTCAAAGATCTCAACGGCCAGAGGGTCGTCCTGCTGCGCCAGCGTGCGCAGGGACAGGACCTTTTCCTTCACCGGCGCAGGCGATTTGGCGAGCGGATGCGCCGGGTGCTTCTTGATCATTTCGTCGAGCAGCTGCGGCAGGCCGGAGATGGTCGTATAGGCTTCGATGCAGCCCCAGTCGCGGCCGCAGCCGCAGCGGAAGGGCCGGATGTTGCCGAGCAGGTGCAGGGGGGCGGGGATGTGGCCGCCTTCCATGCCGTTCAACGAGTCGCCATCGAGCGGCAGGCCGTTGGCATCGACGTAGGCGACGCCGAGGCCGGATCCCGGGGCGAGCATGAGGACGCTGGCGTGCTTGTCGCCGCGCACGCGTTTGGCCTCCGCCACGCCGCCATAGTTGCCGTCATTGCCGGTGACGAGCGGAACGGACCGGCCGGCGGCCGTCGCGAGGGCGCGGCTGTAGTCGGCGTGAAAGTCCCAGTGTTCGAAGCTCGGCGGCAGGTTCGCGGCGCGGCCCAACACCCCATAACGTTCGTAGGGGCCCGGAATCGCGAGGCCGACGCCCTGCACCTGGTTCCACTGGAGATTGTTCTCGGCGAGAAACCCGTTCACGCCCTCGACCCAGCCGCGCACGACGGCGGCGGTGCCGGCGGCGGAGTTCGTCGAACTCTGGCGGAGGCGATGCGAGATGATGGAACCGTCGGCCCAGACGCCGCCGGTCTTGGAGGTGGTGGCGCCGCTGTCGGTGCCAATGAAAATGCCTTGTTGCGACATGGTGTGGAAGGAGGGCGAAAGCCGGCGCCGATTCGAAGGGACCGGCGCGGGTCGGGGCAATGGCAATCGTGCGGGCTACCGCGGTCGCTCGCGTTTCGCCGGGCGCCGCTTCTTCGGGGCGGGCACCACGCCGATGCGGGGATCGCGGGCGCGGGCCAGCGCCACCAGCCGGGCCGCCGTGCGATCGAAGGCGTCCGAATCCTCCGACAGATACAACCACTTGGGCAGGATCCGGTGCGGGACCAGCGCCGCGAAATCCGCCTGGAGCGCGGCTTGGCGAGCCTGGTCGGTGCAAACCAACAGGCCGTGCCAGGGCTCCTCGCCGGCGGTGAAGCAGAGCATCAACTTGCCGTCGAGATAGACGGCCTTCGCCCCGAACATCGAGCGGAGCACGAAGGCCGGATCGCCCGCAAGGGGCTCCCACAGCCACTGGTGCGGATGCACCGGCTTGGCGCGGAGGCGGGGATTGTCCTGGGATGAAGCCATGGCGCGGCGAAGTGCGGATCAGAAGAGACGGCGGCCGGCGGTGCAACTGTCCATCAATCGGGCCAGGCGGCGCAGCCGGGTGGCGGATTGTTTTGCACTGGTGACCCAATGGATGACCGTCCGTTGGTAGCCGGGCGGCAGCTGGACCCAAGCCCGCCAGGCCGGCGCGTCGCGCCGGAAGCGACGGGCCAGGTCCGGCGGGAATACCTGCGCGCGATCCGTGAAGGAGTAGGGGGTGGCTTTTGAGCGTTGGTGCGCCTGAAACGCCGCGAGGCCGGCCGGCCGCATCCGCCCGGCGGCAAGGAGGCGCCGGGCATGACCGACGTTTACCTTGCTCCACGAGCTTCCCGGCCGGCGGGGCGTGATGCGATGCGTGTAGCGTTTGTCGTCGACCCGCCTCTTGAGCCCGTCGATCCAGCCGAAGCAAAGCAGTTCGTCGACCGCTTCGGCATACGTGAGCCCGCCGCGGCCGGAGCCGGCCTTGTAGAAGCCGATCAGAAGTTCGCGGGCGGTCGCGTGGTTGTCCTCGAGCCAGCGGCGGAGGTCGGCGGCGGATTTGAAGTAGCGCGCCCGGTTCATCGTGCGACCCGAACAGGATTGGCCGTTCGCGCGCGAAGCCAAGCGAGGAAGCGCGGCGGGCGCGGCGAGCCCAAGACGTCCCGGGTCTCAATCCATCACCGGGCGCGAGCGGGTTCGCCCGGGCTACCGGACCTGTTCCAGCGGCAATTCGTGCAGGCGGAGGTCGGGATTCTTCTCGAGGAAGTATCGCGTCGACCATTCGTTGGGGAACAACACCACCGGCTGCTCGAACTTGTCGGTGCCGAAGCTGACGCCGCTGGCCACGACGAGCCTGGTGTAATCGAACGAGCCCTTGTTGAGCGCGATGGGCGTGCCATCGGCGCGCGAAAGCCAGCGCAGCACGCTCCAGGGTGCGGGCGAGAGGCGGGACTCGGCGCCGTACTCGCTCTGGAGGCGCCATTGCACGACCTCGAACTGCAGCGGGCCGACCGCGGCCAGCAGCGTGGCGCCGGGCGGGGCGTTCTTGGCGGTGAATGACTGCACGACGCCTTCCTGCAGGAGCTGCTCGAGGCCGGCGCGGTATTTCTTCGCATCGCCCGTGTTGGGATTGGAGATGTAGGTGAAGACCTCCGACGGGAATCGCGGGATTTCGTCGTACGCGATGCCGCGGTCCGTGGTGAGCGTGTCGCCGATGCCGAACGAATCATGGCCGACCAGGCCGACGACGTCGCCCGGCCAGGCCTCGTCGACGGTCTCGCGCTCCTGGCCGAAGAGCTTGTGGGAGGACGAGAGCCGGACCTGCTTGCCGGTACGCTGGTGCGTGACGACCATGTCGCGCTCGAACTTGCCCGAGCACACGCGCAGGAACGCGATGCGGTCGCGGTGCTTCGGGTCCATGTTGGCCTGGATCTTGAAGATGAAGCCGGAGAATTTCGGGTCGTCCACCGGCACCTCGCGCGCGGTCGTCGGCGCCGGGGCGCCCGGCACGGCCATGCTGACGGACCGGCGCGGCGCCGGCGGCACGGAATCGTGGAGAAATCCGTTCAGGAGCAGCTCGATCCCGAAATTGTTCACGGCGGAGCCGAAATACACCGGCGTCATCCGGCCGCCCTGCACGGCGGCCAGATCGAACGGATGACCCGCGCCGTCGAGCATCTCGAGCTGTTCCTTCACCTCGTGGTAGGTGTGGTCGTCGAGCCGGTTGCGGACCACCGGGTCTTCCAGCGACGCAACGCTGACCGGCGCCTGGTACTTGCCGCCGGGGACGCGCTCGAACACGTGGACCTGGCGCGTGCGGCGATCGAACACGCCCTTGAAGGTGGGGCCGTTGCCGAGCGGCCAGATGACCGGCGACGACTGGAGGCCGAGGACATTCTCGAGCTCGTCGAGCAGGTCGATCGGGTTGCGGATCGGCCGGTCGCACTTGTTCATGAAGGTGAAGATCGGCACGCCGCGGCGCCGGCACACCTCGAAGAGCTTGCGAGTCTGCGCCTCGACGCCCTTGGCCGCGTCGATGACCATCAGGGCGGCATCGACCGCGGTGAGCACGCGGTAGGTGTCCTCCGAGAAGTCCTTGTGGCCGGGGGTGTCGAGCAGGTTGACCGCGCAGCCGGCGAAATCGAACTGCAGGACGGTCGAGCTGATGGAGATGCCGCGCTGCTTCTCGAGTTCCATCCAGTCCGAGGTCGTCGCCCGCTGGTTCTTCCGGTCCTTGACGGCACCCGCGAGATGGATGGCATTGCCGTAAAGGAGGAACTTCTCGGTCAGGGTCGTCTTGCCCGCATCGGGGTGCGAGATGATCGCGAAGGTGCGACGGCGGGCGATTTCCTGGGCGGGCGACATGGGAACGGGTCACGCAAAGGAGCAATGGCCCCGAGGGGAAGTCTTTTCTTGGCCCGGGGCGCCGGCCGCCGGGGGCGCCCCCGCTCCGGGGCATTTTATGCTTCTGCGGGCCGGCAAAGCCGCAATGATGCGGCACCGTGTCGAACTCGCTCAAACTCAAGCCGCATGCAACCTCCCGTGTGCTCTCCGGTCATCCGTGGGTCTTCGCCAATGAATGCGTCGAGCTGCTGCCGGAAAGCCTGAATGGCGAGGTCGTGGAATGCCGCGATGCGCGCGGGCGGTTTCTCGGCACCGGCCTCTACAACGGCAAGTCGCAGATCGTCTGGCGCCGACTGAGCCGCGAGCGGGTCGAACTGGACGCCGCCTACCTGCGCTCGGCGCTCGCGCGGGCGGTGGCGCGGCGCGAAGGGATGGGCGAGTTCCACCGGCTGGTCTGGTCCGAATCAGACGACCTGCCCGGGCTGGTGGTCGACCGCTTTGGCGACACCCTGGTCGCGCAAATCCAGACGCTCGCGTTGGACCGGCGGGCGGCGATCGTGGGCGACCTGCTCGCCGAGCTGGTGCGGCCGGCGGAGATCATTTTCCGCAACGATTCGAACCTGCGGCGGCTGGAGGGCCTGCCGCTCGAAGTGCACACGCGCTCCGGTCGGGCCTGGGAGCCGCGCTGGATGGGAATCGACGGTTTCGACTACTGGCTCGACTTGGAGCGAGGGCAAAAGACGGGTTTCTTCCTCGACCAGCGCCGGCAGCACGCCGCGGTGGCAAGCCATGCGGCCGGCCGCCGCGTGCTGGACGCCTTCTGCAACCAGGGTTCGTTTGCGCTGCACTGCGCCCGCGCCGGCGCGGCGCGCGTGCTTGGCCTCGACAGCGCCGCGGACGCGGTGGAGCAGGCGACGAAGAACGCGGCGCGCAACGGTGTGACGGCGGAGTTCGCGGCTGCCAACGTGTTCGACTGGTTCACCGCGCAGCGGGAGGCCGCCCCCGCGTGGGATCTGGTCATTCTCGACCCACCGCCGTTCGCCAAGTCGAAGTCGGCACTCGCCGGCGCACTGCGCGGCTACAAGGAAATCAACCTGCGCGCGATGAAGGCGCTGGCGCCCGGGGGCGTGCTCGCGACGTACACCTGTTCGCATCACATGCAGGACGCCGAGTTACGGGAGGTCCTGGCGGAGGCGGCGAATGACGCCAAGCGCCGCGTGCACGTGCTGGAATGGTGCCACCAGCCGCCGGACCACCCGGTGATGGTGACGATGCCGGAGAGCGAATACCTGCGCGGCTATATCCTGCGCGTGGAGTGAGAGAGACGAACCGGACGCGGGATCCCGGCGTGTAACCATCCAGGTTCAGCCGACGGTCGGTGGCTCAGCGGCCGACGTTGTCCAGGTTCCGGCGGATCTCCTGGAGCTGCCGGCGCTCGTCCTCGAGATACTTGAGATTCGCGGCGGTGCCGGGATGCTTCATCTCCTCGAGCACGTCGCGTTCGGCCTCGAGCAGCGACACACGGCTGGCCGCGACGGCGGAAAGGTGTTCGGACGAATTGCCGCCGAAAATGGCGGCGGCGCTGGCCAGCTTGGAGTTGTTGAGGGCGCGGTCGAGGTCGGTGGACTTGACCTTCTTCTTTTCGCGCACGATGAGCTTCTCGAGCTTGGCGATTTCCTTGTCGAGCTGCTTGACGCGCTCTTCGCGGACGACGATGAGCGGCAGGTCGATCACCGGGCCGGTGGTCTCGACGGCGGCCGGCTTGGCCGCGGGCGGCTGGGCGGGAGCCGGCGGGGCCGCAGCCGCCTGGGCGGGCGCGGGCGTTGGTTTCGCGGGCGGTGCCTCCGTCTTGTCGGCGGCGAGGCAGCTGGATGCGCCCAGGCAGGCGAGGAGGGCGAGGCGGCGGTAGGTCGAGGGCAAGGGGTGATCAGATTGCGGCCGGAGTGGGATGCGGGCAAGTGTAGACGTCGCCGCCGCGTCGCGGTTCCGGACGCGGAAAGGAAAAGGCCGGGCGTCTTGCGGCGCCCGGCCCTCCAGTGTGTGTGCTGCCGAAGCTTGGTGTCAGGTTCGCTTCGTTGCAGACACGGATAGCCAGATACGGCCGGCGCGCAAGCTCACATCTTGCCGCCGTACACGGCGCTCGCGCCGAGTTCCTCCTCGATGCGGAGGAGCTGGTTGTATTTCGCCACGCGATCGGTGCGGCAGAGCGAGCCGGTCTTGATCTGGCCCGCGTTCGTCGCGACGGCGATGTCGGAGATCGTGACGTCCTCGGTCTCGCCCGAGCGGTGGGAGATGACGGCGGTGTAGCCGGCCTCCTTGGCCATCTCGACGGCGTCGAAGGTTTCGGTGAGCGAGCCGATCTGGTTCACCTTGACGAGAATCGAGTTGGCGGTGCCGGTCTCGATGCCCTTCTTGAGGAACTCGGTGTTGGTGACGAAAAGATCATCGCCGACGAGCTGGATCTTGTCGCCCAGCGCGGTGGTCAGCTTCTTCCAGGTGTCCCAGTCGCCCTCGGCGCAGCCGTCCTCGATCGAGACGATCGGGTATTTCGCCACGAGGTCACGGTAGAACGCGACCATCTGGTCACCCGTGAGCGAGCGGCCATCGGACTTCTTGAAGATGTAGCGCTTCTTGGCGCTGTCGTAGAACTCGGAGGCGGCGACGTCGAGGGCGAGGTTGATGTCCTTGCCGAGCTTGTAGCCGGCGTTCTTCACGGCGAGGGCGATGACGTCGAGCGCCGCCTCGGTGGATTCGAGCTTGGGGGCGAAGCCGCCCTCGTCGCCGACCGCAGTGGCGAGGCCCTTTTCCTTGAGCACTTTCTTCAGCGCATGGAACGTCTCGGCGCCCATGCGCAGCGCCTCGCGGAACGAGTTCGCGCCGGTCGGCATGATCATGAACTCCTGGAAGTCGATCGGTGCATCGGAGTGCGCGCCGCCGTTCATGATGTTCATCATCGGGACGGGCAGGACCTTGGCGTTGGGGCCGCCGAGGTATTTGTAGAGCGGCTGGCCGAGCGCGTGGGCGGCGGCGTGGGCCGCAGCCATCGAGACGCCGAGGATCGCATTGGCGCCGAGCTTGGATTTGGTCGGGGTGCCGTCGAGTGCGAGCATCGCGCGGTCGAGGCCGACCTGGTCGGTCGCATCGTGGCCGAGCAGCGCGGGGGCGATCGTGGCCTTCACGTTCGCGACGGCCTTGAGCACGCCCTTGCCGAGATAGCGCTTCTTGTCCCCATCGCGCAGCTCGAGCGCCTCGTGTTCGCCGGTGGAGGCGCCGGAAGGGACGGCCGCGCGGCCGAGGTGGCCGGAGGCGAGCTTGACGTCCACTTCGATGGTGGGATTGCCGCGCGAATCGAGGATCTCGCGGGCAGTGATGGCGGTGATGGTTGTGTTCATGCAGAAAGCGAAGGGAAAGGCTTGACGGAAACCGCCCGCGAGTCGATGCGAAGCACCGCCGGCGTTCAGGTATAAGGCGGGCGGGAAGCGCCGATGCGGTAGAGGAATTTCTGCCACGCGCTCGGGTCCTTCGGCCGGAAATCCTCGGGCAGCTGGTCGGCGAAGCCGTGGCGGATGGCGGCGCCGATCGGCGTGCCGCCATTGTAGTTGCGGATGGTGAGCGTGGCCCGGTTCAGGAACCCGACGGGAATCTCGCGGAGGTGGCCCTCGACGGCGGCGGCATGCAGGGGGGTGTCGCCGAAATCGTTGCGCGAGATCAGCAGGTCGATGGTGAGGCGGTCGGCCGGGATCTGGCCGATGTTGCCGGACTCGGCGGCGGCGTGGATCGGCGTGTGGCCCGATTTGCTTGGCATCACGAGATTGTCGTGGGTCAGCAGCTCGACCGGGATCTGGTCGAGATGGCCCGCGATCGCCGCCGCATGCAGGCAGGTGTCGTGATTGGCCGTCTTCATCAGCAGGTTCTCCGCGGTGAGCAGCTCGCGGGGCAGCTGGTCGAGGTGGCCGTTGAAGACGGCGACGTGCAGGACGGTCTCGCCGCCGATGTTCTGGACCGCGACGGCCTGGCGGGTGATGAACTGCGCCGGGAACTGGAGAAGCGTCCCGGCCTCGGCCGCCTCATGCAGCAGGGTGTTGCCGTGGTCGGTCTTGGTCTGCACCAGTTCCATCGTCAGCAGCCCGGCGGGAATCTGCGCGAGATGGCCGCCGGCGGCCGCCTGGTGGAGCGGGGTGTAGCCGCTGTTGGAGCGGACCAGCAGGTTGTCGCGGGTGAGGAACGCCGCCGGGATCTGGTCGAGGTGGCCGCCACGGGCGGCCAGGTGCAGCGGCGTATAGCCGGCGTCATTCTTGAGGAGCAGGTTCTCCAGCGTAAGAACGGGGGCCGGCAGCTGCGCGAGCGAACCGTATTTCGCCGCCAGGTGCAGCGGCGTGTTGCCCGAAGAGTTGCGCTGGGTGAGGTGGGCCACCGTCAACGCCTCCGGGGGCAGGCGGGCCAGTGAGCCCTCGCGCGCCGCGGAGTGTAAATCTGGTGTGGGCATGCCGAGGCGAAAAGGGAAATATGCGCGCGTCGCTCACGCAAACCAAAACCTGACCTCCGCCCCGGCTCATTTGGTTTGCCAAGCCGGCGATCACGCGCAGCCTTCCCGTCGATGACGATTCCCGTCAAAGATACGCCCGCCCCGAAGACGGAAAAGGGCGCCGTGTTGCTCGTCGACGATGAGAAGCCACTCCTGACGTTGTACGCCGAGGCGCTGGCCCCATACTTCGATGTGGCGACGGCGACCAACACCAGGGAAGCGGGGTTCCAGATGCACAAGCGATCTTTCAAGGTGGTGGTGTGCGATCACCTGATGCCGGGCGGCAACGGCCTGAGCTTCCTGGTGGATGCCCGCGAGGAATACCCCGACACCCAGCGCGTGCTCGTCACCGGCTACATGAAGCCGGAGATGCTCCTGCGCAGCGTGAACGAGGCCGCCCTCTATCGCTACTTGTTGAAGCCGGTGTCCCTGCCGGAGCTGATCAAGACCGTGCAGGAAGCCGCGAAGCTGTACGACCAGACGGTGGCGGCGGCGACCCAGTAAAGGCCGCCATGGCCAGCGAGCGCCCGAAACGTGCGTCAATGCTCCTCCTGGAGGATGACGCGCAACTGGCGGAGATGATCGTGCTGACGCTCTCGGACGAATTCGAGATCGAGCGCGCGGCCAATGCGGACGAGGCCAAACTGCTGCTCGGCGCGAGGTCGTTCGACCTGCTGCTCTGCGACCACATGATGCCCGGCAAACAGCAGGGGCTCGATTTCCTGGTCTACGCGATGGAGCACCACCCGGCGCCGCGGCGGATCCTGATGACGGGCTACATGAACCCGGACATGCTCGGCCGCAGCGTCACCGTGGCCGGCCTGAGCGCGTGCCTGCTGAAGCCCTTCGACATGCGCGAGCTGCGCCGCCGGTTGCACGAGTGCCTCGCGGCGGGGAAATGAAGCGCCCGCGGCGTCAGTCGTAACGCCGGCGCAGGTTGCTGGGCAGCAAACCGAGTTCCTCGCGATATTTCGCGACCGTGCGGCGCGCGATGCCGAGGCCCTTGGCCTGGAGCAGGCCCACGATGTCCTGGTCGCTGAGCGGCTTGCCGGGATCCTCGCCGGCGATGATGTCGGCGATCATCTCCTTGACGCTGGTGTTCGCGACCGCGGCGCCGGCGTCCGACTGGTAGCCGGAGGTGAAGAAGAACTTCATCTCGAATACGCCGTGGGGCGTCTTCATGTACTTGTTCGCGAGGGCGCGACTCACCGTCGTCTCGTGCACCCCGATGATGTCGGCGATCTGGGTCATCGTGAGCGGCTTCAGCTTCGACACGCCCTCCTCGAAGAACTCGCGCTGGTGCTTGATGATCTCGCGGGTGATGCGCTCGATCGTGCGCTGGCGCTGCTCGATGGCATTGATGATGAACTTTCCCGAGCGGAGCTTCTCGCGCAGGTAGTCGCTCTCCTGCTTGCTGAGGCGGCCCTTCGCGATAAGGTCCTTGTACGTGTTGCTGAGGCGCAGGCGCGGGATGTAGTCGTGGTTGAGGATGATCTTCCACTCGGCGCCGTCCTTCTCGACGGTGACGTCGGCCACCACCACGCGGTTGGCGTCGTCGGCGAAGCGGCGGCCCGGTGCCGGGTCGAGCGTGCCGATCTCCTCGATGGCTTCCTGGATGACCTCGGGCGCGAGGCCGGTCTTGCGCGCCAGGTCGGGGATGCGGCGGCGCATGAGCAGGTTCAGGTGGTCGCGGATGATCCGCGCGGCGACGGATTTGCCGCGCCCCTTCTGCTCGAGCTGGATCAGCAGGCAGTCGGCGAGGTTCTCGGCGCCGATCCCGGGCGGGTCGAAGGTCTTCAGCAGCTGCGCGGCCTCCTGCATGACGGGGAGGGACAGGCCGGCGAGCAGCGCCAGGTCGGACAGTGTGGAGGTCAGGTAACCGCGGTCATCGAGGCTGCCGACGAGGAAACGCAGCGCCTCGAGCGTGGCGGGCGGGCAGTCGGCGAGCTCGGCCTGTTGCATGAGGTGCTGCTGCAAGGAGGTCTCGCTCGTGAGCGAATCGAAAAAATGTTGCCGGCGCTCCTCCTCCTCGCCGGTCGTCGGCCGCACGCCGCCGGTGTCGGACATGTGGTCGCGCCAGTCCTGGCCGATCTTCTCCAGGACCTGGAAGTCCTTGGAAAAATCCATCTCCGCGCGCGGGTCGTCCTCGCCCGGCGATTGGTCCTCGCTGACGGGGGCGGTCTTCTCGAGGCTGACATCATCCATGGGCTGCTCCTCGAGCGTCGGATTCGACTGCAGCTCCTCCTGGATCGCGGCGCGGAGGTCGAGCGCGGCCACCTGCAGGATCTTGAGCGACTGCCGCATCTGCGGCGCCAGCACGAGCTGCTGCGTCTGCCGCTGGTGAAAGCCCTGATGGAGACCGGGACCGCTCATGCACGCTCGGGGTTAACGCTGGCTTTCGAGCGTCGTGATGCTGGGGTGGGGCGGCGTGGCGGCGGCAGGGGTGATTCCGAGGGTGGCAGGGGGAAAAACTTCAGCCAGGTACACGGCCAGCTTCTCGTTGGTCGGGCCGTAGCGGTCGCTGTAGAGGTACATCTCCAGGTCCGTGAGCATCTCGAATGCCGTCTGGTAGCGCTTGTCGCGATCGCGTTGCAGCGCCTTCTGGATGATCGTCTCGAGCTTGGGATCGATGTCGGCGCGCAGGGTCGAGAACTTCGGCACCGGCATGGTGAGGATGCTGCGGCGCGACTCGAGCCGGCTGGCCCCGCGGAAGACATTTCGGCCGAGCAGGATCTCGGTCATGACGATGCCGAGCGAGAAGAGATCGGAGCGGCCGTCCGTCACGGCGTAGCTGGCGCCCTCGGGCGAGAGGTACTCATCCTTGCCGGGGATGACCTTGCCTTCCTCGTTGTACATCAGGTCGAGCGCCTTCGCGATGCCGAAGTCCGTGAGTTTCACGTCGCCCTCGACCGCCAGCATGACGTTCTTCGGGTTGACGTCGCGATGAACGATGCCAAGCGGGCGGCCCTCGGTGTCGCGCTTGGCGTGCGCATAGTTGAGGCCGCGGCAGACGCGCGAGGCGATGAACACCGCCATGTCCAACGGCACCTGGCGGCCGAGCTCGGCATGGCGCTCGATGAACTGCTCCAGGTTCACGCCGGTGACGTATTCCATGGTCATGAAATACTGGCCGCCAATCTGGCCGAGGTGGTAGGTCTGGACGATGTTGGTGTGGATCAGGTCGGCCACGAGTCGCGCCTCGCCGATGAAATTCTTCTGGAATTCGGGGATGCTCGAATACTCTTCCCGAATCAGTTTGATGGCCACGACCTTGCGGAAATTGCCGGTGCCGCGCTGCACGGCCTCGTAGACGAGTCCCATGCCGCCCTCCGCAATCTTACGCGTCAGTTCATACTGGAGCTCGTTGAAGATGTGCTTGATGGCAGCCACAAGGCGAGAAAAGCGAGGCTTGGAGGCGGACGCAAGAACGCAGCGGCAAATGTTGCACGATTCCTGCTGCAAAACGTCCGATGGGCGCCGCGGACCCGTTGACAGCGGGGGTCGCGCGAGTACGGTGCGCCCATGCTCACCCTCAGTCCGCGTGCGGCCCAGCAGGTTCGTTCGATGCATTCAGCGCAGGGCGACGAGCGCAAGAAATTGCGCGTGTTCGTCGATGCCGGCGGCTGTTCGGGCTTCGAGTACGGCATGTCCTTCGACCTGCCGAAATCCGACGATAATGTCTACGAAAGCGAAGGCGTCCAAATCCTCGTCGATCCCACGAGCCTGGCGTACCTCGACGGCACGCACATCGATTTTGACGATGGCCTGCAGGGCAAGGGATTCGAGCTGCGGAATCCGAACGCCAAGAGCACCTGCGGTTGCGGGCGCTCGTTCAGCTGAGCCCGCCCCGCCGGGTCATTTGCGCGCCACGTGCAGCGCCACGATGCCGAAGGTCATCGGTTCGGCGCGCAGGACGGTGAAGCCAGCCCGGCTGATCTCCGCGCTCATCGCCGCCCGGCCCGGAAACTGTTCGATGGAGCCGCCCAGATATTCATACGCGGACCGATCGCCCGTGACGATCGCCGCCACGGGCGGCAAGACCACCTTAAGGTAAGCGTAATAGAACGGTCGAAACCACGGGAAGGGTTGCGAGAACTCCAGGACGAACAGGTGGCCGCCGGGCCGCAGGACGCGATGCATCTCGGTCAGCGATTTGTGCCGGCTGGCCATGTTTCTGAGGCCAAACGCGATCGTGAGCGCGTCAAAGCTCGCATCCGGCAGGGGCAGGGCCATGCCGTCGCCTTGCCGAAACTCCACTGCGGCCCAGCGCGGATTGGCGGCGCGTTTCCGGGCGGCTTGGTCCAACATGGGCTGGCAGAAGTCCATGCCCATGATGGTCGCTCCCGGCTGCAGGCCATCACGGAGCGCAAAAGCCACGTCGCCGCTGCCGGTGGCCAGGTCGAGAACCTCGGCGGGATCGACGTCGTGGACCGCCCGAACCAGGCGCTGGCGCCAGAGGTGATCGACGCAACCGCTCAGGAGGTGGTTGGCGAGGTCGTAGCGGCCCGAGATACGGGCAAACATGCTATTTACAGCCTGAGAATCGGGCATCGGAGAGGGTTAGCCTTTGTGTGGCTTTGCGATTGACGCAAGCACTGGGTAGTTAATTGTTTGTGGGCAGAACTCCCGAGGGCCAAATCTCTTAACCCACGCCTAGCCATGTCGACTAACCTCACCAAACGCGAAATCGTCCTGGAAATCTACGAAAAGACGGGATTCCCACAGAAACAAATTCAAGACACGGTGCAGATGACGCTGGATATCGTCATGGATGCGCTTGCAGCCGGCCGCAACGTCGAGCTGCGCAACTTCGGTGTGCTCGAGGTGCAGGTGCGCAAGGCCCGCGTGGGCCGCAACCCGAACAAGCCGGAAACCGAGGTCGTCATCCCCGAGCGTGCCGTCGTCAAGTTCAAGTCCGGCAAGATTCTCAAGCAGAAGATCAAGCAGCTGAGCCTCGACAAATTGCGCAACAATCCGCCGCCGCCGGCGACGGCTTGAGCGCCCCCACAGTCGCAGCGAGGCATGGCCGGTTTTCAGTCGCTTCCCGGTTTCAGGGATATTTACCCCGAGGACTTTCCGCGGCGTCAGCACATTTTCCGCGTCTGGCGCCAGGCGGCCAACGCCTACGGGTTTTCGGAATATGACGCCCCAGTGCTGGAGTCGCTCGAACTTTATAAAGCCAAGTCGGGAGACGAGATAGAAGCGCAGCTCTTCAGCTTCACCGACAAGGGCGGCCGCGACGTCGCGCTGCGGCCCGAGATGACGCCGACCGTGTGCCGCATGGTCGGGGCCAAGGCCGGCGCCCTGAAGCGCCCGATCAAGTGGTTCAGCATCGCCGAGTTTTATCGCTACGAGCGGGCGCAGAAGGGTCGCCTGCGGGCCTTCCACCAATTCAATGCCGACATCTTCGGCGAGCCCGGACCCGAGGCGGAGATCGAACTGATTGCGCTGCTGATCCAATGCCTCACCGGCTTCGGCCTGACCGCGCAGGACTTCACGATCCGGCTGAGCGACCGCGACCTCTGGTTTTTCTACCTCGAGGCGCTGGGATTCGATGAATCGCAGACGCGCGCGTTGCTCACGGCCATCGACCGTTACGAGAAGATGGGCGAGGACGCATTCAAGGGATACGGCGAGGCGCACGGGGCGTTGCCGGCCGCCACCCTGGGCAAGATCCTCGCGTTTCTCGGAATCAAGGGCTTGTCGGACCTCGAGGCCGCGCTGGCGCCATACCAATCGCCCAAACTCACCGCCCGTCTCGGCGACTGGCGCCGGATCCTGGGCGGCGTCGGCGCGATGGACCTCGCGGATTTCATCACGGTCGACCTTTCCGTGGTGCGCGGCCTCGCCTACTACACCGGCTTTGTGTTCGAGGCGTTTGACCGCAAGGGCGACCTGCGGGCGTTGGCCGGCGGCGGCCGCTACAACGACCTGGTGAAGAAACTCGGCGGCCCGGACCTGCCCGCGGTCGGCTTCGCGATTGGCGACGTGACGACCGGCCTGCTGCTCGAGCAGCGCGGACTGGCCCCGGCCTATGTGCAGGCGGCCGAGGTTTACGCGGTGATTGGCGGGGAAGCGGAGCGGAAGGCGGCGTTCGCGGACATCCGCGCCTTGCGGGCCGCCGGTATTCGCGTCGACTACCCGCTCAAGGACGTGGCCTTCGGCAAACAATTCAAGGCCGCGGCGGACTCGGGCGCCCGACTCGCCTTGATCTACGGCGGCGACGAACTCGCCAAGGGTGTGGTCAAGATTCGCGACCTGGCCGGACGGAGCGAACAGGAGGTTTCGCGCGAGCGCGTCCTGGCAACCGTGCAGGATTTCCTGTCCGGTCACTGAGCCGGCCGGCGCGAGCGAATCTGCGCGTCCCCGGAACCACTGCGAGCCGCATGCCGGAACTTATGGTCAACCTGGGAAGAATCCTGTTGGTCCTCGCCGTCGTCTACGCGGTGCTGGCGGTGGCGGCGCGGCTGGTCGCGCCCAGCATGATTTTCCCGCGGCCGCCGGTGAAGTACGACCTCACGCCCGACTACATCCAGCTGACCACGCCGGACGGCGTGAAGCTGGCGGCCCGGCATTGGTCGAATCCGAGCGCCAGGTACACGCTGCTCTACCTGCACGGGAATTACGAGGATCTCGGCAGCATTGGCGAATACATGCCGTCGTTCCTTCACGCGGGCTATGCCGTTTTCGCGCTCGATTACCGGGGTTATGGCCGGAGTGGCGGGACGCCGACCGAGGCCAACACCTGCGCCGACGTGCGCCTGGCGTACAGCTACCTGCGCGACCGGCTCGGCGTGCCAGCGAATCGCATCGTCATCTTCGGTTACTCGCTGGGCGGCGGCCCCGGGGTGGAACTGGCGCTTCACGAACCGGTGGCCGGCCTCGTGCTCCAGGGCGCGTTCACGAGCGCCTATCGCGTGATGACGCGTTTCCCGATTTTTCCAGGCGACATGTTCGTGAACATCGCCAAGGTGCCGCACCTCCGCGTGCCGGTGCTTTACGTGCACGGCACCGATGACCGGACCGTTCCGTTCTGGCACGGCGTGGCGCTGTATGCGGCCACGCCCGGTCGCAAGATGAAGCTCTTCGTCCCAGGCGGGCACCACGGAGGCCTGGCCGACACGGCCGGGCCTGACTATTGGAAGGCGCTGAAGCAATTCACCGACTCGCTTTGAGGAGGCTCACTCGCTCGGCGGCGCCGGCGGACGCCAGCGTCCCGCGGGGGCGGTCTACATGGGGGGAACGTGGCGCCGGTCCGGCTCAGACCAGGTCCTGCGGTCCGAAGGCATCCGGCAGCAGCGCGGGCAGGGTGACGTCCAGCAGTTCGCGACTGTCGCAGCAGGAGATCACGCGCGCCCGGGGGCCGAACTCGTTGATCACCTGCCGGCACGCGCCGCAAGGGGCCGTGGCGATCCGGGTCGGCGTGTAGACGACGACGCACTCGAGCCGGAGCTTCTTCTCGCCGGCGGCGACGGCATTGAAGATCGCCGTGCGCTCCGCGCAATTGGTCAACCCGTACGAGGCGTTCTCAACGTTGCACCCGGAATGGATCCGGCCCGACGACGTTAGGACCGCGGCCCCGACGCGAAACTTGGAGTAGGGAGCATAGGCCCGGCCGGCGGCGGCTTTGGCGGCGGCCTTCAACTTCCGGATCTGGGTCGGCGTCGGCATCAGAGGTGAAATTCCTGCTTCACCTCGGCGAATTTCTCAATCGCAAATGCCAGGTCCTCGCGGTTGTGCGCGGCCGATACCTGCGTGCGGATCCGCGCGAGGCCCTGCGGCACGACGGGGTAGAAGAAGCCGATCACATAGACGCCTTTTTCGAGCAGGCGCGCCGCGACCTTTTGCGAGAGCGCCGCATCGCCGATCATCACCGGCACGATCGGGTGCGTGCCCGGGCGGATCGATAGCCCGGCGCGGGCCAGGCCCGCGCGGAAGAACCGGGTGTTCTCCTCGAGCTTGTCGCGCAGGGCGGTCGACTGGCTCAGCAGCTCGAGGCACTTGATCGACGCGGCGGCGATGGCCGGGGCGATGGTGTTGGAGAACAGATAAGGGCGGCTGCGCTGGCGGAGAAGGTCAATGATCTCCTTGCGGCCGCTGGTGTAGCCGCCGCTGGCCCCGCCGAGCGCCTTGCCCAGCGTGCCGGTAAAGACATCGACCCGGCCCATCACGCCGCAGTGCTCATGCGTGCCCCGGCCCGTGCGGCCGAGGAAGCCGACGGCATGGCTGTCGTCCACCATGACCAGGGCGCCATAGCGGTCGGCGAGGTCGCAGATGCCCCGCAGGTTCGCGATGTATCCGTCCATCGAGAACACGCCATCCGTCGCAATCAGCTTGAAGCGGGCCTTCGCGGCGTCGGCCTCCCGGAGCTTGGCCTCGAGGTCGGCGAGATCGTTGTTCTTGTACCGGTAACGCTGCGCCTTGCAGAGCCGGATGCCGTCGATGATCGAGGCATGGTTCAACTCGTCGGAGATGACGGCGTCCTCGGCGCCGAGCAGCGTTTCGAACAGGCCGCCGTTGGCATCGAAGCAGGATGAATAGAGGATGGTGTCCTCGGTGCCGAGGAAGCGCGAGATCGCGGCCTCGAGGTCCTGGTGGACCTGCTGCGTGCCGCAGATGAACCGCACCGAGGCGAGCCCGTAGCCCCAGCGGTCAAGCGCGGCGCGCGCGGCGGCGGCCAGCTCGGGATGATTCGCCAGCCCGAGGTAGTTGTTGGCGCAAAGGTTCAGCACCCGGTGGCCCGAGGCCACCGCGATGTGGGCGTCCTGCGCGGTGGTGAGAACACGCTCGCGCTTGTACAGGCCGGCGGCCTCGATGTCGGCGAGGACGCCTCGAAGATGGGCGGAAATGGCGGCATTCATTTTTTCCCGGAGGGTGGCCTTCCCGGGCGGTCCATGGCAAGGCCGGGTCCACAGGAACCAAAAAAGTTCTTATCGCTAAAAAGAACCGAAAGAGTTCCGAATTGACATAGGAACGGAAATGGTTCTCGTACCCTGCATGCACTATCTGGCCGTCATTGGCGATGTGGTGGCCTCCCGCCGGCTGACCGAGCGGCGCAAATTCCAGCGCCGCCTGGAATCCGCCCTGCACGGGCTCAACCAGCGACGGGGGCGGGCGCTGGCGTCGCCGTACACCGTGACGCTGGGCGACGAATTCCAGGCGCTCTATCGGCAGGCCGGGTACGGCTTTGCGGACGCCTTCGCCCTCCTGGCGGAGCTGGCGCCGGAACGGGTGCGCTTTTCGTTCGCCACGGGAGAGATCGTGACGCCGCTCAATCCGAAGCAGGCCATCGGCATGGATGGACCGGCCTTTCACCGGGCGCGGGCGCAGCTGGACCGCTTGAAGAAGGAACAGCGGCTTTTGGGGCTGCAGGACGGCGAGAAGCCTGACCTGCCCACCACCGCGATGCTGAACATTTTATCGGGCCAGGTCGAAGGCTGGAAACCGACGCGCCTGCGGCTGTTCGCCGGCCTCCTGGTCGGGCGTTCGGTGGCGGAGCTGGCGGCCGAAACGGGGATTACCACTCGCGCTGTGAACAAGAACATCCGTGCGGCGGAACTCGACGAGTGGCAAATGATCCTCCAGAACATCGAGCACTCGCTCCTGCCCGGGCCCAAGTCACGATGACGCTCGCCTTCCTCGTCCCCGCCAACCTCGTCCTGACCGCGCGGCTGGTCATCCTCTTCAAGGACGGCACCACGGGCGGCGCGGCATGGGCGGGCAAGGCCCTGTTCGAACTCGCATGCCTGGCGGCGTTGTTTCGGTTTTCCGGAGTCACGGTCGCGGCCGCCGCGGTGCTCCTCGCGGCAAACGTTGCGGGCTGGTGGTGGGAGAAGCGGTCCAGTCGGAAGGACCTCGGCCGGCTGGCGCTGGGTCTGCTCACCCTCACGGTCCTGAGCATTTGTGCGGCGCCGGCGTTCGGCTGGTCCTTCCGGCCGGCGCTGGCGGGAGCCAGCGCGCGACTCGCGGACTGGACCGTGCTGGCGCCCCTGGCCACGGGAGTATCCGGCCGTTCGTTCCAGCTGGCGCTGCTGGGGCTGCTGCTGGCGGCGAACGAGGCCAACCTGCTCATCCGGGCGGCGTTCGACTGGCTGAACCTCAAGCCGCAGATGCGCGCCGCCACTCCCGGCACGATGGAAGTGGACTTCGGCGAATATAACCGCGGCCGGATCATCGGGCTGCTCGAACGCGCGCTCATCTATTTCTTCGTTCTCAACGGCCAGTTCGGCGTGATCGGTTTCGCCCTGGCGGCGAAGGCGTTCACGCGCTTCAAGGAACTCGATGACCGGCGGTTCGCCGAATACGTGCTGATCGGCACGCTGCTGTCCGCGAGCCTGGCGGTGGTCACCGCCGCGGTCGTCAAGTGGCTCCTGCGCCCCTGAACCGCGCGCCCCCTCGGCTCACTCCCAATTGAGGACGATCTTGCCGGACTTGCCGGCACCCATGAGCTCGAAGCCCTGCTGGAATTCGGCGACCGGCAGGCGGTGCGTAATGACGGGCGTGATATCCATGCCGCCCTGCACCAGCGCGGTCATCTTGTACCACGTTTCGAACATTTCGCGCCCATAGATGCCCTTCAGGTGAAGCATCTTGAAGACGATCTGGTTCCAATCGACCTCGGCCTTGGCCGCATGGGTCCCGAGCAGGGCGATGCGTCCGCCCATGACCATGTTGTCGATCATCTGGTTCAGCGCGAGGGGACTGCCCGACATTTCCAGGCCCACGTCGAAGCCCTCGGTCATGCCGAGCTCCTCGTGCCAGACGACCTTCAGGTCCTCGCGCGCGGTGTTCACGGTGCGCGTCGGCCCGAACTTCCGGGCCAGTTCGAGCCGGCCGTCGTTGATGTCGGTGATGACGATCTTGCGGGCGCCCGCGTGCTGCGCGACGGCGACGGCCATGCAGCCGATCGGGCCGGCGCCGGTGATCAGCACGTCCTCGCCGACCATGTCGAAGGACAGGGTGGTGTGGACGGCGTTGCCCAGCGGGTCGAAGCAGGAGACCACATCGAGGTCCAGGCCGGCCGGCACCTTCCAGACGTTGCTGGCGGGCACGGAAACGTAATCGGCGAACGCGCCGTCGCGGTTCACGCCGATGCCGACGGTGTTGGGGCAGAGGTGACGGCGGCCGGCGAGGCAATTGCGGCAATGGCCGCACACGATGTGTCCCTCGCCCGTGACGATCTGGCCGCGCGTGAAGCCCTTAACGCCTGCGCCCCAGTCCGCCACAGCCCCGACGTACTCGTGGCCGATGATCAGGGGCGGCTTGATCACCCGTTGGGCCCAGGAGTCCCATTTGTTGATATGGACGTCGGTGCCGCAGATGGACGTTTTCTTGATCTTGATGAGGACGTCGTTGACGCCCGGGGCGGGAACCGGTGCCTGGGTCATGACCAGGCCGGGGCCGGCGGACGGCTTGACGATGGCTCGCATGGTGGCGGGCATGGGTAAAGGAAGGTGAGCCCGGCAGCCTAGCCGCGGGGCCCGGCGAAACAACCCCTAAGGCATACGCCGTTAGGGCGAGTTCACTCGACGGCGTCGAGCGACCGCCACAGATACCAACTCGCGACCGAACGGTAAGGCTGCCAGCGGCGGGCGTGGCGCAGGATGATTTCCGGCGCGGGGTCCTTGCGCTTGTTGAACAAGCGACGAAATCCAAGCCGGATGGCGAAATCACCGGTGGGCATGACGTCCGGCCGGCCCAGGTAGAAGATCAGGAGCATGTGCACCGTCCAGGGACCGATGCCGCGCACCTCGGTCAGGCGGGCCACCAGTTCCTCGTCGGCCAGCCGGCGAGCCTCGCGCAACGACGGCACGGTCCCGGCGAGGCATTTTGCGGCGAGGTCGCGGATGGCGAGGAGCTTGTTGACGGAGAGACCGGCGCCGCGCAGTTCGGCGTCGCTCGCGCGGGCCACGGCCTCCGGCACCGGACCCCCGTGCGCGCGCAGCACCGCCAGGACCCGGTCGTGGATGCTGCCAGCCGCTTTCGCGTGCAGTTGCTGGTAGACAATCGAGCGCAGCATCGCCTCGAACAGGCTGCGGGTCGGCTTGAGCTCGAGCGCGAACCGGCCGACGCGGTCGATAAGCGCGGCCAGCCGCGGATCGGCGGCGCGCAGATGGGCGGTGGCGGCGGTCGGGTCGAAACCGAGCCGCGGCTTCATTCGGAAAGCAATTCGGCGCCCTCGAGGGCCAGCAGCCGGGTCTTGGTGCGCACGCCGCCGGGCGCGGAGAAGCCCGTCATCTTGTCGCCGGCGGACACCACGCGATGGCACGGGACGATGAGCGGCCACGGATTGGTCGCCAGGGCGACGCCGACGGCGCGGGCGGCCTCGTTCCCGAGCGCCAGCAGGTGCGCGATCTCGCCGTAGCTCTTCTTGTAGCCGGGCTTGATGCCGAGAGCCTGGCGGTAAACCGCCTCCTGGAAATCGCTGACACGCGACCAGTCCAGCGGGGAGTCCGCAAAATCCTGCAGCTCACCGGCGAGGTGGCGCTGCACCCGGTCGATGATTGCCTGCACCCACGGGGGCGGCGGCTCGGCGGCGCGCACGCTGTGCGCCTTGCGCGCCAGGTGTTCCTCGCCCGCGGCCTCGTTCTCCTCCGGCAGCTGGAAACCGGTCAGGCCGGTGTCGTTCCAGGCAATGCCACACGTGCCGAACGCGGTGGGGAAAAAAGCATGGGGCATGAGGACGACGCTAGGCGGATGGACCATGGCCCGCAAGCCAGCAGCGGGGCCGGGGGCCCGCGAGGGCGTAAATCGGGCGTCTAATTTTCCCCGAGGTAACGCCGGAAGAACTCGTCGAACCGCACGAGGCGGTCGAGGCGCTGTTGCGGATCGCCGCTGCGGCTGAGCTCGTGCGTGGCATGCGGGTAACGGACATATTCGACGGGCCGGCCGAGCTGCTTGAGGCTCTTGTAGAGGATCTGGCTTTGGACGAAGCCGGTGCGAAAATCGGTGTCGCCGTGCTCGATCAGCAGCGGCGTCGTGATGTCATCGACGTAGGTCAGTGGCGAATCGCGATCGAGGTGGTGGCGGATCTCGGGTTCCCACGGATAGCCGCCCCAATATTTGGGCAACAGAAACCAGGCGTTGCCCTCGCCATAGAACGTGGCGAGGTCGTAGACCCCGCGCTGGGCGATCGCGGCCCGGAAGCGATGGTCGTGGCCGACGATCCAGGCCGTCAGGTAACCGCCGTACGATCCGCCGGTCACGACCTGGCGCTGCCGATCGACGAACGGTTGTTGGGCGGCGAAATCGGCCGCCGCGAGCACGTCGCTCGCCGGGCCCTCGCCCCAGTCGCGGAAATTGGCGCGCGCGAAGACCTGGCCGTAGCCGCCCGAGCCGCGCGGGTTGCTGAAGACGACGGCATAACCGCGGGCGGCAAAATACTGCATCTCGAACCAGGTGCTGGCTTCGCCCGGGCCCCACATGGCGGTGGGACCGCCGTGGATCTCGACCAGCAGCGGATATTTTCGCGCCGGATCAAAGGCGGCCGGCTTCAGGGTCCAGAAATCCACCGTGAGTCCTTCCTTCGTGACGAGGCTGTGCGGCTCGTACGCACTGAGCCGGCGCTCCTTGAGCCACGAGACGTTGTGGCTGGTCAGCAGGTTTGTGGTCCCGCCGTCGAGCGAACCGGCATAGAGTTCCCACGGGTCGCCGGGATGCGTCACGACCTCGACCAAGCCGTGCGCGGCCACGTCGAAGGCGTCAATGCCCCACTCGTGCTGTTTCGTGATGGCCTCGACCTTGGCGTCGGCGAGCGACACATGATAAAGCGGGATGTGCCCGCGGCTCGGCGCCGTGAAATAGATCCCGGAGCTGTCCGCCGCCCAGCGCAGTCCGCCGGCGGCGCGATCGAGTTGCGGGGTGAGGATCCGGGGCTCGCCCCCGCCGGCCGGCATCACGGCCACCATGGGCGGCACGAAGGAGTTCTCCCCGCCGGGGTTGAGCAAGTACGCCAGCCATTGGCCATCAGGCGACGGCGTGGGCTCGTTGTAATTGCAGTCCCTTTCCGCCAGCAGGGTTTTCGTGGCGCCGTCGGCGAGGGTGATGGAATATATGCTGCGGAAATGCTGACGCTCGGGGCTCTGGTCGAAATGCCGGGGGCCGACGCAGACGACGCCGCGACCGTCGGCGAGCCAGGCGGGCTCCGTGTAGTCGACATAGGCCGGCGCCAGGGCGACGGGCTCCGCGCCTTCGCGAAGCTCGATGGTGAACAGCTGGCGAAAGGTGAGCTCCGGCTTGAGGTCGGCTTCGTCCAGGAAATTCAGGTGGTTGATGACGCGCGGATCGCCCGCCGCTTCGTGGCGCGCGAGCCAATCGCGGATCTCCTGGCGATTTCCACCAGGGTTGGTGGGGGCGGGGTCCGCGCGGCCTTTCTCCGCGACCGGCCAGTTGGCCGTGTCACCATATTTCCTGCCCGGCTTTTCGTCGGGCCACGGCGGAGCGGCCGGCTTTCCCGCCTGCTCGAGTGCGGCGCGCACCTGCGCCTGGGTCAGCGAGCTCGTATACAGGAGGCGCTGGCCGTCCGGCGACCAGAGCGGATCGGTCGCGCCGGTCGCGGCGTGCGTGAGCTGACGGGCTTCACCGCCGGCTGCGAGGTCGAGGAGAAACAGCTGCGGTTTTTCCTTTTCCACCGTGCGGACAAATGCGATCCGCCGGCCGCGTGGGTCCCAGGCCGGGCTGGTGTCCTGCGCGGCGCCAAAGGTCAGCTGGCGCGGGGGCGTGGCGCCGTCCGTCGCGGCCAGCCAGAGCGAACTCCCGTAAGTCCACTCGCGGGTGCCGCCCGGTCCCGGTTCGAAGGACTTGACCACATAGGCCACCCACCGACCGTCGGGCGAAAGCACGGGGGTTTTCAGTTCCTTGACCTTGAACAAATCGGTCGCGACAAGCACCGTCGGCGCGCTCGCGCCGCGCAGCCCCGCGCCGGCCAGGGCGAGCATGGCCAGGAGGACGGGGAGTCGGCGCGGCATAAGGCTGGCATCGTGCGAAATCTCCTGCTTCTGTCCAACGAAACATGGCGCAGAACCGATTCTACAATGCCTTCGATGCCCAGGAGTGGGGGAGCAGCCGGAAGCCCGATTACCGCAGCCCGTTCCAGATCGATCGCGACCGGATCATCCACGCGCACGCCTTTCGCAAGCTGCAGTCCAAGACGCAGGTGTTTCTGTCCGGCGAATACGATTTCTACCGGACGCGCCTGACCCACTCGATGGAGGTGGCGCAGATCGGCCGCTCGATCTGCGCGTTCCTGCTCAGCCGCGGTGAACCGCTCGCGGACGATTTCTACATCGATCCCGACCTGGTGGAGGCCTGCTGCCTGTCGCACGACATGGGGCATCCGCCCTTTGGCCATTCGGGCGAGCGCACGCTGCAGGAGTTGATGAAGCGCCGCGGCGGATTCGAGGGCAACGCCCAGACCCTGCACCTGCTCTGCGAGACGATCTACCAGAACGAAAAAGGCGTGAAGGGCATGCAGCCCACCCGGGCGCTGCTCGACGGCATCCTGAAATACAAGAAGCTCTACACCGAGTTCCCGATGCCGCCGCTGAACCATTTCATCTACGACGGCCAGGCGCCGGTGCGCGACTGGGTGTTCGGCGGGACGCGCGTTCCCGGAACCTTGATGCGCGGCGCGGCGCTGAATGAATTCAAGAGCGTCGAGTGCCAGATCATGGACTGGGCGGACGACGCCGCGTACTCGCTCAACGACATCGTCGACGGCGTGCGCGCCGGCTTCCTGACGGTCGAGCGCATCGAGCGGTGGGCGGCCGGGGAGGCGATCGGAGCGCCGGAGCAGAAGCACCTTGACTCCCTCTTCGACGCCATCCGCCGCGACCGCCTGGAGAACACGTTTTCGCACAAGATCGGCGTGTTCATCCAGTCATGCCGGCTGCGGACGCGCGAGAATTTCATGGCCGAGAAGACCAACCGGTACCGCTACGAGCTGGTGGTCGACGAGGCGGCGCTGACGGAGGCGGCGTTCTTCAAGAAGATGGCCAACGACATCATTTTTGAGAGCCCGCAGCTCGCGCACCTCGAGCACAAGGCCCGCGTGGTCCTCATGGCGCTCTACAACGCCATCTGGGAGAACTACGCCGAACGCAACGAGCGCGTGATCCGCATCCTCCCGGCGAGCGTCAGCCGCCTGATCGAGGTGGAGAAGTCGCAGGATGGAAAAGCGCGCCGCATCTGCGATTTTCTCGCCGGCCAGACCGACGGCATGGTGGTGCGCACCTATCGCCGGCTCTTCGACCCGGAGTTCGGTTCGTTCCGCGACTTGAGTTGATCCCGCCGGGCGGCCGGCGGTCCGCGTCGGGCGGATTTCAGGCGACGGCCCTGATGCAGGTGATTACGGCCGGTTCTGCCGGTATTCGCCGCGCCTTACCGGCTTTTCATCGGCCGCCGGGGCATTAGGCTCGCCGGACTCCGCCCCCATCCGCCCCATGCCTTCCCGTCTCTCCCGCCGCCAATTCCTGCAAACATCCGCCGCCGCCGGCCTCAGCCTGGGGCTGGCGGGACCGTCGCTTTTGGGCGCGAAGGCCGACCGCCCGAAGAACGTGCTGCCGCGCTGGCGCGGCTTCAACCTGCTGGACTTCTTTTCCCCCGATCCCGCCCAGGCGCGCCCGGCCACCACCGACGACCAACTGAGCTGGATCGCCGATTGGGGTTTCGACTTCGTGCGCCTGCCGATGGCGTACCCCAATTATCTCGCGATCGACCGGAGGAAGCCGATCACGCCGGAGGACGTCCGGCGTATCGACCCGCGCCGCGTCGACGATATCGACCGGCTTATGTCGCGCGCGCACCAACGTGGCCTGCACGTCAGCCTTAATCTTCACCGCGCGCCGGGTTACTGTGTCAACGCCGGCTTTCACGAGCCCTTCAACCTGTGGCGCGACCCGGCGGCGCTCGAGGCCTTTTGTTTCCATTGGAGCCTGTGGGCCACGCGTTATCGCGACGTGCCGGCGTCGCGCATCAGCTTTGACCTGGTCAATGAACCGAGCGTGCGCGACGACATGAACGACCAGCATTCGCCCAGCGGCCCGGTGCCGGGGCCGGTCTACCGCAAAGTCGCCCAGGCGGCCGCCGGCGCGATCCGGGCGGCCAATCCCGGTCACTTGATCATCGCCGATGGCAATGCCATGGGCTCGAACGTCACTCCCGAACTCGCCGACCTGGGCATCGCCCAGAGCTGTCGCGGCTACAACCCGGCCGCCATTTCGCATTACGGGGCGCCCTGGGCGTTCAAGGATGTCGAGCACATGCCCCGGCCGGTCTGGCCGGGCGATTTGGAGTGGAGCGTGACCGATGCGGCCACCGGTCAGACCAAGGCCAAGGTGCAACACCTCGGGCGGCCGATGCTGGAGGATTTCTATCGGCCGTGGATCGAGCTGATGGAGCAGGGCGTCGGGGTGCACTGCGGCGAGTGCGGCTGCTGGAACAAGACGCCGCACGATGTCTTCCTGGCGTGGTTCGGCGACGTGCTGGACATCCTGACCTCGCACGGCATCGGCTATGCGCTCTGGCAATTCTCCGGTGACTTCGGCGTGTTGAACTCGGGGCGAGAGGACGTGGCCTACGAAGACTGGCACGGCCAGAAGCTCGACCGAAAACTGCTGCAGCTGCTGCAGAAGTTCTGACGCGAGATCGGCCCGGCGGTCACGCCGTCTTGAGGCCGCGCGTGCGTGCGCCGACGTAGTAGACGATGTAGTAGCCGGCGATGAGACCGAAGATGAACAGCGTCAGCGGGCTCTGGTACATCGACAGCGGCGGCGCCCCGGGCGCGGGCGGATTGTTTACGATCACAAAGATCCGGTACGCCAGCCGTCCGACAAAGAGCACGGTGAGCGCCACGCCGATGCCGGTGTGGGGGGTGTAGAAGCTGCCCTCCGGCGTGGCCTCGAATTTCGTCAGGTGCAGGCCGTAGAGCGCGAGCGGGACGGCGAGCGCCACGCCGCCGGCCAGCGCGGCCAACGCTGGCGGATGCCAGGCCGCGCCGACGCCGAGCAGCAGTGTGATGAGGCTGAAGAAAACGATGGCGAAGGTCATGCGCCCGGGATGAAAGCGCTGCCGGCCGATGTTGCGCCGGACTCGCGCATAAACCCGCCAGGCAACCAACGGTACGATCAGGAGCGAGGCGGCTTGCGTGGAAGTCATGCCGCGGTGATGAGGGGCCGCGATTGCGAAGGCAAAATCCGAATGCGCAGCGGCGTTCCGGCGGGATGAACGGTTGGCCAGGGAGTGAACCCTTACACACCCCCCGGCTTGGCCGGCAGCCTCTTGCGGGAGGGGTCCAAGTCAGCAGCCCACTGGTTTTCCAAATGTGGGAGCCTGCGCGCAGGCGAATGCGAAGACGGACGGACTTTCATCCGATCGGGATCGCCGGCAAGAAGGCTCCTGCAATCAGGGAGCTTATGGCGCCGGCGTGAAGGCGACCGTTTCACCCGGGCGGGTGGGGAGCACCTTCAGCTCGTTCCCGTACCGGATAGGGCAGTCGCCACCGAGGTCGGAGTGGATCTCGGCGCGCAGCAGCTTGCCGTTCTGCCACGACATGGCGGTGATTTCGAAACCACCGCGAGCGCGCAAGCCGCTCACGGAGCCGGCCGGCCACGCCGCCGGGAGCGCCGGCAGCAAATGGATTTCGCCGTTCTGCGACTGCAGGAGCATCTCGGCAATGCCGGCCGTTCCACCGAAGTTGCCGTCGATCTGGAACGGTGGATGGGCATCGAAGAGGTTGGGGTAGGTCCGCTCGGGGTTCAGCAGGAGTTTCAGGATTGCGTAGGCGTGCTCGCCATCGAGCAGCCGCGCCCAAAGATTCAACCGCCAGCCGAGGCCCCAGCCCGTGGCGTTGTCGCCGCGCAGCTCGAGCGAACGGCGCGCGGCGGCGGCGAGGGCGGGGGTGGTGCGAGGATCGATCTGGTCGCTGGGATAAAGGGCGTACAGGTGGGAGACGTGCCGATGATGCTGCTCGGGTGCGCCGGCGTCCCAGTCCTGCAGCCACTCCTCCAACTGGCCCTGCGCGCCGATCTGCGGCGGAGCGAGCCGGGCGCGGGCGGCGGCGACCCGGTCGCGAAAATCCGCGTCGCGACCGAGAGTCCGGCTGGCTTCGATGCACTCGTCAAACAGGTCGCGGATGATCTCCTCATCCATCGCCGGGCCGGCGGTCATCGTCGTGTTGGGTGCGTGGTGCGGATTTTCCGGCGAGATCGACGGGCTGGTGACCAGCCAGCCGTGCTGGGGCTCGGCCACGAGGGTATCGAGGAAGAACTGCGCCGATCCTTTGAGCAGCGGATAAATCCGGGCGAGGTAGTCGCGGTCGCCGGTGAAGCGGTAATGTTCCCACAGCGTGCGGCAGAGCCACGCGCCGCCGGTCGGCCAGACGCCCCACTGCGCGCCGTCGATCGGCCCGGTGGCGCGCCAGAGGTCGGTGTTGTGATGCGCGACCCAACCGCCCGCGCCGTACTGCGATTTCGCCATCTTGGCGCCGGTTTCGCTGAGATCACGCACCATCCCGAACAGTGGCTCCGTGCACTCGCCGAGGTTGGTCACCTCGGCCGGCCAGTAATTCATCTCCGTGTTGATGTTGATCGTGTATTTGCTGCCCCATGGCGGGCTCAGGCTTTCCGTCCAGAGGCCCTGCAGGTTGGCCGGCTGCGAACCGGGTCGGGAACTGCTGATGAGGAGGTAGCGGCCGTATTGGAAATAGAGCGCCGCGAGGGCGGGGTCGTCGCCGGCGTCGAAGCGCCGCACCCGCTCGTCCGTCGGCCGCTGGGCGGCCTCGCTCGGGCCCAGGTCGAGCTGCACGCGCCGGAACAGTCGCTGGTGTTCGGCGACGTGGGTGGCGAGAATGGCATCGAATCCCTTGGTCGCGGCGGCCGCCAGCGTGGCGCGGTTGCGCGCGTCGGGATCGCCGCTGACGTCGTCGTAACGCCGGTAGCTGGTCGCCGCGGCGACCAGCACGACCGCCGAGCGCGCGCCGGTGACGTGAAGCTGCTGGCCGTCGGCGTTCATCACGCCGCCGTCGATGATCACCTTGACGCGGGCCTGGAATTTCAGCGCGCCGGCAATCCCGGCGAAGCTGCCGTTGTTGCCCTCGAGCAGGAGCGTGTCGTTGCCCTCGGTCCGGCTGGCCGAGTGCTGCGGCGACTGGGCGCCGAGCGTGAACGTCACCTTGCTGCCCCAATCGGGGTTGCGCAACGCCTGGGTGGTGAGGCGCACCACGATTACCTGGTCCACCGGACTCACGAACGCCTCGCGCACAAGGCGGGACGAGCCCACCGTGAACTCGGTGCGGGCGACCGCGGTGTCGAGGTCGAGGCTGCGCTGGTAGTCGGACGCCGTCTCGCTGCCGGGAAAGGTGAAGAGCAGATCGCCCAGCGTCTGGTAGGGCATCTGCAGGATCGGCCGGGACATGAAATGCTCCTGCGCGAGCTTCTGCGCCGCGGCCTCATCGCCGGCGGCGATCAGCCGGCGGATTTCCGGGAGCGCGGCCAGGGCCTCGGGATTGGCGGGATCGTACGGCCCGCCGGCCCACAGCGTGTCCTCGTTGAGCTGCAGCCGCTCGTGGGCGATGCCACCGAAAACCATGGCGCCGAGGCGGCCGTTGCCGATCGGCAGGGCCTCGACCCACTGGTTGGCCGGACGATCGTAGCGCAGGACCAGCTCCGACGGGCTGGCGCCAGCCACCGCCAGGGAAAGGACGAAAAAGGTGGCGAGGCGGCGGGACGCGGGGACGAGACGCATGGCGCCTCAGAGAATCAACTCCCAGTAACCCACGTCGATCCATTTTTCGAACTTCCAGCCGACCTGTTCGAATTGGCCGATCTTCCGGAAGCCGAGCTTTTCGCTGAGGGCGACGCTGGCGGGGTTCGGCAGGGCGATGCCGCCGATGATCGTGTGGACGGACTTGGCGCGCAGGGCGTCGATCAGCGCGACGTAGAGCCTCGTGCCGAGGCCGCGGCCGGTGGCGTCCGGGGCGAGGTAAATGGAGGACTCGACCGCATAGCGATAGGCGCAACGCGATTTCCATTTCGAGGCATAGGCGTAGCCCAGCACCCGGCCGTTTTCCTCCCAGGCAAACCAGGGCAGCCCGGCCCCGAGCGTGTCGGTGATGCGCTGCCGCATCTCGTCGTCCGGCACCGCCTCCTCCTCGAAGGTGATGACCGTGTTCAGCACGTAGTGGTTATAGATGGCGGCAATCGCCGCGGCATCGGCGGGAGTGGCGGAACGGAGCATGGCGGGAAGGAGTACCCCGGACGGAGCATGACTCAAGCCAACGAAGGCTGTAGCGGCGATCTGTGATCGCCGCTAGTGCAGATGGAATTCCCGCGGGCCGAGGGCCCGCGTCCCTATCGGCGGTCCTGGACCGCCGCCACGTTTCGCTTACTTCGCCGTGAGCGTCGTTTCGACCGCGGGCAGGCCGTCGGTGGTGGCCTTGAGCGTGATCGTGCCGGTTTCGCCCAGCTTTGTACGGACGATGGCGAGGGCCATGCCGTTGTAGGCGTCTCGATCCTTCGACTGGAACGATTCGAAGCTCGTGGCGTCGCCGTTGTCCGTCGCGACAATCTCGGCCGGGCCGGTCACCTCGAAATGCAGGCGGTTGGCCGCGCGCGGCACGAGCTGGCCGGTCGCGTCGAGAATCCGCACGGTGACGAACGCCAGGTCGGCGCCATCGGCATGCAGGTCCGTGCGATCGGGGGTCAACGTGAATTTCGCCGCCGGGCCGGCGGTGCGCTCGACCTCCTCCGCCCACTTGGCGCCATGCTTGTAGGCCACGACCTTGAGTTCGCCGGGGGCGTACTTCACGTCGTCCCAGCGGATGCGGTAGGTGCCGGGAGCCTTCGGCTTGCGCCCGAGCGACTGGCCGTTGAGGAACAGCTCGGCCTCGTCACCGGAAGTGTAAACATGCACCGGCGTCACCTGGCCCTCGCGGCCGGGCCACGTCCAATGCGGCAGGAGATGAGCCATCGGGAAATCCGGGCGCCAGCGCGCCTGGTAGATGAAGTAGCGGTCCTTCGGGAAGCCGGCGAGATCGACGATGCCGAAGTACGAGCTGCGGGACGGCACGAGAATCTTGCCGGTCTCCTTGAGCTCCTTCTCGGCCGCGGCGCGCCGGGCCGGGTCGGTGAATTGCAGCATCTTGGTCGAATGGCCACCATAGGGTGTGGGCTCGCCCAGGTAGTCGAACCCCGTCCACACAAACTCGCCCGCGACGTTCGGGTTGGCGTCCTGTCCTTTCCACTCGGCGTCGGGTGAGGTGGCCCAGGTCTCGGCGAACAGGTCGTACGAGCTCACCTGGAAGTCCTCGCGGGCGACCCGGTCGAGCTTGTTGTCGCTGAGCGGGAAGAAGTATTCGCCGCGGGAGCTGATGGTCGACGCGGTCTCGCTGCCATAGAGCGGCATGGTCGGGAAGGCGGCATGGAAGCGCGCATATTCCTGCGGCTTGTAGTTGTAGCCCATGGCGTCGACCGCGAGCTGCATGCCATTGTAACCGGAACCGATGCCGTCGTAGGCCGAGCTGATCGGGCGGGTGCGGTCCTCCTCGCGCACGATGCTGGCGAGGTGGTTGGCGAGCTTCCAGCCTTCGGGATCGTGCTGATCCGGCACCTCGTTGCCGATGCTCCAAAGGACCACGCTCGGGTGGTTGCGGTCGCGCCGCACGAGCGCCCGCAGGTCGCGCTCGTGCCACTCGGCGAAGACCTGGTGATAGTCGTAGGGTCGCTTGCCCTTGATCCAGCAGTCGAAGGCCTCGTCCATGACGACGAAGCCCATGCGGTCGCACAGGTCGAGGAGTTCGGGGGCGGGCGGGTTGTGGCTCGTGCGGATGGCATTGCAGCCGAAGGAGCGGAGAATCTCGAGCTGGCGTTCGAGCGCCCGGACATTGATCGCGGAACCGAGCGCCCCGAGATCGTGGTGATCGCAGACGCCGTAAATCTTGAGCGGCTCGCCGTTGAGCAGGAATCCGCGGTCGGCATCGAACACGGCGGTGCGGATGCCGAAGATCGTTTCGTAACGGTCGATTTCCGTGTCGCCTTCCTTCAACGTCGTGACCGCGAGATAGCGATGTGGATGAGCCGTGCTCCAGAGCCGCGGCTGGGCCACGACGAAATTCTGCGCGATCGATGCCTGGCGCCGGGCGGGGACCGCGAACTTCGCCGGGGCGGCGGCCGTGATCGCGGCGCCGGTAGTCCGGCCGGAGTCATCCAAGGCGTAGAGCTCGGTTGTGGCCGTGAGTTCGGCGCGGCTGTCCGTTTCGTTGTCGGCGAGCACGTTGACAATCACGTCGGCGGCCGTGGCGGAGACCCGCGGGGTCGTCACGACCGTACCCCAGTGGGCGACGTGCACCGGGCCGGACTTGACCAGCCAGACGTTGCGATAGATGCCGCCGCCGGGATACCAGCGGGACGAGTCGGCGGGATTGTCGAGCCGGACGACGAGGACGTTCTCCGCGCCGGCCTTGAGGTGCGGCGTGAGGTCGACGGAGAAGGATGTATAGCCGTAGGGCCAGCCACCGACGAACTGGCCGTTCAGCCAGATCTCCGAGTAGGACATGGCGCCGTCGATCTCGAGGCTGACGTGCCGGCCGGCGTCCTCGGCCGGGAGGGTGAAATGTTTCCGGTACCACGCGACGCCCCAGAACTTGAGCTTGCCGGTGTCGCCGGAATACTCGTAGCGGAACGGGCTCTCGATGCCCCAGTCGTGCGGCAGGTCGAGGTGCCGCCACTTGGAGTCGTCGTATCCCGGCTGGGTGAGCGGGACATCGCCGCCGAAGTTGCCGGCGGGGCGGCCCGGGCGCGGCGCCGTCGGGTCGGCCAGGTTGGCGGAGGCGGCGAGCAGCCAGGGCCGGGCGGAATGGTAATCGAGCTGCGGGATCGTCCAGTCGCCCTCGCGGGCGAATTCAAAACGCCAGTCGGCGTTGAAGGAGAGGCGCTCGCGCACCGGGGCGGCGGCGAGGAGGACCGGCAGCGTGGCCAGGAGGGCGAGGGAGCGGAGCTTCATGCGCATGGGGGTGAGGGGTTGGACTCGCAACCGCGGGTCGGATGAAACGAGGCAACAGCATGCGCCGCGGTTTGGCGAGGGTAAGACCAGGGCGCGCGGACAGTATGAGCCGTCCTGCGCGGGACGATGAGTCAGGGTTTCGGCGCGAGGTGCCCGGCCGCGACGGCGTCGTCGATCATGCGCACCGCGTATTCCCAGAGCGCGCGGGAGCCCTCGGCGGCGTGCGCGTTGCGCGCCAGCACGCGGTCCTGCGTGACCCCGTGCTTGCGCCAGGCATGGCCTTCCGTGCGGCAGTTGAGCAGCATCGGGTGGATCCGGTCGCAGGCGGCGGCGAACCTGGCCTCGGGCGTCTGGCGGGCTTCGAATTCGTCCCACAACGCGCGGAACTCGGCGGCCTGGTCCGGCGGCAGCAGCCCGAAGATCCGCGTGGCGGCGACGGCCTCGCGCTCATGCTGGTCGGCCATGTTCTTGGTGTCGTAGGCGAAGGTGTCACCGGCATCGATCTCCACGAGGTCGTGGATCAGGACCATCTTGAGGACGCGCAACACATCGAGGGGCTGGTGATTCGAGTGTTCGGCGAGCACGACCACCATCAGGGCGAAGTGCCACGAGTGCTCGGCGCTGTTCTCGGCGCGGCGGCTTTGGGTCACCACGGTCTGGCGGAAGACCTCCTTGAGTTTGTCCACCTCGACGATGAATTCGATCTGGCGGTGCAGCCGTTCGGCGGGAGTGTTCATGGCGGAAGCAGGGGCGTGAGCAGCCGGACCCAGATGGCGTAGCCGGCGGGCTTCATGTGGAGCATGTCGGGACGGAAGAGCTCGGGCCGGGGTTGTCCTTTCGCGTCGAGCATGGCCGACCAAACGTCGACGAAGGCCAGCAGCGGGTCGGCCGCGCACTGGTCGGCGATGAGGCGGTTGCCGCGCTCGTATTGTTCATGCAGGTGCCAGCGCGAGGGGCTCGGTTTCATGGCGATGAAGAGGACCCGCGTGTCGGGCAGCGTGGCGTGGGTCCGGGCGACCAGGGCGCGAAAGTCGTTCGCCACCGTCTCCGGGCTCTTGCCGGCGGCGATGTCGTTGTCACCGGCGTAGACCACGACGGTTGCGGGATGATAAGGCAGGACGATTCGGTCGAAATAATACACGCTGTCGGCCAACTCCGAGCCGCCGAAGCCGCGCCGGATCACCGGGCGGCCGGGGAAATCGGCCGCCAGCGAATCCCAGAAGCGGATGGACGAGCTGCCCACGAAAACGATCCCGCGTGACGGCGGCGGGTGGGCGGCATCATCGCGCGTGAGGACATCGATCTCACCCGCCCAGTGGGCCGGGTCGGCGGCCGCGGTGATCGCGAGGACGAGGCCGAGGGCGGCGGCGAGGAGGGGACGAACACGGACCAGGGATCGGACCATGCGGCAAATTGGGCGGCGCGCCGGCGCGGTGCAATCACCGGTTTGCGACGCGGGCTTGCGCGCCGCGATTCCTGTTGCTTGCTGGACGGATGCACTTCGCCCTCCGCCTTCCCCTGGCGGCGCTTGCGCCGACGCTGGCGTTCGCCGCCTGGCACTATCCCGCCACCAAGACCGTCGACCACGTCGACGATTACTTCGGCACCAAGGTCGCCGATCCCTACCGCTGGCTCGAGGACCTTGATTCGCCCGCCACCGCGGCCTGGGTGCAGGCGGAGAACAAGGTCACCTTCGACTTCCTGGCCACGCTCAAGAACCGCGAGGCCATCAAGCAGCGCCTCACGGAGCTCTACAACTACCCGCGGCTCGACTTGCCGTTCAAGGAGGCGGGGCGCTACTTCTACACCTACAACACCGGCCTGCAGAACCAGCCGCTGCTCATGGTCCGCGACCGGCTCGACGGCGCGGCGAAGCTCGTGCTGGATCCGAACAGGCTTTCCGCCGACGGCACCGTATCGATGACGGTGTGGGACGTTTCGCCCGACGGCAAATGGCTCGGCTACGGCACGGCCGCGGCCGGCTCCGACTGGACCGATCTCCACGTGCGCGACATTGCCGCCGGCGCCGACACGGGCGACCTGATCAAATGGGCGAAGTTCTCCGGCCTGAGCTGGACGAAGGACAGCCAGGGCTTCTTTTATTCGCGCTTCCCCGAACCGAAACCGGGCGAGAACCAGGTGTTCGGCGAGCTCGGCAACCAGGCCATCTATTACCACCGGCTGGGCACGCCCCAGGCCGCCGACGTGAAGATTTTCGCCACGCCGGACTTCCCGAAGCGCGGGTGGGGCGGGGCCACGACCGACGACGGTCGCTACCTGCTCATCAACGGGTCGGAGGGCACCGACACGCGCAACCGGCTTTACTACGTGGACCTGAAGGACCCGCTTCATCCCGACGTCACCGGGCCGGTGGTGAAGCTCATCGACGAGTTGGAGGCGGAATACACCGTGCTCGACAACGTCGGCCACGTGCTCTTCGTGCGCACGGACCTCGGCGCCCCGCACAAGAAGATCATCGCCATAGACCTCGAGCATCCGGCCAGGGCCGACTGGCGCGTGCTCGTGGCGGAGGCGCCGGACGTCATCGAGTCGTCCATCGTGGCCGGCGACCGCTTCGTGGTGAATTACCTGCACGACGCGCACAGCCGCGTGCTGACGTTCGACTTCGACGGCCATCCGGCAGGCGAGATCGCGCTGCCGGGCATCGGCACCGTCGGCGCCAGCATTTACGTGCGCGACCGGGCCGGCCTGACCGGCGAACGTGGTGACCCTGAGCTGTTCCTCAAGTTCACCTCGTTCATCCAACCCGCCACGTCCTACGTGTACGACCTCGCCACTGGCACGACGCGCGCGGTCGAGGAGCCCAAGGTCGCCTTCGACCCGGCCCTCTACGAGACAGTGCAGGTGTTTTACCCCTCGAAGGACGGCACGCGCATCCCCATGTTCATCACCCGGCGCAAGGGGCTGAAACTCGACGGCACGCACCCGACCCTGCTCTATGCCTACGGCGGTTTCGACATCTCGCTCACGCCGTCGTTTTCGCCCAACACCATCGCCTGGCTCGAGTTTGGCGGCGTCTATGCGCAGCCCAACCTCCGCGGGGGCGGCGAATACGGGCGCGAGTGGCACCTGGCCGGCACGAAGGAGCGCAAGCAGAATGTGTTCGACGACTTCGCGGCGGCCGGGGACTGGCTGTGCGCGACCGGCTACACCGCGCACGACAAGCTGGTCATCAGCGGCGGATCCAACGGCGGCCTGCTCATTGGCGCGACGATCAACCAGCGGCCCGACCTTGCGCGCGTGGCGCTGCCGGCGGTCGGCGTGCTCGACATGCTGCGCTTCCACAAGTTCACCATCGGGTGGGCCTGGACGAGCGATTACGGCTCAGCCGACGACCCGGCGGGGTTCAAGTACCTGCGGGCCTATTCCCCGGTGCACAACGTGAATGCCGGCGTGACCTATCCCGCCATTCTCCTCACCACCGGCGATCACGACGATCGCGTGCTGCCCGCGCACTCCTTCAAGTTTGCCGCGGCGCTGCAGGCGGCGAACCCAGATCCCACCTTCCCGGCCTACGTCCGGATCGACGTCCGCGCCGGGCACGGGCAGGGCAAACCAATCGCCAAGCAGATCGAGGAGCTGGCCGACAAGCTGGCCTTTGCGCTCCACTTCGTCGGCCCTGGGACGGATTGAGCCGCCGCTTGCGCTTCAGCGGATCGTGACTATCCGCAACCGGTATGCCCGGACTCTTTGACCCACTTCGCGTCGGCGCGCTCACGCTGCCGAACCGCATCATCATGGCTCCGCTGACACGCTGTCGCGCCGGTGCCGGCCGCGTGCCGACCGAGCTGATGACCAAGTACTATACCCAGCGCGCGTCGGCGGGACTGATCCTTTCGGAGGCGACCTCCGTCGATCCCTTGGGCGTCGGCTATCCCGATACGCCCGGCATCTGGTCGGATGAGCAGGTGGCGGGCTGGCGCAAGGTCACCGAGGCGGTGCACGCCGCGGGCGGGCGGATGTTTCTCCAGCTCTGGCACGTCGGCCGCGTGTCGGATCCGGTCTATCTCAACGGGGCGCTGCCCGTCGCGCCCAGCGCGGTTGCCGCAACGGGGCATGTCAGCCTCCTGCGGCCGCAGCGACCCTACGTGACGCCGCGGCCGTTGCAGCTCGCGGAAATCCCGCGCGTGGTCGCGGCCTTCCGCCTCGGTGCGGTCAACGCCCTGCGCGCCGGATTCGACGGGGTCGAGATCCACGGGGCCAATGGCTACCTGCTTGACCAGTTCCTGCAGGATGGCGCCAACCACCGCACCGACGAGTACGGCGGCCCGATCGCGAATCGCGCCCGGCTCGCGCTCGAGGTCGCGGATGCGGCGATATCCGTCTGGGGCGCCGACCGGGTCGGCTATCATCTCGCCCCGCGCGGCGGCTCGACCGGCATCAAGGACAGCGACCCGGCGGCCACCTTCGGTTACCTCGCGCGCGAGCTCGGGCGGCGCAAGCTCGCCTTTCTCTGCGCGCGGGAATCGCTGGAGGGTCCGCGCTTCGGCCCGGCCCTGAAAAAGGCCTTCGGCGGCGCCTACTTCGTGAACGACGGCTTCACCGCGGAGTCGGCGGCGCGGGTGCTGGCGGCGGGCGAGGCCGACGCGGTCGCCTGGGGCAAGCTCTTCATCGCCAATCCCGACCTGCCGCGCCGGCTCGCGTTGAATGCCGCGCTGAACACGCCCGATACCACCACGTTCTACGGCGGCACGGAGCGCGGCTATACCGACTACCCGCCGCTGGCGGCGTGATGTCATAAATTCCCCGACGGTCCGGCGGTGACCCGCGCGTGCGGGATTGCCTTTTTTCGCGCGCGGATGTTCTTGTGGCCCTTTCCATGAAAATCCTCGTCGCCGACAAAATCTCACCCAAGGGAGTCGCCTTCCTGCGCCAGCAGCCGGGCTTTGAAGTGGTGGAGGCATACGGCTCGTCTCCCGCCAAGGTGCTCGAGCTCGTCAAGGATGTGCACGCGATCGCCGTCCGCTCGGAGACCAAGATCACGGCGGAGGTGCTCGCCGCGGCGCCGCTGCTCAAGGTGGTCGGGCGCGCGGGCGTGGGCGTGGACAACGTCGACGTCGACGCGGCGACCGAGCGCGGCGTCATCGTGATGAACACGCCGCTGGGCAACACCATCGCCACGGCGGAGCTGACCTTCACCCATATCCTCTGCGGCGCGCGGCCGGTGCCGCAGGCGGCCGCCTCGATGCGGGCCGGCCAGTGGGACCGCAAGAGCTTCTCGGGTCTCGAACTCTTCCGCAAGACCCTCGGGGTCGTCGGCCTCGGGCGCATCGGCTCGGAGGTCGCGAAGCGCGCCCAGGCCTTCGGCATGCGCGTGCTGGCCTACGATCCGTACCTGGCGCCGAGCCGCGCCAAGGTCATGCAGGTCGAGGCCGTGACGCTCGACGAGTTGCTGAAGCAGTCGGATTACATCACGGTGCACATGCCATTGACCGAGCAGACCAAGTACATGATCGACGAGGCGGCGCTGGCGAAATGCCGGAAGGGCGTGAAGCTCTTCAACTGCGCCCGGGGTGGCATCATCAAGGAAGCGGCGCTGATCGCGGCCCTGAAGTCGGGCCACGTGGCCGCGGCCGGCCTGGACGTGTACGAGGAGGAGCCGCTGGCCAAGGACAGCGAGCTGCGCACGCTGCCGAATGTCACGCTGACGCCACACCTCGGCGCCTCGACGGCCGAGGCGCAGGACGCGGTCGGCGTCGAGATCGCCCAGCAGATCGCCGATGTCCTCAGCGGCGGCGTGATCAACAACGCCGTCAACATGCCGTCGCTCGACGCCGCCACGCTCAAGGTCGTCGGGCCGTACCTGGACCTCGGCGCGAAGCTGGGCACGCTGGTGCAGCAGCTCGCCAAGGCGCGTGTCGAACGCCTGCGCATCACCTATTGGGGCAAGGTCGCGGAACTGGACGCCAACCCGGTGACGCGCTCGATCCAGCAGGGCTTCCTGCGCCGGATCAGCAGCGAGACGCTGAATTTCATCAACGCCCCGACGATCATGGCGCGGCTGGGCCTGGAGGTGGAGGTGGTCAAGTCGAACAGCGACGCCGACTACACCGACCTGATCCTGATCGAGGGCCTGCAGGCCGACGGCACCACCGTGTCGGCCACGGGAACGCTCCTCGGCACGGCGAACCTCCCGCGCCTGGTGGCGCTCAACGGTCGCGACGTCGAGGCGGTGCCTTCCGGCGTGCTGCTCATCTACGAGAACCACGATGAGCCGGGCATCATCGGCATGGTCGGTTCGCTGCTGGGCAAGGACCGGGTCAATATCGCGGCCATGTCGCTGAGCCGCAACAATGCGGGCGGCATCGCCCTCTGCGTGCTGAATCTTGACAGCGAGCCCTCGGCCGCGGCCCTAAAGGAATTGACCAGCCATCGCGCCATCAAGCAGGCTGCGGTGGTCAACCTCTGATGTTATCCGCCTGGCCCATTGGTTCCCTCGTCATCGGTTACCTGCTCGGGTCGCTGCCTTTCGGCTATCTGGTCGCGCGCGCCCACGGCGTGGATATCTTCAAGGAAGGCAGCGGCAACCCGGGTGCGACAAACGTCAAACGCGTGCTGGGCGAGAAATTCGGAGCGAAGGGAAAGCAGGCCGGGAACCTCGTGTTCGCCCTGGATGCGCTGAAGGGCGCGCTGGCGGCCGGCTGGCCGATGCTGCCGTTCATTGATCCGCCCGATGAGCGGATGCTCGGGCTGGTCGGCGTGATCGCCGCGGTGCTCGGACACTCGTTCTCGGTCTTCACGCGGTTCAAGGGCGGCAAGGGCGTCGCCACGGCCGCCGGCGGCTTGGTCGTCCTGATCCCCGTCAGCTGCCTGATCGGCGCCGTGGTCTGGCTGCTGACCTTCCTGGGTACGCGGTACGTTTCGCTGGGCTCGATCCTCGCGGCGATCGCCGTGCCGCTCTCGAGCTGGCTGCGCGGCAATCCGCTCCCGCTCAACGTGGTCGCCACGGCGCTCGGACTGTTCGTGATCTTCCGCCACCGCGAGAACATCCGGCGGCTCCTCAACGGCACCGAGAGCAAGTTCGCGCGAAAGCCGGCCGCTTAAGCCGCCCCGGCGCGGTCGGCCGGGCGCCCGGAAGATGGGGCTGGTACGGGAGTTATTCGACCGATCCAAACGGTCATCTCCCGGGCGGTATGACGCATCGCCCGAACAACCGTCTTGCCAAACTGAGGCGCCAACGGGCATTAAGGCCGGTTTTCCATTCACTCATGTTCACCGCAACGCACCGGCCCTTGCCCCTCATCCCGCTCCCGCGGGATCGGCCGGCAGGGTATTCCCGTTAGGTTTTCGACCATGGCACTCATCGTCCAGAAGTATGGTGGCACATCGGTCGGCGACATCGACCGGATCAAGAACGTCGCCCGTCGCATCAAGGCCTCGCGCGACGAGGGGAACAGCCTGGTGGTCGTGGTTTCGGCCCGCTCGGGCGTCACCAACGAGCTCATCGCGAAGGCCAAGGCGATCACGGACCGGCCGGACACGCGCGAGATGGACATGCTGCTCGCGATCGGCGAACAGGAAACCATCGCGCTCACGGCGATGGCGCTCCAGGCCATCGACGTCCCGGCCGTGTCCTACACCGGCGCCCAGGCGGGCATCCTGACCGACGAGGTGTTCACCAAAGCCAAGATCAAGCAGATCGTCCCGAAGTCGATCACGCGGGACCTGAAGGACGGCAAGGTGGTCATCGTCGCCGGCTTCCAGGGCATCAACGAGGCGGGCCAGATCACCACGCTAGGCCGCGGCGGTTCCGACCTGACCGCCATCGCGCTCGCCGCCGCCGTGCGGGCGGATGTCTGCCAGATCTACACCGACGTCGACGGCGTCTACACCGCCGACCCCCGCATCGTGAAGACGGCCCAGAAGCTCGACGAGATCAGCTACGATGAGATGCTCGAGCTGGCCAGCCTCGGCTCGAAGGTCATGCAGTCCCGCTCGGTCGAGTTCGCCAAGAAATACGGCGTCGTTTTCGAGGTGCGCAGCAGTTTCAACCAAAACCCAGGAACCATCGTGAAAGAAGAAGTCGCCTACATGGAAAAGGTCGTCGTGCGCGGCGTCGCGCTCGACAAGGACCAGGCCAAGGTCGTCATCAGCGGCCTGCCGGACAAACCCTCCGCCGCCGCGACGATCTTCAAGGCGCTCGCCGACGCCAGCATCAACGTCGACATGATCGTGCAGAACGTCGCGCACACGGGCGGCGTGGACCTCACCTTCACGCTGCAGCGCGACGACGCCCACGGCGCGGTCAAGGTGCTCCCGGCCGTGCTCAAGAAGCTCGGCGGCGGCGAGGTCAAGGCCTTCGACAACATCGCCAAGCTCTCGGTCGTCGGTGTCGGTATGCGCACGCACTCCGGCGTGGCGGCCGCGCTGTTCTCCGCGCTCGGTGACGCCGGCATCAACATCCAGCTCATCGGCACGTCGGAGATCAAGATCACGGTGGCGGTCGACCGCGCGCGGGCCGACGACGCCATGCGCGCGGCCCACTCGGTCTTCGGCCTGGACAAGAAGGGCTGAGGCCTGTCCGCGCATCCCTCCGCTTCCTGTCATCCTGAGCGCAGCGAAGGATCCATGTCTTTCGGGTGGCACGGGGCTGGATTCTTCGCTTCGCTCAGAATGACATGTCACGTGGCATGAAATTTGTTTCAACCAGGGGCCGGACCGAGCCCCACAGCTTTTCGCAGGCGGTGGCGGTGGGCCTCGCGCCCGACGGCGGGCTCTTCCTGCCGGAGTCGCTGCCCGACCTTTCGCCCCGGCTCACTGGCTGGCAGAACCTGGGCTATGCCCAACTTGCCGCCGAGTTCCTGGCGATCTTCGCCCCGGACCTGGGCGCGGAGGTTCTCGCGCCGCTCGTGCGGCGCTCGTACGCCCATTTCTCGCACCCGGAGATCGCGCCGCTGCGCCAGCTCGACGACCGCACGTACGTGCTGGAGCTGTTTCACGGCCCGACGCTTGCCTTCAAGGATTTCGCCCTGCAGCTGCTGGGCAACCTGTACGAGCGCCAGTGTCGCGAGAGCGGGCACGCGATCAACGTCCTCGGCGCCACCTCGGGCGACACTGGCGCGGCGGCGATCCACGGGCTGCTCGGCAAGCCGCATACCGCCATTTTCATCCTGTATCCGGACGGGCGCGTGTCGCCGTTGCAGGAGCGCCAGATGGCCTGCACGGGTGCCGCGAACGTGCACGCCATCGCCATCGAGGGCAGCTTCGACGACGCCCAGCGCGTCGTGAAGGACTTGCTGGGTGACGGGGATTTCAGCCAGCGACACCGGCTCTCGGCGGTCAATTCGATCAACCTGGCGCGAGTGCTCGCGCAATGCGTCTACTACCTCTACGCTTGGCTCCAACTGCCGCCGGAGCAGCGCCGCCGGGCGGAGTTCGTGGTGCCCACCGGGAATTTCGGCAATGTGTTTGCCGGCTGGCTGCTCTCGAAAATGGGCGTGCCGATTCCGGGTTTCAGGGTCGCGACCAACCAGAACGATATCCTGCACCGGCTCTTCTCGACCGGCGAGTACCGGGCCGGCGCCGTGCACGCCAGCCTGGCGCCGTCGATGGACATCCAGATGGCGTCGAACTTCGAGCGTTTCCTCTATTACGAAGTCGGCCGCGATCCGGCGAAGGTGCGCCGGATCATGGCGGAACTGAAGGGCACGGGCACCTACCGGTTCGAAGGTTTTGACCGCTCGATCTTCAGTTCCTCGGCGGCCACGGATGCCGACATCACACGCCTCATCCGCCAAATCTACGAGCGGCATGGCTACATCGTCGACCCGCACACAGCCTGCGCCTTCAAGGACCTGAACCCGGATCGAACCAGCGTGGTGCTGGCCACGGCGCACCCGGCGAAATTCCCGGCCGCGATCCGCGCGGCGATTGGCCAGGAGCCCACGCATCCGGCGCTGGAGGCCTTGAAAGACCGCCCGATCGTGAAACACCGGCTGCCGGCCCGGCACGATGCGATCAAGGCCTTCATCGAGCAGCGGGCGGTGTAGGGGCAGGCCAGAACCGGGATTGGGCGTTTGCCGTACGCAGGGGCGTGCCTCGGGCGCGGTCAAGCCGCGCCCCTACGGGACGGGAGCGAATCACAGCCGAGACCTTTTTACCCCATACGGCACGCCGGGGCTGGCACCGCCGCCAACCCTGTGCATCGTGCGCGCCATGGCTTTTCAGGACCATTTCTCCACGCAGGCGAAAACCTACGCCCAGGCCCGGCCGCATTATCCGGCCGGCTTGTTCGAGGAATTGGCCCGGCTGGCCCCCGGCCGGACGCTCGCTTGGGATGCCGGCGCCGGCAACGGCCAGGCCTCAGTCGCGCTCGCTGCGCACTTCGAGCGCGTGATCGCGACCGAGCCCAGCGAGGCGCAGCTGGCGGCGGCGGTGCCGCATCCGCGCGTTGAATATCGACGGAGTGCAGAGCTTCTGCCCGGTGCGGCGGGTGGCAGCGTGGACCTGGTAACGGTGGCGCAGGCGGCGCATTGGTTCGACCGGCCGGCGTTCTACGCCGAGGCGCGCCGGGTTTTGCGACCGGGAGGGGTGATCGCGTTATGGGTCTACGAGCTCTGTCACATCACGCCGGAGATCGATGCGGTGGTTTACCGCTTCTACAAGGGGCCGATCGGACCCTATTGGCCGCCGGAGCGCCGGCACACTGAGACCGGCTACCGCGAGTTTGAGTTTCCGTTCGCGGAATTCCCGTTCCCAAGCTTCGCCATGGAACACGACTGGACGCTGTCCGAATTTGCCGCCTATCTCCGGAGTTGGTCGGCGGTGAATCGGTTCAGCAAGGAGCACCGCCGCGACCCGGTGGATGCGCTCGAGGCGGAGCTGGCGCCGCTCTGGGGCGGCGACGCGCGGCGGATCTCCTGGCCATTGTCCGGCCGGATCGGACGGGTGTGAGGCGGGGAAGCAGCGGGTCGGGCGCGCAATCCCTGCGCGCCGCAGCCCGCACGGAGCGCGGGCTCCACCCTACAGCAGTGGTGCGAGCAGGCGGGCGATCTCCTCGCCGATGACCGGCATCAGGCGCCGTTCCTTGCGCGGCTCGGGCATGGGTCGGGACAGCGCGAAGATCTCATTCATCCAGTCGGCGATGCGGAGGGCCTCGATCTTTGAATAGGTGACGGCCCCGACCTCGAAGTTCACGAAGAGGCTGCGCAGGTCCATGTTGGCCGAGCCGAAAAGCCCGATGCGTTCATCGGCCAGCAGCATCTTGGCGTGATTCATTCCCGGCTGATAGAGGAGCACCTTGGCCCCGGCCGCCCGCAGCCCGCGCAGGAAGTATTTGCGGGCGAGATCGGTGATGGGGTGGTTGGAACGCGCCGGCACCACGAGCCGGACGTCCTTGCCGGCGCGCGCCTGGACCAGCAGCGAGCGGTAGAGGACTTCGTCGGGAATGAAATACGGCGTGACGATCCAGATGCTCTGCTCGGCTTGCTGGACGAGGGACAGGATGCCTTCGTAGAGCGGATCGCCGGCGACATCTGGCCCGCTCGCGACGATCTGGAGTTCGCTGTCGCCCGCGGCGGGTGGTGGATCCGGTGGCAGCTCCTTTTGCAGCGCCGCGAGCGACTGGCCGCTGGCAAAGGCCCAGTCGGCAAGGAAGATCTCGTTCAACAGCGCGACCGCGGGGCCCTCGACCATGGCGCCGAAATCGCGCCACCGCCGCCGGTGGTGCGACGGCCCCATGTACTCGGTCGCGAGGTTGCGTCCGCCGATCGCCCCCACCCGGTGATCGATGATCGCCAGCTTGCGGTGATTGCGCAGGTTGGCCGAGCCGCGCGTCTGCAGCGGGACGACCGGCATGAACTTCACCACCTCGCCACCGGCTTGCCGGATCGGGTCGCAAAAGCTGCCGCTGGTCGCGAAGCAGCCGAGCGCGTCGAGCAGCAGCCGCACCTTCACGCCTTCGCGCGCGCGTTGGGCGAGGAGCTTCACGACACGGCGCCCGACCGGATCGCGCCCGAGGATGAACGTCATGAGGTGGATCGTGTGCTTCGCCTCGGCCAGCCCGCGTTCGAGGAGGGCATACGATTCCTCGCCGGTGGTGAGAAACTCGATGCGATTGCCGCCGAGCGGGGGACTCGCACCATTGGTCGTGAAGATGCGCGCGAGCGGGCTGTGGGCCGCCGCAGACGCCGGCATCTTGGGCACGATCGGCACCAGGCTGGCCTTGCGGCTGGCGAGCTGGCGGAGCTTGCGGCCGCCGAACATCAGGTAGAGCGGCACGCTGACATAGGGGACGAACGCGATCGCGAGCAGCCAGGCAAAGGTGTTGGCGGGGCGGCGCCGTTCGCTGACCAGCCGGGCGATGGCGAACAGGGCCAGCAGCACGCCTGCGACGGTCAGCAGATGCGGAAGGAGTCCGTTGATGAACGGGTGCTCCCGGAGCCCTTGGTAAAAGCCCTTCAGCGTTTCCATTCGCCGACAAAATGCCTGATGTCAGGGGGCTTAGCAAGCGAAGCGCGTGCCTTAGCCCGGTGTTCGCCCAGGCCTGCTCTCCGGCGGCCCGGCAGGCGAACGGGGATGCTGCGGAACAGCCCGGGCGCTCGGACCGACGGGAAAGTCTGGGCGGGCGGCGACGATTCCAGGGAACCGCCATGACCCGATGGCTTTCTTACAGGGAACGCGTGGCATCGAAACCAGGAGAAGCCCATATGCTGACAATCAAGTTCTGCAAAGCTGCGATCCCGGGGACGGATGAAGAGTCGTTGCGCCCGCGCCAGCCCGCGCTGCCAGAGCCGGAGCCTTTGAGTTCAATTCTGGCCAATCCGGCCTACGGCGCAGGCTGCGACGAAGAACCGCTTCCGCTGTCGATCATTAAGCTGTTGGAATTCGCGTCCTGACCGCCCGACCTGAGGGCAAGGATTCAAGAATCTAGGCGTAAGTGAAGCCGCTCATATGCTGGGACGGCCCGTTTGAAGTTGCCGAGGCCCGCCTACGCCCGTTGGGCTACGGCGCGGCAGCCTTCGGCAGGTGTCGCGGGAGTCTCTTCTCTCCCTTGCGTCTTGATGGCTGGCTGGCCGAGCCGTAGCTCGGAGAGCGAAGGCTGGTGGTGGAGGCTGGAGTCGAACCAGCGAACGGGAAGACCCGAATTGATTTACAGTCAACGCCCTTTGGCCACTTGGATACTCCACCGAACCAAAATGAGCGGTGAAGGTATGGGGGCGTTTTGACCTTTGCCAAGCGGTTTTTTCAAATCGCGCCAGTCCCCTCACAATACGCCGGATTCGCGGAAACTATAGTAGCCGCGACCCTGCGGATCCGAGGCGGCGCGGCCGATGATGACGTGGTCGAGCAGCTCGATATCGACCGCCCTGGCCGCGTCGCGGAGCTGGCGGGTGACCTGGACGTCCGCGGCGCTCGGCGCCGGGTCGCCACTCGGGTGATTGTGCGCGCAAACGACCGCCGTGGCGCCGTGGCGGATGGCCTCGCGGAAAACTTCCCGCGGGTGGGCGAGGCTGCTGGTCGCGGTCCCCGAGGTGATCTCAACCTGTTTCAGCAGCCGGTTCTTGCGGTTGAGGCAGAGCACCCAGAACTTCTCGACCGCGAGGGCGGCGGTTTGCGGCAGGAAGTGCCGGAGGACCAGCTCAGGGCGGTTGAACGATTCCTCCGCCTCGGGCTGGTGCATCTGGACGCGGTGGGCGATTTCCATGACCGCAACCAGCTGGAGGGCCTTGACCCGCCCGATGCCGGGTAGTCGTCGAAAGTCCGCCTCGCTCCACTTGACCAGCGCGGCGAGCGAACCCGCCTCGGCGATGAGCCGTTGGGCGACGGCGATCACGTTGTGGCCCCGGCTGCCGCTGCGCAGGAGCAGGGCCAGCAGTTCGGTGTCGCTCAGCGCGCCGGCCCCGAGCTGTTCGAGCCGTTCCTGTGGACGGTCGCCGACCGCCAGGTCCTTCAGGCGCAGGGGTTGGTAGATTTCGTCGCTCATCGGGCCGGGGCGTTTCACCCGCCGGCCGCGAGCGAAACGCACTTAGAAGTGCTTGATGTAGGCGTTGCGCCTCAGTTTCTCCAGCCAGCGCTCCGTGGCCTGGCGCGTGCCCTGTTGGAGGAGCGTGTGCTCGATCTCGGGGCGGACCTCATCGATCGACTGCACGCCGGCGTACTTCCGGTCCTCGACGAAAAGAATGAAGGCGCCTTCGGGCATGATCAGCGGTTCGCTGTGCTCGCCCTTCTTCAGGGCGAAGATGACATCGCTGAATTCCTTGCGCAGGTCCGAGCGGCGCTGCCAGCCCCAATCGCCTCCCTTGCCCTTGCGGGAGTCGTTGCTGTATTTGCGCGCGAGGTCGCCGAAATCGGCGCCGGCTTTGAGCTGCTCCATCACTTCCTCCGCCCGGGCGCGCAGCGCCTGGTCGGTCTCGTCCGCCGCGCGGGCGAGTTGGATGAGCCGGAGATGGACGCTGTCCTCCTGGTAGAACCGTTCCTTGTTCTCGTTGTAGTAGGTCTCGATCTTGACCGGGCTCACGGTGCTGGCGGATTTCTGCTGCTGCTGCCGCATGTACCCGTAGATCATGTCCTCCTCGATCTCCTTGCGGTAATCCTTCTGCGAGATGCCGCGCGAACGTAGGTAGGCGAGGTACTTGCTGCGGTCGCCGTCGAACTGGGTGATGATCGTCTCGGCGAGCTGGTTGTCGATGTAGCTGGCCGGCACCTTGCGCTTCTCGTCCTTGTAGAAATCCTTCACGATGAGGACGCGATCGATCAGGTTCTGGATCACATCCTCCTGGAGCGACTCGAGCTTCTCGTTGAACTCCTGCTCATTCCGGCTCTGCTTCTGCACCTCGGGGATCAAGGGCCCGATCTCGCGGCGGATGTCATCCACGGTGATAATGTGATCCTCGACAATGGCGGCGATGCCATTGGCGTACCGCATGTTGAGGTTATCTGGGGGCGGATTCTTGACCTCGGCGCGGGCGAGCGAAACCGCGGCAGCGGTGACGGCGAGGCAAATCGTTGAATAACAGAGACGTCGAAGCGTCATGTACTGGGCAAATTGATCAGGAAAGTGATGACTTCTTTCAACCTTGCAAGGGGGGTGGGTGCGGTCAAGCGGGGAAACCGGCTGCTTAACTGGATGAAGTCGTCGCGCCGGCCGGAATTGCGCAGGCATTTCAGTCGGTTGCCCTCGGTTTCGACGGAAAGAATGTCCTTTTGTTCCGCGCGCACCCGGATTTCGGTCGCGAGCAGCAGCGCGCGGACCTCGTCACCAAACTTGCCGAAGCGGTCGCGCAGCTCGGCCTCGATTTCCTTCACCTGCTTGGGATTCTCGGCGAGCGCCAGCCGGCGATAGACGTCGATGCGCAGCCGGGTTTCGGCGATGTAGGCCGCCGGCAGGCGCGCCTGGATTCGATCGATCTCGCCCTCGGTCCGCTCCGCGCGCTTGAGCGCCGAAAAGCTGTCGCCGGCCTCACGGCGGGGCGCCTCGGCGCCCTCGCCGACGAAGACGAAGTCGAGCTTCACGGCCGCGCGGATGCGGGCCGCATGCTTCTCGCCCTTCAGCCGCGCCACGCTCTGCCGCAGCAACTGGCAATACAGCTCGAAACCCACCCCGACGATCTGGCCGCTCTGCTCGGCGCCGAGGAGGTTGCCGGCGCCGCGCAGCTCGAGGTCGCGCATCGCGATGCGGAACCCGGCCCCGAGCTGGTTGTGCTGCCGGATGGCGCCCAGGCGCTGGCGGGCGATATCGAGGAGCCGGGTGTGGCGGTGCAACAGCAGGTAGGCGTAAGCCTGGTGCTTGAAGCGCCCGACGCGGCCGCGCAACTGGTAGAGTTGGGAGAGGCCGAAGCGGTCGGCGCCCTCGATGATCAGCGTGTTGCAGTTCGGGATGTCGAGCCCGCTCTCGATGATCGTCGTGCACACGAGCACCTGGTATTTTCCGGCCACGAAATCCGTCATCGTCCGCTCGAGGCCTTCGGAGCCCATCTTGCCGTGCCCGACGCCGATGGCGAGGTCGGGCAGCAGTTCCCGGAGGCGCGCCGCCACCACGTCGATCGTCCTGACGCGGTTGTGCAAATAGAACACCTGCCCGCCGCGCCGCACCTCGTGTTGGATCGCCTCGACCACCAGCTTCTCGTCGTAGCTCTTGACGATGGTCTGGATGGGCAGGCGGTTGGCCGGCGGCGTCTCGATCGTGCTGAGATCGCGCGCGCCGGTCAGCGCGAGGTAGAGGGTGCGCGGAATCGGCGTGGCACTCATCGAGAGCAGGTCGACGTGGGCCCGCCAGCGCTTGAAGACCTCCTTGTGCTTCACGCCGAAGCGCTGTTCCTCGTCGATGATGACCAGCCCGAGGTCCTTGAATTTCATGTCGGCCTGGATGAGGCGGTGGGTGCCGATGAGGATGTCGATCCGGCCCGCGGCGACGGCTTCGACAATCTCCTTCTGTTCCCGCGCCGTGCGAAACCGGCTGATCATCTCGACCGCGACCGGGTAGCCGGCCATGCGTTCCCGGAAGGTGTTCAGGTGCTGCTGGGCGAGAACGGTCGTCGGCACCAGCACCGCCACCTGCCGGCCGCCCATGACGGCCTTGAAGGCGCCGCGCACCGCCACCTCCGTCTTGCCGAAGCCGACGTCGCCGCACAGGAGCCGGTCCATCGGCCGCGAGCGTTCCATGTCGGCCTTGAGCTCGACGATGGCCTTGGCCTGGTCGGGCGTCTCGGTGAATGGAAACGCGGCCTCGAACTCACGCTGCCAGTCGTTGTCGGGCGCAAACGCGTGGCCCGGCTGCGCCTCGCGCTTCGCCTGGATCGCGAGCATCTCGGAGGCGAGGTCCAGCGTCGCGCGCTCGGCCGACTGCCGCGCCTTCTCCCACCGGCCCGAGCCGACGCGGCCCAGCTGCGGCCGGGCCTTCGACAGGCCGACGTACCGGCTGATCAGGTGCGACTCCTGCAGCGGCACGTGCAGCGTGACCTTGTCCTCGAACTCGAGCGAGATCACCTCGCGTACGCCGTCGGCCGACTCGAGTTTGGTCAGCCCGCGAAACAGGGCGATGCCATGGCCGAGGTGCACGACGAAGTCGCCCTCCACCAGTTCGGAAAAATCGAGCAACTGGTCGACCGCCGAGGGTGTCGCCACGGCGCGGCGGGCCAGCGGCCGGCGCGTGCGGCGGCGGCCGAAAATCTCGGTTTCGCTGACCACCACGCGACCGGTCGAGCCGGGTAGGGCGGCGAGTCCCTTCGCCGCCGAATCGTCGGCGCGGAGCGGAGTCCGCGCCCTACCTTCGCGGCAGGTGATCCGAAATCCCTCATTCAGCGCGCCGCGGAGCCAGCGCGGCCGGATCTTCCGCAAGGAGGGCGTCTGCTCCAGCCACTCGCGCACGCGCCGCTCCTCGCCCTCCATGGAAACGACAAAATCGATTTCGTAACCTTCGCGGCGCCAAACCGCGACCTTTTCGAGGAAGTCGCGGCGGGCGTCCTCCTCCGCCTGCAGGCGCTCGTGCGCAAGGAGATGCTCCGCGGGATAGGAGCGGTGGTGCGCCAGCGATTCCGTATCCCACGTCTCGTCGTTCAACGCGCCGTCGAAGAGCCGGCTGGCGAGGTCGAGGTCGCTGACGCCAAAGAGGCGGGCGCACGCCCGGGGCAGTCGTTCGAGCAGGCCGGGCTGGTCGTCGCCGGCGAGCGTGTCGAGCAACTGCTCGATCGCCGCGGGCTCGAGCAGGACGACGGCCGATGCGGGTGCGAGGTAGTCCAGCAACGACGCGGCCGCGGCGGTGGCGTGCAGTTTCGGCGCGGCGGTGATGACCACGTGGTCGAGTTGGTCGCCGGAGCGCTGGCTGACCGGGTCGAGCGCGCGGATCTCCTCGAGCATGTCGCCGAAGAAGTCGAGCCGGCAAGGGTGGGACGCGGTGATGGGGTAGACGTCGACGATGCCGCCGCGGACCGCGTATTGGCCGGGTGCTTCGCAGACGGCCTCGGAATCGTAATCGAATGACCGCAGCAGCTCGACGAGGCCGGCGAAGGATTTCCCATCGCCGCGGCGCAATTCGACCTCGCGGGCGGCGAAATCCGCCGCCGCCGGCACCGGCTGCAGCAACGCCGCCGGGGTCGCCAGGATCACCAAGGGCGTGGGTCGCGGGCCGCGCAGCTTGCTGAGTACGGCGAGGCGGTCGCTGGCGGCGGTGAAGGCCTCGCGCAGGTCGCGGCTGTCCGTCTGCGCCTCGGGAAAAGTCACGATCTCGACGGGTGCGTCCGCGCCGAGCGCGGCCTGGAACAGCCTCAGGTCCTCGGCCAGCGCATCGGCCTGCTGCGTTTCCTCGTGCAGCACCAGCCAGGCTGGCGCCTTCTCGCGCCGGACCAACGCCGCCACCGCGAACGCCCGCGCTGCCGGGCAGACGCCGGTTACCTTGGTGCGGACAGCGGAAGGGAAGTCCATGGCGGGGAGGGCGGAAGGAAGCCCAAATTGCCGGCCGGCGCAACCCGGGCTTTCGGCGCGGGATTCGATGGTAGGGTGCGTAGTTCCGGCGCGACTCGCCTGGTATCGGTCGGAGTTGATCCAGATACGTCGGGCGTAAAGCCGACCTACATGTTCGATAACGAACCCGGCTCTGTCTTCTTCGTCGCGAGGTAGGCCAGGGCGGCGCTCGCGGCGGCCTCCTCGGCCACCTTCTTCGAGGTGCCCCGGCCCAGGCCGAGTTTTTCGTCGTGAAGGAAGACGGCGACTTCAAAGGAGCGCGCGTGGCGTGGGCCGGTGGTCGAAACCACCTCATAATGCAGGGCGACGTTACCGTGCTCGGGCTGGATCAGCTCCTGCAGACGGCCCTTGGGGTTCTCGGCTTCCTCCGAGCCGGCCAAGCGGTCGACCAGCGGGCCATACCAGCCCAGCACGACGCGTTGGGTCGTGGCGATGTCGCTGTCGAGGTAGATCGCGGCGACGAGCGCCTCGAGTGCATCCTCGAGGATCGAGGCGCGCGACCGGCCGCCGGTCTCCTGTTCGCTGCGGCTCAGGCGCAGGCACGTGTCGAGGCCGAGGTCACGCGCGAGGCGTGCCAGGAAATCGCCCCGGGAGAGCACGGCACGGCGCCGGCTGAGCACGCCCTCGCGTCCGGCCGGATATTCCCGATACAGGGCGTCACTCAGGACGAAATGCAGGACCGCGTCGCCGAGGAACTCGAGGCGCTGGTTGTTCGGGCCGGACACCGGGTCGTCCTGGAGGTACGAGCCGTGGGTGAGGGCCTCGTGCAACAGCGCGGGCTGTCGGAATTGGTAACCGAGGCGGTTCTGGAGAGTGGCGAGCGGGTCAGACACCGGTCGAAATCTCAAAACGCCAAAACGCCAAAGGCCAAACAAATGCTTTCGAGACCTGGAGATTGAGGTATCTTTGGCATTTGGGATTTGGCGTTTGGGGTTTTGCCCGGCTCCGCCGGGCTATGAGCTTGCGCTCGAATACCGCCGCAGCCCGGCGTGGAAGACCCAGACGGTGACGGCGAACCACACGGCCGTGGTCGCGACGAGCCAGGCGAGCATGCGCGCATCGAAGCCGTGCAGGATGGCGCGGGCGGGGGCGTTGCTGACCACCACGACCGGCAGGAGCCAGACAAAGACCACGCGGGTGAAGCCGTGGAATGCCTCGCGGGGCAGCCGCGAGAATTCGCTGAGCGAGAAATAGCTGCCCTCGATGCCCTGGGCGCTCGTCATCCAGAAGGCGCTCGAGATGCTCAGCACGAGCATGCTGTAATGAATGATGATCCCGCAGCCAATCATCACGGCGAACGTGAGCAGGTCCCACGCATCGGGGTGGAGGCCGAGCTGCCGGGCCGAGTAGGCGACGACGGTCAGGGCGACGAGCGAGTTGATCAGGCTGTCGGGGTCGATCTTGCGCGTGGTGGCCATGAACATGATGTTGCCCGGCTGCGCCAGGAAGAAGTCGAAGTTGCCCGTGCGGATGTTGCGTCCCATCTCGAAGATGCTGCTCCAGAAAAAGCCCATCAGGAAGCGCTGGATCAGCATGGAGGTGCCGACGAGGAGCATCATCTCGTATTTGGTCCAGCCGGCCACGTACTGGGTGTGGGCATAGATGACCGACACCATGAGCAGGTTGACGAACATCCAGAACAGCTCGACCAGGGCCCAGACGAAGAAATCGCCGCGAAACATCATCATCCGCACGAGCGAATAGCGCGCGGACGAGAGCCAGATGCGGGCGTAATGGGTGAGGTTCATCGAAATTGCGGAGCGCGGATCCGGGATTGCGGATCTTGCGCGGCCAAGCCGTAGGGCGCGACCTTGGTCGCGCCGCGCATCCACCCAAGCGGGGGTCTGAGAAGATTGTTCAATTCGCAATCCATGATTTTAGATCCCCAATGAGATTCATCCGCCCACCGCGGTATGCAGCCGGAGGCCGCGGCGCCAGAGCACCTGGCAGCAGAGGAGAATGACGACGACCCAGAAGGCCTGGATCGCCATCATGGGCAGGACGGTTTCGAGACCGCCGATCCGGCCGGTCAGCAGCGCCACGGGGAAATACATCTGGTAGAAATAGGGCAGGCCGGCCGACGCGTTGAAGAGCCAGTTGGGCAGCAGGTCGAGCGGGAAGATCTGGCCGCCGAGCATGGACTCGACCGCCATCGACAGGATGACAAAGCCCTGGATCTCGAGGAACCAGAAGCTCAGGAGGCCGAAACAGTAGGCGATGCCGAACTGGATGAGCGCCGACATGAACAAGGCCGGCACGGCGAGGACGAACCGCCACCACTCGTGCGGCAGCGTCAGGTGCTTGGCGAGGAGCGGGTAGGTAACCACCACGGGGATCAGGATCAGCAGGCCGGTGACGAGCCGCGCCGAGGCATAGATGCTGAAGCGATAAAGAAAATAGTTCACCGGTTTGAGCAGGAACTGGTTGATCAGGCCGTTCCGAATCTCATCGCTGATCTGGTAGTCCTCGTTGAACGCGCCGATCATGAACTGCACCACGATCATCGCGACAAAGTAGGTGAAGGTCTGCGCGAAAGTGAAGCCGGCGATCAGCGGCTTGTCCGCATAGGCCGCGCTCCAGAGCGTGAACACGACCAGCAGGTGGAAGAACGAGAAGAAGCCGCGCACCCCGAAGTTCACCCGGTAGACCAGATTGCTCTGGAGGCCGACGCCGAACACGGCGGAATACTTGTGCAGGAGGGCGCGCATGGAACGGGAAGTCTCAGCAGTGAGCAGCTCTCAAGGGTAATCGCAAGAAGCGGGTGATCCCGGGTGGAGGATCGGCCTCCGGGCCGACCCCGGGCCGCCGGAAGGCGGACGTTCCCTCAACTGCCATTCGGCTTCAGGTCGAAGCGCTCGGCGACCTCCTTGGCGAGGCTGCGGTAGGCAAGGGCGCCGGGGCCATGCCCGTCGTAGGCGAAGATCGTCTTGCCGAAGCTGGGGGCTTCGCTGAGACGGACGGTGCGCGGGATGAGCGTCGCAAAAATCTTGTCCGGCAGGTGCGTGCGGACCTCCTCGACGACCTGCTTGGCGAGATTGATGCGGGAGTCGTACATCGTCATGACGATGCCGCCGATATCCAGGCCCGGGTTGCCGCCGGCGCCCTTGAGGCGTTCGACGACCTTCAGGATCTGGCCAAGGCCCTCGAGCGCCATGTACTCGCACTGCAGGGCGATGAGCAGGTGGTCGGCGGCGTTGAGCGAGTTCATCGACAGCATGCCCAGCGCCGGCGGGCAATCGATGATGATGGCGCGGTAGCCGCCGGAATTGCGCAGCGGCTCGAGGACGGTGCGGAGGCGCATCAGGAAGTTCTCCTGCTGGGCCAGTTCGATCTCGATGGCGGCGAGGTCCTGCTCGGCCGGGATCAGGGCGAGGTGCGGCCACTCGGTGGGTGTGAGCATCTCGAACGCGCTGCCCTCGCCATGGAGCGGCCGGTAGAGGCTGCGGCCTTCCTGCTTCTCGACGCCCAGCGCGCTGGTCGCGTTGGCCTGCGGGTCGAGGTCGACGACCAGCGTGTGAATCTTCCGTTCCGCCAGCGCCGCCGCGAGATTGATCGCGGTGGTGGTCTTGCCGACGCCGCCCTTTTGGTTGGCGATGGTGAAAACGGTGCAGGCCATGCCGGATTAATCGGAAACGGAGCCCGGTAGTCTAGCGAGAAGTGGCCGGGGCGGGAACCGCCGATGGGCACAGGTGAGCCCAAATTCGAGTCAGCCTCGAGACAATGGCAGTACCCCGATGGGATGCGCCCGGATGCCAACGGGAGGGCGTCCAGACCCCAACGGCCCAATTCGCAGGGAGTTTGCCGCTAGGCTGCGGGCGGACCGGGAGTTTGCCAGTTTCACCTCCGGAAATACGCTCTTGTGGGGAGACGATGATCTGGGATGCTGGGAAAGCAGCCGGGCGACTCGCATCGGCGGGCTCCGACGGAAACCAATCCTCATGCCTACCAGCCGAACGCCGGGTGCAATCACATGGGCATTGGTATTACTCGGCGTGGTTTCGCCGGGATTTCTCCGCGCCGAAGGGCCGCCGGAGGCAGAAGGCGCGAAGGTTGGTGCGTCGGCCTCGCCGCCCCGGAGCGATGCGGTAGCGCAGGATCTGTCGGTCTTCCCGCCTCTCGCGGGAGCGAATCGCAAATCGTACAGCCGAAACGCGGGAACCCAGCGCTTGAGCGAGATCTCCACCTACCATGCGGATGCCGGATGCGACGAAATGGTGGCACGCATTCGCGAAAGCCTGCCGGCGGCGTGGAAGCAGGTTGCCCGGTCCGACTCTGGCACCGGGCGGAACCGGGTGGTCATAATCGATTGGGAGACTCCGCGGCAGGAGGCCGAGGTCCGGATCTACGCGCTGAAAGAGGGCACGGATGTTTGGGTGCGGGTGTTCACTTATCCGCCCAAGCCAGCGAACGAGACTCCGAAGCCAAACGACACGACCGCACAAGCGGCCGAGACGGAAAAGCGTCGCCAGGAAGACCAGAGGCGCCAGCAGGAGGATCAGCGCAAGGCTGACGACGAAGCGAAGAAGAAGGCGGCGGAGGACGAACGCCGTCGACAGGAGGATTTGCGCCGCCAGCAGGAGGATCAGCGCAAGGCTGACGACGAAGCGAAGAAGAAGGCGGCGGAGGACGAGCGGCGCCGACAGGAGGATTTGCGCAAGGCTGATGACGAAGCGAAGAAGAAGGCGGCAGAGGACGAGCGGCGTCGGCAGGAGGACCAGCGACGTCTGCAGGACGCCCAGAAGAAGGCCGAGGATGACGCGAAGAGGAAAGCCGACGAGGATGAGCGGCGTCGACAGGAGGATTTGCGCAAGGCTGATGACGAAGCGAAGAAGAAGGCGGCGGAGGACGAACGGCGTCGACAGGAGGATTTGCGCCGCCAGCAGGACGCCCAGAAGAAGGCCGAGGATGATGCGAAGAGGAAAGCCGCGGAGGATCAGCGTCGCCAGCAGGACGAAAAACGGAAGCGCGACGATGCAGCAAAAAAGAATGCGGACGATGAGGTTCCGCCCAAGCCGGCACCTTGATGCTGTTTCTCAGAGCAGGGGCCTTCTGGAGTCCGGCATTTCAGGTCTTGCGGTAGCCCGGGAATTGACCCAAGTTGCGCGCTCGTTTGCTCCGGCGCGGTAGCCAAGTGGTAAGGCCGAGCTCTGCAAAAGCTCTATCGGCGGTTCGATTCCGCCCCGCGCCTCCACTTATCGGAGGCAGATAAGTGCCGGGGCGACAGCCAGCGGGCGAAGGCGGGCGACCCTGCTGGATCTTGTGGGTCGTGTCCTGGCACGATCTCGTCAGATCGTACGGCCCGAATAAGGTCGGCGCCAGTGCCGGCCCTACGGTTTGCGACGGGACCGGCGCACTGGCGGCGCCTTGGTGCGGGCGACTTCGGCGATGCGGCGCGCGGACGGCGGCCGCGGCGGTTCGGGTCCTCCATTGAGCAGCCAGGCCAGGCGCATGGCATCGTACGGTGCGCGCACCTTCACATCGTTGTCGAAGTATACGAACACATCCCGCCCGCGGGCTCGCCACTTCGTCGGCGGTCCGGTCAGCCGGGCGGCGGGTGCGTCGACGCCGCGATGCCAGGCGCGGATCTTCTTCGCCCATTTTGCGAGGGCGGCGGATCCGTAGCCGCTGGTGTAGAGTTCCTCACCACCGTGCAGCCTTACGTAGACAAGGTCCGCGGTGACATCCTCCATGAACGGCCATTTCCCCGCGGTGTCGGCGACGACCAGCCCGATTCGGTGGCGCCGGAGCAGCGCGACAAACTCAGGCTGGCAAAACGAGGCGTGCCGCACCTCGATCACATGCCGCAGCCGCCGGCGCGGGCCCGAAGGCACGGACGCATGGCGGACGCGGGCGTCGTGGCGCCGGGCGAGTTTGGCCGCGGCGAGCGTGTCGCCCGGCAAAGCGGCGAAGAAGCTTTCGAGCCGTTCGCGGTCGTAGCGAAAACTCGGCGGGAGTTGCCAGAGGAACGGCCCGAGTTTCTCGCGCAGCCGGAGGACGCCCGAGGCGAAGAAGTTCGCGAGGGCGGCGTCCGGTTCCTTGAGGCGCCGCAGGTGCGTGATGTAGCGGGAGCCCTTGACCGAGAAGACGAATCCCTTGGGCGTGTCGTCGTGCCAGCGGGCGAAGCTGTCGGCGCGCTGCAAGGAATAGAAGGTTCCGTTGATCTCGATGGTGGACAGCCGTTCCGCCGCGTAGGCGAGTTCGCGTCGCTGCGGCAGGTCGTCCGGGAAGAACGTCCCGCGCCACGGCGCGTACGTCCAGCCGGAGATGCCAATGCGGACAGCGGGCATGCCCCATAATGACGGATGCCCGGACGTGGGCGTCATCCGGACAAGTCAGGTCGGTGTGGTCGGGAGATCACCGGGCGCGATCGCAAGACTACGGGGTGGGGGCACCCCGCCTCCACATTTCATTCGTCGGGCTCGAGTTCGTGCAACGGCGGGATGGTTTTCAAGCCGGGGAGCAGCAGGGCGACCGCCGCGACGACGCCAATCGTGATGAAACCGCCCACCGTCGCGGCCATGACCGGTCCCCAGAGTGCCGCGGCCAGACCGGCGCGGAGTTCGGAAATCTCGTTGGAGGAGCCGATGAAGAGCTGGTTGAAGGCCGTGACGCGTCCCCGCAGCACGTCGGGCGTCAGCATCTGCACCAGGCTGTGGCGCACGACGACGCTGAAGTTGTCGCACATCCCGCTGAGGAAAAGAGCCAGCAGCGACAACCACACGAACTTCGAGAGACCAAAGACAATGATGGCCGCGCCGAACCCGGCGACGGCCCAGAGCATCAGGCGCCCGGGATGGCGGGCGGGCCGCACGTGCGTGACGATGAAGGCCATCGTGATGGCCCCGGCGGACGGGGCAGCCCGCAGCCAGCCGAGCCCCGCGGCGCCGACGTGCAGGATCTTGTCCGCGTAGATGGGCAGCAGGGCCACGGCGCCGCCGAAGAGCACCGCGAAGAGGTCGAGCGTGATCGCGGCGAGGACCGGCTGGCGCTGCCAGATGAAGCGGACGCCGGCAAACATGTCCGGCTTGGGCCCGCGGGCGAGGCGTGGCGTGGCGTGAAGGCGAACACCGAGCATCAGCAGGGCGAAAGCCGCGGCGGACACGAAATCGAGCAGGTAGACGAGGTCATAGCCGGTAGTGGCCACGAGGAAACCGCCGAGCGCCGGACCGATGACGGTGGAGAGTTCGAAAGAACTCGCGCTCCAGGTGACGGCGTTGCTCACGGCGTCGGCCGGCACCAACTGGGGCACCAAAGCGGCCCGGGCGGGTGTGCCGAGGACGCGGGCCACGGATTGGAGGAAAAGCAGGGCGAAGACGATCGGCAGGGCGGGGTTGTCGAAATGCAGCGACGCCGGATCGACGTGACGCTCAAAAACGAGGGCGATCGTGCGCAGCAGTCCATTGGCCCCGTGGAGCACCGGCCACGCCGGCAAGGCGGCGTGAAAATGCGTGACCAGCAACAGCGCCAGCGAGAACAAGCCCGACGCGGCCATCGTCCAGGCCACGAGCCGGCGTCGTTCGAGGTGGTCGGCCATGACGCCGGCGGGCAGCACGAGCGCGAGCAGCGGCAGGACATTGATCAGCCCGACGAGGCCGAGGGCCGTGGCCGAATTCGTCCACTGGTAGATCTGCCAGGCAATGGCGACGCTCATGGCCTGGCGGCCGGTATTGGACAGGAAGTAACCCGCGAGGTAGCGCGAGTAGCCGCCGTGCCGCATGGCGGCGTACGGGTCGCGGCGGCCGGCGGTCATGCGCCGGCGGCGGCGCTGTCCGCCGCGAAGGGGTGCACCGTCTGGGTCTGCGACACCGGCAGGTAGACCTTGAAAGTCGAGCCCTCACCCGGCGTGCTCTCGACGGTCAGGGCCCCGCGATGGGTGCGCACGATGCCCTGCACGGCGGCGAGCCCGAGGCCGCGGCCGGTGAATTTCGTGCTGAAGAACGGGTCGAAGATGCGGGCGGTAACCTCGGGCGTCATGCCGCAGCCCGTGTCCGTGACCTCGACGCAAACGTGCTGGCCCGCGTCCAGATCCTTCAAGGCCGCCGGGCCGCCGGCCAGCGGCAGCGCCACCACGCCCGTGGCGACGCGGATCACGCCGTCGCGACCCGCCACGGCTTCGGAGGCGTTGATGACGAGGTTCATGATCACCTGCCGGATTTGGGACGGGTCGGCCTCGATCTTGGGCAAAGTCGGCGCCAGGACGAACTCGAGGCCGGCTTGCTTGTTGATGGAGAGCTCGAGCAGCCGCGTGGTCTCGGTGATCAATTCGTTGAGATTGATCCGCTCGAGGTGGTAGCTGCCCTTGCCGGCGTAGGCGAGGAGCTGGCGGCAAAGCTCGGCCGCGCGGTTGACCGAGGTCACGACGCTGTCGAGCCGCGCGCGGTTGGCGGAGGATTCGTCGAGCTCGATCCGGGCAAGCGAGCAGTTGCCGAGGATCACCGTCAGGAGGTTGTTGAAATCATGCGCGATACCGCCGGCCAGTACGCCGAGGCTCTCGAGCTTCTGCGCTTCCTGCATCTTTTGGCGGAGTTTCTCCGCCTCTTCCTCCGCCTGCTTGCGCGCGGTGACATCGGTGTGCGTGCCGGCGATGCGGCGGGGCCGGCCGCTGAGGGGATCGCGCGCCACCACCTTGCCACGATCGAGGATCCATTTCCACTCGCCATCCTTCGCCTTCATCCGGAACTCGACGGTGAAATGATCCTCCCCGCGCCAGATCTGCTGCTCATGCTCAAGGATCCCGGGCAGGTCGTCCGGGTGGATCAGGGCGTGAAACGCCTCGCTCGTCTCCGCGATCTCGCCGGGCGCGTAATCCAGCAGCCGGAACCATTGCGGGCTGCGCGTGACCCGGCCCGCGTCGACGTTCCAATCCCAAAAACCGTCCCGGCTGCCCTCAAACACGAGTTGGAGGCGCTCCTCGCTTTCCTTGATCTCGCGGGCCTGGCGCGAGAGCCGCACCAGCAGCTTGCGCTGCCAGACGAGGCCGCCGAGCGCGGCGACCGCCACCAGGGCGACCGGCAGCAGGTAAAGCTGCACGTCCGCCCAGCGGAGACGCCGCGGCTCCATCGGCCCGAGCCATTTTTCGTAGAGCCAGTCGTAGGTGCCGCGGCGGTGCACATTGAGCAGCCCCGCATTGATCCGCGCCAGCAGGTCCTTGTTTCCCCGCTGCACCGCGAAGCACAGGCTGTAGCCCAAGCCGGGCGGGAAATAGTTCGCCCGCACCAGCCCTTCGACGTTGCGCGAGCGGATCAGGAAGTCGGTGACGAACTGCATGCTCAACGTGGCATCGATTTCGCCGTTGCGGGTGGCGGCCAGGGCCGCGGCGAGACTGGAAAAGCGGACGAGCGTCGCGTGCCAGTCCTGGCGCCGGGCGAATTCGTCGACGATGGAATCCTGGATGACACCGATGCGCCGGCCCTTGAGGTCGCCGGGCCCGCGCACCGCGTCCGGGCCGCGCGCCGCGGCGACGTAAAACGTGCAGCGCATGGTCTCGAACGGGGCCGAAAAATCCATCCGGGCGGCACGTTCCTCCGAGCGCGCCACCAGGCCGAGGATGTCCCCCTGGCCGCTCGCGAATTCCGGATAGATTTCCTGCCACGGGCGGAGATCGGGCTCCACCGTGAAGCCCTGGTCGGCGCCGATGGCGTTGATGAGTTCGATGACAAAGCCGGTGGGCCGGCCCTGGTCGTCGCGAAAGCAGAACGGCGGGCTGGTGTTCTCCACCAGCATGCGCAGGTGCGGCGGCGGGGCGGCCGGAGTCGCCACGGCGAGCGCAAGGGCCGGCACCGAGGCCAGCAACAGCAGGCTCCTACCAGGAAATGACGAATTCGACGGCATGACGCGGGGCCGGGGTCATCGGGCGAAGAAAGGGTTGTGCTGCTTCTCCTGCTTCAACGTGGTGAGCGGGCCATGGCCGGCGGCGATCACGGTGTCGAGCGGCAGCGACATGATCTTTTCCCGGTTGTTGCGCAGCTGCGCCTCGTACGACACAAGGCCTCCACCCATCGAGCTGGCAAAGAGTGAATCTCCCACGATGGCGAGCGGCCAGGCCAGACCGGTGACAAAATAAGTGGTAAGGCCCGGCGAATGACCCCAGGTGAGGAGCGTCTTGATCGCGATCTCGCCGAGATGAAAATGGGCGTTCTCGGCGAAGGTCTTCGCCCCGGCCCGGTCGCACGGCTCCCGCTCGCTCGACCAGACCTCGGCGCCGCCGGCGGCGAGACGCTCGAGGTCGGCGATGTGGTCGTCGTGGGTGTGGGACAAAAAGATGTAGCGCAGCTTGAGCTTTTCGGAGTCGACCATGTCGAGCATGCCGGAGGCGTCGGCCCCCGTATCGAACGCGGCGGCCAGGCGTGAGCGCGGGTCCCACACCAGGTAGCTGTTGACGGTCATGTCCTCGAACGCCGTGTTGAACATGGCGAAGCCGCGGGGAAAGGGCGCCGATTCGGGATACCATTGCCGGCGGGCCATGGCGACCAGCGCCTTCGGCCCGAGACCGAGCACCGGGGCGACGGCGCGCAAGGCATGCTCGCGCACCTCGCCGGCCTTGATCGCCGCGACCTCTTCCGGCGTCACGCCAGCCTTGGCGGCCAGGTCCGCGTCGGAGAGGCGCAAGCCGCGCTGGGCTTTGCCGATGACATCGGTGAAATTGTCCTCGAGCGGAATGCGCGGCATGGGGGGCAATCCAAGGCCGGAATGGCCGGCGACCGCAAGCCAATCGCGGGGCCTGGAGTTTAGGGGTCCGGGACCCGGGATTTTGGATCTAGGCCTCGTGATTTTTTGGCTTTGGAATTTGCGGCTGTGCAAGGCCGGCCCTGCAGGATTCTGAACCCGCGGAATCGGAAGAGTGCCGGAGGTTGACCTGTGCCGGAGGCGTAGCATGCTGCGGGCCATGAGAATCAGGAACGCTGCGCTGGCGGTGATGGCAGTGGCGCTGGGAGCGGTGGCCGGGGCCGAGACGATCAAGCTCACAGCCTATGAGCGATCGCAGGGCTGGCGGCTGCTTTTTGACGGTGAATCGTTGAGCGACTGGCGGGGCTTCCACCAGAACAAGCTGCCGGCAAACTGGCACGCGACCGAAGGCAGCCTGGTGGGCGATGGCGGCACGGCCCTCGTGAGCACGGACGATTTCAAGGACTTCGAAATCACGTTCGACTGGAAGGTCGCGGCCGGCGGCGAAGCCAGCGTTTATTTCCGCGCGGTCGATGACGGCGGCGACGTCGGTACCTGCGGACCGGTGATGCAACTGGCCGGCGACGGGGTGGAGATGGCGGGCAATGGGGGACTCAATCATCCCTGGCGGCAGATCACGCTGCAGCCGGACGTATGGTATCGCGCCAGCATCTCGGTCTTCGGCTACCAGGTCGCCTACTCGATCAACGGCGATCGCATCATGAGTTACGTCATCGGTTCGCCCGACTGGAAAGCCGCGGTGGCCGCCAGCAGGTTCAAGGACGCCAAGGAATATGGTTTGCTGGAATCCGGCGCGATCGTCCTCGCGGGAAAGGAAGTGTCATTCCGCAATATCCGCGTGCGGGGGCTGTAAGCCGGCCCGGCTTCCGCATGGCGGACAGATTCCGACAGGCCGTCGTAGGGTCGCACCTTGGTGCGACCGGGCGCACGGCTGCTCGGGGGAATGGTCGCACCAAGATGCGACGTTACGGGCGATAGCCGGCGCGAGCAGCTCCCGAAAATAGCAGGGGCGGCGCCATCGGCGCCGCCCCTTGGGGATGTAACTGACAAGATCAGGGCTTCGGCGGCGGCGCGATCGAGATGTGCAGCTTGTCGAGCGTGACCCCGAGTTCACGATCGTAAGCCGCGAGCGCCTTCTGGTAGTCGGATTGCGCCAGCGCTTCCCGCACCTCGGCAATCGAAAGGAACTCCTGTTGCTGGGAAACGAGGAAGGTGCTGCTCTGGGCGGCGCCGGCCCGGAAGCGCTTGACCTCGGCATCGAGGGTGGCCTTCGCGAGTTCGCGCGCCGCGCGGGTGGCCTCGACGCGCTTCTGCGTGGTCTCGATCTGCCCGGCGGCGTTGCCGACCTGGACGACGATGTTCTGCTCGATGCGGCTGATGTTCGTTTCCGACTGGAGCTGCTGCAGCTTGGCGGCGCGATAGCGTCCGCGCTCCGTCGTGAAGGTGAGGGGGATCGAGACGGTCACGCCATAGCTGAAGTCGTTGTAATCCTTGTTGCGGACCTGCTGGCGTGCGACGGAGGCGACGGTGTCGTAGCCGCTGTAGCCATAGCTGCCGGTGAGGTCGACCCGCGGCAGGAACTGGTTGAGCTGGTACCGGCGGTTGATCTGCGCGCGCTTGAGCGCGAGGCGCGCCTGTTGGTAATCGGGCCGGTTCTCCAGGGCGATGCGGAAGTCGGCCGCGGCGTCGACCACCACGACGGGCGCCGGCGGGGGCGGCTCGATCGTCACGTGCTGGTTGAGCAGATCCGGCGATTTGTCGTCGGTGATGAGCTGCTTGAGGAAATTCTCCGCGTCGTACATCTGGCGCCGCGCGATCAGGATGTTCTCCTCGCGGCTGGCGAGGCGCGCGCGGGCGGACGTGACGTCGAACTCGGAGACGTTCCCCACCTTGAAGCGCTTTTGGTTTTCATCCACCAGCTGCGCCGCGAGGTCGCGGGAGTTGATGGCGCTGCGCAAATTGGCGTACGCGAAATTGAGGTCGTTGTACGCATCGATGACGTTCGTGACGGCATCAATGACGCCCTGCCGAAACCCCCACTCGCTGATGTCGCGGTTGGTCTGGGCGATCCGGATCGAGGTGAGGGTCGGGCCGAAGCCAAAATTGCGCAGCAGCGGCTGGGTGGCCGAGACGCCGGCAAAGGTGCTGAAATTCCCGGTGAAGCCGGTGAACGTGCCGCGGGTGTTGTTGCTGCTGGCGCCCACCTGGTACGTCAGGCCCCACGGCAGCATTCCGCCCACGCCGACCTGGTAGTCGTCGATTTCAGTGCTGCCGGCGGGACCGCGCAGGCCGGTGCCGCTGTCGATCAACGAGGGGTTCTTGCTCGAGGAGTGCCTGTACGAGCCGTTGAGCGTCGGATCGAACTTGCCGAGCGCCTCGACCACGCCGGCCTGGGCGATGGCGGCATCATAACTCTCGACCTTGATCGAAAAATTCTTGGCCAGGGCGCGCTGGATTGCCTCCTCCAACGTAATTTTGGTGGTTTGCGGCTCGGCCGGCGCGGTTTGGGCCGCTGCCGTCAACGCGGCCAACAGCGGAAGGATCGAGGCGATAAATCGCCGGGCATTAGGCATCGGGAACATCAAGTTACGCTTCAGTTTGCAACCCGCATGCCAGCGCCGAGAGGTTTTGCAAATGGCGTGGCTGCAGGAGGTACCGACTATTCGGATCACGGGCAATCCGGCCTTGCGCCTCGCGGACGGGATTATGCGATCCCGATAATGGGAATGCCGTGATCGCATGGCCTGGCGGGGGACAGGGCGGATCCTGGTCGGCGAGACGCCGGCCCTTCACCAAAGCACGCGATTGTGGTGGAGGGCTGGCCTCCCGGCCAGCCGGGGCTTGGAACGCGGTCGGCCGGGAGGCCGACCCTCCTAGAAGCGGCGCCTGCTTTGAACGCTCATTCCGCCCGCAGCGCCACCACCCGCCTTCGCCCAAGGCTCCTGCGCGGCAAGATGCGATGGTGCTGCCCCCGGGCGGACAGCCTGGCCGCAAAGCCTTCCGTAGGGTCGGGCCTCGGCCCGACCGCGTTAGTCGCTGCCGTCTCGTGCCCAGGTCGCCGCAAGCGGCGACCCTACGGACGAAGAGGGAAGCACGCTCATTCCGCCCGCAGCGCCACCATCGGGTCGACGCGGGCGGCACGGCGCGCCGGCAGCCAACAGGCGAAGACGACCGCGGCCGCGAGCACGAAGGCGGCGCCGGCAAAGAGCGAGAGACTGGCGGACGGCAGCTCCGGCCACGCGCTGCGCGCAAACCGGACCGCGATCCAGGCCAGGGAACCGCCCCCCACAATGCCGACGGCGAGCAGGCGCAAGCCCTGCGCGGCCACCAGCCGGAACAGGCCGGTTGCAGTCGAGCCGAGGGCGAGGCGCACGCCGAATTCGCGGCGCCGCCGCGCGACCTGCAGCGACAGCAGGCCGTACAACCCGACCGCGGCCAGCACCAGCCCCAGCGCGCCGAACAGGGAAACGAGGGTCGCGGCGAACCGTTCCGTTACCCAGCTTTCCCTTGCCAGTTCGGCCACCGTGGCCACGTCGTAGATCGCCACACGCGGGTCGGTGCGCGCGATGGCGACGCGGGCCGCCTTCTCGAGCGACAGGGGTGGCACGGAGGTCTCGAGGACGAAAGTGAATTCATTCAGATCCAGGGTGGCGGCGATCGCCTGGGCCGCCGGCAGGCAGAGTGTGCCGTTTATGCTGCCATCGTTCGGGTCGGCGACCACGCGGGTGTCGGCAGCGACGCCGACGACGGTGAGCCAGGGACGGTTGCTGTCGAGCCGGCCCCACTTGACCCGTTTGCCGACGGCATCCTGGCCGGGCCAGTAGCGCTTGGCCATGGATTCGTTGATGATGCAGACGGGCGGAGAGGCGGCGGTGTCATCGGCGGTGAATTCGCGGCCGCGGAGCAGCGCCTGCCCCATGGTGCCGAAATAGCCCGGCGCCGACGCGCGCAAGTACGCCAGTTCATAGCCCCGCGGCTCCGGTGGCGTGCTGCCCTCGGGATTGTTGCCGACAAGTTCGCGGGCGGCATGGAGTGGTTGCGGCACCGTGGCGGTGGCGGAGCGCACGCCGGGCAACGCCCGCAACTCGGCCAGGGCGCGGTCGAGGAAACGCACCCGCGATTCGGCGGTGGGAAACAGCCGGGCGGTGCTGAGGTTGAACGTCAGGCGATTCTCCGTCGCGAAACCCCAGGGCTGGTTGACGAGGGTGCGGAAGTGTTCGGTCAGCAAGCCGGCCCCGACCAGCAGGACCAGGGCCGCCGCAATCTCGGCGACCACGAGGCTGCCCAGCACGCGACGCGTGCCGCGGTCGAGTGTGGCCGAGCGGGAGCCATTGCCCATCGCCGAGCGCAGGTCGGCCCGCGCGGCCCGGCAGGCGGGCAGAAATCCGAAGCCGAGCCCGACGAGGAGGAGGGCGAACGCCGCGCAGCCGAAGACCGGCAGGTTGAGGCGCACGGTGGAGTCGAATTCGCGCATGGCGCTGCCCGTCGCGTCCGAGCCTTCGGGACTGAGCGCCACCAACGCCGGGGTGATCCACGCGGCGAGGAGCAGCCCGACGGCCGTGCCCAACGCCGCGAGGACGAAGGCTTGCAGCAGTGATTCGCGCACGAGCCGCCGCGACGAGGCACCGAGGGCGGCGCGGATGGCGGTGTCGGCCTCGCGCTCCACGGCGCGGGACATCAGCAGGCCCGCAAAGTTGGCAGCGGCGACCAGGAACGCACACAGCGCCGCGCCGTAGATGGCCAGGAGCTTTGGCTCGAGATCGGCGACGAAGCCCTCGCGCAGCGTGCGCACGTACGCACGCACGGGGTTCGCCGGGTTGGGCGCCGCGCGGCTGATATTGGCGCACATCCGCCGGATGGCGGCATCGGCCGCGGCCAGGGTCACCCCCGGCTGGAGGCGCGCCGCCGCATACAGATAGTGGTATGGATTGACGCGGGTATCGAACGCCACGCCCAGCGGGATCCACGCTTCCGCCCGATACGGGTGGCGGAATTTAGCCGGCATGACCCCGACGACGGTGCGCGCAATGCCATCGAGCCGGATCGTCTGCCCGAGGATTTCGGGCCGGCCGCCGAACTGGCGCTGCCAGAGGTCGTGGCTGATGATTACGACCCGCGGCCCATTCGGCCGGTCCTCGGCGGCGGTAAAATTGCGGCCAAGCACCGGGGAGATGCCGAGCACGTCGAAGAAGTTGGAGGTGACCTGCGCGGCGGGCAGATAGCGCGCCGATTCGCCACTTTCGCCGCCTAAGGTGAGACTGGCGCCAGTCGCGGCGCCGATGCCGGTGAAGATGTCCTTTCCGTTGTCGCGCCATTGCTGGACGGTCTGTTCGGAAAGACTGAGGGTGTTGGCGCGGGAGTCGGACTGGTCGTAGGCTTCGTAGAGGCGAACAAGCCGGTCCGGGTGCGGGAATGGCAGTGGTCGCAGCAGTGCGGCTTCGACCACGGAAAAAATGGCGGTGTTCACGCCGATGCCGAGGGCGAGGATGAGGACGGCAGCGAGCGTGAAGCCCGGCGCCTTGGCGAGCTGGCGGAAGACCTGGCGAAGGGCGGTGAGCATGGAGAGGAGGAAGCAGGAAGATCGAAGGTCGGAGATGAGAGATCGGGCCGAATCGTTCTCTCGGGTTTTGGGGCTGCGGGGTGCGGCGGAACCGGACGAGAGAACGGGAACTAGGATCGACGCCTAGATACTTGGGTTACCTGTTACTTGTTACTTGATACTTGATATTTGGTCCTTGGGCGGCGCGGAGCGGAGTCCGCGCCCTACCGTTTATTCCGCGCGCAAAGCGACCAGCGGATCGACTTTCGTCGCGCGGCGCGCCGGCAGCCAGCAGGCGATCACGGCGACGCCGGCGAGAATCACCGCGATCGCGGCGTAGGTCAGCGGGTCGGCGAACGAGACGCCGATGAGCAGGTTCTGGAAGTAACGCGCCACGAACCAGGCGGCGACGAGCCCGAAGCCGAGGCCGGCGGTGGCGATGACGAGACCGCGGTTGAGGATCAACTGCAGCACATCGCCCGGCTGGGCGCCGATCGCGAGGCGGATGCCGATCTCGCGCACGCGCCGGCTCACGGTGTAAGACATGACGCCGTAGACACCGAGCGAAGCGAGGAGCACGGCGAGGAGACCGAAGGCCCCGAGCAGCGACGCGCCGGTGCGCGGACCCCAGAGGTTCGCCTGCATGATCGTGTCCATGGTGGAACTGTTGCTCAGCGGCATGGCCGGATCGAGCGTCTGCAATTCCTTGCGCAAGGTGTTGATCATCCCGTTGGCGTCGCCGCGCGTGCGGACATGCAGGACGGCGAAGGCCGAGAACGCCTGCTTCATCGGGAGAAACGCGAAGGGGTCGGGGTCCTCGCCAATGGCATTGTAGGTCGTGGTCTTCACGATGCCGACGACCTCGACGGGGCGCTCGTCGTTGTAGAGCTTGAGCGTCTTGCCCAGAGGATTCTCGCCGGGCCAGGCCTGGGCGGCGAAGGTTTCGTTGACGATGGCGACGAGCGGGTGCTGGTCGTCATCGCCGTCGGTGAACTGCCGGCCGGCCACCAGCGGGATGCCCAGCATCCTGAGGTAACCCGGGTCGACGCTGAGGTAATTGTAGAGCCGGCCCTGCTGGCGGAGATTTTCGTCGTTGCCCTGGGGGCGCAGGGTCCGGCGCCCGGTGAAGTTGAGCAGCTGGCCGTTGGCGACCGAAGCCGACGCGACGCCGGGAATGGTCGCGGCGCGTTCGAGAAAGCGCCGATAGTAGTCCAGGGCCACCGCCTGGTTGTAGCCTTGCGCGCCGGTGTCGACCGTGAAGGTGATGAGGTTCGCCATGTTCCAACCCGGGTCGGCCCGCTGGGCCTGGCGCATGCTGCGGATGAACAGGCCGGCGATGACGAGCGCAATCACGGAGAGCGCGATCTGGCCGGCGACGAGAAAATTCCGGAAGCTCAGCAGCGGCATCGGCGCCGAGCCCTTGCCCTCTTCCTTCAGCGTCGTGGTGAGTTCGGGCTTGGTGGTGAGCCAGGCCGGGGCGAGGCCGAAGAGCAATCCGGTGAGGAGCGAGACGCCGAGGCCGAACCCCAGGACGCGGCTGTCGAGCGTAACCGTAATGCCGTCGGGCACGAACGGCGGGCGCAGGGACCAGAGGACGCTCTTGGTCCAGACGGCGATGAAGATGCCGGTGAGGCCGCCGCAAAGCGAAAGCAGCAGGCTTTCCGTCAGGAACTGGCGGATGAGGCGGGCGCGGTCGGCCCCGACGGCGATGCGCACGGCGACTTCACGCTGGCGGGCGGCGGCGCGCGCGAGGAGGAGGTTGGCGACGTTGGCGCAGGCGATGAGCAGGACGAGGCCGGACAGCGAGAGCAGGAGCGCGCCGGCCTGGACAACATTGTTGCGGAAGTTCGGGCCGAGCATCGACTCGGCGAGCGAGACCAGCCGGAGCGAGCGGCCGGTGTTGGCCGCGGGGTAGTCCTTGGCGAGCTTCGCCCCGAGCGGTTTCAGCGCCGCCTCGGCCTGCGCGATCGTCACGCCGGGCTTGAGGCGGGCGAAGGCGTTCCAGATCAGCGCGCGTCGTTCGGTGTAGAAGGCGAGCAGCGTACCCGTATAGATCTGCGGGTACATCGTGCTCGGCACCCAGAAGGCCGGGTTGTTGAAGGTGTTCAGCCCGCGGAAGCCGGCGGGCATCACGCCGATGACGGTGAAGCCGTGGCCATTGATCGAGTAGGTGCGGCCGATGACGCCCGGGTCGGACGCGAGCCGGCTCGTCCAGAAGCTGTGGTTGAGCACGACCACCGGGGCGGAGCCGACGGTGACGGACTCGTCGGGCCGGAACGTGCGGCCGAGGGCGGGCCTGATCCCGAGAAGGTCAAAGAAGTTTCCGGTGACGAGCTCGCCCTGCACGCTCGTGGGCTCGGTCCCGATCATCATCGTCACCGGCGCGAAGCCATAGGCGCCCATGCCGGCGAACACGTCGTTGTGGTCGCGGTAATCGGTGAAGTTGAGCGGCGAGATGGGCAGGAAGCCCGGATTGCGTTCGTCGGCCGTGTAGGCGGCGACGAGTTCGTCGGGCCGCGCAAACGGCAGCCGCGCGAAGAAGAAGGTGTTGATGAATGAAAAAATCGCCGTGTTGGCGCCGATCCCGAGGCCGAGGGTCAGGATGGCGACGAACGCGAAACCGGGCGATTTGAGCAGCAGGCGGAAGGCAAGGCGGATGTCTTGGAACATGGGGGTGGATGTTCGGAGCTACCCGGTTGTGTATCGGGTGAAGAAAATCAGGCGTCCGGCTGGCGCGGGGAGAAGAGGGCGACGCGGGTGCGTCCGGGCGACTTGACCAGCTGGCGGAAAGCGGAGCGGAGGTCGGGCATGCGTGCGTGGCGGCGCCGCGAAAAACTGCAATGTATGTGCCAGCTGCGGGCGAAAAATAAGGAGCGGGCCGCCAGCGGCTTGCATGAATCCTCCGGGCAGTGCCGGAACGGGGATGTCCGCTCTCGCAAATCAGCCGTCCCGGAAGCGGGACGCGCGAGCCGGCGGAGACGGCGGCGATCAGAAGGCCAGATCGCGCGGTTGAGACCTGCGGGTGGGGCGAAGGCCCGTGAGCCGAAGGTCGTCGCAGGAAACGACCCCGCGAACTTAGGATTGAGGCGGGGTTCGGCGACCCCATCCTACAGCCTCCCGATGAGTTCCAGTTCCCAGCTTCCGGCTCCAAGCTCGGCCCCCAAGGTGGCCTTGATCACCGGCATTACGGGCCAGGACGGCTCCTATCTGGCCGAGATGCTGCTCGCGAAAGGCTATGCCGTCCACGGGCTCGTCCGACGCGCGAGCATGTTCAACCGCTCGCGGATCGAGCACCTTCGCGCGCAGCGCGAGGGTGTCCAGTCCGAGGGTCCCGGATCCAGGGTCTCGGGTGCAGCGAAACGAGCCCGCGACGCCGAACCCCGGACCCCGGGGGCCAAATCCCAGGCCCCGGACCCGGCAGCACCAGGCAGCCTGACACTGCATTACGGCGATCTATCCGACCTGACCTCGCTGCGCCGGCTCTTGAAGCGGATCAAGCCGCAGGAGGTCTATCACCTGGCCGGCCAGAGCCATGTGGGCTTGAGTTTCGAGATTCCCGAGGTCACGTGCGAAGAGAACGGGATGGCGGCGCTCGGCCTGCTCGAAGCCCTGCGCGAGCTCGATTACCCGGCTCGATTCTATCACGCGGCGAGCTCCGAAATCTTCGGCGCGCCGGCGGTCGCGCCGCAGACGGAGACCACGGCGTTCAATCCGGTGAGCCCCTATGGCTGCGCCAAGGCCTTTGCCGTGCACCTGTGCCATGTCTACCGCAATGCCTACGGCCTGTTCGCCTGCAGCGGAATTTCCTACAACCACGAGTCGCCGCGGCGCGGCGAGAACTTCGTGACGCGCAAGATCACGCTCGCCGCCGCGCGCATCAAGGCCGGCCTCCAGGGTGCGCTGCATCTGGGCAACCTCGAGGCCAGGCGCGACTGGGGCTACGCGCCGGAATATGTCGAAGCCATGTGGCGGATGCTGCAGCAGGAGAAGCCGCGCGACTACGTCCTCGCCACGGGACAGGCCTGTTCGATTCGCGAGTTCGCCATCGCGGCCTTTGACGAGCTTGGCATCCGGCTGGAATTTGAGAGCGCCGGGCTGGGGGAGTTCGCCCGGCGCAAGGACACGGACGAGGTGGTGCTGACGGTGGACCCGAAATATTTCCGTCCAGCGGAGCCCGCGGAGCTGGTCGGCGATGCGACGCTCGCCCGCAAGGAACTTGGCTGGTCGGCGCAGACCGTGGGCACCGCCGTCGCGCGAATCATGGCGCGAGCTGATTTCGCGGCGGTCGGAGACCTTTGACAGCATGAGCGGAATTGACCCAATGCCGTTTGCTTCCGCGGCCATTCATTCCGGCAACCATTCATTCAATTCAGTCCCAACTCAACAAGCATGGCGACTTACCTCGTAACTGGAGCAGCAGGATTCATCGCGGCCCGCGTCTGCGAGATGCTGCTCGACAACGGGCACACGGTCATCGGGATCGACAATTTGAACGATTATTATGACGTCCGCCTGAAGGACTACCGGTTGGGGCGACTGCTGGGTGCGGCGAGCCGGGGTCTGGGAGCGGATCCGGCGAAATCAGTTTATCGCGAGGTCGGGCGGATTGGCGGCAGTCCGCCGCCGGCGGGCAATCGCGGCGCGATCGGGGCAACGCGTCCGGCCTTCGAATTCCGCTGTCTGGACATCGAAAACCTGCCGGCCCTGGACGCACTCTTCGCCGAGTATAAGTTCGAAGGTGTCTTCAACCTCGCCGCGCGCGCGGGGGTGCGGGCCAGCTTGGAGCATCCGGAACTTTACCATCGGACGAATGTGGTCGGCGAGGAGAACGTCTTGGCCAGCCAGGTGAAGCACGGCGTGAATAGGCACGTGCTGGCCTCCAGTTCGTCGGTTTACGCTGGTTGCCCCATGCCGTTCACGGAGTCCGCGCCGCTGGGAAAGATGCAGTCGCCCTATGCTGAGACGAAGCACCGGGCCGAGTTGCTGGCGCGCGAATATTCCGAGCGGCACGAACTCGAAGTGACGGTCCTGCGCTACTTCACGGTTTTCGGCCCGGCCGGCCGGCCGGACATGAGCGTGCTGCGTTTCATCAAGTGGATCGACGAAGGCAGCCCCATCGAGCTCTTCGGCGACGGCACGCAGGCACGTGACTTCACCTATATCGATGACATCGCGCGGGGCACCTTGGCGGCCGCCCAGCCCCGGAGGATCCGGTCCGCTTTCTCGCGCGATCCCTCCTCGCGAGAAGCGGGCGCAACGGTCCACGCGGGCAAAACAGCTGACGGCACAAGCAGAGAATCGGCTGCTCCGGATTCTCCGCCCGGTTCGCCCTCGTCTCTGGGCCCGCCGCAGTCGCCTCGGGGATTTGAGGTGATCAATCTCGGCGGGGGACGAAATCCAATTTCAATCCAGGCCGTAATCGCCTATCTCGAAAAAGCCCTCGGCAAGACGGCCAGGATAGCGGGGAAACCGTCTCACGTTGCCGACATGAAGGAGACCTGGGCCGACATCACCAAGGCCGAAACGCTGCTTGGCTGGAAACCGCGGGTGTCGCCGGAGGATGGATTCCAGCGGACGGTGGCGTGGTATCGGGAGAACAAGTCCTGGCTGCGCGAGGCTCGGCTCTAGCAGGGCGGGAGCCCGCAATCCGCCGGCTCCCGTCGTTGTGGCCCGGACTCCGGACGTCGTTCCGGCGAACAAGGTCAGAACTGCCTCGTGTACGAGGCGCCGTTCGGGTCGACGAAGGTGAGCGAATTGGCGGTGATGCCCGTGAGCTTCAGCCCGAGGTCGCGATCGACCATGTCGCCGACGCGAAAGACGCGGTCATTCATGAGGACCTTGCTGTCCGCACCCGCGGCCCGGATGCCGGCGATCCGGAGATTGTCGATGTAGTTGAGCGCCTTGGCGTCCATCGTGGGCGGAGGTGCGGGCGGGGTGGAGGGCGCGACGGTCTCGACCGGCGGCGCGGAGGTCGGCGCGCCAGGGATAACGCGGCCCGCCTCGGTTGCAGGTTCGGGCGGTGCCGTCACCGGCGGGGCCGCCGGCAGGCGGAAGGAAACCGTCGGCTCGGCGGGCGGTGGCGTTTCGTGCGCGGTGGCGGGAGGCGGACTTGAAGACGGCGCGGCCGGGACAACGCTCCCGACCTCGGAAGATGACGGCGCGGTCGTCGGCGGTTTCAGGGAGGTCCCCGAGCGGAATGAGCGAATCAGGAAGATGCCGCCGACCACGACGACGAGAACGATCGCGCCCCCGGCCACGCCGAGGCGCACGAGCTGCGTGTTGATCCCGGCGGGCTTGTCGCGCTTGGCGATCTTCGCAGGAGACTCGCCGCCGACGCTGGGCAGCGAAGTCAACGGCGGGCTGTCGCCGGTCCGCTGCTTCTGGGCCTTCTTGAGCGCGTCGTTGATGAGGCTCATCAGTCTTTAGACAGAATTGACCGAATTGAGATAGGCAATGGAACTACTGCAGAGCGGGCTGAAGCAAACATGCACGGCAATTCCGGAAATCCTGTCCAGTGAGATGATCAGGCTCATGAGGTTTGGACAGAATTAATCGAATGAGCCCGATGATTCCTGGTCGGATTTCGGCGGAATTTCTTTTTGAACTCCAAGCTTTCAGATCCAAAATTCAACAAGAGGCCTTCATCTCGCCGGGTGGCGGTGAGGTAATTGACCAGCTGGACCTCGTGGGCAGTGGCCAGCCGCTCCACCGCTTTCAGCTCCACGATCGTCGATTCGTCGACCACCAAGTCGGCAAAGAAATCGCCCACGATCTGGTTGCCATACCAGACTTTGATCGGGACTTCCGCATCGACCTTGTGGCCCGCGTCAATCAACTCAGCGGTTAAGGCCTTCGCATAGACCGATTCAAGGAAGCCGAAACCGAGGGTGCGATGCACTTTCATCGCCGAACCGATGATCTGGCCACACAAGTCATATGGATTTGGCTCGGCTTGGTTCATCGCGATTCTGTCAATTCTGTCCAAGGAGGCTCAGTCCGTCAGGCGGTCGAGGTCCTTTGCGGCCCGGCGGGCGTCCCAGTAATTCACCTCATCGGACTCGCGAATGAAGGCGGAGAGGAGGGACTTGTCGCAAAGGTTGTTGATGATGCGCGGAATTCCCCGGCTGGCCTTGTAGATATGGCGCAGCGCCCAGGGCGTGAAATGCGGCCGGCCCATGCTGCCCGAGACGGTGAGCCGGTGGGCGATGTAGCGGTCCATCTCCGGGCGCAGGAACGGGCGCAGCTCGTAATGGACGAGGATGCGCTGGCGGAGCTGGCGCAGCTCCTCCTGGGCGAGCTTCTCCTTGAGCTCCGGCTGGCCGAGCAGGACGATTTGCAGGAGCTTTTGCTTGTCCGTTTCCAGATTGGAGAGGAGCCGGACCTGCTCGAAGACTTCGAAGGAAAGGTTCTGCGCCTCGTCGATGATCAGGACGATCTCGCGGCCGGCGGCGATGCGTGCGAGCAGCACCTGGTTCATCTGCGCGACGAGGTCGTTCTTGCTGCGCGCCAGGTGGGTCTCGCCGAGCTCGGCCAGGATGGCCTTGAGCATCTGCGTCTCGGTCACGCGCGGGTTGAGGACGAGCGCCGAGTCGTAGTGCTTCGGGTCGAGTTCGTTCAGGAACTTCCGGCAGAGCGTCGTCTTGCCGCAGCCGACCTCGCCCACCAGCACGATGAAGCCCTTCTTCTCGGTGACGCCGTACTTGAGGTGTTGCAGCGCTTCCTGGTGGGTGGTGCTCAGGTATAGAAATTTCGGATCCGGGGTGATATGGAACGGCATCTCCGAAAAGCCGTAGAAGCTCTGATACATTGGCCCGAAAGTATTTGTGCCAGAGGGGAAAAAGCACGAAAAAACGGTGCGCGGCGAAGCCGCCCGCAGGTTTTCGGTTTTCTGTTTTAAGTTATCTGTAAAGAAGGTCGGACCAGATTTGAACATAGAGGGCACGGAGAGCACGGAGGGCGTTTGGCCCGGAGTGCTGGGCTTCTGCGCCTACCGCGGTCGGCCGGGAGGCCGACCCTCCACGGCGCCATCCGTGTGATCCGTGGAATCCGTGGTTAAATCTCTTCTGCTGCCTCTGCGTGCTCTGTGTTAATAACCAATTTACCGGTTGCGTCGGCCGACGGCGCCGGGCTTAGCATCTCGCCGGGGATGAATTACCAAAAGTTGATTCTCTGGGCGTATGCCGGGCTCTTCGTCGGCGTGTCCTTGTGGGGCGTGAGCTTCTTCGTCGACATGGAGCGCGAGCTGATGACCCTGCGTCATCAGGAACAGGAAAGCCGGCAGCGACTGGCCGAGGCGCAGGCCCGGCTCGACGCGCAGGAGAAATACCTCGACCAGTTGCGCCATGACCCGGCGCTGGTGGAACGGCTCATCCGCCAGAAGCTGGGCTACGTGCGGTCGCAGGAATTCGTCTTTCGGTTCGAAGCGGGCGAGACGCCGCCGGCGGATCGCAGGTAGGGTGCGCTGGGCCGGGATCCGCGGGGGCGCGTTTGCACGCGATCATCGCGCCCCGGGTCGCGCCCCCCGGGGAGATCATTCCAGATACAGCCCGTCGCTGACCTGCGGCTTCGCCGGCAGCGCCCGCCAGCGTTCGACGAACCGTCCCGCCTCATCGGCGAACAGCGGCGACACCTCGATCGCGACCTCCGGCAAGCCCGTCGCATCCGTGGCCAGCTCAACTCCCACCGCCCGCAGCCAGCGGGCCGCCTGCCGCAGCTGGTCGTCACGAGCAGTCTGGGGCGAGTCCACGCCTTCCGCGTTCTTCACCGGGCTGAAATCGTCCTGCCGGGCCGTTTCCACGACGATCGAGTTCTTCGCGAACGGCAGGGCGTCGAAGACAAACATTTCGAACTTCACCCCGTTCGGCTTGGCGGGTTTCACCGGATTGCCCGCCTCATCGATCGTGTTGATTTTCTTTTCGGCCCGATGAAAGGGGAGCGCGGGAGCCACGCTCCCGGTTGGCGGCTGACGGTTGTCGGCTCCCGGTTGGGCAACCTGATTCGTGCGTTCTCCGGCCGCGCGGCTCCGTCCGCCGTCAGCTTTCCCGAGAGGCACCACCCGCACACCCGGCTTGAGGTCGCCGTCTTCGCTCGCCAGCCGCAGCGGTCCGAGTGGCGCGCCGGGTGGCGCGACCGCCGGATTTCCCGCGGTGGCGGCGGGCGCCCCGCCGACACTGCCCGCCATTTTGCGGGCAAATTCGCGCTCGATGACGTGAATCGCGATGCTGCCGGCAAGGAAGCGCAGCGACCCGTCGGGCAGCCGCTCGTTTTGGACTGCCGCGGGCATGTCGCTGTACTCGATCACGACGATCTCGCCGTGTTGCAGGCAGAAATGTCCGACCTTCTCCTCGGGATAGGCCTTCGGGATCATCTTGCTCGACATCTCCGCGCCCGCCTCGAGATGAAAGCCGATGAACGCCGGGTCGAGGCAGCGCACCAGCGGATTGTCGACCTGGAAGTAGCTGATGGTGGTGATTCCCTCCGCCTGCATCAGGTCGAGGGCGCCGCTGCGGTGCAGGGCGCGCAACGAACCGCCATGACCGTCGGGGCTCAGCGCCAGGCGCGAGCGTGACTCCAGCATGATCCGGCCGGTGCGATCCACCGCGGGCATCCGCCCCTGCCGGAAGAAATGCACGCGGCCCGGTTCCAGGCCAAAGTAGCCGTTCGCGGAAAAAAACGCCTCCGTCTGCTCGTGGTTGGCATGGCTCGTCATGATGAACCAATGCAGGGGCTTCCCGTAGCGCCGCCCGGCCGCGAGGATCTTCTCGGCGAACACCTGGAAGAGCGGTTTGCGCCTCACGGGCGTGACCGCGAATGTGCCCTTGGGTCCGTCATACCCCAGCCGCGTGCCCTGGCCGCCGGCCACGGTGAAGGCGGCGACCCGCCCGGCCCGCAGTGCGGCCTCGCCGGTCGCGCGGGCGCGGGCCCAACGAGCCGGATCGCCGCCGTGTTCCGGCAGCGCGATGTAGGGTGCGGGGGCCAGTCCCTCGAGGCTGACGGTCCCGGCGCCGGCACCGGGTCGAACGAGCGTGTCGAAGAGCCGCCGGATCTCATCCAAATCGACCTCGGCCGCTTGGTCCGCCAGCTCGCGCCGCTCCGCCGCGTCCAGCTGGTCCCAAAATGCGAACACCTGGCCCTGTCCGGCTTCGCGATAGGCGGCGATCAATTGGTCGAAGTGCATTCGTCATCGACCATGTTTCGGCGTTTAGGTTTCAAGGCAATTCAACACGTGGCCAGGGTGCTGCTCCTGTCGGGTCGTTGCCGGTGATGATCGGCGGGGAGCGTGCCCGCACGCGATGGTGAGGCATCGCCGGCCGGCAGGCTCCTGTCGGGGATCCCTTCGCGCCCAAGGTCTCGCCCCGCCGTGCAAGCAGAAAACGGGACCCGAATGGCGGCTGGGGGTCTGTATGGTTTTCAGCATTCCCTTTTCAGGATTCAGGTTTCAACTTTCAACCCTTCCGCTATGAACCCGACCGACAAGATTTCCGCCGTCGCCAAGGACGGCAAATTGATGGCGAGCGCCGCCGAGAACCTCCACGCCTGGCTGCAGGCCGGCCTGCCCGCCTGGGCGCAGCAGAGCCTCGAGGAACTTATCGAGCGTGGCGAGTGGGCGGAGTTGAACGACCGCTTCTACCGGTACCTGGAATTCGGCACCGGCGGCATGCGTGGACGTACGATCGGGCGGGTGACAGCCAAGGCGGAGACGGGCCGGGTGAGCGCGCAAGGCTCACCCGAGCACGCGAATGTCGGCAGCAACCTGCTCAACGACTTTACTCTGATCCGGGCCGTCGTCGGCCTGCACCGCTACATCCAGAAATACCTCGCGGGGCAAAAGAGCCCGGCGCGACCGAAGCTCGTGATCGCCCACGACGTCCGGCATTTCTCGCGTCATTTCTGCGAACTCGCGGCCTCGACCTGGACGAAGCTCGGCGGCGAGGCGCTGATTTTTGACGGTCCGCGGTCGACCCCACAGCTGAGCTTTTCGGTCCGCCATTTCCACGCGCACACGGGCGTGGTCATCACGGCGAGCCATAATCCGCCCCACGACAATGGCTTCAAGGCCTACTTCGACGATGGCGCCCAGGTGATCCCGCCGCACGACAAGGGCATCATCACCGAGGTCGATGCCGTGCCGCTGTCGGCGGTGCGCCAGTTTCTCGAACCGAGCCTCAAGGGCGTCGTCACGCTCGGGCGCGACGCCGACCAGGCGTATCTCGAGGCGACGGCCAAGTCGGTCCTCGATCCGTCCATCTTCCAGGCCACGCCGTTGAAGGTGGTGTTCACCAACATCCACGGCGTGGGGGCGGTGTCGTCGGTGCCGCTCCTGCAGCAGGCGGGCGTCGAGCTTACGACCGTGCCCGAGCAGCTGGCGCAGGACCCGCGCTTCCCCACGGTGAAATCACCGAACCCGGAGAATGCGGAGGCGCTGGCGCTCGCGGTGGCGCTGGCGGAAAAGGGCGGCCACGAGGTGGTGATGGCGACCGATCCCGATTGCGACCGCATGGGCACGGCTGTGCGCAACCGCAGCGGCAAGATGGAACTGCTGACCGGCAACCAAGTGGGCGCGCTGCTCGCGGATTACCGGATCGGCCGCTACAAGGAACTCGGCTGGATTCCCGCCGGCGGCACCCAGTCGGCGGCAATCATCAAGACTTTCGTCACGACCCCGCTGCAGGATGCCATCGGCCGCGGCCATGGGGTGAAGGTCATCAACACGCTGACGGGCTTCAAGTGGATCGCCGGCAAGATGCGCGGCTACGAGGAAAAGCTGGAGGCGGCGATGGGCACGGGCTTCGACTACGACGCGACGCCGTTCCGCCGCCGGGCGGAGCTGCTCCAGGAACACAGCACCTTCTTCCTTTTCGGCACGGAGGAAAGCTACGGCTACCTGCCCAACGACCTCGTGCGCGACAAGGACGGCAATGCCGCGTGCCTGATGTTTGCGGAGCTCTGCGCCTGGGTGAAATCCCGCGGGCTGACCGTGCCCGAGTATCTCAATGAGATCTACCTGAAGTACGGCTTCTTCCTCGAGGGCGTCATCAACATCTATTACGAGGGCGCGAGCGGAGCGGCGAAGATCAAGCGCATCCTCGACACCTACCGCTCGAACCCGCCGGCCGGTTTCGGCGAGACGAAGGTCAAGAAGTTCCAGGACTTCGGCCGCGAGAAGTTCCATGACGCCGACGGCGAGGAGATCCCGGCGCAGGACCTGTATCTGGTGAATCTGGCCAACGGCTATTCGTTCGCGGCCCGGGGCAGCGGCACGGAGCCGAAGATGAAGTTCTACCTGTTCGCCCAGGAACCGGTGAAGTCGGCCGGCGACCTCGCGGCGGCGAAGGCCAAGGCGAAGTCGACCCTCGACGCGCTCAAGGCGCTGATCGAGGCCGATGCGCGGAAACGCGCGGAGTCCGCGTAGGGCGCGTCGCGGGTCCCGCAAGGTCGTCGCTGGCGCCGACTGGCGAGGTCAAGTCGCACCACCTGGTGGGGCCGGCAGCACGCCCTGGACCTTGCGGAGGAGTTCCTCGGCGGTGAACGGCTTCATCAGCACCTCGGCAAAACGGCGACCGGAACGCTCGCCCAGGACGCCGGCGCGGTCGGCGCCGGTGATCGCCAGGATCTTCAGCCCGGGCTTGATCTCATGCAGCTTCTCGGCGAGGCCGGCGCCGCCAAGATTGGGCATGTCGATGTCCGCGATGACCAGGGCGATCTCGTCGGCGTGTGCGGGGAAAAGGGCGAGGGCATCGATGCCGTCGGCGGCGGTCAAGACGCGGTAGTTGAACTTCCGCAGGATGGCGCTGGCGACGTCGCGAATGCTTTGTTCGTCGTCGACGACCAGGATGAGTTCGTCGCGGCCGGAACCGGCCGGGAAGGGCTGGGCGCTGGCCTGCCGGGCGGTCGAGGCCTCGTCGGCCGGCAGATAGACCTGGAAGCAAGTGCCACGGCCGACTTTCGTGTCGACGGTAATGCCGCCGCCGTGCGTGGCGATGATGCCGCGCACGGTGGCGAGACCCAGGCCGGTGCCCTGAGTGGCGCGCTTGGTGGTGAAGAACGGTTCCCAGATCCGCGGGAGCACGTCCGCCGGGATGCCGGCGCCGGTGTCGATCACGTCGATCCTGATCCAGGAACCGGGCCGGGTTCCTTCGATCGCGCGGCTGGCGTTCTCGTCGAGAATGATGTTGGCCGCGCGCAAGGTCAGCGAGCCGCCGTCCGGCATGGCGTCGCGGGCATTGACGCAGAGGTTGAGCAGCACCTGGTGAATCTGGGTGGGGTTGGCCGTGATCGGCCACAGGTCGCTGGGAATCTCGGTTTCCAGGCGGATGCTCTTCGGGAACGTGGCTTCGATCATCTCGGCGATGTCGCGGAGGACATGCTTGGCCTGCATCAGTCGCGGCTCTCCGCCGAGACCGTGGGCGAAACCGAGAATTTGGCGCACCAGGCCTGCGCCGCGCTCGGCACTCTTCTCCACGGTGTCCAGCAGGCGCTGTTCGCGGGGATCGGTGGAATCCTTCCGCAGCATCGTCGCCGCCATCAGCACGGGGGCGAGCACGTTGTTGAGATCGTGCGCGATGCCGGCGGCGAGCATGCCGACGCTCTCCAGGCGCTGGGCGCGCATGAACTGTTCCTGGAGCTTCTTTTGCTCCGTAAGGTCGGAGCTGATGCTCAGGCGGGCGACGGGCTGGCCGGCGTCGTCGCGAACCAGCGTGATGCTCGTCATCAGGGCGAGCTTGTTCCCGGCGCGATCGACCGCCTGCACCTCGCCGCGCCACTGGCCGGCGGTGTTCACGCCGTCGCGGATATCGGCGGCGCCGGCGACGTTGACGAGATTGAGGAATTCGTCCGCCGTCCGGCCGAGCACCTCGGCGGCGGGGTAGCCGAAGATCCGTTCCGCGCCGCGGTTCCAGAAGGTAATGCGCTGTTGGAGATCGGCGACGACGATGGCTTCGCCCGCCTGGTCGAGGCATTCGGCCTGCTCGCGCAGCCGCTGCTCGGCCCGCTTGCGCTCCGTGATGTCACGGGAGATCCCGACCAGGCCGGTGATTTCCCCGGCCGCGTCACGCAGGGGAATCTTGGTCGAGGACACCCAGGTGACGCGACCGTCGGGCCAGGTTTCCTTTTCCTCGAGGCCAATGACCGGCTCGCCGGTGGCCATGATGCGCTGCTCGTCCGCGAAGGCCTGCCGGGCGTGCTCCTCGGTGAAGAGGTCGAAATCGGTCTTCCCCAGCACCTGTTCCGGCTTCCCCCCGAAGGTGTCGGCCAGGCTCTGGTTGATCCGGATGAAGCGGCTTTGCCGGTCCTTGAAGTAGATGTGGTCGGGCATCGTCGTGACCAGGCTGTCCAGTCGGTTGCGCTCGAGGCTGAGCGCGGTCTCGACATGCTTGCGGTCCGTGATGTCGACCTTGATGGCGATGAAGTGCTTGATTCTGCCCTCGGCATCGCGCACCGGGGCGATGGTCACATCCTCAGTGAAATACTCGCCGTTCTTGCGGCGGTTGACGATTTCGCCGGTCCACACCCGGCCATCCAGGATGGTGCGCCAGAGATCGGCGTAAAACTCGGGGGCGTGCTTGCCGGATTGGAGCAGCCGGGGGGTCTGCCCGACCGCCTCGGCGAAGGCATACCCGGAACTGCGGGTGAAGGCGGGATTCACCCACTCGATCGTGCCGGACTGGTCAGTGATGACCACCGCGGTCGGCGCCGCCAGCAGCCCGGCGCGCAGCAGGAGAAGCTGGGACTCCGTTTCACGGCGCCGGGCTTCGTTCGCCAGGTTGTCGAGGGCGAAGGAGATGTCATCGGCGGCCTCGGTGAGGAGCGCGACTTCCTTGGGCCCGAAGATATTGGTCTCGGCCGCGTAGACCGCCAGCGCGCCGACGACGCCTCCGCCCTGGCGGACCGGCAGGGCCATGGCCGCGCGGAACCCGTGGCGGGCGGCTGGTTCGCGCCAGGGACCGGTGTCGGGGTCGTGGGCGAAATCGTTGCAGATGCAGACCCGGCCCTCGCGCACGGCGGTGCCGACCGGGCCGCGCCCCTCCGGCCGTTCGTCAGTGGAAACCGTGATCTCCCGCAGGTAACCCTGATCGTCGCCGTGCACGGCAACAGGGCGCACGGCGGCGTCCGGCCGGTCGGTCCAGGCGATCCATGCCATCTTGAATCCGCCGATGCGGACCAGCACGCGGCAGATTTCGTCGAGGAGCTGATCGCGATCGCGCAGCTCCACGATGGCGCGGTTCACGTGGCTGAGGGCATTGTAATAGCGGTTGAGCCGTTCGACTTCGGCCTCGTGCGCCTTGCGCTTGGTGATATCCCGGGCGACGACGAGGCGCAGGCGCTGGTTCTCGATCACGATCGAACGCGCGCCGAGTTCGACGGCGAAGACGGCACCGCTCTTGCGCTGGTGCACGGTTTCAAAGATCCCGCCCTCCGGCTGGTCGAACAGCAGCATCTGGACGGCGAGGTTGTCGCCGGAGCCCGGCGGGCGCAGGCCGCCGGGCGGTAAGCGCCGGAGTTCCTCCAGGGTGTAGCCATAGGTCGCGAGGGCCTGGGCGTTGGCCTCGATAATGTGCCCCTCCGAGTCGAGGACCAGGATGATGTCATTGGCCTGATCCAGCAGGAGCGCGAGGCGCCGGGCCAGGTTTTGGCGCTCGCGTTCGTCGACCAGCCGCTGCGAGAGGAGGGCGGCGATCCGCTGGCGCCATACCATCGCGGCCGTCATCAGCGCCGCGAGAAGGATGAAGGCGACCGTGGCGGCCGTCATGAGGGCGAGCCGCAGCATGGGGCCGTTGACTTCCGCGAGGTCGATCTTGGCGAGGATGATCCAGTCGCTACCGGGAATGGGGCGCATGGCGGCCAGCACCGGCACGCCACGGTGGTCAACGCGGTCGACGGCCTCCTCGCCGGCCGGGACCATCCCCGGGTCGACCACGAGGGGGCCGGGCGCGGCCGCCCGGGCTGGCGACGTAGCATTGAGCAGCAACAGCTCGCGACCATTGCGACGCAGGAGCAGGGTCTCCGCCGTGGCTCGCGGCGTGGGCCAGTGGCGAATCAAAGGCAGCAGGTGGACCGTGGGATTGATGCGAAGCTGGATCAAACCGACGGGTGCCGCCGCTGATCCGGCCGATGAGCCGGCGACCGCCATCACCAGATCGAGATGCAGGTGCCCGTCGCGGCCCGCCTGCATCGGCGTCCAGGCGAAGGGTTGCCGGCCGGGCTCGCCGGCCAAGGCACCGGCGGCGAGGCGAAGCCGCGGGCGGGTTGAATCCGGGATGGCGAGAACCAACCGGTGGTCAGCGTCAAAGAGGGCGACCGACTCATAGCGATCGTCGCCGCGAACGGGCTCGAGCCAGTCGCGGACGTGAGTGACCAAGGCGGGATCACCCGGGTGGGCCAGCAGCGCGGCAATGTCGCGCGACACATCGGCCGTGCGCGCAAGAAAGAGGGCATCGCCCTCGCGCTCCTCGCGCCATTGCGCGACCTGTTGGGCCTGGAGGCTGGCGATGGCCTCGAGTTCCGAGCGCTCCGATTGAAGGGTTGAAGTTTGAATCGTGCGCAGGTAGATGAGCTCGGCGATCGCCAGCGCGCCGGCCGAGGCCAGGGCGATGGCAATGGTCCGGCGGCGGAAGAGCAGTTCGGAAGCCGGCAGGTGGCCCTCGGCGTCGGCGCGCCACCAGCGGGCCAGCGATGCGCCGGCGGGTCCCTCCAACAGCAGGGCCGTGGCAAGGGCGGCGACCGCCAAGGCGGTGGTGAAGGCCATGGGCACGAAGCCGGCGCCATAAAACAGCGGCGTGCCCGACGCATAGGCCAGCACCGTGACCATGCCGAACCCGCCGCCCAACGCCGCAGCCCAGGAACCGGCGCGAGCCACACCGGGCCGGGCGGCCGCGGACGATAATTGCGTGAGCAGCGCGAAGGCCGTGAGCAGGATCGACGCTCCGGTCAGGGGCGACATCCGGCCGACCGGGAAACCGCGGGTCGTTTCACCGGCTGCAACCAGCCAGCTTTCCCAAGTGGAAGAATGCCCAAGGAGGTTTTGCCAGATCACAACGAGGGCGACCAGCGAAGTGAATCCGACCAGGAGCGTCTCGGCCGTCGTGGCTGCGGTTCGGGTCGGAAAGCGTCGATGCAAAAAGAGCGCAATGCTCAGCAACAGCAGCAGCACCGCCGTGCTCGGAGCCATCGGGACAGTGTCCCCATAGAGCACCAGCCGCCAGTCGCGCCGCAGCCAAACCGCCAGAGAGAGAAGGGTGACCCCGGCGCACACGGCGAGCACCACATTCTTCGTCCACCAGATCCAGTCGCGACGAGAACTCGGGTCGGGGGGCGATTGCCCGGAATGGTACATGGGGGATGCGACGCGCGCCGGACCTTGGGTCCACGGGGGCGTCACGTCATGTGCCAACGATTCTGCCCGGCCGTCGTGCATTGTCGATGGCGAACAGGTCAAGGCGCCGGTGCCGGTGCATGGAGCCGTTCGGCTCCAGGCCTGAAGAACCCTATCGCGCGACGCAGGTGACGCCAAGCTGAATTCGACTTTGCTCTCCGCGGACAACTCTGACAGCAACGCGGCACATCCCCATGGCAGTGCCGTCGTCAAAATCGCGCCGGTCCGGCATCGCGTGCAGCGCCGCCGGCGGCAGTGTGTGTTCCGCCAACCCGGAGCCTTGCGCGGCATGAAGCACATCCTCGTGGCCGACGATGATCCCGCGATCCGACGGGTGTTGCGATTGGCCTTGGAGGGGCTGGGCTACAAGGTCAGCGAGGCGGCGGACGGAAAGGTGGCGATGGAGCGATACATCGCGAATAAGCCCGACTGCGTCGTCACCGACCTGGTGATGCCCAACCAGGAGGGCATCGAAACGATCATGCAGATGAGGCGGAATCCGCACCGGGCGGCGATCATTGCGATGTCGGGGTACACCGGAACCCGGGCCGGGGTTTATCTGAACATGGCGCGCTCGCTCGGGGCGGACGCGATCCTGGAAAAGCCGTTCACGGTCGACCAGATCAAGACGGCGGTGGAAAAGGTGCTGGGGAAAGCGGAGGGGCGCACCTAGGGTGCGCCCGAGCGCGGTCGAGCCGCTGTTCGTTCCGACTCAGACCAGCAGCAGGGCGGGCTTCTCGAGCAGGTCCTTCAACGCCGCGAGGAACTGCGCGCCGAGGGCGCCGTCGACGACGCGGTGGTCGCAGGAGAGCGTCAGGACCATCGTCTGGCCGACCACAATCTGGCCATTTTTCACGACGGGCTTCGTGACGGTGGTGCCGACGGCGAGGATGGCGGAGTTGGGCGGGTTGATGATCGCCGAGAATCGCGTGACGCCCATCATGCCGAGGTTGGAGACGCAGAAGGTGCCGCCGGTGAACTCCTCGGGCTTGAGTTTTTTCTCCTTGGCGCGCTTGCCGAGCGGCTTCGCCTCGCTGCTGATCTGGAAGAGCGATTTCGCATGCGCGTCGCGGATGACGGGCGTGATGAGGCCGTCCTCGATCGCCACCGCGAAGGAGACGTGCGCGGCGCCGTGGTACTGGATGCCCGAGCCAACCCAGGAGGCGTTGACCGCGGGCACGCGGCGCAGGGCCTCGGCGCTGGCCTTGAGGACGAAATCGTTCACCGACAGCTTCACGCCTTCCTTTTCGAGCCCGGCGTTGAGCTGTGAGCGGATCGCCAGCAACGGCTCGGCATCGACTTCGACCTCGAGGTAGAAATGCGGGATCTGGGTTTTTGCCTCGAGGAGGCGCCGGGCGATCGTCGCCCGCATGTTGGTGGCGGGTACGATGCGGTCGGCCTGGAGCGGGCCTGATTTCGCGGGCGCTACGCCTGCGAAAGCTGAGGGCTGAGAGCTGAGAGCTGAAAGCTGTTTCAGCTTGGAGGGGTCGGACGCGGCGGCAAGAACGTCGGCCTTGACGATGCGGCCGTGCGGCCCGGTGCCGGCGACGCGAGCCGGGTCGATCTTTTGCTCGGTTGCGAGTTTGCGCGCGAGAGGGGAGATGCGGAGCCGGTCGCCTTCTGAAGGCTGGGCACTCGTTGTCGAGGGCTGGGCGCTGGTAGCCGGCGAAGGTGCGTCGTCGGACGCAGGGCTGCGGGGTGGGGGCACGCCGCCCCCAGCAGCGGCGGGCGTGGCGGCTGCGGTCTGTTTCTTCTGCTCCGGCTGGGGCTCAGCCGGCTTTTCTTCGGGTTTGGTCGCGGGGAGGCCGGGAGCCTTCGGAGCCGAGGCTGCGGGTGCATCAACTTTCTCACCCGGCTTGCCGATGGCGCAGAGTGCGGCGCCGATGGCCACCTGGGCCCCGGCGTCGGCGAAGATCTTGACCAGCGTGCCGCTGAAGAAAGATTCGAGCTCCATCGTGGCCTTGTCGGTCTCGACTTCGGCCAGCATGTCGCCGGCGTTGACGGAATCGCCTTCCTTTTTGAGCCATTTGACCAGCGTGCCCACCGTCATGGTGTCGCTGAGCTTGGGCATTTCGATGATGTCGGCCATGGGAAAAGGTGGGAGGGCGGAGGTGGGAGGGAGGAGGTGGGCTAGATCATTTTGTCGCGTCCAGGGCGGCGGCGACGATGCGGTTGACCGAGGGGAGCTGGTGCTCCTTCTCGAGTGGCGGCGAATAGATGGCGGGGGCGTCGACCGAGGTCAGGCGCTTCACCGGCGCATCGAGGTGATCGAAGGCTTTGTCCTGGATGATGCAGGCGACCATGGCGCCGACGGAGCAGAACGGCTTGGCTTCCTCGACGTAGAGGACCCGGTTGGTCTTGCGCACGCTGGCGAGGATGGCCTCTTCGTCGAGCGGCCGGATGGAGCGAAGGTCGAGCACCTCGGCATCGACGTTGTGCTTGTGCTTGAGGATATCCGCCGCCTTGAGCGCCAGCTGGATGGCGCGGCCGTGCCCGATGATCGAGAGGTTCCTGCCCTCGCGGAGCACGTTGGCCTTGCCGAGTGGAATGACGTATTCGCCGTCCGGCACTTCCATCGTGTCACCATAGAGCAGCGTGTTCTCCATGAACATGACCGGGTCGTTGTCGCGGATCGCGGACTTGAGGAGGCCCTTGGCGTCGTAGGCGTTGGAGGGGACGACGACTTTGATGCCGGGATGGTAGGCGGCGATGGATTCCGGCGTGTGCGAGTGGGTGGCACCGACGTTGGTGCCGCCGTTGGCCGGACCGCGGATGACGATGGGGCAGCTGATCAGGCCGCCGGACATGTAGCGGATGTTGGCCGCATTGTTGAAGATCTGGTCAAACGCCACGGAGTAGAAGCTGAAGAACATCAGCTCCATCACCGGACGCAGCCCGAGCATCGCGGCACCGACGCCCAGGCCGATGAAACCGGCCTCGCTGATGGGCGTGTCGACGATTCGTTTCGGGCCGTATTTGGCCAGCATGCCTTCCGAGACCTTGTAGGCGCCGTTGAACTGGGCGACCTCCTCACCGAGGAGGACGACGTTCGGGTCGCGTTCGATTTCCTCGGACAAGGCGGCGCGGAGGGCTTCGCGGTAAGAGATGACGGGCATGGAAGAAAGTGGCGAGGAGTGGGCAGCGGGCAGAGGGGAGGGACCGGAAACCGCGCGTCAGTCGAAGAAGAGGGCGCCCTGGGATTTCCGGTCGGCGGGATTGTCGATCTCCCAATAGACATCCTTCTTGATGTCCTCGGGCGTGGGGAAGGGGCTTTGCTCGGCGAACTGCGCGGAGGTCTCGGCCTCGGCGCGGGCGTTGTCGTCGATCTGCTTGATGAGTTCCTCCGTCAGGATCTTCTCGGCTAGCAGGCTGTTTTGGAATGTGTTCAAGGGGTCCCTCGTCGCCTTGTACGCCTCGATCTCCTTCTTGTCGCGGTAGGTCGTGTCCGGATCGGCGACCGAATGTCCACGGTAGCGATAAGTGCGGATTTCCAGGACACTCGGCAGCGACTTGTCGTGCGCGAGCTTGAGCGCCTGGCCGATCTTGTCGCGGACCTTGAGGACATCGTGGCCGTTTTCCACGATATCCCAGCTCATGCCGTAGCCCTCGGCCCGCTGGGCGAGGCTGGGGCCGGCGGAGGAACGCTCCTGGCTCGTGCCCATGGAGTATCCGTTGTTCTCGATGATGAAGACGACCGGCAGCGACCAGAGCGCCGCGAGGTTGAAGGCTTCGTGGACGGCGCCCTGGTTGACGGCGCCATCGCCCATGAAGGTCATGCAGGCGCCTTTCAGCCCCTTGTATTTCAGGGCGTAGGCGATGCCGGTCCCCAGCGGCACCTGGCCGCCGACGATGCCGTGGCCGCCCCAGAAATTTCGCGACGGATCGAAGTAGTGCATCGAGCCACCCTTGCCCTTGGAGCAGCCCGTATATTTGCCGTAGTTCTCCGCCATCATCTCGTTCATGCCCATGCCGACGGCGAGCCCGTGCCCGTGGTCGCGATAGGCGGTGATGATATGGTCGTGCTGGCCCATGACCGAGGCGCAGCCAACCGCGATCGACTCCTGCCCGATGTAGAGGTGAAGGAAGCCGCCGATCTTGCCCTGCTGGTAGCTCCGCAGGCATCGTTCCTCGAAGCGCCGAATGCGCACCATGTCGCGGTAGAGGGCAATTTTCTCGTCGTTGCCGAGCCGAGCATTGATCGGCGCCTGCCGCGCATCGTAGGTGCTACCCGAGACTTCGGTCTTTTTAACAGCGGACGGTTTCTTGGTCACAGTAATTGATTTGAGTTTGAAGCAATTCGTGGGCTCAACATTCCGTCTTCGAGGGATTCGCCCGCGATGACAAGCGAAACTTACCAATATGCCAAAAAGCGCGTGGCGCAAATGGGGGCCGGACTTCCAACCGACCGGGTACGGTTGGCCAGGAGACCAGCCCTCCAGGTATGCCGCGGCGAAACTTCGACGCGGCAAGGGTGCCGCTGGCGGCATGCCGTTCGGAATGATTTTTTTTGGCACCGAGGTCGCAGAGTTCGGAGAGAATAAATCCAAAAGGGTTTGATCTCTGTGCTCTCGGCGTCCTCTGGGTTAAGTTTCTTCTCGTCGAGGTGGAGGGTCGGCCTCCCGGCCGACCGCGGCTGGGCGGAAGCCCAGCCCTCCCAATGACCGTGTCGCGGCGCGCACCCAGGTGCCGCCCTACGACGGCGTTATCTGCTCAACCTGGACCGTGATGGGCGAACGGCTGCAATCGGCTTTCAGCGCGACGAAGCTGTCGCGATACTTGTCGTAGATAGGCCAGAGCGCGGCTTTGTCGGTTTCAGGAATGGGCAGCGACTGGATGCGTTCGCGGGTGAAGAAGGCGAAGTGTCCCTCGGCGATGTCAGGCGGAAGCGTTGCGATCGGCCGTTTGCACCGGAAGAGAAACATGAGCCAGTGGGTTTCGCCTTGGTAAGCCTTCTCGGCGATCATCGCGAACAGGTGCAGGTCGGTAGCGGTGACCGCGAAGCCAGTTTCCTCAATTGTTTCGCGCACGGCGCAGTCGAACGGCGATTCACCGGTGTCCATTTCGAGCTTGCCGCCGATCGGTGACCAGACGCCGAGGTTCGGCTGCTTGGCGCGCAGCATGAGCAGCAACTCGCCGGCGGAATTCTCGAGAAAAACAAGGACGCTGATCTTGTAGGGCAGGACGGCAGGCATGGCGCCGGAGTCGGGACGGCTATTTTTGCGGCCGCGCCAGCAGCAACTGGGCGTTGAGGCCGAGATGTTTTTCCGAGAACTCGTCGTTTGGCCCGCCCATGCGGAGCAGTCGCTGGACCATGCCCATCTTCGCATCGAGGTCGTCGATCTTGGCGACGAACACGGCCTCGGGCGTCGCGGCCATGACGGCGGCGCCCCATTCCAGTTCGCCCTGGTGACTGAGCACGATGTGCTCCAGGCGCTCGAGGAGGTCGGCATTGAGCTTCGCCTTCAGCCCGGCCTTGCGGACGAACTGGTAGCCGAGCACGACATGTCCCTGCAGGATGCCTTTGCGGCTGCGGGAAGTCACGAGATCGCCCTGGTACTCGGCGACCTTGCCCGTGTCGTGCACGAGCACGCCGGCGAGGGCGAGGTCCGGGTCGACTTCCGCGTAAAGCGGCAGGAGCGCGCGACAGACGCGGGCCATGTGGCAGGTGTGCTCCAACAGTCCGTGGCGGTAGGCGTGGTGCATCGCCACGGCGGCGGGCGCCACCCGGAACTGTTCGCCAATCTCCTCGAACACGGCCTGAACGGTGGCGCGGAGCTCGGCGTGCGCGATGGCGGCGATGTGGCCCTGGAACTCCGTCCAGAGTGCGGCGGGATCCTCGGGCGCCGTTTCCACGAGGTTGGCCATCCATTCGGTGCCCGCCAGTTGTTCGGCGACGATGGCCTCGGCCCGGAGCAGGCGCGGCGACAGGCGGTTCTGGTAGTAATCAACCTTGGCCTCGATGCGCACGATCGCGCCTTCCTTTACGCCCTTGAAGAACTCGTAGGCGGGATTGTCGCTGAAACAATTGCAGGTGAACGAACCCGTCTTGTCGCCCAGTTCCAGGGCGAGGAACGCGTTGCCGGTCTTCGTGGGCCGTTCCGCGATGCGCCGGACGAGGAGCAAGCCGGTAAAGGTGTCGCCGGCGGCGCGGTCCAGGGCCTTGATGGCTTGGACGGTGAGCGGGGTCGAGATGTCAGACATGGGGGCGAAGCAGCAGCGAGGGGGGTCGGACGGGCGGCTTCAAACGTATTTTTTCACCAACGCGGTGAACGCGCGGAAAAACGGGTGCCGGGCATTCCGGAGCAGAGCGTAGAAGGCGGTTTCCACCGGCAGCACCTCGCACCCCGTGCGCTCGAGGTGCGCGAGGACGGTGGCGGCGTCCGCCGCACGACGCGCACCGACGCAGTCGGCCAGCACGGTCACCTGCCACCCGGCGGCGCGGGCATCGCGCGCCGTCTGGTAGACACAGATCGGCGTCTCGAGCCCGCACAGCAGCAAGCGGCGCGTCGGGAGCGCCGCCAGTCGTCCGGCGATCGCCTCGTCGCCGAACGCCGAGAAGGCGTCCTTGCCCATCACCAGCGATTGCGGGCAAAGCTTGAGCAGGTCCTCCGCCGTGCCGCCGAGCCGCGCCGGGACCTGCTCGGTGAAGATCACCGGAAGGCCGAGCCCGCCGGCCGCCTCGAGCGCGAACGAGCAGCGCCAATGCACCCGCTGGCTGTCGCAGATTGCGGCGAGGAAGACCGGTTGGAGGTCGAGGCAGAGCAAAAGCGGCGGGCTCATGGCGGCACTCTTTGGCGCTTGCCCGTCGAGGACAAACCCGAAGTGGGTTCGTGGTGTTTCCCCACGGACGCGACGCGCGCCACGTGGAGGGTCGGCCTCCCGGCCGACCGCGGCCGGGCGCACCCGAGCCGCGTGCTCGCAGCCAGGAATGCGTCCTGCTTTCTTGCGCGATACCCCGTCGCAAAAAGCGGGCGCCGAAGCCCAGCCCTCCCGCGAATCACGGCGTACCGCCCGCCAGATACGGATAGGCCCGCACCAAGGTGCGGCCCTACATTTCGTGAGGGCAGCACTGGCTACGATCCCGCGTAATTTTCGCGCGCCTTGACCTGGACGATTTTCTTTTCGGGCAACACGTAGGCGGTGAGGCTTCCGCCGAGCACGCACGCGGTGTCGATTCCCAGCGTCCATTTGGTGCGCGACACCTCCTCGCGCGACGTGTGCCCATAGACGACAAAGGGTGGGCCGGACCACAGTTCCGACCAGTGCGGCGCATCGGGCAGGTCCGCGCGCTTGTGCGGCTCGCCATCCTTGCCGACGACCTGGATGCGCGTGACGACCCGCGCCGGCTGGCGCTGCCACGGCTTGTCGGGCAGGAAGCCGGCGTGGACGAAGACGATCCCGAGTTCCTCGTCGTAGTAGGTCAATTTCAGCGCCTCGATGTAATCCCAGTCCTTGCCGCGGAGCTGTTCCATCGTGGCGTAGTCGTATTTCTTCAGGTGGCTCGGGTCGTCGGTCCGGCGATAATTGAGGTGGCGCAGCTCATGGTTGCCGAGCAGGGACACGGTTGCGTGCTCGCGCGCCAGCTCGAGAACCTTGCCGCTGTCGGGGCCGCGATTGATGAGGTCGCCGAGCAGGACCAGGCGGTCGTCCTTCTTCAGGTCCAGTTTTTCGAGCAGGTCGGCGAATTCCTTGTGGCAGCCGTGGATGTCGCCCACGGCGATGAGTCGTCCATTCATGCGGCGGCAATTTTGCTAGCGTTCGAGGCGGGCGGGGGTAAACAAGAAAACACCCATGGAGCTGAATCTTCACCCGATCGCCACGAAGTGCTTTGTCAGCGGGCGCGACTTCCAGGAGAACGACCGTGTGGTCAGCTACCTGGTGCGCGAGGCGACCGGCGAGGTCGCGCGGCGCGACCTGCTGGCGGCGGAGGACGGCCGGTTCATGCCGCCGGCGTTCGTGTATTGCCGCTGGGTGGTGGCGTTCAAGAACCGCAAGGCGAACGAGAATCCGGCGCTGGCGCTGCGCCTCACGGCCGAGAACCTGTTTCTCACGCTGGCGGACCCCGCGAGCGAGCCCAGCGCGGCGAACACGCCGTTGCTGCAGTTCCTCGCCCTCCTGCTGGAGCGCAAGAAGCTGCTCAAGCCCCGCGGGCTCACGGCGGACGGCGCCCGGCAGATTTTCGAGCACATGCCCTCGCACCAGCTTTACGAGGTACCGGTGGGCGAACTCGACGTGGAGTTCTTCCAAAAGATCCAGGAACACCTGCACGTGCTGGTGGGCGGGCCGAAAGGGGCGCAGCCGCCCCCGGCCGCGCCGGCGGCGATCGTGACCGGCTGAAAGCAGGAAACCGCTGGAGCCACGTCCTCCGGCGGCGGTCAAATGCCAATGTTGCCATGCCACATCGGACGATGAACATCGACGAGCTGGCCGCCTATCTGCACGTGGCGCGGCGGCACGTGGAGCAACTGCTGAAGGACGGGGAGATCCCGTGTGTGGTCCGCGGCGGACGGGTGCTCTTCTCGCACGACGAGATCGAGGCGTGGGCCTCGCAGCGGCTGCTGCGCCTGCCGGGCCAAAGCCTCGATTGGTACCATCGGCACACCATGCAGGGCACGCAGCGCCTGTTGCCGCGCGCGGCGTTGATCCCGGTGCTGCTCCAGCCGGATTACGTCGACCTCAACCTGGCGGCCAAGACCCGTGCGGCGGTGATGCGGGCGATGGTCAACCTGGCGGAGCGCACGGGGCGGGTGTTCGATGCCCGCGAATTGCTCGACAGCGTCGAAGCGCGCGAGGCGCTCTGCTCGACGGCGCTGCCGGGCGGGTTCGCCCTGCTGCACGCGCGGCAGCACCGGCCCTATCGCTTCGAGGGCTCGTTCGTCGTCCTGGGTCGGACGATCCAGCCGATCCCGTTTGGGGCGCCTGACGGTCGCGCCTCGCGGCTGTTCTTCCTCATTTGCTGCCAGGACGAGCGCATCCACCTGCACACGCTGGCCCGGCTCTGCCTGCTGGCGCTGAAGACGAACGTCCTGGCCGGTTTACTCGAGGCGCCGGACGCGGCGACGGCGTTTGCCGCCCTGATCTCCGCCGAGCAGGAGGTGCTGCCGCTGCCGGAGCCGGAGCGGAGCGCCGCGGGCGGCCGCCGCGGCCGGAACAAGTAGCGGCTCAATGCGACGGGAGGGCCCGCATCCCTGCGGGCCGGTGTGCGCGTGCACCCGCGAACGGGTATGGGCACGCACCAAGGTGCGGCCCTACGAAATCAAGCCGGGTGGCGGCCCTCAGGCCACGACTTCGATCGGGACGGTCGCGCGCTTGAGCGCCGACTCCATGAAGTAACGCTGCGCCGAGAAGGGTTTTTCGCCGTCCTTGCGCACGGGCGCCCGGTAGGAGCCGTCCGGCTGAACCTCGCGGGCGTCCTCGTTGTCGCGGAACTCGGCCGGCAGGAGGTCGCCGATGATCCGCTCGCGGAGGTCGGCCTGGTAGATGGGGAACAACGATTCGACCCGGCGGAAGAAATTGCGCGTCATCCAGTCCGAGCTTCCGCAGTAGAGCAGGGGGCTCCCGGCATTCTCGAAATAATACGTGCGCGAGTGCTCGAGGAACCGGCCGACGATGTTCCGCACGCGGATCCTCTCGCTCAGGCCCTTGACGCCGGGCAGCAGGCAGCAGGTGGAGCGCACGATGAGATCGATCTGCACGCCGGCCTGCGAGGCGGCGTAGAGGTTGTCGATGGTCACCTTGTCGACGAGCTTGTTCATCTTCGCCACGATGCGGGCCGGCTTGCCCGCGAGCGCGTTGGCCGCCTCGCTGGCGATCAGCTCCTGGATGCGCGAGTGGAGGTTGAACGGCGCGACGAGCAGGTGCTTGAATTCGGGCGAGCGCGAAAAACCGGTGAGCGCGTTGAACAGCAGCGCGACCTCGCCGGTGATCTCCGGGTTGCAGGTGAAAAAGCTCAGGTCCGTGTAGCTCCGCGCCGTCCGCGGGTTGTAGTTGCCGGTGCCGAGGTGCGCGTAGCGGCGCAGGCCCTCGGCCTCCTGGCGGACGACCATGCTGCACTTGCAGTGGGTCTTGTGGCCGACCAGGCCAAAGACGACGTGGACGCCCGCCTCCTCGAGTTCGCGGGCCCACTTGATGTTGTTGGCCTCGTCGAAGCGCGCCTTGAGTTCGACGAGGGCGGTGACCTGCTTGGCGTTGCGCGAGGCCTCGATCAGGGCGCCGATGATGGGCGAATCGCCGCTGGTGCGATAAAGCGTCTGCTTGATCGCCAGCACATTCGGGTCGCGCGCGGCCTGCTGCACGAAGTCGACCACCGGCTGGAACGACTCGTAGGGGTGGTGCAGGAGGATGTCGCGCTCCAGCATCGCCGCAAAGATGTTGGCCGGGACCCGGAGCGCGGGGAGTTCCACGGGGATGAACGGCGTAAACTTAAGGTCCGGCCGGTCGACGAGGTCCGGCAGGCTCATCATGCGGACGAGGTTGAGCGGGCCGTCGAGCTTGAAGACATTTTCGGCCTCGAGGTGCAGCTGTTCGCAGAGCAGGGCGAACACCGACTCGGGCACCTCGGACTCGATCTCGAGGCGGACGGCGGCGCCGCGGCGGAGATTGCGCAGTTCCTCCTCGATCTTCTTGAGGAGGTTTTCCGCCTCCTCGTCGTCGATGTAGAGGTCGCTGTTGCGCGTCACGCGAAAGGCGTGGGCGCTCGTCAGCTTGTAGCCGGGAAACAGGTCGGCGCCGCAGAGCTTGATGATCTCGCTCAGGAAGATGAACGTCTGGCCGCCGGTGCGCTCCGGCAGCAGCTCGACGAGCCGGGGCAGGATGCGCGGCACCGGGAGAATTGCCGTGTGGCTGTCCAGGTCCGGCGCGTCGGGATTCAGCAGCGAGACAATGACGTTGAGGGTCTTGTTGCCGATCTCCGGGAACGGATGCGCCTGGTCGATGGCGAGGGGCGTGAGAACCGGATGCACCTGCTTGGTGAAGTAGTCCTGCACCCAGCTCCGTTCCGCGGCGGAAAGCTGGCCCGCAGTCTTGAAGGTGATCTTCTCCTTCGCGAGCGCAGGCACCAGCCGCTCGGTCCAGCAGGCGTACTGGGCCTTGACGAGGGCGCGGATCTCCGTGAAAGCGCGCTTGAGCTGTTCGCGCGGCGACAGGCCATCGATGCTCGGCTCCCCACCGGTGGAATCCTTCTGCTGGAGCAGGCCGGCGATCCGGATTTCGAAAAATTCATCGAGGTTCGAGCTGACGATCGCGAGAAACTTCGCCCGCTCGAGCAACGGATTGGCATCGCTTTCCGCCTGCTCCAACACGCGGCGGTTGAACGCCAGCCAGCTCAGTTCCCGGTTGGCATACGCGGGCTTGCCGCCGCCGCCGGCCGGGGCGGCGATGGAACGGCCGGTTTTGGCCGTGATGCGCGCGGCGCGTTGTTTGAATCGTTGGGGAGCGGGCATGATGGCCGGGAACGGACGTGAAAGGGAACTGCTACTTCTAGTGCAATTAGGATCTGATTACCAATCGAATGGTCAGGCGCACCGCCGCGCGATGCGAGGCAATGCAAGGAATCGCTGAATAGAGGCTTACGACGTTAGCCGCGGGACCCGCGCTGTCGACCGCAGAGCGCAGATTTAACATTCCTGACGCAATCGAACGGCTCCCCTCGGGCTGCCCGGCCCGACGGCTGCGCCGGCGCGGTCCCCGCAGAAGCGGCGGCTGCCCGGCGGCCTGTTCAGGCCTCGGAAAGCGTAAGGTCCGGGTCGAAGCTGACCGAGAGGCGGTAGACCTGCCCCGGCCGCATGATGAGCGGGTGATCGCGCACGAACATTTGCACGTAATGGAGCTTGCCGAAGTTGGTCCGATAGGCGGGATCAGCACTGACCACTTCCGTCTCGGCCCAATTGGCCTGGAAGTCGTCCTTGAGCACCGAGCAGCGGTGGCCCAGGGGGCCAAGCACCGGGGACGAGCCGACGCGATAGCGCGAGTGCGGGGCGCCGATGACGAGGGCGAGCCGGAATTTGTCGAGTTGGACCTGGTTCTTTACCGTATACGCGAAATCGGCGGTGATCTTGCTGCCGGCGAAGCTCCATTGGACCTTCACGCTGCCGAGGCCGCGGACGATCTCCTCCTTCGTGTTGATCAGGTCGGGCTGCTCGTAGCGGAAATAGAAGGAGTTTTTCAGGCCCAGGCCGGTAACGCATTTCTGGCCGTAAAAGGCGGGCACGGTGACCTGCTCGCCGAACGTGAGTTCGGGCAACATGACCGGCAGGTAAAGGTTGTTCGGCCAGTCAAAGACGCCGGGGCAGTGCGGGAAGGGCAGGTTGTCCGCGGTGCAATCGACGCCCGAGCTGACGAGCGGCAGCTGGATGTGGAGGCCGGAGTCGGCATCGCGATAAAGGAACAGACCCTGTTCCTTGCGGTTGCTCTTGTCGTAGATGACGAACCGGCCGCTTGTGCGGGTCGCGTCGACCTTGACCGAATCGGGCATGTTGACCGTGCGGGCCAGGCGCGCCCACTGGCAGAGGTAACGGGCGGCATCGAAATTCGCCATGCGCGTCGTGTGCGTGGGCATGGCAGTGCGCTCTTCGTCGCGGATGTCGAGGTAGCCGTGCTCCTGGTCGAGATAGGTCTGGAAAAAGAAATAGAAGAGGCGGCGCAGCAGGTCGAAGTACTTGTTCTTCTGGTCGTCGGGGATCCAGCCATCGCGCAGCCCCTGCAAAATGAGGGTGATGCAGTGCATCTGCCCGTAGGCGCCGGCGGAGCGGCCATACGCCCAACCGAGGCCGTCGGCGCGGACGAGGTCGGGCATCATCTTGATGTATTTCTCCGCGTAGGTGCGCAGCGTCGGGAGCTTCCGTTCGCGCAAGGCCGAGTTGGCGTGCAGCTGGAGGGCCGAGCGCGTGAAGACGAGGGTCATCACGCCATAAAGGTTGAAGTGGCCGCCGAAGCCCTGTTCGACATCATCGAAGAACCCGTAGCTGCTGGTCTGCTCGATGCGCTCGGCGAGCCGTTCGATCAGCCGCGAGGTCTCGTCCTTCTTCGACAGGCCGAAGCTGTAGCGGCAAACTGCCTTCGCGATGTTGAACGCCTGCCAGTAGTTGTCGTAGTCGCTGCGGTTCAGCAGGAGTTTGTCGAGGCGCTGGCGGGTTTCCTCGACGAGGCGTTCCCAGACGGGATTGCGTTCCTTGGAGGGGCTGAAGGACAGCAGGCCGAGCGAGGCATAGGCGAGGCCGTTCTCCCGTGAGGGCTCGGTAAAGGCCTGGGCCGTGATGGTGCGCGCGGCCAGGTCGATCAGGTCAAAGCCCTTGAGGGTCGTCTCGCCCGTGCCCCGGAAGTATTCGCCGATGGCGAAGGCCGCATGGCCCGGCTCGTCGGAGCGGGGACTTTCGCCTGTAATCGGGGTAATGGTGCCGTCGGCATTAATGGCGCCGAGATTCTGCCCGAGCATCGACCGGGCCATATCGAGACATTGCTCGGAGAAGCTGTTCATTCAGGAGGGTGTCAGGTGAGCGAAAAAGGGGGCAAATTTCTCACGGCTCGTGATAGCCGGGGCAAGCGTTAATTGTCAGCGGGCGATAAGTTTGAGGAACTCGTCGTTGGTCTTCGTCTTGGACAGGCGCGTGACCATCGTGTCGGTGGCTTCCTCGATCTTCTGCTGCACGAGGGCGCGGCGGAAGAAGTGGATACCCTCGAGTTTCTTGGGCTCGATCAGGAGCTCCTCGCGCCGGGTGCCGGAGGACTGGATGTTGACGGCCGGCCAGATCCGCATCTCGGCCGCCTTGCGGTCGAGGACCAGCTCCATGTTGCCGGTACCCTTGAACTCCTGGAAAATGACGTCGTCCATGCGGCTGCCGGTTTCGACGAGGATCGAGGCAACGATGGTGAGGCTGCCGCCGTCCTCCGTGTTGCGGGCGGCGGCAAAGAGCTGGCGGGGTTTCTCCAAGGCGCGGACATCGAGGCCGCCGGAGCCGGTGCGGCCCGAGTTGCGCTGGGTGTTGTGCGCGCGGGCGAGGCGCGTGAGGGAGTCGAGCAGCAGCACCACGCTGCGGCCGGCCTCGACCAGCCGTTTCGCGCGCTCGATGCAGAGGTCGGCGATGCGGATGTGGTTCTCGACGGCCTCGTCATTCGAGGACGCCCACACTTCCGCCGGCACGCTGCGCTTGAAGTCGGTGACCTCCTCCGGGCGTTCGTCGACCAGGAGGATCATGACGTGACACTCGGGGTGGTTCTCGAGCACGCCCAGGGCGATGTCGCGGAGGAAAGTGGTCTTGCCGGTGCGCGGCGGCGCGACGATGAGGCCGCGCGTGCCCTTGCCGACGGGGCAGAAGAGGTCGATGATGCGGTTGGTCATCCGACCGTCCTTCATCTCGAGCCGGAGCTGCTGGTTCGGCGTGATGGTGACGAGGTTGGCGAAATCGATCGCGCGGCGGCGGGCATCGATGTCCATGCCGTCGACCTTCTCGATGAAACGGACCTTCGGGTTCGGGAAACGATCGTCCGGCGTCGCTTGGGCGGTGATCACGCTGCCCTGCTGGAGCTTGAAGCGGCGGATGAGTTCACGCGGCACGAAAGGGTCGGTGGGGCGCCGCTTGCCGAAGCGGTTGAGATCGAGCAACTGGCCGTTGCGGCTGTTGTCGATGTCGAGGATGCCTTCGACGCGGACGCTGTTATCCGGCTGGACCGGGGGACTGGACGGAGCGGGCGACGCCGGGGCGCCGGGCGGATTTTCTTTATCCATACGAAACGGGTTTGGTGAGCTGCCGAGGCTTGACCGAGCGATACGTCGGAGGCATGTCTGACACGCTTAAGCTTCAACCCAAAACAGGAGAAACTTGTGACGGACCAAACGATTACCTCAGTGTCCCGGGAGAGTAGGGTGTTCAAACCCTCAGCCGAGTTCAAAGGCCAAGCTAATCTTGGCAGCTACGCAACTTACCGTAAGCTCTACGCCGAGTCTGTCAACGCTCCAGACAAGTTTTGGGCCCGCCAAGCGAACGAACATCTCGTCTGGCGCAAGCCGTTCAAGAAGGTTCTCGATTGGAAGCCGCCGCACGCCAAGTGGTTCCTGGGAGGTAAGTTAAACGTTTCCGAGAACTGCCTCGATCGGCACCTTGGCACCGCGCGAGAGAACAAGGCGGCGCTGATTTTCGAAGGCGAACCGGGCGATGTCCGGACGATCACGTATCGCCAGCTGTATTTCCACGTCTGCCGGATGGCACACATCCTGGAGAACATGGGGATCAAGGCCGGTGACCGGATTGCGATCTACATGCCGATGATTCCCGAGGCCGTGATCGCGATGCTTGCCTGCGCGCGGATCGGTGCGGTGCACACGGTGATTTTTGGCGGGTTCAGCGCCGAGGCGATCAAGGACCGCGTCAATGACTGCAAGGCGCGCGTCGTGATCACCGCCGACGGCGGCTGGCGTCGCGGCAAGGTGGTCGAACTGAAAGCCAACGTCGACAAGGCCCTCGAGGGCGCCCCGACCGTGCACACGGTTTTGGTGGTGAAGCGCTGCGGCAACCCCGTCGTCATGCGCGAGGGGCGAGACGTATGGTGGCGCGAAGCCTGGGAAGGCGCGCCGAATTCGCACCAGGCGAAGGCCTTCGATTCCGAGCACCCCTTGTTCATCCTCTACACGTCGGGGTCGACCGGCAAACCGAAGGGTGTCTTGCACACCTCCGCCGGCTACCTCCTCGGCGCGAAGCTGACCGCGCATTACGTTTTCGATCTCAAGGACAGCGACCGCTATTTCTGCACCGCCGACATCGGCTGGGTCACCGGCCACAGCTACGTCGTCTACGGGCTGATGGCGAACGGCTCGACGATCTTCCTTTACGAAGGCGCGCCGAACCAGCCGGAGCCGGACCGGTTCTGGCACATGATCGACCGCCATGGCCTGACGATCTTCTATACGGCGCCGACGGCGATCCGGGCGTTCATGCGCTGGGGCGACAACTATGTGCTGCGGCACCGCCTCGATTCACTCCGCCTCCTCGGCACGGTGGGCGAGCCCATCAATCCGGAGGCCTGGATGTGGTACCATCGGATGATCGGCAAGAAACGCTGCCCGATTGTCGACACGTGGTGGCAGACCGAGACCGGCGCCATCATGGTCACGCCGCTCCCGGGGGTGACGCCGACCAAGCCCGGTTCGGCCACGTTGCCGTTCTTTGGCGTCGTGCCCAAGGTGGTGGATTCCGACGGCAACGAGGTGCCGCGCAACGCCGGCGGCAAGTTTGTCCTGACGAAGCCCTGGCCCTCGATGCTGCGGACGCTCTGGGGCGACGATGACCGGTTCAAGCGGACGTATTTCTCGGAGTTTCCGAAGCACCCGCATTATTACTTCACGGGCGACGGCGCGCGGCAGGACAAGGACGGTTATTTCTGGGTCGTCGGCCGCATCGACGACGTGCTCAACGTTTCCGGTCACCGCATCGGCACGGCGGAGGTGGAGAGCGCGCTGGTGTCGCATCCCGCGGTGGCCGAGGCTGCCGCCGTGGGCCGCCCGGACGAGCTCAAGGGCCAGGCGCTGGTTGTCTTCGTGACCCTGAAGTCGGGCCAGAACGCCAGCGACGATCTCAAGGAAGCGCTGCGCGCCCACGTGGGCAAGGAGATCGGCTCGCTGGCCAAGCCGGATAACATCCGCTTCGCCGCCGGCCTGCCAAAGACGCGCTCGGGGAAAATCATGCGACGCCTGCTGAAGGAGCTCGCGACTTCCGGCGAAATCAAGGGCGATACGACGACGCTCGAGGACTTCAGCGTCATCGCGGCGCTCAAATCCGATGAGGAGTAACCACGGCGGCTGAATGCGATCGGCTCCGTCAGGGGCCGATACGCGCCGGGCAGCGTTCACGCTGCTCGAGTTGCTGGCTGTGCTCGGGTTGATCGCGATCCTGGCCGGGATCGTGATCGGCGCGGGTCGGCGCGCCACCGAAAGCGGCCGCGTGGCGCGGACGCGATCAGAAATCGCTGCGCTGGCCGCCGCGCTCGAAGCCTACCGCCAGGCTTACGGCAGCTACCCCCAGGTTGCCCCGGATTCGTCGGTCGGCGACACCGCGTCGGGCCGGCGGCTATTCTCCGCGCTCACGGGTTGGCGCGGCCCGGCTTTGGATTCACCGGCGTTGACGCAGCCGCACGGCGCCTTTGTGGCCGCGGCCCGGTTCAGTCTCGGCTCGCCCGGGGCGCCTGGCCCCGGGGCAAACTACTTTGTCGATCCCTGGGGCAATCCTTATCATTACGCATTTCTGGGTGGAGCGAGCGGTTGGCGAAATCCGTCCTACGCGTTGCTTTCGGCTGGCCCTGATGGGCGGGCGGCTCTGCCGATCCCCGACGACGGCATCATCAGCCCGGCATTTGCGTCGGCCCGCCAGGACGGAGCACCCGTCAATGCCGACAACGTTTACGCCAACCGCTGACGAACGGGAAAGTTCTGCTGAGAATAGTGGTGGGCGAGGCCTGGCTCGCGAGGACGGGACGGGTGAGCGCGAGCCAGTTCGCATGCGTAACCGCGGTGGATTCACCCTGCTGGAACTCCTGACGGTCCTGGCGATCATCGGCATCCTGGCCGCGTTGCTCTTCCCGGGCCTTCGGTCCGCCCGGATGGCGGCCAACAAGGCGGCGACGAAGGTGCGGTTTGGCCAATGGGCCGCGGCCCTCGAGAGCTTTCGCGCCGAATACGGCTGCTATCCGGTCCTGCACGGATCCAATCTGGTCAACCCGCCGGGGCAGAACACCGCGCCGTCGACCCTTCACTTGTTTCACGACCTACTGGCGGCCCGTCGCCGGGACGGTTCTGCGCTGCCCGAATTCTCGGTTGGCACCAACCCGCAATTTCCCGAAGCGCAGAACCGGAGGCTCATCGCTTTCCATTCGTTCTCCGGCGCGGAACTGACCGGGGGCGATTCGCCGGCGCCGAACCTGCTGCGCGACGCCTTCGACAACCCCGAAATCGCCGTGCTTGTCGACCGCGATCTAGATGGGGTCATCAAAGCGGGCGCGGATTTTACCGCGCTGCCTGCGGTTGGCGGCATGACGCCCTCCAGCGCGGATATTCCCGCGACCGGAGTTCGCGCGGGGGTAATTTTCTACGCGCCCGCCCCCGACGCGGCGCCTGGCACCCCGGGCTTCATCTTCAGCTGGAAATGAGCAGTCCTTGTTCAATGTGGGGGAGCCAGCTGGCCCGCGACAACGCTCGATCGCACCACTCGCGACCATGGTCACTCGCCCATGGGCGCGGGAACCGGGCCTTCACGTTGCTTGAAATCATCGTCGTCGCGGGATTGGTGGCGGCGGTTTCCTTGGCCTTCGTTGGCCGCCTGGGCGGCGGCAGCCGGGCGGTGGCACTCGACTCCGCCCAGCGAATCCTGGTTGACGTCCTGACGTTCGCGCGGACCCGGGCGGCGGCGGGCGGATGCCGGGTGCGGGTGCTGGTGAATGCGGAGCCGGGCGATATCGCGCAATTCCGTCGAACCTTGGTGGTGCAGCAGGAGGCATCGTTGGAATCGAACCTCTGGAGCGACCCGCTGCTGGAGGTTACGCTGCCGGATGGCGTCTATCTGCTCCCGTATCGCAGTCGAATTCCCCCCGGATTCATCGCCGATCCGGCGGCTTGGACCCGCTTCAATTCCACCGAGCTGCTCGACTCGTCGGCGCTTTCCGGGGCGCCGCAGTCGCTGGCGATCGGCGCCGGCGCGCTCGAATCCTGGGATGTCGTGCAGTTCACACCAGCCGGCACCCTGTCGTTTGGGATGGGCGACCTGGTGCTCGCGTCCGGCAACAGTCGCGCGCCGGGCGTGGCTCTGGCGGGAGAATCACAGGTGCAGGTGACCAATCCCGCGACGGTCCGGGGCGTGAGCCTGAGCCTTTACGGCTTGCCCGTGCTCATTGATGACCGTGAGGGATTTTGAAATGAGACACCGGCGGCGAGGGTTCTCGCTGGTTGAGGTGGTAATCGCGGTCGGGATATTCTCGGCGGCAATTGTCACGATGCTGGCCCTCCTGCCTTCGTTGGTACGCCAGGCGGGCGGCACCGTCGATTCGCTCGTTGCGCAACAACTGCCCGATCCGGTCCAGCTGGAATTACAGGGACTTGCCACCGGCGGTTTCGATCAATTGGCCGCGGCCATTCCGGTCATGTCCGCGCCCCTGGAAAGCGGTCTGCTGCTCGTTGCCGCGCGCGACGGTGTCCGGATCCAATCGGAAACTTATCCAGCCGCGGCGGTGACCGACCCCGTTCCGCCCGCGGAGCAGTACTTCGCGGCGGAGATCTGGCGTTTCGACCGGACGCCGTTGCGCTACAATCCCGCCGGCAGCGTGCTCCCGTTGCTCGTGCGGATTTCCTGGCCGTACCGTTTGCCGGGCACGAGCGCTCCGACGGCTTTGGCCGAGCGCAGCCAGTTCACATTCACGCTCGTGCTCGCCCGATGACGGCTCGCGGAAGATCGCCCGGCTTCACGCTGCTGGAGTTGCTGCTGGCAGCGGCGATCACCGTGTTGCTGGCGGCGCTGATGCTGTCGGTGTCGACGGCCGCACTGCGCACCTGGCACCAAGCCCAGGATTCCACCGCCATGGCCGTGCGGGCAAAGCTCGCCTTGGATCTGCTGGAGCGGGACCTGCAGTCCGGGATTTCCTGGAGTAGGAACTCCGAAGACAACTGGCTGGCGGTGGACGTCATCAATGATTCCGCCGGGCTGGCATCCCACGGTTGGCTGATGACGCCGCGGATGAAGCCCGCCACCGCCGAGAGTGTCCGGCTCGTGCCGTCATCCGGCGGTGGCGCGCCGCGTGTGATCGACGCCCGGTTCGGACTCTCCGGTGTTTGGCTGCGGCTGATTGCCGCAACCACCGAGACAACGACGGAGGCCGGCGTGCCGCACGCGATCGCGTACCAGATTGCCCGGCGTCCGCTCTCGGGGCCGATCTCGAGCGGGAACCCGGCCGCCGTGCGCTATACGCTTTTTCGAACCTACCTGAGCGGACCGAAAACGCTCGCGAACGGCAACGATGTGGCCGCCGCAGCCTATTCCGGCCTGGCCAGCCCCAGCACGAGCGCGGATCCATTGGCGACGAACGTCGTGGACTTTGGCGTGTGGTTTTATCGGCGCGACAACAGCGGCGCGCTGCATCGAGTCTTTCCCGCCGACAACGCGGACATGGCTTACGCGGCCGCGGACGGCGCGGGAGTCGGCAACGCCGATCCCGAGGTGGCCGATGTCATGCTCAGGATTCTGACCGGCGACGGCGTCCGCCTGCTCGATGGCATGGAAAGAGCGAACGGCGCGCTCGCCCGGCCGGAGGTTTACCCTGACGATGCGGCGTGGTGGTGGGGCATCGTCGAGGAGCACTCGCGGGTCTTTGCCCGGCGGGTCGACCTCCGGGGAGGCGGCGGGTGAGAACGGCGCCGCGGCGTGGCTTTGCGCTGGTGATCACGCTGGTGTTGCTGGCGTTGCTCATGCTCTGCGTGCTCGGCTTGGGCACGCTCGTGCGGGTCCACGGCCAGATCACGACTTCCACCGGATACCAGGTGGCCGCGCGCCAGAACGCCCGGCTGGGACTGGGTCTCGCCCTTGGCGCCTTGCAGGAGACGGCAGGTGACGATGAGCGCGTCACAGGAATGGCGGGCATCACGGGTATTCCGCCGGGACCCGGCAGTTCAACCCGGTATTGGTGCGGAGTGTGGCGCAAGGACGGCACGTTCGTCACCTGGCTGGCATCGGGTGACGGAGACACGGCCAATGCCGGCACCGATCCCATCGAATTGGTTTCGGCAGGCTCGGTTGGCGCCGCGGCGTCCACGTCGAGCAATGTCGAGAAGGAACATGTGCTCGCCGGCCGGATTCCGATCGTGGTCAGCGAAACGCCGGCGCATCCCGGCGCCGCCACGGCGATTGGCCGGTATGCCTGGCTGGTCCTGGACGAGGGCATCAAGGTTGGGGCTTACGCGCCCGCGGGGCAGCTCGCCTCCGCGGTGGCGCCCGCAATCAGTCCGGGCCTGCCCTCAAACCAGCTGCGTCTGCGCGCCGCGCTTGCCGCGTACGCCAGCAAGCTGCCGCGCGTTCGGTCGTATGAGCAACTTTCCCTGCTCCCGACGCCGCCGTCGAGCGGTCAACTGACGCCGTCCGTCCTGCAGGACTGCTTCCACTTTGTCGCGCTGGCGCCGCGGACGGTCAGCGGTGGTGGATACGTCGCGGGCACCATCAACATCAATTCGACCCCGACCCAACTCTGGCGCTGCCTTCTCGACACCTATAACCTGACGCCCGGAGCGGTCACGATTTCGGCGTCCGATGTTGCGACGAGAGGCAGGCAGCTGGGTGATAATTTCGCGGCGACCAACGCCGGCAAGACCCCCGGTGGTCCGTTCACCTCACTCGACGGTTTCAGCGAGTATCTCGCCACCCAGTTTCCCGCGAACGGGAAACCGACCGCGCAGCAAATCATGGAGGCTTTGGCGCCCATGCTGACGGTTCGGTCCGATACGTTTCGAGTTCGGGCCTGTGGAGAGGCCTTGAACCTCGCCGATGCGAGCACGGTCGAAGCCGCGGCTTACTGTGAGGCCATCGTCCAGCGCACGCCGGACCTGGCGCCGAACGGATTGGGTCGGAGATTCGTGATCACGTATTTCCGCTGGCTCGGGCCGTACGACATCTGAACGCATAGGGCCGGGCGAACCATCGAGAAAAATCTTGTGGATTTCGTGCGAAAACTGTGACTTGTTCCGCGTCCCATTCGCCAGGGTAGCTCAGTGGTAGAGCAGAGGACTCATAAGCCTTTGGTCGCGAGTTCAATCCTCGCCCCTGGCACCATTTTCGTGAGGCCAATGACGTTCGGCCGTGCCCCTCGCTCACGTGGAGATTATACCTCGCAGTTTGCGGCCCCAATCGATTGGAAAGCGGGCAAAGGTGCGGGCGATGCGCTTGGCGTCGATCAGCGTCACCGCGCCGCATGACGAAAAGGTATGCAGGCCGTCGCAATGGGTCATCGACACCAGATCACCGGTCAACCTCACGGTTGAAGTTTCCACCACCACAATATCGGGGTCCAGCACCGGGAAACGCAGAAACCGGATCGCCCCGCCATAGGTCTCGCTGCAGTCCTGCGCCGGCAACGTCAGGACCCCGTCGGGTGAGACAAAAGGCGTGCCGCCGGGCCGGGCTCCGGTCCGATTGTCCCGAATCGGGTTCTGCGGGTGTAATTGCCAGGGCCCGGTGAGTCGGTCGGCGAAAGCGAGGTGAAGCTCGCGCTGGTCACGCGCGGCCGGCCCGACAATCGTGAAGAACATCCACCAACGGTCCTCAAAGTGGACCACCGCAGCATCCGCCCCGCGAAGGTCCGGCAGCAAGGCGGTCTCACGAACCCAGTCGCCGGGGAAATGGCGGGCGCGGTAAAGGGCGACCTCGTTGCTGCGCTGGTTCTCGGGGACCATGAACACTTCGCCATCCATCTCGATCAGGAACGGAAAGGAGAAGTGGGACGGACCAGCCAGTGCGACCTGCCGGCCGCGCCAGACGAAATCGGAGCTGAGTTCGTGATGCTCGATGACGCCCAGGCGCGTGCGGTAGTCGAAGGCTTCGACGAAGACGTGCAGGCCGCCGCCGCGCCACACCGCGAACGGATCGGCGAGATAGCGCCAGGAGCCAGGTTCGGGCAGCCACACGACGCGGGACCGCAGGGCGGCCAGTGCCGCCGGCTGCGTCAGCGTCGGGGCCGGAGCCGGGACCACGCCGACCTGCCAGAAATCGGTGCGCGGCCTGAGGTTCATGGCGTGACCGAGACTTTGCCCGCGAGTTCCACCGTGGATGGAACGCGGGCCGCGGCAACCTGGTGATAGAATCCTATAATACTGTCGATTCGCGGGGCCGGGTCGAAGGCCGTGAGGTCGTAGTTCGCCGGCGCCAATTCCCCGCGTTGGAATTGCGAGTAGGCCGTCCGGATTGCGTCGGCGAGCGCTGCGGGCGAGCCGGGCGGCACCAGGACGGCGGGCTGATCGCGCATGAACTCCGCCGGGCCCTCGGTCGCGGTGGCGATGACCGGTCGCTGCGCGCCCATGGCCTCGATAATGGCGAGGCCGAACGATTCCTCGCGCGAGGGACAAACAAACAGGTCAATTTCCCGGAGGCAGGAGTGAACGTCGGCCCGGAAGCCGGGTAGGTGGATGCGTGCGTCGCCGGCGCTCAGTTTTTCCAGCTCCCGACGTTGCGGGCCTTCCCCGAGGATGACCAGACGGGCGTCGTCCAGGGCGCACGACCGAAAGGCAGTAATTAGGATGTCCATGCCCTTGCTGGGGTGCAGGCGTCCCACTGCGCCGACGACAAAGCGGTTCGCGGCGAGGCCGAGCGTTTCCCGGAGACCGGAGCCGGTGCGCGGCGCTTCTGCCGCTGGCATCCAGTTGGGAATCACGCGCGCGAGGCCTGGGTAGCCCTCGAGTCGTTTGGTTTGCGCATGGTTGACGCAGATCACCCCGCCGAGCCGGGCATGCTGGTGGGGTTTGTAGCCGACGTGCAGCGTGGCCACCGTCACATGGTGCGGTGGCAGCGATGCCAGCGCCCTGCAGGCGCCACTCAGGTGACCATGACAGACATCCGGCCGGAGGGTTCGGATCAATCCCCGGAGGCGCGGTCCGCGGAGAAACCGTCCGAGCGGATGATAGCGGACCCGGCGGGAAAGCATGTTGCGGAGAGGCGAACCGGGAGCTCCGGTAACGCTCACGTCGTGTCCCGCGGCGACCTGGCGGTTGGCGAGGTCGACGCAATAGCGCTCTGACCCGGCGAGGCGGGACGAAAAGAGGGCATGAAGGATGTGCATGTGCGTTTCGGCGAGACCCGATCTGGTCGGGCGCGGGAGTGGGGATCCGTCTCGGCCTGAAACGAAATTGTAGCGGTTCGCCAGTCCGCGGTCTGCTGGGCCATGCCAAATTTGGATGTAGGATATGGCCCTACGTCGGGTGCGCTCCGGACCTGTGAGGCTTTCTCCGTCATCGTCATTCCGGCGGTAGACCGGGGGAAGGTACCGTTGCCCCAGCGGCAGAAAACAACCGTTCGCGAATGGTGTCGTTATGGGCCTGAGACGTTCGGCCAGACGAAGCCAAACACTGGAAGATTAGGCCTGCCGCTCAGTCTCGACCCAGCGCACCGCTTCCCGCATAAGTTCGCTGACATTCGTCAGTCCTAACTTTTCCTTGATGCGGGCGCTGTAGGCCTGGACCGTCTTCATGCTGAGGTTCATCTCGGTCGCAATCTTGCGCGTGCCATGGCCGAGGCCGAGCCGGCGGAAGACCTCGAGTTCGCGATCGCTGAGCAGCTCGATGCCGGCGTTTTTGCGTTCGGCCGGGTGGCCGATCATGCGCTCGGCCAGCTGCGCGAGGGTTTCGGGGTTGGCGTAGACCTGGCCGGCGAGCACGGTGCGGATGGCCGTGACAATGAGGTGGGTGGACTCGCGTTTCGTGACGTACCCGCGCGCTCCGGCGCGGAATGCCCGCTCCACGAAATAGATTTCCTCATGCATCGACAAAACGACCACCTGCGTGGCCGGGCATTGTCGCCGAACATCCTTGATGAGGTCGAGACCACTGCCTCCCTTCAGCGAAAGATCAATGAGAGCTACGTCCGGGGCAGTGGCGATGATACCGGCGAGGGCCATGGGCGCTGCATCGGCTTGTCCGCACACCTCGAACTCGTTGTGTTGGTTGAGAAGGCTGGCGAGCCACTCGCGCACGAGCGTGTGATCGTCCACGACGAAGATCTTCTTCCGGGACGCCGACATGTCAGGAGGCGGGCGCCGGCGTCGCCAGCGGCACGCGGCAACGAATCCGGGTGCCCCGGCTGGGGTCAGATTCCAGGCTGAAATCGCCGCCGATAAGTTTTGCCCGGTGAGCCATGACTCGCAGGCCGACGCCCGCTTCGTTCTTTGCGTTGACCGGCAATCCGGGCCCGTTGTCGCTGATTGTCAACTCCACGGTCCCGCCGTCTTGGATGAGGCTCACGATGACGGCCGTCGGCTGGGCGTGTCGGACCGAGTTGCGCACCGCCTCCTGGGCGATGCGGAAGAGATGCGAAGCCGTGCGCGTGTCCCTCACCAGCGGCGCGGGCGTCGAGTTGAAATGACAGTGCACGCCGGTCTGCCGCTGCACGAGCACGGCCAATTCCTGCAACTCGCGCTGGAGGTCACGCGGCTCGATGGCGGTAAGCAGGAGACCCCGGGCTAGTTGGCGGGACTGGAGGATTCCCTCCTCCGCCAGCCGGCCGATCTGGCGTCCGGTGTCGGCGGCCTGCGGGTCGCCGGTGGCGAGTTGGTGCGAAAGAACCTGCGCGGCGTAGGCCATGGCGGTGAGGTGCTGGCCAAGACCGTCGTGCAGGTCATTGCCGATGATTCGGCGTTCCTTCTCGCCGATCTCGATCATTTCGCGTTGGAGCTGCTCCCGTGCCACGATTTCTCGGGCCAGGGCGGCGCTGCGGGACACGACACGCGCCTCGAGTTCGCGCCGCAGGCGCAGCAAGGCCCCCACCGCCCAGACGACGGTGCAATAGATGGCGAGATGCCCGACCGAGTTCCACAGCAGGGTCGGGCGCCGGGTGTATTCCGCGCCCTGCACAAAGTCACCGCCGACGCGCAGGGCGACCGAGCAAACCGAAACGAGCAACCCGGCGCGCATGCCCAGCCAGGCGGCCGCCAGCAGAATCGGGGCAAGATAAAACACCTGCAGGGAAAGTCGTGCCCCTGTGAGATAGTCGATCCAGCCGACAAAGGCCGTGCCCGAAAGAACCGCGACGATCCGCCACGGGCGTTTCAACGGTGGTTGGGTGAGGACGCGCAGCAGCCACGCGTCCAAGCGGCCGGTCAGGCCGCCGGAGGGTGCTTCGGTGGGCGGAGATGACACGGCAGTAGCGTGCTCCGGTGGGTCCGGCCTGCAACAGCATTTGAAATTCCGGCCCGCCCATTCGCGGCTTGCGCGGCGGGCATGGGTGTCGATGGTGGGGGCGTGGCACCGGGCAAGTACGATCTCGTTATTCTCGCGGCCGGCATCGGCAGCCGATTCGGCGGGGTCAAGCAGGTGCAGCCGGTCGGGCCCCACGGCGAGTTGATCATCGAATATTCGGCCTTCGATGCGCTGCGCGCGGGCTTCGGCCGGCTGGTGCTGGTCATCCGCAAGGAGATCGAGGCCGATTTCCGCGCCGCCATCGGGCGCCGGCTCGAGTCGCGTATCGACGTCCACTACGTCTTCCAGGAGTCGTCCGGCCGCGCCAAGCCGTGGGGCACCGGCCACGCGGTGCTCGCCGCCCGACACGTCGTCGACCGTCCTTTCGCGGTGCAGAATGCCGATGATTTCTATGGCGCCTCCGGGTATGCCGCCCTGGCCGGCCATTTTGCGGCGTCCCGCGATTACGCGCTCGTGGGGTATCCGCTGCGCCAGACGCTGTCGGAGCACGGTGCGGTCAGCCGCGGAATCTGCGCGTTCGACGAAAAGGGCCGCTTGGGCAGCATCACGGAACTGACGCGCATCGAGGCGACGCCTCACGGCGCCAAACAGACCGAAGCCGACGGGCTGGTCCGCCTCCTCAGTGGCGACGAAGTGGTCTCGATGAACAACTGGGGCTTCACGCCGGAACTGTTCCCCAAACTGGAGCGGCTCTTCGCGGATTTCGTCGCGACGCGCGGCACCGATCCCAAGGCGGAGTTCTACCTGCCGGCGGCGGTCAGCTCCCTCATCGAGCGAAACCAGGCACGGGTGGCGGTGCTGGCGAGCACGGACGCCTGGTTTGGCCTGACCTACAAGGAAGACGTGCCGGCGGCGCGGGCGGCTCTCGCGGCGCTGGTGGCCGCGGGGAAATATCCGGCGCCATTGTGGGGGTGAGCGGCGGGGTTCGGAGACCCCGCCCTACAGAGCGGGATACTGGAGCCAAGATTGAAGGGTGCCTCATTTTAGGTCCGCCAGGATCGACCGCAGCTCGGCTTCGGGTTCCTCGTGGTGCTGGGCCACGGCCAGCGCCAGGGCCTGCTCGAGCCACGGCCGGGCCTCGGTCGGTCGCCCCAGCGCGAGGAGCGTTTTGCCCAGGAGGATGCGGGCCATCATCCAATCCGGCTTCTTGTGGGCGCAGAAGGCCAGGTGCTCGATCGCGTTCTCCGGTCGGTTTTCCGCGAGCAGCGCCTGCGCCAGGCTGAAGCGGAACAACTCGTTTTCGGGCTGCTGGGCCACCAGCGCGGCAAACTTCTCCGAACGCATCTCAGTCGAAGAACAGGATGACCGCGGTCGCGTTGTCGAGACCACCGCGGGCATTGGCCGTGTCGATCAGCTTTGCCGCCGCCGCCTTGGGTTCGTCGGCCTCCTGGAGAATGTCGCGGATCTCGTTCGGCGTGAGAAACCGCGTGATGCCGTCGGTCGCCAGCAGGTAACGGTCGTGCGGCAGCACCGTATGGGACAGTACCTCGGCCTCGAGCGGCGGGGGCTGGCCGATGCAACGGGTGAGGGCATTGCGGTTCTCCAGCAGCATCGCCATCGCCTCGCCGCGGGCGATGCGTTCCTTCATCTCATTCTCGACGGTGTGATCGCTGGTGAGCTGCTCGAGGACCTTCGCCCGCAGCCGCAGGGCCGAGGAATCGCCGACATGGCCGAGGTGCAGCTTGACGCCCGTCAGGTGGGCGAAAGTGAGGGTGCAACCGATGCCGAACTGCGGGCTGAGCACGCGACCGAGGATGAACACCTGGCGGTTGATCTCGCCCAGGATGTGCCGGTAGTCGGGCTTCTGGCCGGCCGGGATCTTCTGGAACAGCTTTTCCAGCGCGCTGATCGCCATCTGGCTGGCTTGGGCGCCCGAAGGCAGGCCCCCGATGCCGTCCGCGACGGCGTACAGCTGCTGGGTTTCGTTGCTCAGGAAGCTGTCTTCGTTCTCGGGCCGGACGCGGCCGATGTCGGACTGGGCGAAGGAACGCAGCTTCATCTAAGCGAAAGACTAATAGGAGCGCATCCCTAAGGGAAAGGCCTAAAAACACGCTCGCGGCTGGCGCGGTCCATCCGTTCGAAGGCCTCGGTCGGTAGCGAGCCGAGAAACTCGCGCCCATAGGCCTTGGCCAGCACGCGGGAGTCGAGGATCGTGACAAGCCCGCGGTCCGTTTTGTTGCGGATGAGGCGGCCGATGCCCTGGCGAAACTTGATGAGGGCGTCGGGCAGCGTGAGCTCGTTGAACGGGTTGCCGCCCTCGTCGCGGATGCGCTCGCACTTGGCCTCCGTGATCGGGTGGGTCGGCGGGTCGAACGGCAGCCGGGTGATGATGACCTGCGAGAGCGCCGCGCCCGGTACATCCACTCCGGTCCAGAAGCTGTCGGTGCCAAACAGCACCGCGTTGCCCAGCTGGCGCATCTGGTGCGCGAGCTCGGTGCGCGACAGGTCGGCTCCCTGGATGAGGAAGGGCCGCCCGCTCTCGCGCCACCCCGGCTCGAGCTCGGCGGCGATGGCCCGCATGTCGGTGTAACTGGTGAACAGCACCAGCGAGCCGCCGCGCACGCGCTCGGTGCAGAAGCGGATGTAGTCGGCGAGCGTGTCGCGCGCCAGCGCGCCCTCGTCGCCCGTGGGCAACGGGACGTCGGTGGCCACGTACACGCGCATGTGCCGCGCGAAATCGAACGGCGAGCGCACCGCGACCTGTTCGGCGCCGTCGGCCCCGATCCGGGCCGCCAGCGGCGCGATGCTTCCACCCATGGCGAGCGTCGCGCTGGTGCACACGACGCTCGTGCCGCAGCCGAAGAGGTGGCGCCGGAGCTCGGGGGCGACGTCAATCGGCGCGCTGCGTAACGTGACGATCGATTGGCGCCGGCCGCTCCGCTCCGCCCAATAAACGTGGCCCTTGTCCCCGAGCGTCAGCCACTCGGTGATGCCGGCCTGAATGCCCTTGAGGCGCTGTTGCTGCTCGAGCAATTCGTCGCGCTCCCGGCCGTCCTCCAGCTTGTCGGCCAGTTTGCCCAGCAGCCGGTGCACGGCGCCCAGCGGGCCGTCGAGCAATGGTTCGGCGGCTCCGGTCTCGCGAAGGCGCACGATCGGTCGCGGGGTGAGCAGGCGCTCGGCGAGGAAATCGAAGAACTGTTTTGCGGCGTCGAGGGCGTCCACGACCAGCTGCTCGCCCTGCGCCCCGCCGGCCTTGCGCAGCAGGCCGCGTTTGGTCCGCGGGTTGTAGAGGTATTTGAGCGCGCGCTCGACCCCGTAGCTGCTGAGCGCGAGGCCGAAATTGTCGGTCGCCACCTCGGCCACCGTGTGCGCCTCGTCGAGGACAAGGAAGTCGTCGGGAAACAGTACGCCCCGGGCGTCCGCCGCGGCGCCGGCGGCGCGCGCGCCGCCGGCATTGATGAGAGCGAACAGCAGGGCGTGGTTGACGATGATCACCTGGGCGGAACGCAGGCGGGCGCGGGCGCGCTGGTAATGGCACTTTTCCGCGTCGCAGTGCTTGCGCGAGCACGCCGAGGAGTCGGCGCACACCGCCTCCCAGACCTCGGGCTTCGGCGGCGGCTTCAACTCGTGGCGCAGCCCGGTGGGGGTGGTCGCCGCCCAGCGCGCGATCCGCTGCAGCTCCTCGTAGTCAGCATCGGCGAAGAGCGTCGTCCGGTCTGCCAGCGCGTGGGCGAGGCGGGTCGGGCAGAGGTAGTTCGATTTGCCCACGAGCACGGCGGAGCGGAAGTCGGCGTAACGCCCGTATTCCGGCTTGGTCCGGAAGACGCGGCGGCAGATCGGCAGGTCCTTCTGCTCGATCTGTTCCTGCAGCGAAATCGTGTGCGTCGAGACGATGAGCTGCCGGCCCTGGTCGACCGCGTGGATGAGACCCGGTAACAGGTAGGCGAGCGACTTGCCAACGCCGGTGCCCGCCTCGAAGAGCAGCGGGACATCGTCGAGCAGGGCGCGGGCGACGGTGCGCGCCATCTGCTCCTGCTCGGGCCGGTGTTCCAGCCCGAGTGCCGCGCACAGCTCGCCGCCTTCCGCGAAGATCCCGCCCACGAGCTCGCGCAGGCGGGTGGGCCGCGGGCCGCTGTCGACGGGCGATTGATCTTCGTGCAGGCCGATCATGGGCCGCCCACTGAGCGGAGTTAATCCATGCGGAGCAAATTAATTTGCGGGCGCAACCCGGCCAGACACGCTGCGGTCATGGCCGAGAGCACCGACAAATGGACCGAGGCGCTGGTTCAGTTCCTCAAGAGCGAGCCCGCGCTCACGGCGGTCAAGGTGGACCCGGAGACGCACCGCATTTCCGTGGCGTCGCTGGGCCCGGTCGCCATCGCCGACCTGGCGGAAAAGCTCGCGGCGACCATCGCGGCGGTCGAGGCCGGCTTGAAGGCGCGGCCGGCGGGGTCCACGGCGCCCGGCTATTCGCTCCGGCAGGAGGGCGGCGCGACCGTCGTCGGGCGCGAGACTTGCGTGACCGCCGAGAAGCTCTGGCTGTGGCGCGAAATGGAATGGCCCGAGATCAAGGCCGAGCCGACGCCGGCGGACCAGGAATGGCGCACGCTCGCGGTGCTGGCGGCCGTCTGTGCGGTGGCGGGCATCGCCGGCAGCCTGGCGAAACATTTTTTGCCCGAGCTGCCTTGGCTGGCCAAGGGCCTGTTTCTCCTCGGCCTCGTCACCGGTGGCTGGGACGCCGCGGTCGACACCTGGGCGAACCTGAAGAAACGCGAGATCGACATCCATTTCCTGATGCTGGCGGTCGCGATCGGCGCGATGTTCATTGGCGCCTGGGGTGAGGCCGTGCTGCTGTTGTTCCTCTTCTCCGCCTCCGGGGCGATGGAGGAATACGCGCTCGACCGCACCCAGCGCGAGGTCAGTGCCCTGCTCAAGACTTCGCCGAAGCGCGCGACCGTGATCCAGCCGGACGGATCGGAGCACGTGGTGGCGGTGGAGGAGCTCCAGCTGCACCAGCGCGTGCTCGTGCGGCCGGGCGAGGCGTTCGCCGCCGACGGCCTGATCCTTAAGGGTCGCAGCGCGAGCGACGAGTCGGCGCTCACGGGCGAGGCCAACCCCGTCGAAAAGAATCCCGGCGACCAGGTGTTCAGCGGGACGCTTAATCTCTGGGGCGCGGTGGAATTTGACGTCGTCCGTCTCCCGGCCGAAAGCACGCTGCAGAAGATCATCCGGCTGATCCAAACCGCGCAAAAACTCAAGGCGCCGAGCGAGCGGTTCACCGACAAGTTCGGCACGGGCTACACCTACGCCGTGATCGGCGGCTCGACCGCGATGTTCCTCGTCTGGTGGCTCGGGTTTCACCTGCCGGCATTCACCAACACGCCCGAGGTGCGTTCGGCGTTCTACCGGGCGATGACCCTGATGGTCGTGGCGAGCCCTTGTGCGCTGGTGCTGTCGATCCCGTCGGCGATCCTCGCGGCGATCGCCTGGGGCGCGCGGCACGGTGTGCTTTTCCGGGGCGGCGCGGCCATTGAGAAGCTGGCCGACATCGAGGTCGTGGCCATGGACAAGACCGGCACGCTCACGACCGGCGAGCTGGCGGTCGTCGGTTACGAAAGTTTTCCGCCGGGCCGGGAGACGGAGGTCATGGAACTGGCCTATGCCCTGGAGGCGAAGTCGGAGCACCCGCTCGCCCGGGCCATCGTGCGCGACGCCAAAGCCCGGGGGGTGCGGGCGCTCGAACTCCAGGACTTCTCGAACATCATCGGCCAGGGGGTGCGCGGCAAACTCGGGGACAACCAGGCCATGCTCGGCCGGCGCGAACTCCTCGAGGCCGGCCCGCTGGCCGGTTGGGCGGAGAAACTGCCCCCGGCATCACCCGAATTGTCGGAGGTGTGGGTCGTGGGCAAGGACATGCTCGGCCGCGTGCTGTTGCGCGACCAGATCCGCGCGGAGTCGCGGGGCGTGCTGGCGGAATTGCACGGGCTGGGCATTCACACGGTCATGCTGACGGGCGACCGGCGGCACGCCGCCGAGTCGGTCGCCCGCGAACTCGGCGTGGCGGAAGTGCGCGCCGGCTTGTCGCCGGAGGACAAGGTTCACGCCGTCGAAGGCTACCGGCAGCAGGGCCGGAAGGTGGCCATGGTGGGCGACGGGGTGAATGACGCGCCGAGCCTGGCGGCGGCCTTCGTGTCCGTCGCCATGGGTGCGCGCGGCAGCGACGCGGCCCTCGAGCAGGCCGAGGTCATCCTGATGCACGACCGGATCGAGAACTTCCTGGCGGCGCATCGGCTGAGCCGGCGCGCCCGCAAGGTCATCCGCCAGAACCTCACGATTTCGCTGGGCGTGGTCATCATCATGGTGATCGCCACCGCATGGGGCGCGGTGCCGCTCGCGATCGGCGTGGGCGCGCACGAGGGCAGCACCCTGGTGGTGTGCCTCAACAGCCTGCGGCTCCTGTTCGGACGGAACGCGTGATGCATTTCCGGTAGGTGGAGCGGCTTGACCCCAAGGCGCTTCAGAATCCTCCGCCGCGAATCCAACGCGCTGAGGTCAGCGCGTTCCACCTGCGTTGATCTTCAGTCCTCGATCCATACGAGGTCGCCGGTGCGGACCTGGTCGAATAGTTCGCAGATCTCGACGTTGTTCATCTCCACGCAGCCGGCGCTCTTTGGCGTGCCGAGCCCGTCCTCGTGGCTGGTGCCGTGGATATAGATGTACCGGTCGTGCGTGTCGACGTCGCCGCCGGCGTTGACCCCGGGTTCGAGTCCGCGCAACCACAGGATTCGCGTGGTGATGTGGCTCCTGGCCTGCTCCGCGTCCTCCAGTTCGCGGAAATGGCGGCCCGTGTTGACCCGTCCCTTGAACACGGTGCCCGGGGGCGCGCCCGCCCCGATCCGTTCCGCGATGGCATGCAGGCCCCGCGGCGTGCCGAGCGAATCGCGGACGTTCGAGGGCGGCCGGCGCGACGTGGAGACGACGTGGCTCCGCCGCAAAGCACAGTCTTCGAAAAACATCAGGAGCTGCTGCGCGATGGAGACCACTATGACACGCGGTGTGGGCTTGATTCCCAGGGCCGCACACCTTTCTTTCATCCGTTCCAAGGATTCATTCACCGTGAGCAAAAATTCCTATCGCGTCGGTATCGTCGGTGCCACCGGAGCAGTCGGTCAAGAGCTGATTGCCCTCCTGGCGGCGCACGCCTTTCCGCTCGCCGAGCTGAGGCCGCTGGCCTCGGCGCGTTCGGCGGGCCGCAGCATCGCGTTCGGCGGGAAACAGCTCAAGGTGCAGGAGGCGACCCCGGAGGCGTTCGCCGGCCTGAACGTCGCCTTTTTTGCCGCGGGCGGCGCGGTGTCGCGGGCGCTGGCGCCCGAGGCCGTCAAGCGCAACTGCCTCGTGATCGACAAGAGCTCGGCGTTCCGGATGGATCCGAGCGTCCCGCTCGTTGTGCCGGAGATCAATCCCGAGGCCATCGCGCGCCACCAGGGCATCATCGCCAGCCCCAATTGCTCCACCTCGGTTGCGCTGATGGCGCTGTATCCGCTGCACCGGGCCTTCGGGCTCAAGCGCGTCGTGTTCGCGACCTACCAGTCCGTGTCCGGCACGGGTGCGCCCGCTGTGCTCGAACTCGAGACACAGACCCAGGCCTACGCGGCCAGGCAACCGCTGGTGCACAAGGTCTATCCTTACCAGATATTCCAGAACCTCATTCCGCACATCGATTCGTTTGGCGCCGATGGCTACACCGGCGAGGAGTCGAAGATGCGCGCCGAAAGCCGCAAGATCCTCGGCTTGCCGGAGCTCAGGGTGTCGGCGACCTGCATCCGCGTGCCCGTCGTGCGCGCGCACTCGGTCGCCATTAACGCGGAATTCGAGCGGCCGGTGTCGGTCGCGGCGGCGCGGGCCGCCATCGCGGCGTTCCCGGGAGCCGAGTTGGTGGACGAACCCGCGAAGAATGCCTACCCGACTCCGCTCGCCTTCAGCCGGAAGGAGAAGTGCGGCGTCGGCCGGATCCGGCTCGACACCGCTTTCGACAACGGCCTGGCCCTCTGGGTCAGTGGTGACAACCTCTGGAAAGGCGCCGCGCTGAATGCGATCCAGACGGCAGAGAAGATGATCGCGCTCGGCCTGCCGCTGCAGGCGCGGGAAACCGTCACGGCCTGACCGGCGCCGCGGGGGGTGTTTCGCCTTGCCCGCCCGTGGCCCATGGCGTTTGGTCCCCTCACCGCGGACGGTTAGCTCAGTTGGTTAGAGCATCTCGTTTACACCGAGGGGGTCGGGGGTTCGAGTCCCTCACCGTCCATTCTCCGTCTTCCAGCTTCCAATGAAAATCATCCTGGCCACCCGCAAGAGCCCGCTCGCGCTGACGCAGACCGAGATGGTCGCGGCGCGGCTGCGTGAGAAGCTTCCCGGCACCGAATGCGAGCTGCTGCGCATCGTCACGACCGGCGACAAGCAGGCCGGATGGTCGCTGGCGCAGAAGGGCGGGAAGGGGCTGTTCACCGCGGAACTCGAACAGGCGCTGCTGCGCGGCGAGGCGGATGTGGCGGTCCACAGCTGCAAGGACCTGCCGGGCGAGAACCCGCCGGGACTGGCCGTGGCCGGGTTCATGCCCCGGGAGGACACCCGCGACGTCCTCGTGTTGCGCGAGGGCGTAACCGCACCCCGGACCATCGCGACCAGCAGCCCGCGCCGCCAGTTGCAGATCAAGCAACTTTTTCCCGGCGCCACCTTCAGTGAAATCCGCGGCAACGTGGACACGCGCCTCAAGAAGATCGCGGGTGGCGCGGCCGACGCCACGATCCTCGCCCAGGCCGGCATGAACCGCCTCGGCATTCACAGCTGGCCGGGGATCGCCTTCCGCCCCCTCAGTTTCTCCGAAAGCGTGCCGGCGGTGGGGCAGGGGGCGATCGCCGTGCAGTGCCGGACGGCCGACGCACCGCGGTTCGCCGCCGTGCTGGACGCCGCCACCGCGCGGGCCGTCGTGATCGAGCGCGCCATCCAGGCGATCGTCGGCGGCGGCTGCCAACTCGCGTTCGCGGCGCACATCGCACACAACACGCTGCATTTCTTCCATGAGCAGACCGGCATCCGGCAGGTAACGCTGGTTCCGGCCGACTTCGATGATCCGGTCGCGGCGGCGCGCCGACTCCTGCACGAGGTGAACTTTCATGCCTGAACCCGTGCAACCCCTCGCCGGCCGCCGAATCGTGCTGACCCGGCCGCGTGAACAGAATGCCGAGTGGCGCCGGAAACTGGAGGAACTTGGTGCGACCGTGCTCGACCTGCCGCTGATCCAGGTGGCCAAGGACGTGAACCTTGAGACGCTGGCGGAGGTGCTCCAGGGTTTCGGCAGCTACGAGTGGATTCTTTTCACGAGCGCCAACGGCGTGAAATATTTCTTCGAGGAGTTCGTGCGGGTGCACGAGGACATCCGCGCGCTGGGCCTCGTTCGGATCGGCGTCGTCGGCGAGGCGACGGCAGCCGCGATTCGCAACCTGCACCTCCGGGTTGACCTGCAACCGAAGAAGGCCACGGCCGCGGAGCTCGCGGAGGCACTCATCACCCGCGAGTCGATGGACAGCGCCAAGGTGCTGGTCATCACCGGCAATCGCAACCGCGAGGAGCTGGTGCAGAAACTCGAGGATGCGCGCGCGATTGTCGACGTGCTGCCGGTTTACCGCACCGGCGAAGCCAATACGGGCTCCGATCCGGGCGCCGTCGATTTTCGGGCGCGAGGGGCCGATGCGATCTTCTTCGCCAGCCCGTCCGCGGCGCAGTCGTTCTTCGACCAGGCCGTGGCGCTGAAACTCGGGCCCAAGGCCCGGCGTCCGCTCGCCGGCAGCATCGGGCCGAGCACGACGACGGCGATGAAACAACTCGGTCTCCCGGTCGACTTCGAGGCGGCGGAGGCGAGCTGCGATGGCCTCATCACGGCGCTGGAGAGCAAGCTGGGCAACCGCTAATCTCCGCTCATCGCCGCCGAGAAACGCAGGCTTCCCATGAGCGGTGATTAGTGAAAATTAGCGGTTACCACATGAAAGTCCCGTTCCTCGACCTCAAACCCCAGCATCAGGCGATTCGCACCGAGGTGCTCGCGACGCTGGCGGACACTTACGACCACACCCGCTTTTGTTTGGGCAGGGACGTCGAGGAATTCGAAAAGGCTTTCGCCACGGCACTGGGTTATCCGCGGGCGCTGGGCATGAACAGCGGCACCTCGCCGCTGCACGTTGCCTCCATCTGCGGCGGCTTCGGGCCGGGCGACGAGGTGATCACGACGCCGTTCACGTTCGCTTCGAGTTGCTGGGGCATCAGCTACGTCGGGGCGACGCCGGTGTTCGTCGACATCGATTCCGACACCTGGTGTATCAGCCCGGAAGCCATCGCCCGGGCGATCACACCGCGGACCAAGGGCATCGTGGTTGTCCACATTTTCGGCCAACCGGCACGGATGGATGAGATCATGGCCATCGCCGCGAAGCACCGCCTGTTTGTCGTGGAGGACTGCGCGCAGGCCGTCGGCGCCGCGTACCGGGGCACGCCGGTCGGCATCATCGGTGACTGCGGGACGTTCAGTTTCTACCCGACCAAGAATCTCGGCGCCTGCGGCGAGGGCGGCGCCTTCGTCTCGCGGCGGCCCGAAATCATGGACCGGGCCCAGTTGTTGCGCGTGCATGGCTCACCGAAACGCTATGCCCATGAGGAGGTCGGGTTCAATTTTCGCATGGACGGATTCCAGGGCGCGGTGCTCAAGATCAAGCTGAAGCATTTGGCGAACTGGACGGCGCGCCGCCGCGCCATTGCCGCCCGCTACCGGACCGGGATCAAGCTGCAGGACGCGCAGCTTCCCGTCGTGCCGCCCTACGGCGAAAGCGTCTGGCACCAATTCACGCTTTTGCATCCGCGTCGTGACGACCTCCGGGCCCACCTCGAGAAGTCCGGCGTCGGCACCGAGATCATCTATCCCGGGCCGATGCACCTGCAGCCATGCTATTCCGGGTTGGGCTACAAGACCGGCAGCCTGCCGATCACGGAGCGAACCAGCGCCACCTGCTTGAGCCTGCCGATCTTTCCCGAGTTGACGGACGCACAGGTCGATCACGTCATTGCATCAATTAACGGTTTCTGAGCAGGACGCGCCGGCAGTGTTGGCTGGCTTCGCCCCGGTTTGTTCATTTCCTCCTGAGCCATGATCCATGGCATGCGGCTCAAGGTATGCGGGCTCACCTCGCTGGGGGACGCCGAGGCGGCGGCTGCCGTGGGGGTGGATTTTCTCGGCTTTATCTTCCACGCGGCTTCGCCCCGCCGGATGGCGCGCGAGCAGTTTCGCGCCATGGCCGGACGGCTGCCGCCGCGCCAGAAGGTTGCCGTGTGCGCAGAGCCCACGGTTGCCGACCTCGCCGAATTCGACCGGCTGGGGTTCGACTGCTTTCAGGTTCATTTTCGTCACGACACGCCGCTGCCGGACCTCGCCGCTTGGTCGCAGTTCGCCGGACATGGCCGCCTGTGGCTGGCACCGAAGCTGCCGCCCGCGACTGGTTTCAAGGCCGAGTGGCTGCCGCTCGCGAACACCTTCCTGATGGACACCTTTCATCCCGACAAATTTGGCGGCACCGGCGTCACCGGGGACTGGGCGGGATTTCGCAGGTTACGCGAGAGCCATCCGGAGAAGACGTGGATTCTTTCCGGCGGGCTCAAGCCGGAGACCATCGCCGCGGCCGTGGCGGCCACCGGCGCCAACTTTCTCGACGTGAACAGCGGCGTTGAGCTTTCGCCCGGCGTGAAGGACCCGGCCAAACTGAAGGCGCTGGTACAGGCGCTGGGCTGAGCCCCACGGGAAATCGGCCGGAGGAGTGCTCCGGACTTGCACTCCGGTGCGCGCTGCAAAAGCTCCCGCGCTCCCTGTGTCTTCGCCGTTCATGACTTCCCCTTTGTCTGCTCGTAATGCCGTTTTTTCGCAGCCCATGTCTCTGCGCCTTGGCCTGGTCCTTGTGCTCGGTCTCGCCTTGCTCGGACTTTCCTCCTGTTCGACCGTGCCAGCGCCCGTGCCCGTCGCATCACCGCCGCCGCCACCACCACCTCCGCCTCCACCGCCGCCACCACCACCACCGATCTCCGAACCTGCACCGGCGAACCCGAACGTCGCCAAGGGATTCGAGTATGACCAGGTCCGGGTGTTCTTCGCCACGGACCGCAAGGAGGAGGCGGACACCACGTTCGGTGGCGGGCGAGGCGAGGGAATAAGCTACGGCAGCATTTTTGTGAGCATCCCGCGCGAGCACCGCATCGGCGGCGTCGAGCGGCCTTCGCTTTGGCGGCTGGAGTTCAGTTCCGATCCGCGCGAACACATGATAATCACCCGGCAGACGATCTACGACCGCGAGGATTTCTTCGGCGACTTGCGGGAGGTCCTCGCCCGTTCCGGGAGCAACGCCTCTTTCGTCTTCGTCCACGGCTACAACGTGTCCTTCGAGAATGCCGCCCTGCGCACGGCCCAGATCACCTACGACCTCGATTTTCGCGGCGCGCCGGTGTTCTACAGCTGGCCCTCGCAGGGGTCGCTGCAGGGTTACACGACCGACGAGAACAATGTCCAATGGAGCGAGGCGAACCTGAAAAACTTCCTCCTGGACTATGCGCTGAATTCCGGCGCGCGGGACATCTACCTCATCGCGCATTCCATGGGGAACCGGGCGCTCACCGGCGCGGTCAAGGCGCTCTTCGTCGAGCACCCGGAGATGAAGGGACGGTTCAAGGAAATCATCCTGACGGCCCCGGACATCGACGCCGACATTTTCAAGCGGGACATCGCCCCGGCCCTCGCCAGCGGCTGCGACAAGGTCACCCTGTACGTCTCCGACGGCGACAAAGCCCTGCTCGCCTCGAAAAAGGTCCACGGTTACCCCCGCGCCGGCGATGCCGCCACCGGCATCGTGGTGGCGCCGGGCATCGAGACGGTCGACGCCTCGGGCTTGGACACAAGCTTCCTGGAGCATTCCTATTTTGCCTCGAGCAGTACGGTCCTCCACGACATCCGCCGGCTGCTGCGGGAGCACTTGCGGGCGGCGCAGCGCGGACTCGAGCACCTCAGCGCGTCGGGCCGCGATTACTGGAAGATCCAGCTTGGCGTCGGGCCGCCGCCGGCTCCCTAGGCACCACGAGGAAATGGTCGGGACGGCCGGCAAAAGCCGGCGAGAGCGGAACCCGGCACCCGCCGCGGCGATCAGCGCGGCTGGTCGGTGATGGCGCCGATGACGCCGCCGAGGAAATCGTTGATCGCCTTGCCGTCGATCCAGCGCACGACAACGAGCAGGTCGTGGTCCCAGTCGAGATAGACGATGTTGGCGCCGTTACCCTCGAAGATGACCGCGCTGGCCGGCGCGGCCGGCCAGGCCTGGCGGTTGGTATTGAGGAACCAATTGCAGAAGCCGTAGGTGGCGTTGGCCGGGCCCGGGGTCCGGGCGAGGCTGATCCATTTCTCCGAAATGAGCTGGCGGTTCTCCCACCGGCCCTGGCGGAGGAAAAGGTAGCCGAAGCGCGCCATGTCCCAGGCGTTGATGAACATGCCACCGCCGAAATGCCCGCCGCCGCTGACCGACTGCATCCGGCGGCCGTCGATTTCGACCCAGGAGTTTTCGTAACCCTCCCAGTGCCACGAAGCCGACGCGCCGATCGGCTGCATGATCTCATCCCGGAGCACGTCAGGCAGCGGACGGCGCCAGACGCGCAGTGTCACCAGCGCGAGCAGGTTCACCCGCACATCGTTGTATTTGAAGAAGGAGCCCGGCGCATGCAGGACCCGCTGTTCCTGTTCCGCCGGCGTGGCGCCGACCGGCCGGTCAGCCCAGTCGGGAATGTCCCACAGCGTGCCCGACCAGTCGCTCGTCTGCCGCAGGAGATGTTCCCACGTGATCGGGCGGTTGTGTTCCGAGGCGAACAGGTCGGTCCCGGGCACGTAATCCCGCGCCGGATCGGACAGGCTCCGGATCATGCCGCGGTCGAAGGCCAGCCCGACAACGGTGGAAAGAAAGGTCTTCGACACGCTGTGGGTCATGTCCACCCGGTCCGGCTCGCCCCAGGCTGCGACGACATAGCCGTGCCGGACCACGATGCCCGTGAGGGCGCCGCGCGGCTGCGTCGGCCCGAGCAGTTTCCAGTGCGATTCGCGCGCACCGAACGTCTGCTTCAAATCGAGCGCCATGTCCCTCGGGTGTGCGCTCTCGTGCGCGATCGAAAAGGCAATGGCCTGCTGCAGCTTTGCCGGATCCAGCCCTTCCTGCGCCGGGGTGCGGCGGTCCCACGTTCCCGACGGCGGGTAGTACGGCTGCTGCGCCCATGTGACCAGCGGTGCGACGAGAAACAGCGCCAGGACGAAGCGGGACAACCACCGGCGGGATCTCATGCGGGGAGGTTGAGAACCGACGAGCCGGGGTGCAATGAAGGAAGGCGGTACGCGCTGACCGCAGCGCGTCGATGGGAAGCAGTCCAGCGCGCCGGGGTCGGCGCGCTCCACCTCACATGCCCGGGATTCCGCCGCGGCCGCGCATGGCCTCCATCTGGCGCATCAGCTTCTTCTGGTTGCCGCCCTTCATCATCTTCATGAATTTCTGCATCTGCTCGAACTGCTTGAGCAGCTGGTTCACCTCGACCACCTTGACGCCTGCGCCCTTGGCGATGCGGATCCGGCGATTGCCGTTGAGGATCGACGGCTTCTTCCGCTCTTGGACGGTCATCGACTGGATGATGGCCTCGGTGCGCTTCATCTGCTTGTCGGCGTCGCCCGGCAACTCCACGCCGCTCATGCCGGGCATCATGCCCATGATCGACTGCATCGAGCCCATCTTCTTCACCTGCTGCATCTGCGCGAGGAAGTCCTCGAGGTTGAAGTCCGCCTTGCGCATCTTCTCGGCCATGCGCTCGGCCTCCTTCTGGTCGAGGTTCTCCTGGGCCTTCTCCACGAGCGAGACCACGTCGCCCATGCCGAGGATCCGCGAGGCGAGCCGGTCCGGGTAAAACGGCTCGAAGTCCGCCGTCTTTTCGCCGGTGCCGATGAATTTGATCGGCACGCCCGTGACCGCCTTGATCGACAGAGCCGCGCCACCGCGGGCGTCGCCATCGAGCTTGGTGAGAATGAGCCCGGTCAGGCCGAGCGCATCGTGAAATGACTTCGCGACGTTGACCGCCTCCTGGCCGAGGGCGCCGTCGGCCACGAGCAGGATCTCGTCGGGCTCGATCGCGGCCTTCAGACGCTTCACTTCCTCGATCAATTCGGAGTCGATCTGCAGGCGGCCGGCGGTGTCGAAGAGGATGACGTCGTGATTCTGCGCCAGCGCCGTTTCCAGGCCGCGGCGGCCGATCGCGGGCACATCCCGGGACGTGCGGTCGGAATAGAAGCCTAGTTCCTCCTGCTGCGCGAGAATCTCGAGCTGGTCGATGGCGGCCGGGCGGTAGATGTCGCCGCCGACGACAAAGGGACGTGCGCCTTTCTTCTTGAGCAGCTTGCCGAGTTTGGCGGTGGACGTGGTTTTGCCGGAGCCGTGCAGGCCGACCATGAGCACCTTGAGCGGCCGCTGCGCCGCCAGTTCCGTGGTTCCTTCGCCCAGGAGTTTCACCAACTCGTCGTGGATGATCTTGACGATCTGCTGGCCGGGCGTGACGGACCGGAGCACGGCCTGGCCGACGCACTGCTGCTGCACGCGGTCGATGAAGTCGCGCGCCACCTTGAAATGGACGTCGGCGGACAGCAGGGCGGCGCGCACCTCCTTGAGGGCTTCCGCCATGTTGGTATCGGAGAGCTGGCCCACCCCGCGCAGGTTGCGGAGGGCGCCGGTCAGTTTTTCGGTCAGGCTTTCGAACATCGGGACCGCGAACTGAAATCACTAACGCGGCCAAATAAACACAATTCTGCCGGGCCAGGGCAGTCGGAGCCAAAGAAACGACACACCCCGGCGCTTTCGCGCCACCCCTCTTGGTAGAGGGGACCTGGGGATACGATGCCGTTCGAGGTAGGGCGCTCTCTCCGAGAGCGGCGCGGAGCGGAGTCCGCGCCCTACCCGCCAGGAGTGCGGCCGGCCAACTCTCGCTTGCCACCCGGGCCGGCCGGCCCGAAGGTCTGCCGCCATGACACCCGCATCGCGCACCGTGGCCATCGTCGGCCGCCCCAATGTTGGCAAGAGCCGGCTGTTCAACCGGCTGGCCGGGCGCCGCATTTCCATTGTGCACGACATGCCGGGCGTCACGCGCGACGTCGTCAGCACCGAGGTCAAGGAGGGTTCCTACACGCTCCTCGACACCGGCGGCCTGGGCCTGACCGGCTCCGATACCCCGGCGCGCATCACCAAGGCTTCCGAGGAGCAGGTTGGCTTCGCGATCGCTGCGGCCACCGTCATTGTGTTCGTCATCGACGCGCGCGAAGGCGTCACCGCCCTGGACGACCGCATCGCGCAACTGCTCCGCCGCAGCGGCAAGAAGATCGTGCTCACGGCGAACAAGGCCGATCGCGGCGAGGAAAAGATCGCCGACATTTCCGAATTTCACGGGCTCGGCTTCGGCGACCCGATTTACGTGTCGGCCGAGCACGGCAACGGCGAGGCGGAACTCCGCGAGGCGGTCCTCGCGGGCCTCGGGCCCGAGCCAGTGGACACCGCACCCGAACGGGAGCGGCTCAGCGTGTGCTTCGTCGGGCGGCCGAACGTGGGCAAATCCTCGCTCAGCAACCGGCTGCTCAAGAGCGACCGCCTCATCGTAAGCGAACAACCGGGCACGACGCGCGATTCCATCGAGCTGGACTTCACGTACCAGAGTCCCGAAGGCAAACCGTGGCTGTTCCGCCTCATCGACACCGCCGGCATCCGCCCTTCAACCAAGCTGGGGTCGTCGGTCGAGTATTTCTCCCGCCTGCGTTCGCTCGCCTCCATCCACCAGGCTGACGTCATCTTCATGGTGCTCGACGCACTCGACGGCGTCACCCAGCAGGACCAGGCGATCGCGGGCGAGGTGGTCAAGGCGGCCAAGCCGATCGTCGTGGTCGTCAACAAATGGGACCTCGTGCACCAGGCGTTCAACCGGCGCCAGCTGACGAAGTTCAAGACCGAGCGCGCCTACCGCGAGGACTACGAAAAATCGCTCTTCGAGCGGCTGTTCTTCACGCCGGGGGCCCCGGTGATGTTCGTCTCCGCGCTCACGGGCCATGAAGTCACGCGCATGCTGAAGGCCGCGCGGGCGCTGCACCGGCGCCTGGATACGAAGATCCCCACCGCCAAGCTCAACGCCGCGATCATCCGCCTGGCTGATCGCACGCCGCCGCCGGCGATCGGCGGCCAGCGTTTCAAGATCTACTACGCCACGCAGACGTCCACCCGGCCCTTTCGCATCCGGGTTTTCTGCAACCAGGAGCGCAACCTCACCGAATCCTACCGGCGCTATCTCGAGGCCGGCCTCGTGCGGGAGTTCGGACTCGACGGCTGCCCGATACATTTCGACCTCGTCGGCAAGAAAAAGCAGACCGCATCCGACCGGCTGGCCGCCAAGCACGCGCGCCATGGCCCGGGGGCGGAAACGGCGGACGACGGCTTCGAAGGCGGTTTGGTGGAGGACTGAGCACATGGCGGTAACGCTGGCAGCTGCAACTTGGAGGGCCCATCTCCCGATGGGCCGCGGCCGGTCGGGAGACCAGCCCTCCATTTCCCCTGACAACAATGCTTAGGATTGTCTTCATGGGCTCGGACGGTATCGCGCTGCCGGCGCTGAACTGGCTCGCGGGCGGCGCCTCCCCCCGCGCCAAGGTGGTCGGGGTCTTCACCCAGCCGGACCGGCCGGCTGGTCGCGGCCAAAAGGTCGCCCCGAACGTGATCAAGACCTGGGCGCTCGACCGCGCCATACCCGTGCAGCAGCCGGAGCGCCTGGGCGCGACCGAGCGCGAGTTGCTCTCGGCGATGAAGCCGGACCTCGTGCTCGTGATGGCCTACGGCCAGATCCTGCGGCAGGAGGTCATCGACCTCCCGCGGCTCGGCACGTTCAACCTGCACACCTCGATCCTGCCGGCGTATCGTGGTGCGTCGCCGATCCAGACCGCCATTTGCTGCCGGGAGAAGGAAACCGGGGTCACGCTGATGCGCATGGTGCTGCGTCTCGATGCCGGCCCGGTCGCGGAGGTCGAGCGGGTGCCGATCGAGCCGCGCGAGACGGCCGCGGACCTGGAGCGGAAGCTGGCCCACGCGTGCGTGCCCTTGCTCGAGCGTTGCCTGCCGGCGATCGCCGCCGGCACGCAGGAGTTCGTGCCCCAGGACGAAGCCAAGGCGACCTATTGCCGGCGGCTGGAAAAGACCGACGGGGTGCTCGATTTTCACGCGCCGGCTGCCAGCCTCGCCGCGCGCGTCAACGGCCTGGCGCCCTGGCCCGGTTGCACGGTGGAGATCAACAGCCAGGTGGTGAAGATCGGCCTGGCCGACATGGTGAGCCTGCCGGCGTACGAGCCGACCGCTCCCGGCGAGGTCATGGGCCTGCACCACGGCGGGTTGCTGGTCGGCACGGGCGAGCGCAAGCTGCAGCTGCTGCAGCTGCAGCGGGCGGGGGGACGGATGTTGCCGGCGGAGGAATTCCTGCGGGGGTTCCCGGTGGCCCCGGGCACGCGGCTCGCCTCGCTGCCGATGCCGCCGCTCGTGGCGGCCCAACCCTTTCCCCGTCGGAAGGGCTAAGGCTTGTTTTTCCCGGGGATTTCCCAAACATGCCCGCCATGTTCCGCCGTCACGTTTGGATCGGTTGCCTGGCCGCCGCCCTCGTCACGCTGGCCCGGGCGCAAACGCCCGCCGAGCCGACGCGCTTTGAATTCACCAGCCTGCGCGAGGACCTGCGCCTCCTCACGCAGCGCGTGGGCGAGCTCAGCCTCACGGTCGAGCAGCTCAATCGCGACAACGCCGCGCTGCAAACCAAGGCGAACCAGAACTACGTGACGCTCGAGCAGCTCAACAAGGCCATTGCCGACGTGAACCGTTCGATGCAGGCGGCGCTGGCGGACAACAAGCGCGAGACGCTCGCCCAGGTCGGCACGCAGCTGGAAAAGCTGGCGCGCCAGACCCAGGCCGCGATCGACGCCGTGGCGAAGAACCAGGCGACGCGCCCGGCGGTGCAGGCTAGCTTCTCCGAAGATTTCCCGAAGGAAGGCATCAACTACACCGTGCAGGCCGGCGACACGCTCTCCGTGATCGCCCACAAGACCAACGCGCGCATGCAGGACATCATCAACGCCAACAAGATTTCCGACCCGACCCGCATCCGGGTGGGCCAGACCTTGTTCATCCCGCAGGGAAAATAAGCATGGCCACCCCTAAATCCCGCCTCGGCCGCGGCCTTGGCGCCCTGATCACCAGCGGCACCGCCGCCCTCAAACCCGCCGCCGCGGCCGCGCCCTCTCCCGCGATTCCCGCCCCGGCACCCGGCGGTCTCACCGATTACCGCGAAGTCGCCGTTCACCTCATCGAGCCGAACCCGTACCAGCCCCGGCGCGACATGGACGCCGAGCAACTCACCGAACTGGTGGAAAGCATCCGGGCGGAGGGGCTGCTGCAGCCCGTCGTCGTGCGGCCGGTGGGCGACAAGTTCCAGCTGATCGCCGGCGAACGCCGCTGGCGCGCCTTCCAGCAGCTCAAGCTGAAGACGATCCCCGCGCGGATCATGACTTCCTCCGACGCGTCGTCCGCGTCGCTGGCGTTGATCGAGAATTTGCAGCGCGAAGGGCTGAACCCGATCGACGAGGCGCACGGCTATGCCAGCCTGATCCGCGACTTCGACCTCACCCAGGATGCCGCCGCGCAGCGGGTGGGCAAGGGGCGGGCCACCGTGGCCAACTCCCTCCGGCTGCTTGCGCTCGAGGCCGAGATCCAAGGCTACCTCGGCAAAGGCATGCTCAGCGTCGGCCACGCCAAGGTGTTGCTGGGCGTGGAAAATTCCCCCGAGCGGCTCGTCCTGGCCCGGCGCACGCTGGAGCAGGGCCTGTCCGTGCGGGCGCTGGAGGAATTGCTGCGGCACAAATCGGGCGGCGCCGGCAAGAAGCGGCGGATGCCGGCGGCGACGGCGGCGACCTTGAGCGATATCGAGAAGAAGCTGACCACCCATCTCGGCGCCCGCACCACGCTCAAGCATACGGCGCGGCGCGGCCGGATCATCATCGAGTACCAGGGCAACGACGACCTCGCCCGGGTGCTCGAAAAGATCGGGGTCGCGCCTTGAAGGGCGACGCCGCCCGGCGGCGTTTTCCCCGGTTGGAACATTTGGTGGAGGCGGGGTGCCCTCACCCCGCTTAGTCGTTGCGGTGCAGATGCCTCGCGGGGTGGGGGCACCCCGCCTCCATTTAGAACTTTGGTTGACAAAGCCGGTCTGACGACGTTGGTTCGCACCCTTTATGAACCTGCTGATCGGCATCCTGACTTTCGTCCTGGTCCTCACGTCGCTTTTCATGGTCCTCGTCGTGCTTATGCAGCGCGCCAAGTCCGATGGCGGCATGGGCTCGGCCCTGGGCGGCGGCAGCATGGAGTCGACCTTTGGCGCCGAAACCTCGAACGTCCTCACCGGCGCGACCATCAAGGCGGCGATCGTGTTCTTCGTCGTCAGCTTCGTCCTGTACCTGGCGCACATCTACCAGTCCAAACACCACGAAGGGATCGATGCGCAGCTGCCGACGGTCAGCGTCCCGGCCACGGCTCCCGCCTCTTCGCCCGCCACGCCGGTTGAACCCAAGAAGCCCTGATCCCGCCGGCCCGGCCTGGCGCCGGGCCTGGCTGTTTGTTTTGGCCGCCCTGGTCCCGGGAATCGGGACGGCGCAGGAAAGCCGGTATCGTCCGCCCCCGCATTTCCTGTCCGGCGGCCGCGCCGACCAGGCGGACGGGGCCAAGGTGCTCCAGGATTTTCGCGCCGCCGGCATCGCCGGCACCTATTGGCTGAAGTTCGAGCTTCGCGTGATGCCGCGCAAGGCGCCGGAGCGCACCTTGGGCGGCGAATTGCTCGGCTCGCGCAACGCGGAGGGGCCGGTCACGCGCCTGACGCTGGCGCCGACCGGGGCGGGAGGCGCCGAACAGCGCTGGCTGATCCAGGGCGGGCCACACGCGGCGGCGTTTCGCTGGGACGCGGCGGCCGGCGCGGGGATCCGGGTGGACGACGCCGGCCTCTTCGCCCCGATTGCGGGCACGGAGCTCACGTTGTTCGACCTGCAGATGCCTTTTCTTTATTGGACTGATGAAATCTACGAGGGCGTGGCCAACGTGCGCGGCCGGCCGGCGCACAGTTTTGTATTCTACCCGCCGCCGGCGGTCGCCGCAGCGCGACCCAGCCTGACCGGGGTGCGGGTTCTGCTCGACACGCAGTTCGAGGCGCTGCTCCAGGCGGAGCTGCTCGGAGCCAAGGGCGAAACCGAACGGACGATCACCATCCTCGACCTGAAGAAGGCCGGCGAGCAATGGCTGGTGAAGGCGATCGATCTCCGCGATGCGCGGACGCGCGACAAGACCCGCTTCGAAGTCACCGCCGCGGCCCTCAACTTCGACCTGCCGGCGGCCACGTTCACGCCGCGGGGGCTGGCGGAGCCGGCGCCCGCGCCGCCGCCGGCGGCACAGCAGCGCCTCTGACGCGCCGTGCGCCCGAAGTATCCCCGGCCCTTTCCGCTCATGCTGGAGGTCGAGTTCGTCGACCGCCTGAACGAGCCGGTGCGCGAGCGGAAGGCAAAATCGGTCAGCGAGATCATCCGCACCGCGCTGGCCCGCTTTGATTTTTCCAACGTCGTGGTGGTGCGCTCGCCGCAGGTGCAGATCTCGGTCCGGCTGCCGCCGGAGACGCGGCGCATGCTGCGCAAAAACGCCCGGGCCAAGCACACCAGCGAAGTGCAGCTGATCCGCGCGGCGGTCGAGGCCTACCTGCCCGAGTTGGAAGCGGCGCCCGTCCGGACGCGCCAGCGGCGCGCGCCGCGACGGCGTTGAGCGCGGACGAACTGCGCATATCTTGTTAGGACACGCCTGCCCGGGCCGCGGGCTTGCGTTTGATTTCGGCGCCGCCTTATTTGCCGGCTACTCATGAGCACGCCACACCCGCTCTCCGTCTGGGCCCAGAACATCGCGCCGTCACCGACGCTGGCGATCGATGCGAAAGCGAAGGCCATGCTCGCGGCGGGCGAGGACGTGGCGAGTTTCGCCGCGGGCGAGCCCGATTTCGACACGCCGGAGTTCATCAAGGACGCCGCCATCGCGGCGCTCAAGGCCGGCAAGACCAAGTACGCGCCGACGCCCGGCATCGAGCCGCTGCGCGCCGCGGTGGCCGCCCGCTATGCGAGCGAATATGGCTACAAGATCGCGGTCTCGCAGGTGGTGGTTTCGCCGGGGGGAAAGTTTTCGTGCTACCTCGCGGTGCTGGCCACGTGCAACCCCGGCGACGAGGTGCTGATCCCGGCCCCGTACTGGGTGAGCTATCCCGAGATGGCGAAGCTGGCGGGCGCCTCGCCCAAGGTGATCCTCTGTGACGACCGCGCCGGCTTCAAACTGACGCCGGAGAAGCTGGCCGCGGCCATCACGCCAAAGTCGAAGCTTCTGATTCTCTGCAGCCCCTCGAACCCGACCGGCGCGGTCTACTCGCGCGCCGAACTCGCGGCGCTGGCCGAGGTGTGCGTCCGCCACAACCTCTACGTGCTCTCCGACGAGATGTACGAGCACCTCATCTACGACGGGTTGCAGCCGGTGAACTTTGCCACGCTGGGGCTCGAGGTCGAGAAGCGCACGATCACTGTCGCCGGGTTCTCCAAGACTTTCTCGATGACGGGCTGGCGACTCGGTACGCTCGTGGCGCCGGCGCCGATCGCGAAGGCGGCCGCCGAACTTCAGAGCCAGATGGCGTCCAACGCCACCACCTTCGCGCAATACGGTGCGCTGGCGGCCCTGACCGAAAAGGCCAAGGCTGATGCCTCCGTCGCCGAGATGAAGGCGGCGTTCGATCGCCGCCGGAAGCACCTGCACGCCGCGCTGAACAAAATCCCGGGCATCAAGTGCCTGCTCGCGGGGGGCGCGTTCTATCTTTTCCCCAACATCGCGAGCTTCGGCCTGAAGGATGTGGAATTCTGCGCGCGGTTGTTGGAACAGGAAAAGGTCGCCGCGGTGCCGGGCTCGGCGTTCGGCGCCGAAGGTTACCTGCGCCTGAGCTATGCCACCTCGGATGCGACCATCGCCAAGGGCCTCGAGCGGCTGGCGCGCTTTTGTGCCGCGCTGAAGCGGTAGGGTCAGCCGGGTCATGGAGGCGGGGCGCCCTCGCCCCGTGACGCCAGATTCCCGCGGGGTGAAGGCACCCCGCCTCCAGTGATGTCATGGGCGAATGGCGCCTTCTTCGGGTTTGCTCCCGCGCGCACCTGCGCCGTAGGGTCCGGCTGGCCGTCTGGCCATTACCCGTGAGTGCCACGCTGGAAAATTTCCTCCACCGCATGTCCGTGTTGGCGGGTCTCGATGACGAGGCCCTGCATTTCCTGTCCGACCTGGCGCGGGAGGAGCATTTCCCCGCCGGAACGGTGATCATCGGCGAGGGCGAACCGGGCAACCGCATGTTCTTCATCAGCTCCGGCCGGGTGGCCGTGATCAAGGGCCATGGCACGGCCAAACCGGTCCACCTGGCCGAGCTGGGTGCCGGCACGTTTTTCGGCGAGATGAGCCTCGTCGAAAGCGTTGCGCGGTCGGCGACCATCGTTGCCGTTGACGACGTGAAGGCGTGCACGCTCAAGGGCACGGATTTCCACCGGCTCTATCGTCACCGCCCGGACCAGTATGGCATTGCCATGCTCAATATCGCGCGCGACCTGGCGCGCCGGCTGCGCGGTCTCGACGAAAAGTTCTGGCACCTTTCGGGGTAAGCCGGGCTTTGCGCCCGCCGCGTCGGGCGTAAAGCCCGGCCTCCAGGGGCGCCGCCGCTACAATTTCACCGTCGCGGTGCCGTCTTGTTTGCGCAGCGACGCGAGCGTCGTCTTGCCGCCGATCGTCACCTGATATGTGCCGAAGAACGCCGGCACGACACAGCGCCCGTCGCTGTCGGTGCGGCCTTCCCAATTCGTCCACCACTGCCGGTAAACAAGGTCCCGATACGCGAGGGCGGCGGGCGTCGGGCTCCAGTCGTGCCGGTACAGCGCCGACGCCGGGATCCAGTCGGCTCCCTCCCAGAAGCCCCACATGAGGATGCCGGCCACGGCGGGATGGGCGAAGCAGATGCGGTAGTAGTCGGCGATCTCGCGCGCCTTGGACTCCTCCTCGGCGTCGGTGAGCTTCAGTTCGCGGTGTTCGTAGTAGGGCGAGCGCTGGCCGGGGAGGTTGAACTCCGTGATCCGGATCGGCAGGTGAAACTGGGCCAGGACATCGAGTGCGTGCTGCAGCTCGTCGCGATCGAAAGTCTCGGCGTGCAGGTGGCCTTGGACCCCGATGCCGGCGAGGGGCACGCCCATCGCGAGGAGGGAGCGAATGTGCGCCACGTAGTCGTCGAGGCGCTTGCCCGTGAGAATGTCGTAGTCATTGACGAAGAGCCGGGCGTCCGGATCCTCCTCGCGGACCCAGCGGGCCATCTCGAGGGTGATGCCGGGCCCGAAGCGGTCGGCGTAATAGTTGCCGTGGATCATCTCGTTGTTGAGGTCGTACTCGACGAACATCCCCCGATACCGCGAGCCGACGTCGCGCGCGCGGGTTTCGAGCGTGCGATGGAGCGTGTCGTTATCCAGCTCCTTGACCCAGGGCGGCACCCATTTGGGCACGCCCCAGAAGATATTGTGACCGCGCAGCGGCAGGCCGTTGCGCTTGGTCCAATCGAGGATGGCTGCGACCGTGCCATAATTGACGGCGCCCGGCTGCGGTTCCATGTCGAGCCACTTCAGCGCATTCTCGGTCACGGCGGCGTTGAAATTCTCCAGGAACACCTGGCGGTAGCGCTCGGTGTCGGCCGGTGAAAGGCGGCCATTGAAGGCGCCGCTGGAGAGGGCGGCGCCAAACCAGAATTCATGGCGGGTCTGCTCGACCTTGACCGGCGTGCCCGGCGGCGCCTGCACGATGAGCGTGCCCATCCGGTTCCTCCGGATCGAGGCCTCGAGTTCAGCGGTCGTGGGGATCGCGACGGCCGGGATGGCGACGGAGATTGCCGCGGCAAGAACGAAAAGGGAAGAGGCGGCTCGGGGCAGCGGGGTCATGACCGGCAAGGATTCACAGCGGCTGGAGCGGGGCGAGAATTTATTCCGGAGCCGTGCGACCTGCGCCCGGGCTTGTCAGCTGGGCACCGCGGTGTCTGGCTGGGCGCTCCGCCGTGAAACTCCCAGGCCGAGCCCTTCTCCTGCTGGTCATCATCTATCTGGCGTTTCTCAGCCTCGGTCTGCCGGACGGCAGTTTTGGCGTCGCGTGGCCGATGATGTATCCGGAGCTGCATCTGCCGGTCGGGCTCGCCGGGACGTTCATGACGGTAGGTACACTTTTCACGGCCATCTCCGGATTCTCCAGCGGTTGGGTGCTGGGGCGAGTACGCACGGGACCGGTCGTGCTGGCGAGCTGCATTGCCACGGCGTCGGGCGTCATGCTGCTGGCCAACGCCCGCGGCGTGCTCTGGTTCTATGCAGCGGCGGCGCCGCTGGGCTTCGGGGCCGGGACGGTGGATGCGGCGCTGAATGGCTACGTGGCGCGACACTACAGCGGCCGGCACATGAACTGGCTGCATGCGTGCTGGGGCATCGGCGCTTCGGCCGGGCCGGTCATCATGGGCTGGGCCAGCCGCGAGGGTCTCGGCTGGCGCGCCGGCTTCCTGCTGATCGGGACGGTTCAGTTTGCGCTGGCCATCGTTTTTATCCTGACGCTGGGCCTCTGGTCCGACGTGCCGGAGCGCACGATGTCCGCGGACCCGGCGCGCGCCGCTGCGCGCACGCCGATTCTGGCGGCCAATTCGGAGGCGGGCTGGCTCTCGACGGTGATCTTCGGGCTGTATGTGGCGGTCGAACTGACGACCGGCCTGTGGGCCGCGACGGTCCTGATCGTGGCGCGCGGGTTCACGCCAGCGCAGGCAGCATTGTGCACGGCGATCTTCTATGGCGCGATCACGGGCGGGAGGATCGCCCTGGGCTTCTTCGCGGAGCGCTTGGGCAACCGGCGCTTGGTCGCCTACGGAGGCTGGATCGCCGCGGCGGGCATCGTGCTGTATTGCGTGGGGGACAACGTCGGCGTCGCCGCCGTCGCGCTGCTGTTGGCGGGCGTGGGCTTCGCGCCGGTGTATCCGTGCCTGATGCACGAGGTGCCGCGACGATTTGCCCCAGAGGCGGTGCAGACGGTCATCGGCCGCCAGTCGGGCGGCGCCAGCCTCGGCGCGGCCTCGCTGCCGGCGATCGCCGGGGCGGTGGCGCAATTCTCGGTGGCGGCCGTGCCGTGGGTCGTGCTCGCCGTGCTGCTGGCGATGATCGCCTGCATCCAGCGACTCAACCGCCTCGCCTGAGCGAATGTTGGCGCGAGAATTGAAGGGATTTTCGCTGCGATGGCGTCTAGCATGGAACCACGATGAAATTCCCGCTGGCCCCCGCGTTCACTTCGCTCGCTCTCGGTCTGCTGGTCGCCGCCCCGGCGGCGGTCGGCGCGCCCGAGTCGTTTCCGCCGCATTCGTTGCCCAACTCCCAGTTGCGGGTCCTGCCGGTCAACGCGGCGGGACGGCATTACCAGTTGTCCATCGGGCTGCCGGGCAGCTACGCGGCCAATCCGAACAAGCATTATCCGGTGGTGTACGTCACGGACGGCTATTGGGATTTCGAGAAACTGGACGCGATCCGGGGCTCGCTGGTCTTCGACAAAGTGGTGCCGGAATTCATCATCGTGGGCCTGGGTTACGCCGGCGACAAACTCGACTATGGCATGATGCGGGGCTGGGAGCTTTCCCCGGTGCGCTTCAATGACGACCCGAAGACCGGGCACGCCGCCGAATTCCTCGACACGATCGAACACGAGATCATTCCTTTCGTGGAGCGCGAATACCGCGCCGACCCGGCGCACCGGGTCCTCGGCGGCGCGTCGTTGGGCGGCTTGTTCACCCTGTACGCGATGTACACCAAGCCCACGCTGTTTTCCGCCTGGATCGCAGTCACGCCGGCCGTGGCGGTCGACAACAACTGGCTGCTGAACTATGAGGAGAAATTTGCCGCGGCCGGGGGCGTGCTGCGCGGCCGACTCTTCGTCTCGATGGGCGAAAACGAGGGTGCGGCGTATCTGGGCTCCATCCTGCTCTACAACAAGCGCGTCACCTCGCGGAAGTATCCGGACCTGGCCTATCAATTCCGCATCGTGGACGGCGAGCGCCACGCCGGCATGCAGCTTGAATCCTATACGCGCGGCACGCGGTTCGTGTTAGCGCCGCTCGCGCCCGAACAGGGCCCCGGCTCGTTTCCCTGAGCGTCAGGGCTGGGGTTTTGCGCGCGGGGGTGACGGCGGGCCGCCCTTGAGCTCGTGGGGCTGGCGTTGGAGCTGGGCGGCGACATCCTTGGCCGCCTGGGTTTCGACGCCGGGCGCGTGGAGGAAACCCAGGTCGCGAAACCAATCGAGGAAGCGCGCCGACCAGGTGCCGTAGGCAATGCCGCCCATGTTGCTCAGCCCGCCGGTGGCGGGCGGCTCGCCGGGACCCACCTTGTGCCCCGGGTGATGGCCGCGGGCGTAGAGATGCATCTCGACGTTGGGCACGCCATCCTTGAGCAAGGCGTCATAGTACTCGGTCGCCCACTGCGCGTGAATCCAGTCGCCCCAACCCGCACACGTGATGAAGGCCGGCGGCATGTCGCGCGGGATCGCCGGCGCGCCGCCGCGGGCAAACGGCGATGGTCCCGGATAGACGAGGGCGACGAAATCCGGGCGTGAGGAAACCTTGGCCAACGGGTTGCCGGGCGTGTCATTGGCCCGGTCGAATTCGGCCCATTGCAGGGAGGCGCTGGCGGCCAGCTCGGCCCCGGCGGAAAAGCCCATGAACCCGATCTTGTGCGGGTCGAGATGCCAGTCCGGCGCGTGCGCGCGGACGAGCTTGATCGCCTGCAGGGCGTCGTGCACGCCGTCGGTGCGCGGCTCGTAGCCGTCGCTGCGCAGGCGGTTGCGGATCACGATCGTGCTCACGCCGTGCTGCGCGAAGAAATTCACGAAGGGCGTCGCCTCGCCGACATTCAGCGTCTGATGACCGCCGCCGCCCGCGAGGATGACGGCGGCACCGGTATTGAGCTGGCCGTTGCCGGGGTGGAACTCGATCGACGGGTTGTGGATGTGGACCACCGTGCCGACATTGCCTGGTCCCCAGTAGGAATAGACCTCGGGCTCGGTTATCTGGCTGGTCCGAAGGTACGACGAGTCCGGCGGATACAAGGGCAGCACGACGCCGCCCGGCAGGATCGCCTGGGGCGCATAGGGTGCGTCCGTTTTCGGAGCGGGAGCCGGCACGCCCAACGGTGGCGGCAGCGGTGGAAGGTCGACGGCGAACAGGTCGGCCGAGAGGGCAAGAAGGAGAAGGCCGGCGCAGGCGCCGGCAGACAGGCGTGGAGGCGTCATGGGGCAGGGGGGCCCGGGCAAATTGGCGGGCCGGGCGGGCGCCGTCCATGCCGATATGCGTCAGTCGCGCGCCGGCTTTTGCTTTCGCCGCGGCGAATTGCGGCTAAACTGGGGAAAAACCACCATGTCCAATCCCCTGCTCATCATTCGCTCGACTGCGACGGCGCTCACCACGGTCGCCGCCCGGCTGCCGGAAATCGCCACCGCGCACAAGTTCGGCATTCAAGCCGTCCATGACCTGCGCGAGAAAATGGAGTCCAAGGGTGTTCCGTTCGGCCGCGAGTGCCGCGTGGTGGAGCTCTGCAACCCGCGGCACGCGCAAGTGGTGTTGAACCTGAATATCGAGATTGCCACCGCTCTGCCTTGCCGGATTGCGCTTTACGAGGAAGGGGGCCGCACGGTGCTGGCGACCATGAAGCCGACGATGCTCCTGACGATGTTCCAAGCCCCGGCCGCGGCGGAAACGGCGCGCGAGGTCGAGGACGTGCTCGTCCGCATCATGGATGAGGCCTGCCGGTGATTTTCGGGTGAGTTTTTCGGCTCTCTCCTGACATACCGTTGTCAGCCGGTCGTGCTAGGGTGGGGGGTCAGCACACGAAAACCTCCAACCCCAGCATGGACCATGACCACAAAGGAAATCGCCCACCGACTCGTCGCCCTCTGCCGTGAGGCCAAATGGGAGACCGCCCAACGGGAACTCTTTGCCGAGAACGCGGTGAGCCGCGAACCCGAACCGAATCCGGCCTTCCCGCAGGAAACCCGCGGACGGGACGCCATCATCGCCAAGGGCCGGAAGTTCGACGCCATGATCGAGAAGATGAACGCCGTCACCGTGTCCGATCCCGTGGTGGCGAATGGCGCCTTTGCGGTCGTCATGGGTCTCGACGCCGTGATGAAGGGGGAAGGTGCTGTGAAGATGAACGAAATCTGCGTCTACGTCGTGCGCGACGGCAAGATCGTGTCCGAGCAATTCTTCGTCTGAGCCCGGTGGGGCGCGTCGACCTCGACGCGGCGACTCGCCTTCAGCGCGCCCACGCCGCCTGCGGCCGCCGGATTCACGCAATTGTTAGACGCCCGCGTGTGTTTTCCCGGCGACCGCGACGGTCCTGAATCGGCGCAATGGTCACCCCCGTCCCGCAGTCCGGCGCGGCTTTTGGCGCGCTTGAAACCCCGGCTGTGCTGTCGCCGGAGCAAATCGAAACCAAAGCCCGCGAACTCGTCGCCGCGCTCACGCTTGAGGAAAAGCTCGGGTTGATGGACGGTGATACGCCCTTCTGGCCGGGGCTCGCCGAAATGATGGCCCCGGGCGGCTATGCGAGCCGGCCGTGGGTGGCGGGCGCAGTGCCCCGGCTCGGGATTCCCGGCATCCGGTTTGTCGACGGTCCGCGCGGCATCATCATGAAGGGCGCCACCACGTTCCCGGTGTCGATGGCCCGCGGTGCCACGTGGGATCCGGTCTTGGAGGAGCGCGTGGGCGACGCCATCGGGCGCGAGTTGCGCGCGCTGGGCGGCAACTTCTTCGGCGGGGTCTGCATCAACCTGCTGCGCCACCCGGCCTGGGGCCGTGCGCAGGAGACCTACGGCGAGGACCCGCGTCACCTCGGCTCGCTGGGCGCGGCACTCGCGCGCGGCGTGCAGCGCCATGCGATGGCCTGCGTGAAACACTATGCGTTGAACTCGATGGAAAACGCGCGCTTCAAGGTGGACGTGACCATCGGCGCCCGCCCGCTGCATGAAATCTACCTGCCGCACTTCAAGGCGGTCGTCGACGCGGGCGTGGCCGCGGTGATGAGTGCGTACAACAGCGTCAATGGCGAGTGGTGCGGCCAGAACCGGCCGCTGCTCACCGGCATTCTCAAGGAGCAGTGGGGTTTCACGGGATTCGTCATCACCGACTTCATCTTCGGCATGCGGGATGTCCTTAAGACGGCTCTGTCCGGCCAGGACATCGAGATGCCGTTCCGCATGCACCTGCACCGCGGTCTGAAGCCGCTGGTCGCGTCCGGTGCGGTGCCGCTGGCGCGCATCGACGATGCGGCGCTGCGCATCCTGCGGCAGCAGGTGCGATTCGGCCAGGGGCGCAAGCCGGCGAACTATGCCCGCGAGGTGGTGGGCTGCGCCGAGCATCGTCAGCTCGCCCGTGAGGTGGCCGCGAAAAGCATCGTCCTGCTGCGCAACGAGCGGCAGGTGCTGCCGCTGGCGGGGCTACGCAAGCTCGCAGTCGTGGGCCGCCTGGCGGCCACGCCGAATACCGGAGATGGCGGTTCGAGCAACACGCAGCCGGCCTACGTGGTCACGCCGCTGGCCGGTCTCAAGGCGGCGCTGGCCGAGGCGGCCGTGAGTTACGACGACGGGGCGGACCCGATGCGCGCGGCGCGGGTGGCGGCGGACGCCGAGGCCGCCGTCGTGGTCGTCGGCTATACCCACGAGGACGAAGGCGAATACATTCCGCCGGACATGATCCCATCATTCGCCCCGAGCTTTCCCCCTCCCGCGCCGGAGGAACAGCCCATCGCGAAGAAGATCCTGCCCGGTCACGGGCAGAAGGAGGGTGGCTTTTCGCCCGGGGGCGACCGGACGCGTCTGACCCTTCATCCCCGCGAAGAGGAATTGATCCTCGCGATCGCGACCGCAAATCCCCGCACCGTGGTTGTGTTGATGGTCGGCAGCGCGGTGATCACGGAAGCCTGGCGCGAACGCGTGCCCGGCATCGTGGTGCTCTGGTATCCCGGCATGGAAGGCGGCCATGCGCTGGCTGATGTGCTGCTGGGGAGGGTGAACCCCGGCGGCCGGCTGCCCTGCACGTTTCCGCGGCGGGCGAGCGACCTGCCGGCGTTCGATCGCGAGGCGACCCGGGTCACGTACGATCTTTGGCACGGTTATCGCCGCCTGGCGCGGACCGGCACGACTGCGGCCTTTCCCTTCGGGTTCGGACTCAGCTACACGTCGTTCCGGCACGCCAACCTCCGGCTGGACCGGGATCTTATCAGCCCGGCCGATACCATTGTGGCGACGGTCGACGTGACCAACACCGGTCCGGTGCCCGGTGATGACGTCGTGCAGCTTTACGCGGCGGCGCGCTCGTCGGTGGTCGAGCGGGTGGGGCCGGAGTTGAAGGCCTTTAGCCGCGTGACGCTGGCCCCGGGTGAAACCCGCAAAGTCAGGCTAGAGCTACCGGCGGCCGATCTCGCCTATTACGACGAGCACCGCGGCTGGGTCGTGGAGCCGACCACCTATGAAGTGGTCATCGCGCGCCACGCCGGCGAGCCATCGGAACTCTCCGCCAGCCTTCGGGTGCTCTAACTCTCAATCCCGGCTTTCCATGCGCTCCCTGGTTCTCGTCCTGCTCCTCGGTAAATTTGTCGTCATCGCCGCGGGTGCGGAAACCGTGGCGGCGCCGGCGTGGGCCCAACCGGGATCGGCGACGCACAAGCAGGTGGCGCCGCCGGCGGACTTCCATCGCGCGACGGTAGTCATCGACCGCCCCATCGGCATTTTCGAGGGGCAGGCCGAGGTCGGCGCCGCGCTCGTACCCGGCGACGCCAGCTTCGACCCGGCCACCGGGAGCTACACGATCTCCTCCGCCGGCTACAACGTCTGGTACACCCGCGACGAGTTCCGCTACCTCTGGCGGAAGATGGCGGGCGATGTCTCGCTCGCGGCCGACATCGCCTATCCGGACCCCAACGGCTACGGCGACCGGAAGGCCGTGCTCGTGATCCGGCAGTCGCTCGAGGACGACGCCAAGGAGGCGATCGTGGCGCTGCACGGCGCGGGCATGATCCACCTGGCGCAGCGGCCGACGAAGGGCGCGCGGGTGAACGACCTGGAGTTTCGCATCGGCGGACGCGGCAGCCGGCCCGGTGGTGCGGGCCCGGACAGCCTCGTGAATGTCATCGCCCGGCGCATCGGCATCGAGAAGCGCGGCGACAGTTTCGCCTTGTTGGTGAGCCTCGAGGGCGAACCGATGCACCAGTTCGGTCCGCCGATCACGCTGCATCTCGACGAGCCGTTTTATGTTGGCATCGGTTTCTGCTCGCACCTGCCCACGACCGTCGACGCGGCGGTGCTGAGTGACGTCGTGCTCGAGAACGCCGCCGGGAAGGTGCGGTGACCTTCCCCCGGCAGCGTTGCGTAATAACGTGAACGCAGGGTTGCCGGCCGGGCCCAGTCCGGCGACCCTTTGAACCATGAACCCGCCCCGTTACCCCGTGCTATTCCTCGCCCTCGGGCTGCTCGCGCCGAGTCTTTTGGCCGACGCCATCCCGGTGCCCGACTGGGCGCTGCCCGGCTCGGCCAAACACAAGCAGGTGCCGCCGCCCACGGGATTTCACCGCGACACGGTGACAATCGCCCAACCGATCGGGATGTTCGACGGCCAGGCGGATGTCGGCGGACCGCTCTTGCCTGGCAGCGCCAGCTTCGAGGCGGCGGCCGGCCGCTACACCATCACCTCGGCGAGCTACAACATCTGGTATTTTCGCGATGAGTTCCGCTTCCTGTGGAAGAAGCTTTCGGGCGACGTTTCGCTCGCGGCGGACGTGGAATTTCCGCAGCCCGATGGTTACGACGATCGGAAGGCCGTCCTGATCGTGCGCCAGGACCTGAATGACGACGCGAAGGAGATCATGGTCGCCTTGCACGGTGCGGGCCTGATTCACCTGGCCTATCGACCGGAGAAGGCGACCGACCTGCGCGAGGCCTGCCGCATCGACACGCCGGGGCACAAGGATGCCGCGCGCCACGCGCGCATCGGCCTGGAGAAGCGGGGCAACTCCTTTGCGCTGTTCTTCAGCTTTGCCGGCGAACCCATGCATCGCGTGGGCCCCCCGGTGAAACTGCCGTTCGACGGGCCATTCTACGTCGGGCTCGGCTTCTGCTCGCACGTGCCGGACCAGAAGGATACGGCGGTGCTTTCGAACGTTGTGCTGGTCGACGCCGCGGGCCACGTGCGCTGAGCCCGAGAGGGTGAGACTGGCGGCCCAGGCAAACGGCACCGGTATTGACTGGGCTCCGGCGGATGATTGCCTCGCCGACATGACTGAAACCGCGTCGGCGCCGGCGAAGGCGCCCTGGCACTTGTGGGTGGTCGGAGGCCTGTCCCTCCTGTGGAATGCGATGGGCGCGCTCGACTTTACGATGACCGAGACGCACAACGAAGCGTACCTGAAGCAATTCACGCCCGAGCAACTGGCCTATTTCACCGGTTTTCCTGCCTGGGTCATCGTTGCGTGGGGCCTGGCCACGTGGGGCAGCCTGGCCGGCTCGCTGCTGTTGCTGCTGCGGCGGGCCGTCGCCTTGCACGTCTTCGTCACCTCGTTTGCCGCGATGATCCTGACATTCGTGCACAATTTCATTTTGTCCGACGGACTGAAGCTGATGGGCGGTCCGGGCGCGCTGGTGTTCACCGCAATCATCGTTGTGGTCGGTGTCGCACTCGTGTTCTACGCGCGCGCCCTGCGCCGGCGCGGCGTGCTGCGTTGACGGGGCCGGCGCGGTTGCGCGTGCGACGCACCCGCCGGTTCCCGGTCATGCGCCTGTGCTTCGCCTCAGGTCGGGCGCGGGTCGGAATGTCCGGACCACCCGCCGGCGTCAGTCGGGCAGGCGCTTGACGCGGATGTGGCGATAGCGCACGACGCTCTTCGGGTCGTGCGCCTGGAGCGCGAACGTGCCCTGGCCGAGCTTGCGCGCAAAGGCGGCCCCCGGCTGGGCGCCGGGCGGCTCCGTGTATTGCACGACGACCTTGCCATCCACCTTTACCGTGACCGTGTTCCCTTCGACCAGGATCGTCTGCGTCCACCATTTGTTGTCCTCGGCGCTGGCCAGCCCGGTGTTGGCCACATCGTAGACGCTGCCGGTGCGCTTCCAATCCGAGTGGGAATTGTTGACCTGGGTCTCGAAGCCGGCCTTGGGCCAGCCAGTGTTCTGGTAAGCCGTGTGAAAGTAGATGCCACCGTTCGAGCCCGGCGCCGTCATGACCTCGACGCGCAGTTCGAAATTTTTGAAAGGCGCGCCGTCGCCGACGTAGTAGAGGTGGCAGCGCGCGCCGCGTGTCACAAACGCGCCGTCCTCGATCTTCCAGGTGTCCGGGTTTTCCTTCGCGGGTTTCCAGCCGGCGAAGGTCTTGCCATCCATCAGCGGCACGAACCCTTCCTCGCTTGGCTGGGCGGAAAGGGCGGTGGCGGTCAACAGGCAGGCGAGGGCGAGGGCGGCGGGATATTTCATGGTCCCTCCAGAAACCGGTGAAGCGAGCCGGCGGCAACGCCAAAGACTGGCCGCGTGGGTCAGCGCACGACCTGTCCATTCACGACCACGAGGTCGACGGGATTGTCCCCGAACTCGTAAGCGAGCAGGCGCTCGTCCTTGTGGCAGAGAAGCACCAGGTCGGCACGCTGGCCGGCGGTGATCGTGCCACGGTCCTGGAGGCCGAGCACGGCGGCGGCATTCACCGTGGCCGCGACGATGGCCTCCGCCGGGGTCAGCCCGCAGAAGCGCGCCGCCAGCGCGATGGCGAAAGGCATGGAATGCGTCGGAGCGGTGCCGGGATTACAATTGGTGGCGAGCGCGACGGCGCCGCCTTGGTCGACAAAGAACCCGGCCCGGGCATAACGGCCGTCGGTGTGGAAGCCGGTGGCGGGCAGGATCACGCCGATGACGGGAGATTGGGCCAGCGCCTGCAGGTCGGGTTTCTTCGCCGCCTCGAGATGGTCGACCGAACGCGCGAACAGGCGGATCGCCTCCGGGATCATCCCGCGCGACGTGAACTGGTCGGTATGCACGCGGACCGGATGATGCTTCTGGGCCTTTTCGAACAGGCGCACGCACGCCTCGAGCGACCAGGCGCCGTCTTCGCAGAAGGCATCCACTGTGATCCCCGGAAATTCGCGCGCCACGGCGGGCAGCATCTCCTTCACGACCATCCGGGCGTACTCGTCCAGGTCGCCCTCGAACGCATGGCCGAGCAGCGCCGTCGGCACGACCGTGCCGGGCCACTCGTGACCGGCGCGGACGATGGCGCGAAGCATCTTCAATTCTGCCTCGGTCTCGAGGCCGTAGCCGCTCTTGATCTCCACGGTCGTCGTGCCGGCCCGCAGCATCGCGTCGAGCCGCGTCTTGAGGCCGGCCGCCAGCTGCTTCTTGGTGGCTTCGCGGACAGCGCGCACCGTCGCATGGATGCCGCCGCCTTGCTTCAGGATCTCGACATACGGCACGCCGCGCAGCTTTTGCTCCCACTCGGCCAGGCGGTCGCCGGCCCAGCACGCATGGGTGTGGCAGTCGACAAACCCCGGCATCAGCACACGGCCCTGGGCTTCGATGATCTCGGCGTCGGCCGGAGCTTCCAACTTGGAGCCCACGGCGGAAATTTTCCCATCAGCCAAGAGCACGTCGCCCTGCGGAAGCACGGAGAGGTTGGCGAGTTCCTTGCCGCGGCGAGGGCGAATGCCCTCGGCCAAGGTCAGGATGCGGGCATTGCGGATGAGGAGATTCATCGGGCGGCGAAGCCGGCAAGAAAGCAGAGAAACAGGTGCGCGGCGAGCCGCGCGGTGCGGCCGTCGGCGTCGTGGCGCGGATTAAGTTCCATCAGGTCAAAGCAGCGCACGCGAGCGTCGGCGCCACACGCGCGAACCCACGGCTCGGCCTCGGCCGGCGACCAGCCGCACGGGTTGAGAGCGCTGACTCCCGGCGCAAACGCCGCGTCCATGACGTCGAGGTCGAAGCTGGCGAAGAGGTGCCGGCCCTTGGGCAGGACGGGCCGGGAGCCCGCGCGCCGGATGTGACCGCCGTGCGCCTCGAACCAGGCGAGATGGTCGGCCGAATTCACGAGCGGGCGAAAACCGTGCAGGTCCAGCGTCCGCACCTCGCATTCCTCAATGAGCTTGCGAAACGGCATGCCCGAACCGCGGGTCTCGCGCACGTCGAGGTGGGCATCGAAGTAGATTCCGGCCAGCGGGCCGAAGCGGTCGGCCACGGCGCGGACAAAGGGAAACGTCAGGTCGTGACCTCCGCCGATCCCAACCGGAACGAGGCCGGCCTCCAGCAAGGCGCCGGCGGCGGCGGTGACGCGATCGTGGGTGGCTTCGAGGGAACGCGCCGGCATCACGTCGCCCGCGTCGAACACCCGCGGCCAGCCGGGTTGCGCCGCCCCATAGGCCGCGAGGGCGGATCGAAAGGCCGCCGGGCCATCCCGCGCGCCCGGGCGACCGTGGTTGAGCCGGACACCGGTATCGTCGGGCAATCCGAGCAACGCGACCCGGCTACCGTCCGGCGAGTCGGTCCGGATCGTGGCGGCGAACCGGCTGGGCGCGATTCGCCGCGGCCAGCGGGCTGGGTAGGTGCAGGGCACGGAGAACTTCATGGGCGAACACGCATGGGAATCGGGACGCGCAGGCGTTTGGCGCAGGCTTCGGCAGCTCCGTAACCGGCGTCGACATGCCGGAAGACTCCCATCATCGGGTCGTTGGTGAGGACCCGCGCGATGCGCCTGGCCGCGGCGGCGGTGCCGTCGGCGACGACCACCTGGCCGGCGTGCTGGCTGTAGCCGATGCCAACGCCGCCACCGTGGTGAAAACTCACCCAGGACGCGCCGCTGGCTGTGTTGACGAGCGCGTTGAGCACCGCCCAGTCGCTGATGGCGTCGGAGCCGTCCTTCATCGCCTCGGTCTCGCGATTCGGGCTGGCCACGGAGCCGCAATCGAGGTGGTCGCGACCGATGACGATCGGCGCCCGCAGTCGTCCGTCCGCCACCATGCGATTGAAGAGCAGGCCGGCGCGATGGCGTTCGCCCAGGCCCAGCCAGCAGATGCGCGCGGGCAGGCCTTGAAAAGCGACGCGCTCGCCCGCGAGCGTCAGCCAGCGGCGCAGCCCCTCGTCGTGCGGAAACAGCCGCAGGAGCGCCCGGTCAGTCGCCGCGATGTCGGCGGGGTCGCCGGACAGGGCCGCCCAGCGGAACGGACCCCGGCCGACGCAGAACTGCGGCCGGATGTAGGCGGGCACGAAGCCCGGGAAATCGAACGCACGCTTCACGCCCTGGTCGAAGGCGTGCTGGCGGAGATTGTTGCCGTAGTCGAAGGTGTGCGCGCCACGCCGCTGAAGCGCGAGCATGGCGCGGACGTGGCGGGCCATTCCGGCCAGCGAGAGTTTCTGGTAGCGCCCCGGATTCGCCCGGCGCAACCGGGCGGCGGCCCGGAGGTCGAGGCCGACCGGGACGTAGCCGACGAGCGGGTCGTGCGCGGCGGTCTGGTCCGTCAACACATCGACGCGCACCCGGCGGGCCAGCAGGCGTTCAAGCAGTTCGACGGCGTTGGCGACGACACCGATGCTGCCCGGTTCCTTGCGACCTGTCGCCGCCACCGCGCGATCGATGGCGGTCTCGAGGTCTGGAGCGATGTCGTCGAGGTAACGGTCATGCCGGCGTTTCTCGAGGCGGGTGCGGTCGACATCGGCGATGAGGCACGTGCCGGCCGCCATGGTGACGGCGAGTGGCTGCGCGCCGCCCATGCCGCCGCAGCCGGCGGTGACGCAGAGCCGCCCGGCCAGCGTGCCGCCAAAATGCTGTCGTCCAGCCTCGGCAAAGGTCTCGTACGTGCCCTGCAGGATGCCCTGCGTGCCGATGTAGATCCACGAGCCGGCGGTCATCTGGCCGAACATGATCAGGCCGCGGCGTTCCAGCTCGTCGAATTTCTCCTGGGTCGCCCAGTGCGGGACGAGGTTGCTGTTGGCCAGGAGCACGCGCGGGGCGTCGGCATGGGTCCGCACGATGCCCACCGGCTTGCCGGATTGGATCAGCAGCGTTTCCTCTGCGCCCAAACGGCGCAGCGCGCGGATGATCGCGTGGTAGGCTGGCCAGCTGCGGGCCGCCTTGCCGCGACCGCCGTAGACGACCAGGTCGGCCGGCCGCTCGGCGACCGCGGGATCGAGATTGTTCATGAGCATCCGCATCGCGGCCTCGGCCGCCCAAGTGCGGCAGGTGCGCCGGTTGCCCCGAGGGGCGCGAATGACAGGAGGTCGAGTCATGGCTGATCAGGCGACGCGGCCGACGGCTTTCTCGACGGCGGTGACGACCGCGCCCCGGCGGACCAGCTGCAACGCCGTTTGCACGTCGTCGTGGAAGAGGCGATCGGCGCGGGCAAACGGAATGTGTCGCCGCACCGCGGTGAAGGCGGCCTCGATGCCAGCACCGGAGCGCAGCGGCCGGAGGAATTCCATTGCCTGGGCCGAGCACATGAACTCGATGGCCAGCACGGTCTCGGTGTTCTTCACGACCTCCAGGAGCTTGGTGGCGCTGATCGCGCCCATCGAAACATGGTCCTCCTGGCCCAGAGAGGATGGGATCGAGTCGACGGAGGCGGGGTGGGCGAGGACCTTGTTCTCCGAGACGAGGGCGGCGGCCGTGTACTGCGGAATCATGAAACCGGAGTTCAAGCCGGTGTCCTGCATCAGCAGCCGGGGCACCTTCAGGTCGCCGATGGTGTCGCCGTGCAGCAGCATGTAGATGCGGCGCTCCGAGATCGACGCCAGCTCCGCCACGGCGATGGCGAGGTAATCCATGATGAAGGCGAGCGGTTCACCGTGGAAATTCCCGCCGCTGATGACTTCGCCACCGGGAAAGACGAGTGGATTGTCGGTGGCGGAATTGATCTCGGTCTCGACCACCTCGCGGGCATGGGCGAAGGCGAGCCGGACGGCGCCGTGCACCTGCGGCACGCAGCGCAGCGAATAGGGATCCTGCACCTTGGCGCAGTGCGCGTGCGAGGGCAGGATCTTCGAGCCGCGCAGGAGCCGGCGCACGTTGGCGGCCACCTGGATCTGGCCCGCGTGCGGCCGGGCCGCCTGGATGCGGGCATCGAACGGCGCCGCGCTGCCCCGCGCGGCCTCGAGGGTCATGGCCGCGGCGATGTCCGCGGTCTGCAGGAGCCGCGCGATGCGCAGGAGACAATGGACGGCGTAGGCCGACATGAACTGGGTGCCGTTGATGAGCCCGAGTCCTTCCTTCGAGCGCAGCTTGAGCGGTTGGAGCTTGAGGCGGCGCAGGACGACCGCGGCCGGGGAACGGCGGCCGCGATGGACCATTTCACCCAACCCGAGCAGCGGCAGCACGAGGTGCGCAAGTGGCGCCAGGTCGCCGGAAGCGCCGAGCGAACCCTTGGTGAACACCACGGGCAGGGCGTCCTCGTTGAGAAAGCGCAACAGGTGGTTGACCACCGGGCGGGATACCCCCGAGAGGCCGGCGGCCAGGCCGTTCACCTTCAGCAGCAGCATCAGCCGGACGATCTCCTGAGGCACCTCGTCGCCGACGCCGACGGCATGGCTCAGGATCAGGTTTTCCTGCAACTGGCGCAGGTCGCGGGCGGGGACGCGCTGGTGGGCGAGGGCGCCGAAGCCGGTGTTGATGCCGTAATGGGCGGCCGCGTCATGATGCAGTCCATCGACGATCCGGCGCGAGGCCTGGATGCGGGCGGCGGCCCGCGGGCCCAACGTGACGCGCCGGCGATCGTCGAGGGCGGCGGCAAGCCGGGCGAGCGTCAGGCCGGCGCCGGATAGCACAAGGGGAGCGGGCATGGGTATCGCGCCATCAAAGCACGCGCGCCAAAATTGGAAATGGCAAACCGGCCATATACTCCGTCCGGCCTAGCACAAAAAAGCCCGCCGTTGCCGGCGGGCGAAAGGCAGCCAGTGGACGCGGCCTAGACGGCCTTGGGCAGGGCCACGCCGTCGAATTCGACCGGGCGCGGATGATTGCGCTTGTCCTTGTGCATCCCGTGCCGCCGGCGCAATCCCTGGTCGAGCTTGTCGACGAGGAGATCGATGGCCTTGTAGCACTCGTCCGCCTCGACGGTGGCGATGACGTCGGGGCCATGGATCACGACATGCCCTTTGACGACAAACTTGTGCTCGTGGTCGTGTTTGCGGTCACATTCCAGCTCAACCTTCACCCGCACGATACGCTCCTGATGTCGGAACAGTCGCCCCATCTTGTCCCGCACGTGGCCTTTCAAGCCGGCGGTTAGTTCAAGGTGAATGCCCGACACGATGATATCATGCGACTGATGGTTGTGGTTCATGGCTGGTTTTGTGGGTTAACGGAGCAAACGCGCTCACGGATGAAAGTCTTCTCGATGGTCGGCCTGCTTTTTCCGCCATCCCGCGGGACGGCGCGAACACTGCTGGGGGAACCGATTCATTCGACTGTCCCTATTGCTACTCCAGGCATTACGGTTTGCAATCATTCTGCGGCTCCAAACCCATTATTAATTTTGAACGGATACCAAGCATGAGTGATGCCAACACCCCCTGGCCCCCGCCCGCGGCCCCGTTGGTGGATCCGGGCGACTTGCGCTCGTGGGTGATGCTGGACGACGAACGGCTGCTGGTCATCGACAAGCCCGGCTGGCTGGTCTGCCATCCGTCAAAACAGGGGCCGTGGTCCAGCCTGGCCGGAGCCGTACGGGAGGAATTCAAGCCGGACGCCATCCGCTTCATCTACCGGCTCGATCGGGAGACTTCCGGGGTGATAGTCCTTGGCAAGACCGAGGCGGTGGCCCGCCAGCTGGGTCGGGCGACATTCGAGCGGAAGCCGGGCAAATACTACATCGCCCTGCTCGAGGGCGAACTGGCGGCCACGACGACGATCGACCAGCCTCTCGGCCCGGACCACTCGGTGAACGTGACCGTCAAGTCTTGCGTCCTAGCCGGCGGCCAGCCGGCGACGACCGTCGTCCATCCGCTTGCGGCTGGCGGCGGATTCACCCTTGCCGGGATCGAGCTGTTGACCGGCCGCAAGCACCAGATCCGCGCCCATGCCGAATGGCTCGGGCATCGCGTGGTGGGCGACAAGCTTTACGGCCCGGATCCGTCCTTGTACAAGGAGTTCGCGGTGCACGGTTGGACCCCGCGGCATGCCGCGCTGCTGCCACTGACCCGACAGGCCCTGCACTGCGCCGCCATCGATCTGCGCCCCGCGGGCATGGATTACCGGCTGCGGGCGCCGTGGCCGGCGGACCTGGCGCGCTTTGCCGAGGCGCGCATGGCGCTGGGCCAGGCGGAGGCGCAGGAACGAATCGACCGGTTCGTGGCGGAGAAAACTGCGTCCTGAGATCGCCGTTCGGAGCGAATGGCTGCGAGTGATCGCAAAAATCCGCCGGTTCACCGCGAAGATCCTGCCAGGAGGATCCAATTGCTCCAGCCTGCGCTGGTGAGTACGCCGTTGCCGGCGACCGGGCCATGAACAACAAGATCCTGACCTTTGCCTTGGTACTCGTGGTGATGGCGGGCGGGATCGCTTTTCGCTTCGCCGGTCGCCAGGAAAAACCCGGCGGCGACCGAAACGCGCCGAACGAGCACTACCGGTCGGCCGCGATGGCGCCGCTACAGGATGTGACGATGCCAAGGGTGGTCGTCGCGAAACGGGCCCCAACGGAGTTTAGGGCATGGGAATCGAGCGCCCGGCGCGGCGTCGAAGAGGTGTTTCCGGGCTGCGTGCCGCCGGAACGCGATTGGCGGAACCGGCATCCCTCAACTCTGCGGGTGTCTCCCTATCCGGGTGTAATGCTAGGTTTCGAGCAGACGAAGACGGAAGCGGACGGACGCGTCCTGACCTGGGTGGGACGCGACGCGGCGCTGCCGGGGGCGACGTTCGTTGGGATCGCGACGCCGGATGGCTACGACGCCGTAATGCTCGTGCCCGGGGCGGGCCAGTTCAATTTCCACGAGCGCGACGGCCGGGTGGTGGTCGAGGAGGTGTCCGCTTCGGGCGCCGACTGCGAATTGACGCAGGTGGCGGCGGCACCACGGAAAACGGTGCCGGCCGGCCTGTACTATGCCGCCGATTCGGCCGATCTGACCCCGACAGTTTCCGGCCCGTTACCCGATTCGGCAGACTCGGCCCCGGTGACCGTCGATGTGCTTTTCCTGTACAACACGCGGGCCCTGGCCGTGGCAGCGTCGCGATCCGACGACCCCATCGGCTACATCGATGCCTACAGTCGTGCCGGGCTCGAGACCTGCAACCAGGTCCTGCAAAACAGCCGGGTCGATGCGTTTCGCTGGCATTACGTCGGTTTGGTGGCGGTGCCGGCCTACCCGGAGCAGACCACCGTTTCCGACGACCTGGCCCAGATCTCGCCGGACGGCCCGCTCGATGCCACCGTGCGAGACGTGCGGGCGCGTTATGGCGCTGACCAGGTGATGATGTGGACGGGCGCCGGCACCCGGCAGGGCGCAGCGTATGCCGGCGACATCCGGTCGGACCCGGTTGAACCCGAGTACGCGCTTGCTTCGCTCCGCCTGACCGCGGGCATCCTCATCCTGGGACACGAACTCGCGCACAACTTCGGCTGCCAGCACGACCGCGGACACGCCGGCACGGGCGACGGCAGCACGGCGACACCCGACGGCGACGGATTGTGGTGTTACGGCCTGCTCTGGCCCGACCCCGTCGGCACGACCACCTCCGGTACCGTCATGGCCTACGCGGATTTTCTCGTGCCGTATTTCAGCAACCCGGACATCACGCTCGAAATAACGTCCACGCTGGAAAATCGCCCGGGCGGTTTCCTCAACCTCGGCACCCGGACGATCGGGTTTCCCGAGTCCGATCCCCACGCGGCCAATAATGCCCGAGTGCTGCGCGAGCACGCGGCGTACATCGCGAACCTCAATGAGCCTAAGGAAGCCGCGCCGGTTATCCTCCAGCAGCCCAAGGATGCCAGCCTGACGGCGGGACAGACTTTATCGCTCACCGTGTCCGCCTCCGGTGGCGGTTTGAGGTACCAATGGTTCAAGGACGGCGGCGCGATCGAGGGTGCGGTCGCCGACACGTATGCAACCACGTTCAAGTCAGCGGACGCCGGCCGCTATAGTGTCCGGGTGACAAATACGGCCGGTTCGGCCCTGAGTCGCGAAGCCATCGTGGCGGTCACGGCGTCGGGTTCACCGCCAACGCCGGCAGGCGGCGGCGGGACCCCAGCGTCCTCGGGCGGTGGTGGCGGGGCACTGAGCCCGTGGTTCCTTGCCGCGTGTCTGGCGCTTGCCGCGTTGCGCCATCTCCGCCGTGCGTCCAACGCCGGGAGGCAAGGCCCTCAGCCCCGCGGAGCGTGATGATGGATTTCTTTCCGCGGGAATAACGGTCCCGCCTCCGCGAAGGCCCGCACCAAGCTCACGCCTACGAAAGCTCTTTCGGATGCAGGAACCGATCCATCGCGGCGCGCAGGACGGCGCAGTGCGTGGTGATGCGCTGCTCGAGCGGCAGCGACGATGGGGTTTCGGTCGTGTAAACCAAGGGGCCATGGACGTGGCGCAGGTAGATCGCCTCCGGCCACATCTCGCGCAGGAGGGGATCGCTGATGGGCCGGATGATTCCCGGCTCGGCGATCGGGCGACCGTCGATGACGGCGGCGGCTTCGATTGGGCAGAGGGCGCGAGCGGCGGCAATCATCGTGTCGGCCAGCGTCGGACGATTCTCCGGATTGAGTTCGTACAGATAGAAGCCGGTCGCCTCCCAATCCTCGTGGACGCAAATGATGAGATCGAGCGGCGGCTGGCGTTGCAGCCAGCGCACGTGCGCCGCGATTTCGGCCGATCGCGGCGACTTGTAGTCGCGATTCAGATCGATCATCGCATGGTTTTCCCGGGTGCGGACACTGAAGCCGGTTGGATTCAGGAGCGGGCAGACAAACCAGGTGGCGCGCCCGTCGAAAAAGCCCTCTGCAACCAGCCGCAGCAGCGCCCAAGACGGGGCCGGCTCGTCGCCGTGGATGCCCGCGGAGAAATAGACCCGCGGCCGGCGCCCCGGGGTTCTTTTGGTGAATGCCGTCAGGGGATGACCCCGGACCTCGCCAAACGGCTCGTGGCGAAAGCCGGCCGCCTCCGCCGCGGAGACAAAACGAGGGACAAACCGGTCGGGATCGAGCGGCAGGTCGGGAGAGGTTTTGACAGCTTCCACCGCTTCCTTCTTGCTGGTCGTTCGCCCGCACTACAACGCCATTCCCATGTCCCAGGTCCGCGTCCGCTTTGCCCCCAGTCCGACCGGTTTTTTCCACATCGGCAGCGCCCGCACGGCCCTGTTCAACTGGCTGTACGCCCGGCACACGGGTGGCACGTTCATTCTGCGCATCGAGGACACCGACAAGGAGCGCAACAGCGATGAATTCCTGCGGCTGATCTACGACAGCCTCACCTGGCTGGGGATGGATTGGGACGAAGGTCCGAATCCCTCGGGCGAGGGCGAACGCGGCGCGTTCGGGCCGTACCGGCAGAGCCAGCGCCATGACATTTACCACGCCCACCTGCGGCGGTTGCAGGAGGCGGGGCGCGCCTACGAAAAGGATGGCGCGATCTGGTTCCGGCTGCTCGGCGACCGCTACAAGGTTTTCGACGATCACCGCAAGAAGGAGGTCGAGAAGGTCA